>Ga0082335_1006468_pt1 | contig 15058 bp, 13 predicted proteins | sample Subgrocontami58m_FD_72375 | JGI IMG/M metagenome (GOLD analysis project Ga0082335, IMG submission 72375) | Subsurface groundwater microbial communities from S. Glens Falls, New York, USA - GMW37 contaminated, 5.8 m (SPADES assembly) (version 2) ...
CCATCAATTGCCGGAGCCACTCGAGCCGGTGGCACAGCCGCTTGTGCATTACGAGTGGATCAAGATGCCGGATTCCTCGGGCTTCGGCAGCTACACCGAATCCGGCATCGTTATTCCGTGCCGCTTCAACGGCGAGGAGGTCAATTTCGTCTCGCAAATGTATCTCGACGACGATCCGCCGATCGCGGCCGGGCGGGAAATCTGGGGCTTCCCGAAAAAATACGCGCATCCCAAACTTGAGATCGTCAAGGATACGCTGACCGGGACGCTTGCCTATGCGAGCCAACTCGTGGCGATGGGCACGATGGGCTACAAGCATGAAAGCATGGCCGGCAACGGCGAGCGCACCACCGCGACGCTGTCAAAGACCGCGGTCAATCTCAAGATCATTCCCGGCGTCAACGGCGAACCGCAGATATGTCAGCTCGTTGCCTATAACCTGACGGAAATCGTGGTGAAGGGGTCATGGATCGGTCCGGGCCGGCTGCACCTGATCCCACACGTCAATGCGCCGGTCGCGGATCTTCCGGTCCGCAAGATCGTCGGCGCGCATCATTTCGTGGCCGACCTCATGCTGCCTTACGGGCGGGTGCTGTATGATTATCTGAAGGGTGAATAGCCGAACAATCGACGCAACAACGAGCGCCTCGACACCACGCTACCTAGTCTTCTCGAAAATCTCGCGCCCGATCAGCATGCGGCGGATTTCGCTGGTGCCGGCACCGATTTCGTAGAGCTTGGCGTCGCGCCAGAGGCGGCCGGCCGGGTACTCGTTGGTGTAGCCGACGCCGCCCAGGGCCTGGATCGTCTCGCCGGCCATCCAGGTGGCCTTTTCCGCCGAGTAGAGGATGGCGCCGGCGGCGTCCTTGCGCAGCGTGCGCGTGTGGTTGCCAGACCCGTCGCCGCGGTCGCAGGCCTTGCCCAGCGCATAGACGTAGGCGCGCGTGGCCTGCCAGGTCGAGTACATGTCAGCCAGCTTGCCCTGCATCAGCTGGAACTCGCCGATGCTCTGGCCAAACTGCTTGCGCTCGTGGATGAAGGGCAGTACTACGTCCATGCAGGCGGCCATGATGCCCAACGGGCCGCCGGAGAGCACAGCGCGCTCGTAGTCGAGGCCCGACATCAGGACGCGCGTGCCGTTGCCTTCGCCACCCATGACGTTCTCCACCGGCACTTCGCAATCGTCGAAGAACAGCGGATAGGTGTTGGAGCCACGCATGCCGAGCTTGTCCAGATGCTGGCCCTTGCTGAAGCCCTTGAAACCCTTTTCGACGATGAAGGCGGTCATGCCCTTGGCGCCACCATCGGGATTGGTCTTGGCATAGACCACCAGAGTGTCGGCATCGCCGCCGTTGGTGATCCACATCTTCGAGCCGTTGAGCACATAGCGATCGCCCTTGAGATCGGCGCGCAGCTTCATCGACACCACGTCGGAACCGGCACCCGGCTCGGACATCGCCAGCGCGCCGACGTGCTCGCCGGAGATCAATTTCGGCAGGTACTTCTTCCGCTGCGCGTCGTTGCCGTTGCGGCGGATCTGGTTCACGCAGAGGTTGGAATGCGCGCCATAGGAAAGACCGACCGAGGCCGACGCGCGCGAGATTTCCTCCATGGCCACCATGTGCGCCAGATAGCCCATGTTGGTGCCGCCATATTCCTCGCTCGCCGTCATGCCGAGCAGGCCCATGTCGCCGAATTTCTGCCACAGGTCGGCGGGGAATTCATTCACGCGGTCGATTTCGGCCGCGCGCGGCAGGATTTCCTTCTGAGCGAATGCCCACACGGCATCGCGCAGCATGTCGACGTCTTCGCCGAGATCGAAATTCAGTCCGAGCATTACTTTTTCTCCTTGGCATGCATGGTCATGAGGGTTTGCTGCATGGTGGCGCAGTGCGTGGCCTTGCCATTCTTGATGGCATACACCTCGCCGCGCGTGATGACGAGGTTGCGTCCGGACTTCAGCACCTGGCCCTCGGCGACCAGATATTCGCCGTCGGCGGGGGCCAGCAGATTGAGCTTGAACTCGACGGTCAGCACTTCAGCGCCGGTCGGCATCACGGTCAGCCCGGCATAGCCGCCGGCGCTATCGACGATGGTGCTGGTGATGCCGGCATGGAAGTAGCCGTTCTGCTGGGTCAGGTCGGCGCGGAAGGGCAGGCGAATTTCGCAATGGCCGGGGGCCAGCGCACCCATTTCTGCGCCGATCAGCGTCATCACCGTCTGCCGGGCGAAACTCTGCCGCACCGTGGCTTCCCAGTCTGGGTTGCGCGGCTCGAAGGCGTTCTTGGCGGGACGTGCGGTGTGGGGCATGGGTTCTCCGGCCGAGTTTGCAATAATGGAAATGATAGTTGACGTTGACGTCAACGTCAACTATCGCGGGTTCGCTCGGGATTTACGGGGGCTTGCCGGTGCGGCCTGGTCGGCCTTGAGCATTTCGCGGCACTGGCGCTCGAAGCGGCTGATTTCCTTGAGCACGGCCTCGATGTCGTCGCGCTGCTGTTCCAGCGCGGAACGGCGCTGGGTCAGGGCGCCGAGGAAGGACAACAGCTGGGTCGACTCGTCCTCCGCCGTGTCGTACATGTCGATCAGGTCCTTGATCTCGGCCAGCGAGAGGCCAAGGCGCTTGCCGCGCAGCGCCAGCTTGAGGCGCGTCTGGTCGCGCTTGCTGTAGATGCGGTTGCCCCCTTCGCGCGCCGGCGAGACCAGGCCGTGGGACTCCCAGTAGCGGATGGCGCGGGTGGTGACGCCGAAATCACGGGCCAGCTCGGTAATGGTTTGGGTTTGGTTCATGATAAAAGACTGAAATGCACCTTATGCTGCAGTGCACATAAAGTCCCGAAAATTGGATATGATGGCAGACCGACAGTCGACAAGTTAAGCAGATTTCCCCCCACGATGCAAAGAGACGCGGCTTGAACGCTCCGATCGCCTACCCGCACGAAACCGCGCCCGCCCCCGGCGTGGCGGTGCCCGTCGCCCCCGGCGTCGAATGGCTGTGCATGCCCCTGCCGTTCGCGCTCAACCACATCAATCTGTGGTTGCTGGCCGACGGCGATGGCTATGCCGCGGTCGATACCGGCTTTGCACAGGATCCGATCAAGGAGGCCTGGAAGTCAGCCTTGGCAGGACGGCGATTGACGCGCTGCATCGTCACGCACTGCCATCCGGACCATCTGGGCCTCGCAGCCTGGCTGGAACGGGAAACCGGCGCCGGACTGTGGATCGCCCAGGGCGAATATCTGGCGGCGCACATGATGGCGGAGCAGATCGCCGGCTACAAGATCAGTGCCATGGTCGAGTTCTTTCGCAGCCACGGACTCGACGAGGCCCGCATCGATGCCCTGGTGGCGCGCGGCAACGGCTACAAGCGCGGCGTGCCGGAAATTCCCGCGACCTACCGGCGCCTGTTCGACGACCAACTGCTGAAGGTCGGCGCGCACGAGTGGCGCACCATCGTCGGCCACGGTCACGCGCCGGAACACATGAGCCTGTATTGCGCCGAGCTCGGCGTGCTGATTTCGGGCGACATGCTGCTGCCGCGCATCTCGACCAACATTTCGGTCATGGCCAGCACCCCTTACGCCGATCCGCTCGGTTTGTTCCTCGATTCCATCGACGGCTTCCGCGCGCTGCCGGCCGATACCCTGGTGTTGCCCTCGCATGGCAGGCCCTTCCGCGGCCTGCATGCCCGCGTCGAGCAGTTGCACGCCCACCACGCCGAGCGTTGCGAGGTGCTGCTGGCCGCCTGCCGCGGCAAGGCACAAAGCGCAGCGGAACTGATCAGCGTGCTGTTCAACCGCGAAATCCCGGACCCGCACCAGACCATGTTCGCCATGGGCGAAGCCATCGCCCACCTGAATTATCTCGAGCACGCAGGAAAAATGCAGCGCATAGAAAAAGACGGCCTGGTCCGTTTCATCAGTTAACCCCAAGGAGTCACGATGTCCGCCCACGAAAGCAAAGCCCTGCCCGATCCCAAGGAAATTGCCAAAACCTACGCCGAGGTAGCCCAGCGCGCCTCGCACCTGATCACCGACCACATGAAGCGCCAGATGAAGAAGGGCGTTTCGGCGCCCTCCGACGACCTCGGCATCGCGCAGGCCTTCATGGACATGATGGCCAAGATGCTGGCCAACCCCTACCAACTGGCGCAGGCGCAGATGAACCTGGTGTGGGATTATTTCTCGCTGTGGCAGCACTCGACGCTGCGCATGATGGGCATGCACACCGCGCCTGTCGCCGAACCGAAGAAGGGCGACAAGCGCTTCGCCGACGCGCAATGGGAAGAGCACTTCCTGTTCGATTTCGTCAAGCAGTCCTACCTGATCACTGCCCGCCACATTCACGACTCGGTCGGCAATGTCGACGGCCTCGACGACATCTCGAAGAAGAAGGTGAATTTCTTCACCCGCCAGTTCATCGACGCCCTGGCACCGTCCAATTTCGCCATGACCAATCCGGAAGTGCTGCGCGAGACGGTCAAGAGCAACGGCCAGAACCTGCTCAAGGGCTTCAACAACCTGTTGCGCGACATCGAGGAGGGCGACGGCCAGTTGCGCGTCAAGATGACCGACCCGTCGGCCTTCGAGATGGGCAAGAACGTTGCCTCGACGCCGGGCAAGGTGATCTTCCAGAACGAGATGATCCAGCTGCTGCAGTTCAGCCCGACCACCAAGGAACAATGGAAGCGCCCGCTCCTGATCATCCCGCCCTGGATCAACAAGTACTACATCCTCGACCTGCGCGAAAGCAATTCCTGGATCAAGTGGTGTACCGACCAGGGCCACACGGTGTTCGTCATATCCTGGGTTAATCCCGATGCCAAGCTGGCGCTGAAGGGCTTCGACGACTACCTGACCGAGGGCGCGCTGACCGCCATCGACGTGGTCTGCCAGCAGACCGGCGAGAAGGAAATCAACCTGATCGGCTACTGCCTCGGCGGCACGCTGCTCGGTTCGACCATGGGCTACATGGCGGCCAAGAAGGACAAGCGCATCGCCTCGGCGACCTTCTTCGTCGCCCTGCTCGATTTCTCGATCCCGGGCGAACTCGGCGTCTTCATCGACGAAGGCCAGGTCGCCAGCCTGGAAAAGAAGATGGAGGAACGCGGCTACCTGGAAGGCTCGGAGATGGGCACCACCTTCAACATGCTGCGCTCCAACGACCTGATCTGGACCTTCGTGGTCAACAACTACCTGATGGGCAAGGAACCCTTCCCCTTCGACCTGCTCTACTGGAATTCCGATTCCACGCGCATGCCCTACAAGATGCACAGCTACTACCTGCGCAACATGTACCTGAACAACAAGCTGCGCGAACCCGGCGGCATCACCCTGCTGGAGACGCCGATCGACCTGTCCAAGGTCAAGACGCCGTCCTATTTCATCTCCACCATCGAAGACCACATCGCGCCGTGGCGCAGCGTGTACCTCGGTTCGACCGTGCTCGGCGGCCCGGTGCGCTTCGTGCTGGGCGGTTCGGGCCATATCGCCGGCATCGTCAATCCGCCCTCGGCTAACAAGTACGGCTTCTGGACCAACGATGCCCGCCCCGAGACCCCGAACGAGTGGTTCGAAGGCGCCAAGCAGCATGAAGGCTCGTGGTGGACCGACTGGCAGAAGTGGATCACCAAACTCAACGACGACAAGGTGCCGGCGCGCGATCCTGCCAAGGGCAAGTTCAAGGCCCTCGAAGATGCTCCCGGCTCCTTCGTCAAGTTCCGCCTCGACTCGCAGAAGAAGCCGAAGAAGTGACCGGCGTTCCCGCGGAACGCACAACGGGCGCGAAGTCGCAAGGCTCCGCGCCCGTTTTTCCTTCCGCCCCGAAGCGGCGCGTGGTGTTCGATACCAACGTGCTGGTCTCGCTCTATGTTTTTGCCGACAGCCGATTCGTACCACTGCGGACACGAATCGAATGCGACGTATGGCAGGCCATCACCAATGAAGCCTGCTTCAACGAATTCCGTCGCGTGCTCGGCTACCCGCTGTTTGCACTATCGGCAGAGCTGCAGCATGCTGCGCTGGCGGCCTACGACGCGCACGTTACGCAGCTTGCGGCGCCACCACCGGAAGTCATCGCCGCCCTGCCGCGCTGCAAGGATCGCGACGACCAGAAGTTTCTTGAACTGGCGCGTGACGGCGGCGCGGACTGGCTGGTAACGGCTGACAAGGCCTTGTTGCGCCTGGCACGGCGCGACAGGCTGCGCGGCCTGTTTCGCATCCTTACGCCGGAAGCCGCGCTGGCAGAAGCCTGAGCATTCGCAAAGCCCCGGCCGGCAAAGGCGCAACGAGCGTCAGATGCGAATGTAGCGGTGCTGGCCTGACTCGTTCTGCACCGCCGCCACACCTTCGGCGGTCGGAAAGCGCACCAGGCAAACGATCCAGCGACGGCGATCGTGGCAGCGCAACTCGGCCAGCACTTCGATCGACTGGGCCGGACCCGCGGTATCGCCGCCCGACTTGGCACCCGCCCTGACCTGAAGGAATTCGGAAGGACGCTGCAACCAGGCCACCAGTCCATTCAGGAGATTTTCCGTCCGCAGTTCGTCGCTGGCCAACACCGGCTTGCCGCGGTCGGCATCGGCGACATCCTTGCGGTTTTCGATATTCCATTCGCCGCGCGTCAGCTTGTCGTTCTTGCGCAGCTTGTCGAGATGCTCGCCGAAAGCCGTGACCAGGCGCGTCAGCGCCGCCGTGCGCAAACCCTGGCGCGCGCCCGACTCGGTCGCGGCGAGGGAGCGCAGCGTGTGATCGCAAAATGCCGCGCCCGCGGCGGCGGCGGCGGCCTCCGCGTTCGGCTGGCGACGAACGCCGAGCAAGGCGAAGGCCTCCGGCTGGTCCGCGCCGGCGAGAAAGGCCAGGGGTTGTTTGACGTCGGTGCTGCGGCCCATGCCGTGGGCGATTTCCTGGCGTGCCGGAAACAATGCATGCACCAGCGGATGGTGCATGTAGTGGGCGGCGGAAATGTCGAGTGGTCCGGGGATCACGGCGATCTGCTGGTCGAGATACTCGACGGCGGAGTTGAGCGCAGGAGCCAGGCGGGCACCATAGTCGGGCGTGGCGACCACGTCGTAACCGAGCACGGAAATGATCTGACGGATGACGGCATGCGTCTCCGGCAGCACGCAGGCCGCCGGTTGCGACTGATTCAACAGCTTGCTGAAGAAACCCATGATCTACATGCCTTGGAAGAAACCAATCGCAATTCTACCTAGCGCGCCAAGGCTCGCCCCTTGATGTAACGCAATACGTCGTCCTCGAAGCGGGCGCGCGCCTCCGGATTGTCGATTTCCCGACTCATTACCGCGACCAACTGGTCCGCCGCGGTAGATGAGCGAATCGCCCGGTCGACCAGGGCGCTGGCAAACGGCCCGATATCCTCGGTCAAACGACGCTTTACGAATTCGACGAAGGCCGGGTCGGCGCTGACGAGTCCCGTGACCGAGCCCGCGACCGCACCTTGCGGCGCCACCGCGCTGCCGCCAAATACTATCTGGCTGATGCCCTCGACCGCCGGCCCGCTGCTGATCGGCAGCAAGCGGAAGGGAAGATTGAGCTGCTTCGCCGCATAGGCGGAAAAATCCTGGGTTGCGAGAAAACCGCCGGTTGGCGGTGCCCGGCGCAGCGCACTCTGCGTTGAGCGAATCGCCGAGCCGACGTAGCTGATCTCGGTCACCGATTCGGTGCGAAAGACAACACCGTAATGGACCATGGCGCGCAAGCGCAAAGGTGCCGCGAGACTGTCGAAACCGAGACCCGCCTTCGCCAGGGGCTCCAGTGCCAAGCCCACCGCCTGTTCCGGCGCCAGGGTCAAGGTCAGATTGGGTTTTCCCGCTTCCTGGGTGACGAAGCCGAGACTTCGCGCCACGGCGAGAAACCGGCCGAAACAGTCCAGAACCGCGGCCTCGAATGCGGACGCCCCTGCTATGTCGCAGGCGATAACCGTGGTGGATACCGGTGCGCTGACTTGCGACGACACGCTGTCACAACCCTCCGTGCATTTTTCGGCCGGTCGGGTGCCGACCGCTACTGGAAGCGAAGTTGCCTCTGCTTTCAGACACTATATCATTTTATGCATAAAATATACCCTTGGGCATATGCGGGGTTCCCCCGCCGACAGGCGATTCAGGCAGTTGCCTGAAGCTGGCACGAATGCGGCGAGGTTCGGAAAACCGGTTTTGCGCTCATGCTATGCTTTGCATTCAAAGATTCTGCCGGAGAAAAACATGAAGCTGAGGGGAAAGTTCAATTCGATGCTGGTCGTCGTGTTCGGCATGGCGCTGGGCGCCTCGGGCTATTTCTCTTACCAGCAACTCAATGAAAACGCCCGCGACGAAGTGCTCTCCAACGCCGGCGTGTTGATGGAAACCATCCTCTCGGCGCGCACCTGGGCGGTCAACGAGGTCGGACCAAACCTGCGGGAAACCGAAGAAGAAGAAGAAATGCTCATGATGGGCATTCCCGCCTACGCCGCCAACAAGGTCATGGAGTCGGTGCAGAAGCGCTATCCGGAATACGGCTACCGCGAAGTCGCACTCAATCCGACCAATGTCAAGCACCGCCCGGCAGACTGGGAAGCCCGCATCATCAACGGATTTCGCGGCGACCCGACGAAACAGGAAGAGTGGGGCGTGCGTGAGACATCGAAAGGCCCCTACCTCTACTTCGCCCGCCCGATCCAGATCAAGCAGTCGGGCTGCCTCGGCTGCCATACCACGCCCGAAAAGGCGCCGCCGAAAATGGTCAAGATCTACGGCGACAACGGCTACGGCTGGAAGCTCAAGGAAATCGTCGGCGCCCAGATCGTCATGGTGCCGATGTCGGTACCGATCGCCAACGCCGAACGCATGTTCAAGACTTTCATGGGCACCCTCACCGGCGTGTTCGTCGCGGTCTTCATCCTGCTCAACCTGATGCTGACCGCGCTGATCACCAGCCGGCTGGCGGAAATGGCGGCGATTGCCGACGAGATCAGCAAGGGCAACTTCGAGATGGGTGAATTCAACGAAAAGGGCAGCGACGAAGTCGCCCAGCTCAGTTCCGCCTTCAACCGCATGCGCCGCAGCCTGGTCAAGGCCATGGAATTCTTCAACAAGCAGGGCGGCTGAGACAGGCGCGATGAAGTCACAGGCGAACCCAATGCGCATCACCGCTGCCTTTGCCCTGGCACTCGCCGCGCTGAGCGTGCAGGCACAGACCGGCGTCCAGGGGCGCAAGTTATTCACCGAGAAGCAGTGCAACCTGTGCCATTTCCACGAGGCACGCAGTACCGCGCCCTCGGTGAAAACCATGAAGGCCGCGTTGAAGGGAGATCCGGCAAAAATATCGGCCGCGATCTCGGCCGCCCCCTCCCACGCCAACGAGATGAAATCCGTTTCCGCGGCGGAAATCCGCGCCATGTCGGAATGGCTGGCGGGCATCACCTTCGAGGAACAGGCGGCGGCGGAAGCCGCAAAGCCGAAGCCCGGTAGCCCGGAAGCCAAGCGCCAGGCCGCCGCCAAGGCCAGGCAGGAGGCCGCAGCCAAGGCCAAGGCCGCGGCGGACGCCAAGGCCCAGGCGAAGAAGGACGCCGAGGCCAAAGCCAAGGCTGCCGCCGAAGCCAAGGCCCAGGCGAAGAAGGACGCAGAGGCCAAGGCCAAACAGGCGGCCGAAGCCAAGGCACAAGGCAAGAAGGAAGCCGAAGCCAAGGCCAGACAGGAAGCCGACGCCAAGGCCCAGGCCCAGCGCGAGGCGGCAGCAAGGCAGGAAAAAGAAGAACTGGCCAAGCGCGAAGCCGATGCCAAAGCGCGCAAGGACACCACCGCGCTGGAAGCCATCAGGCGCGAGAACGAGGCCCGCGCCAAGCGCGAAGTCGAAGCACAGGCGGCGCAGAAGCGCGAGGCGGAAGAGAAAGCCCGCGGGGAAGCAGAGGCCAAAGCGAAGAAGGAGGCCGAAGCCCTCGCCGCGCAGAAACGCGACGCCGAGGCCAAGGCCAAAAAGGACGCGGAAGCACAGGCAGCTAAGAAGCCCGAGCCGGCGCCTGCAGCCAAGACCGAAGCGACGAAAGCCGAACCCGCCAAGGCCGACGCCGCAGCCCCGGGTGGCAAGAAGAAACTCGCCTATCGCGATGGGTCGGACCTGCCACCCTGTCCCACCCCGACCGGCGCCCCGCTCGGGGCGGTCGACGAAACCGCCGCCAAGGCGATCATCGAACGCGTCGGCTGCCCGCAATGCCACGCCTACGTTCAGAAGAAAACCGGGCCGCCGATGAAGAACATCCAGGAAAAGTACAGGGGCGACTGGGAATGCGTCACCCTGCGCCTGACCAAGAACAAGACGCACAAGGAAGAAGGCGTCACCGACGATCTGAAACCCAACGAGGTCAAGATCGTCTCCGACTACGTCGCCACCCGCAACAAGTAGTCGATTCACCCTCTGCAGCGAGCGCCCCGGGCATCCGCCCGCGTCTGCGCCCGCGCGCCCACCCCCCGGCCACCCCGCCCGAACAGGCTTGCGACCCGTCACGCCATGCGCGCCGGATCAAACCTCCCGTGGACTATTAAGCGATTCAAATAATCCATTGTTCATAAAAGACTTCCTGCAAGCCCCACCTTGCCCGGCAGAGCCGGGTCAGTCTGTTGTAAAAATGTAACAAAGTCAGTCCATGGAACAGCGGGGGAGTTCATCAAATACCTTGCATCTAAATAAAAAGTCTGTTTGAATCAACATCAAATAGCACTTTAGTAATGTTATTTGTAAGGATTGGCGCATTGCCGTCCAACGCTTGGATGCAAACCCCGCCCGGAAATCGGGCAAACGCATCGCCGGAACCAGACTATGAACCCGACAATCCAGAAGTGCCGCGCAGCTGCGATCGGTCTTGCGCTCCTAGCGGCCGGCGTCCTCGCGGGCAACGCATTCGCCCAGGCCGCGAAGAGTCCCGATGCCTCGCAGGCGCGCTCGCGTGCCGAAACCGGCGAGATAAAGCCCTGCGTTGAGTGCCACGAAGGCTATTACGGCATTACCCGGACCAAACATGCAGTCAAAGACGATTCACGCACGCCGATGGCCACTGGCAAGTCACTTACCGGCAATCCGGAAGACGCCATGTGCGGCAGTTGCCATGGCGACCTGACGGAACACCTGAAGACCCCGCGCAAGGCTGGTCTGGTGCCGATTGTGTTCGGCAGCAAGGCCGCCTCCGAGCAGCAGAATGATGCCTGCCTGAACTGCCATCAGAACGGTTCCCGGACCCACTGGCAGGGCAGCAAGCATGACCAGACCAAAACGGCTTGCGCCAGTTGCCACCGCCTGCACGCCTCGAAGGACCCGGTGCTCGTTGCGGAAACCCAGGCCAGCGTGTGTTTCAGCTGCCATCAGGACAGGCGCGCCGCACTGCACCGCGTCTCCACCCATCCGACCAAGACCGGCTTCTTCGCCTGCTCGTCTTGCCATGCACCGCATGGATCATCGACACGGGCGTCATTGCAGAAGAACTCGGTCAATGAGACCTGTTACACCTGCCACGCCCAGTTGCGCGGCCCGTTCCTGTGGGAGCACCGCTCGGCCCAGGATGACTGCACCAACTGCCACGACCCGCACGGCACCAACAACACGCCGATGCTGAAGACGCGCATGCCCTACCTATGCCAGCAATGCCATCAGACCGGCCACGGCAGTACGGCCTTTGGCGCCCAGGTGTTACCCGGCGGGCCCAGCACCGCCAACGCGCACCGCGTCGTCGGCAACTCGTGCACCAACTGCCACATGAAGATCCATGGCACCAATCACCCCTCGGGTGCGCGCCTCCAGCGCTGATGCCCCGAACAACGTCGACAGGTGACGTCATGACCCAGGACACATTCATGCCTTTCCATCGCAGCCCGCTTGGCCTCGCCGTGGCATGCGCGCTCGCCGCGCTTGCGGCCGCGCCCGCGCACGCCGATCCCGTGCTGACGGCCCGACTCTTCCGCGATACGGACGTGCTATTCCGCGATGCCGATATGTCGCGCTGGTCCGACAACTATGTCGAGCTCGGCGTCGGTCACAACTCCCAGGACTCCTATCGTTTCGGCGGCTTCACGGGCCTGACCGACAAGGGCGGCTTCCCCATCGCCGGGTTCAACTGGCTCAGGCGCGACGCCGGCAACGATGCGGAGTATTGGCACGTCTATGGATCGACGCTCGGCCTTGATTCGCGCAAGCTGCAGGCCGACGGCGGTGTCCAGGGGCGCTGGGGTGCCAGTTTCAATTTCGACCAGGTGCGCAAGGCGCAGACCGATACCGCCTCGTTCATCCACAACGGACTGGGCACCAGCAACCTGACGCTAACGGGCGGGGCCGGCGCGCTGCCGGCCGGCACGATCACCGATAACACGGCGACCATCAATCCGCTGCTGAGGAGATTCAACATCGAGCAAGGTCGGGACATTCTTCGTCTCGGGCTGAACGGGTATGCCGCCGGCGACTGGGACTGGAAGGTCAGCTTCCGCGAGGACAGGCGCGACGGCACCCGGCTGACCGGACTACCGGTCAACGCCACCGGGCGCGCGTTGATCGTCCCCTACCAGATCGACGACCGTACCAGCCAGGTCGACGCCGTCCTCTCCTACAACACCAGGCAGAGCCAGTTTTCGCTGGGCTACAACTACTCCAAGTTCCACAACAATCTCAGTGCGTTTACCGTCACGAATCCGTTCAACGCGGGAGAAGCCACGCTGCGAATGTCTTTGGCGCCAAGCAACGACTACCACCAGTTCAATGCCACCGGCGGCTACAACTTCAGCAAGGCGACGCGGCTGACCAGCAAGTTTTCCTACAGCATCGCCAGCCAGAACGAGTCCTTCCTGCCCTACACGGCGAATCTGGCGGCAAACAACGCCGCCAACATTACGCCTCGCGCCTCGCTCGACGGCAAGGTGGTCAAGACCCTGCTCGACATCGCGCTGACGTCCAAGCCGGTCGACAAAATGAACCTGAAGGTGGCCTACCAGTATCACAACAGCGACAACCGGACACCGGTCGCCAATTACACATATATCAGTCGGGACGACGATGCCGCACCAGGAGCCGCCGCCGCACTCCGCCGCAGAAATGCGCCGCTGAGCACGCTGGAACATACCTTCGGCATCGATGGCGACTATGAAATCGCCCCGAAGACGATCCTGCGTGCCGGGCTCGAGCGCAAGAGCGTGAAGTACTCGATGAAGGATGCGCTGTATGAGAACCACGCCGACCGCGACTACACCAATACCGACAAGCTGACGGTCGAACTGCGTCGGCCGGTGTCGACCGAAATCCTTGGCAGTGTCGGCTACACCCATACGCAGCGGAGCGGTTCGGAATACGACAAGAACAGTTATTTCCGCAATACCTACTGGCTTCCTGGCGCAACGACGAACACCAACAATCCGGCCACGCGCTCCTTCATGTACCAGGATTTCAGCGAGGATCGGGTGCGTGCGTCGGGCAATTGGACCGCGTCGGAGACCGTCAGCCTGCAGGCCGGGGCGGATACCTACCGCAGGCGCGCCAAGGGGCCGAACTGCGGCGCGATCCTCGATCCGACACTCGCAGCGGCGGTGGTTGGACTTCCTGATACCTGCCTTGGACGTACCCTGGCCGACGGCACCAACGTCAACCTCGATGTCCAGTGGCAGCCCGCGGAGAACCTGACCACCTTTGCCTTCGCCAGCCTAGGCGAGACAGGCACCGAGCAACGGGGACGCCAGGGAATCACCGCGACCGCCGCGAACCTGGAATGGACCGCAAACCTGGTCAACCGAGACCACACGCTGGGACTGGGACTCAAATGGCAGCCGGAGGATTTTGCCAACTGGGATGTGGGCGGCACCTACGTTTTCAACAACGGAATCGGCAAGTCAGGCATGTCGACGGGTACCGGCATCGCCACGGCCCAGACATCGATGCCGGACAACTGGAGCAGGCTGCATACCCTCCAGCTTTTCGCCAAATGGGATTACAGCAAACAGGTCGTGTGGAGATTCAACTATCTCTATGAGAACCTCAGGTCCGCCGACTGGGCGTATGACAATCTAAACGTCGCATCCAACGCCAGCGTGCTATTGACGGGACAGACCGCCCCACGCTCGAGCAACCACGTGTTCGGCATCTCGGCACTGATCAAGAGCTGGTAACAGGTCCTGCCTGCATCAAACAAACAGGCCGCTCGCAGCGGCCTGTTTGTTTTGGGCTTCGTGCGGGAAATGGCGGGCTATCCCCGCGACAAGATCCACTGCACCAGATTCTTCAGCTCGGCGGCATCCTTGGCCGGCGGTGGTTCGTGCTGTTCGTCACCGCCATCCTCGACCTTGACCATTTGGCTGCCCCCAAGATGTTTCAGCAGGGCCGCCTCGGCATTGGGCTTGTCCTTGTACTTCTGCGCTATCCTTTTGTAGGAAGGTGCCTTCTTGGCCTTGTCCACCGAGTGGCAGCGGAAGCACTTGCCGGCTTTGGCGAGATCTTCGGCCGCGGCTTCGTTGACGGCAAGCGCTACCGCCGGCTGCACGGTGAGCAGGAGCGCCCCCGTGAGCAGTGCTTTTCGCATACCATCTTCGCAGGACAGGAATGACTTCATCAATATGCCGTTATATTTTGATTTAAAGCGATATTACCGCATTGCCGCATGCCTGTCTTTGGCCTTGGGCCTTGCCGCGATGCCGACTGGCGATACGTGGGCAAAAGCGCGAAAGGCCGATGCGCGGAGCGTAAAGCAGAAAGCCAAGGCAAAACCAGCCACGTCGCGCGCCGCTAAACGGAAAGCCAAGGCGGCGGCGCCGGCCCAGATCGATCCCGTCACCGAACTCGAGGTCATCAACGGCGAGGCCATCAGCCTGCATAACGCACTGGAGGCCAATCCCGATGACCCGTCGGCGTCGCAGAAGTTCGCCATGCTGGCGCTGCGCGCCGCGCGCGCCGCGGAGCGCGCGCTGTCGCGCGGCGACGACGAGCTGTTCGAGGCCTACCGCCGGCAGATCGGGACGCAGCTCGCCGATACCCGTCCGGGCCTGGAAACCATGGCCGCACGCGGCGTCGGCGCCGCCGAATACGGGCCCGGCGCG
>Ga0082335_1005545_pt1 | contig 15046 bp, 12 predicted proteins | sample Subgrocontami58m_FD_72375 | JGI IMG/M metagenome (GOLD analysis project Ga0082335, IMG submission 72375) | Subsurface groundwater microbial communities from S. Glens Falls, New York, USA - GMW37 contaminated, 5.8 m (SPADES assembly) (version 2) ...
AACGTCTCGCAGATGCACTATGCGCGGCGCGGCATGATCACCCCGGAGATGGAGTTCGTCGCCATCCGCGAGAACCAGCGGCTGGAGATGCACTCGGAGATGCTGCGGCGCCAGCACCCCGGCCAGTCCTTCGGCGCGGCGACGCCGCGCGTGATCACGCCCGGATTCGTGCGCGACGAGGTGGCGCGCGGCCGCGCCATCATCCCGGCCAACGTCAACCACCCCGAGTCCGAGCCGATGGCGATCGGGCGCAACTTCCTGGTGAAGATCAACGCCAACATCGGCAACTCGGCGGTCTCCTCGGGCATCGCCGAGGAAGTGGAGAAGATGACCTGGGCGATCCGCTGGGGCGGCGACACGGTCATGGACCTCTCCACCGGCAAGCACATCCACGAGACACGCGAGTGGATCATCCGCAATTCGCCCGTGCCGATCGGCACCGTGCCGATCTACCAGGCGCTGGAGAAGGTGGACGGGCGCGCCGAGGAGCTCACCTGGGAGATCTATCGCGACACGCTGATCGAGCAGTGCGAGCAGGGCGTGGACTACTTCACTATCCACGCCGGGGTGCTGCTGCGTTACATCCCGCTCACCGCGAAGCGCATGACCGGAATCGTTTCGCGCGGCGGCTCGATCATGGCGAAGTGGTGCCTCGCGCACCACGAGGAGAGCTTCCTCTACACGCATTTCGAGGACATCTGCGAGATCATGGCCGCCTACGACGTCGCGTTCTCGCTCGGCGACGGACTGCGCCCCGGCTCGGGCTACGACGCCAACGACGAGGCGCAGCTGGGGGAATTGAGGACGCTCGGCGAGCTGACGAAGATCGCCTGGCGCCACGACGTGCAGGTGATGATCGAGGGACCGGGGCACGTGCCCATGCACCTCATCAAGGAGAACATGGACCTGCAGCTCGAGCTGTGCCACGAGGCGCCGTTCTACACGCTTGGGCCGCTCACCACCGACATCGCGCCGGGCTACGACCACATCACCAGCGCGATCGGCGCCGCGATGATCGGCTGGTACGGCACCGCGATGCTGTGCTACGTCACGCCCAAGGAGCACCTCGGGCTGCCCGACAAGAAGGACGTCAAGGACGGCATCATCGCCTACAAGATCGCCGCGCACGCGGCCGACCTCGCCAAGGGCCATCCCGGCGCGCAGATCCGCGACAACGCGGTCTCGAAGGCGCGCTTCGAGTTCCGCTGGGAGGACCAGTTCAACCTGGGCCTGGATCCGGACACCGCGCGCGAGTTCCACGACGCGACGCTGCCGCAGGAGGGCGCGAAGGTGGCGCACTTCTGCTCGATGTGCGGACCGCATTTCTGCTCGATGAAGATTACGCAGGACGTGCGCGAGTACGCGGAGAGGCAGGGAATTTCAGGGGAAGAGGCACTCAAGAAGGGCATGGAGGAGAAGGCGGTCGAGTTCGTGAAGAAGGGCGCCGAGATCTATCAGAAGGCGTAAGCACGCACCGGCGCGGCCGGCGACATTCCTGAACATTGTTGGGTGGATGTGACCGCCCAGCTTGGATCAGCGGCAAGATCGATTGTCAAAAACGACAACAATACGGGGATGCGGGCGGCAGCGCGAGCGGCCGCCCGCTTTTTACTCCGAGAACAGCGAATGGCGCGGCGACTGCACTTGTTGAAGCGGGAACCAATCAGCCGATGAATCTCGGAGAACTGAAATCCAGACTGCCTGCGGCCGTGGCGCCACTGGCGTACTGCATGCACGGCTTTTCCCACGCAGCCCTGGCGGCGCTGCGGGAGTCGGGTGGCGAAGGCGATGCGTTGATGCTGGCTGTATTGCAGCATGTCGTCGAGCATCCCGACGAAGTGGAGGACGAATATGGCTGGGTGCTGCACATCGTCGCGGCCTATCATCTGGCCGAGCGGCGTAGAACCGAAGCCTACCCGCTGTTGCTCCAGACCATGGCGCTTCCCGAGGATTCCCTCGACAGCATCTGGAGCGACAGCGTCAGCGAATGTTTGCCGGAATGGCTGGTGTCGACCTGGGATGGCGACCTTGCGCGGCTGATCGAATTCATCCTCGACGCGCGTGTTTCCGCCTGGGTGAGGCACGGCGCGGTGGACGCCATGGCCGGGCTCTACCATGGCGGGCGGCTCGGCCGCGAGCAGTACCTTGACGCAATGCGGACCCTGGATCGCGAGCTTGGCGAGGCGGATGACCCGGTGCGTGCGGCCTGGATGCTTCAGGTGGGCGTGACCGGTCTCGAAGAACTGGCCGAGGCCGCGCGGCGGGCGATCGCCGCTCAGCGAGGCGAGCTGGTGTTCATTTCCCTGCGGGAGTTCGAGCGCGATCTTCGCAACGGCGTGCAAGGTACGGTAAGAGCCCGCGACGTCGATGCACCCGTGGAGCCGGGCTGGGAGCGAACGCTCGGCGCCTGGTACATGTATGAGCGCAAGGCTCATCGGAAATACTTCGGCGACCCGGTGGATGACGCCGAGGGCGTCTTCGACGATGAGGAGTTCGACGAAGACGCCGATGCGGACTGGCCGGTGGAAATGCCCTATGTCCGCGAAACGCCCAAGATCGGCCGCAACGATCCCTGCCCGTGCGGCAGCGGCAAGAAGTACAAGAAGTGCTGCGGGGCGGCGATCAGCTAGACCGATCTGGGTGCCGTCCGCTACGAAAAATACCTCGCCGATACGGTGCCCCGCCACGCATCGTCGAAGACGAGATCGCATTTGACCGATTGCCCGGCGCGAGAGACCAGTTCCAGCTCGCCCATCCGGGATCCGCTCTCGTCCTTGTAGAGGCGGGTGAGGGTTTCAAGGAGGCGTTGCTTGTACCCGGTGTCCTCATTCTTGAGATGGGCGCCCTTGGTTTCAAGTATCACCAGCGTGGCGCGCCCGCCTTCCGGCACTTTCGCGAATATGAAGTCGGGATAGATCCGGTTCCGTTTCCAGCCTTGCAGCCCGTACTGCGCGCGCGCCACGTTCCGGTGCCACCAAGTGAGCGCCGCCTGACTGTCGAGGTAGCAGGCAAATTCCGCCTCGAACGCGTTGTCGAGCAGACTCTCGAAAAACGGTTCGAACAGGCTCTTCTCGATGAGCTTGCCGTCGGGCCGTTGCAGGGTTCTCGCGTGCTCGGGCAGGTCGGCATCCAGCCAGGAGGGAATTTCGTAGTTGCTCGTGTCGGCGCGCAAGGAAAATTCTATCCTGCCCTCGTTCACCAGCGCGTTGAAAACCTGCTCGGCCAATGCGTCCCGCTGCGATTCGAGGTCCACGCGCAGCCGTTCGACCAGCGATGCGAGCGAGGCGGCGATGGCCGACTCGGCCAATCCCTGCGCCGTCAGGCGTGCGATCACCTTTTCCACGAGGCTCCAGGCGATCCACGCGTTGGGCACGATGTCGAGCAGTGCACGGGTGGCGAACTGGCGGTCCACGTGCGCCGGGCGCAGATCCGGCGACGATGTCGCGTGCACGTCCGATCCGCCCAGGATGTCGAGACCCAAGCGCAGCTTTTGCGCGGCGGGCGGCGTTGTTTCGGGCGCCCACTCGACACACAGCTTGCCGGGGTCGATTTCCCTCCAATGCACGCGCGCGAGCACATCGCTCTCGTACACCAGTTCGCGACGCCCGCCGCCTTCGTTCCAGTCCACCCTGGGCAGGAAGACGCGCAGCTTTTCGAAAGAACGCCTCCGGCCGATGCGGCGCGCCCCGGAGCCGGCGCCGTTGCCGGAGTCGGTGCGCACGCTGACGGCGAGGTCGCCCATACCCTCGGCCTCAAGCGACGCCTTGATGTTGCCGACGACCTGCGCCGTTTGCGCATCGTGGCAGAAGACGTAGCACTCGTCGAGGTCGGGCCTGCCGGTCTTGGACACGTGGGGTTGGCGCAGGATGCGGCCGACGAGCTGCGTCATTGCGGCGGGGTTGCGCCCGGCCGCAAGCGCGCATAGCACATAGGCGAACGGGCAATCCCAGCCCTCCTGCAGCGCCTGTTTGGTGATGATCGCCCGCACCTCGCACGACGGCGAGAGCAGGTCCATGTTCTCCGGCTGCTTGAGCTCGTCCTTTTCCGAGGTCTTGATGGCGATCTGCCGCTCGTGCAGCCCGAGCTGAAGCAGAAAAGCGTGAGCGTCTTCCGCGTGAATCAGACCCGAACCGCGTTGCTCGGCGCCGGTGCGCTCGACCTGCACCAGCAGCAGCGGGCGGATGTAGCGTGAGGTATCGGCTTCGAGGGCGCGCGCGCTTCGATCGAGCGCGTCGATTTTCTGTACGGATGCGGCGAGACAGCTTTGCCAGTCCGGCCACGGCCGCACATCGACGTTGATCGGCAGCTTGATCATCTCGGCCCGGTTGAGGTCTGTGCCGCGCACGTCCACCAGGATGTTGGCGCCGTGTTGTCCCGCCCTGCCCACGCGCGGGGTGGCCGACAGTTCCAGCACCATGGATGGGTTGAACCCGTCGATGGTCTTCAGCGCATTCTCGGTGTAGGCGTGATGGCCCTCGTCGATCACCACCATCGGCCGGACCAGCCGCATCACATTGCCGAGGGAATCCTTGATCACCGATCCCTTGGTCGCCGCCGCCTCGGCCGCGCTCGATGCGAAGGGCGAATATACGTCGAGATTCGGCGTTTCGCCGAGCATCGCCCAGTGTCCGTCCAGATCGTCCTCTCGGGGAAAGAAACCGTGCACGCTGCCCCGGTCGCGGAAGAACCGCAGTGTCTCCTTCGACTGGCGCGCCGCCGATTGCAGCATCAGGAGCATCACGCACAGATGGCTGTCAATGTCCATTCTCGACAGAGGCGAGTCCTTTTCCAGCAGTCTCACCCGGCCGGCGCCGGCCACGTTGAGCATCTGCCTGTAGGGATGGTCGCGGTCGGCCAGCGCTCTTTTCGTCTGGCTGTAGATCGCCTCGTTCGGCGTGATCCACAGCACGAGCCCCGTATGCTTTCGCAAGTACCCGGAAAACACCCGCGCAATCGAGGCGGCGGCGAGGAGCGTCTTGCCCCCACCGGTCGGCACCTTGAAGCACACGTTGGGGACAGGGCGCTTCGCGCCGTCGAAGCGGCTCGAATGCTCCCGCGCCGCAAACGCCGGCGGCAGCCGCTTCGCGGCCCGCAACGCGTCCCAGGCCTTGCGCGGGAAGTCGAGGGTCTCGATTCCGACGTCCACCTCGGCTGCGCGCAGCGCCTCGGCCGCCTTGGCCGACCTGGTGCTTTCCTTCGCCAGCGTCTCAAGCCATACTGCAAGCTCCGCCAGCACCTCGCGCTGGAATTCCTTCAGCTCGATGCCGCCCAGTTCGGCGGCGTCGGCGGTGTATTTGCGCGGCTCCCAGAACAACTTCCTGTCGCGCTCGATGCGGGAACGAAAGCCCTTGTCTGAAACATCCTGAAGGCGCACCAGATCGACCCGGTAGATCAAGCCCAAGTCGTCGAGGCGACCGCACAGACGGGAAAAATCCGTCGAAGACATCGCCGGCGCATCGGCCGCGAGATCGATGTCCGATTCGTGTCGGTGGTCGCCGCGCGCGCGCGAACCGTAGATCCAGACGCGTTCAAGATCCGGCGTGTTGTCGAACAGCGTCGAGAGCTTGGCGCTGGTCGAGGGCGCAATGCCGAAGCGTTCGGATTTGGAGAGGTCAGTCATCCTAGAGTGCTTTCAGCTTCGCAAGCAACACGTCGAATGCGTGAATTGCGCGGGCACGCACGAATGCGGCGACCTCGATGGCTTTCTGCTCGTCGTACGTATGACTCGTCTCGTCCCGATAGTCCTTGATCTTTTCCCACAGGTCGGCATCCGCGACCAGCTCGGCGCGGTATGCGGCTTGAATGACCGGGCGCACGACTTCCGGAACCTTTTCCTTCTGCGCGCGCAGCCAGTAGAACATGCACTTCCAGGCCAACTCGTAAGTGAACTCGAAGCGCTGGATCAAAGCGTCCCGCACCAGATCGGTTTCGTTCTGCGCCAGCGCCTCGTGCAACCGGGCAAGTGCGCGCTCGTACTGAGCGCGCGCCAGATCGAATCGTTCCTGACTCATGGTCACGCTTCCCGGTACAGCGCGAAGGGCAGCGGCGCGAATTCGACCCCGTATTCCAGTAACTGCCGGTTGGAGAGGAATTTCGCCGGGGCGAACACGAGGTGTTTCTTGTCGCGCTTCCCCTCGCGCAGCTTCTTCGCGAAGGAGAGCGTCAGCGCCGCTTCCGGGGACTTCAGGAACGCGAGATCGGGCCTGTAGATCAGCCACAGATGGCGGTCCGCGGCCTCGCCCAGATAGAACACTTTCGGCTTCATGCGTTTCGTTTCGAGCGTGCCGCCGGTGGCGGCGTGGAATAGCCACGCGCCGAGGCTCGCGTAATCGGGCAGCGATTCGCCGGAAAGGATCTTCTCAGGGTCGAGAGGCTCGCCGAGCGTGCAGAAGGCGAATTCGCCGCCGAGGCCTTCGACGCGCTCGGAAATCCTCTTCTCGCCTTCCACGACCAGCTCGCCGTCGTCCACCTGCACGTTGACGCGGTCGAAGCGCCGCTGCTCCCTGGCCGGGGCGGCGAGGTCGGGCGCGTCGGCGAAGCCCTCTTTCGCCTTGATCGCCTCGACTCTTGCGAGCAGGGCGTCCGCCCTCTGCAGCTTGGACCAGTTGAGCTTCTCGCGCAGCAGGTCCTCGCGCTGCGTGCCGGCCCAGGCGTAGCCCTTGATGACGCGGCGCACGCGCTCGGCGGTGATGCGGTCGGCGTAGTCCTCGCATTCGACCAGGATGAAGCGGCGGTTGCCGTTGTCTTTGGCGTTTGCCTTCAGCACTGCGTGGGCGGTGGTGCCGGAGCCGGCGAAGGAGTCGAGGACGATTGAATCTGGTGCGGTGCCGATTTCCAGAACTCGCTCGATCAGCGCGACTGGCTTGGGGGTCATGGTCGCGTCTTCTTGTGACTGCAGAACACCGATTTCCAGAAGGGTCTTTTTTGCGTCTTGAGTGTGGCCCACATCTTTATAGAACCACAGCGTTTGGGGAACAAGCCCTTGTTTCACTTCACTCAAGAATCTCTTAATTGCAGGAACATTGTTTCCGTCATCGCCCCACCAGATGCGCTTGTCGCGATCCAATTCCTCAAACTTCGCTTTCTTCACGCGCCAGTAGGTGCCGGGCGGAGGACCTTCAATTATGCGACCGCTCGGACAAGTGATCGAGTAGGTGCCCTCGCTGTAATAATTGCGTGCTGATAGATCGCCGGATTTCCACGGACCGCGTCGATCATTATCTGGATTGCTATAGCGTGCTTCCATCTCCTCAGTACGCGAGAGCAGATTCGGGCGCCATTGATCGCGGTTCTTTGCGACCACCAGTACGTAATCATGGTCCTCGGAAAAGTACTGCGCAGTATTCTTTGGGGAGTAATTCTTCTGCCAGATCACGCTGGCAATGAAGGCGTCCTCGCCGAAAATCTCGTCCAGAACGGCCCGCGCACGATGTACCTCATTATCATCCAGCGTCATCCACAAACTTCCCCGCTCCGACAACAGCTCCCGCAGCAGCACCAGCCTCGGCCACATCATGCACAGCCACTTGTCGTGGCGCAGCATGTCCTCGGCGTTCACCGGATTGGAGCGCAGCCACTCACGCATGATGGGCGAGTTGACGTTGTCGTTGTAGCTCCAGTTCTCGTTGCCGGTGTTGTACGGCGGGTCGATGAAGACGAGGTCCACCTTGCCGGCGTAGCGCGGCAGCAGGCTCTTCAGCGCGTGCAGGTTGTCGCCGTGGATGATGAGATTGCCGCCCAGGTCGGCCGGGCCGATCGACTTGTCGGCGTGCGCGATGAGCGGCCGGTAAGGCACGGTCAGGTGATGGTTGTAGACGTACTCCTTGCCCTTGAAGACGAGTTCAGGCATCTGCTGGGTCCTCACTCCGGCGCGATCAGGCGCAGCTTGGGGAAGTATTCGCGGTAGCGCACGGCGTCGCGCGTGAGCAGGCCGTGGCCGGCCAGCGAGGCGTGCGCGCCGATGTAGAAATCCGGCAGCGGCGAGGATCGCGTTCCGCCTCGCGTGCGGTAGAGCTTGTAGGCCTTGGCGGCGAGAAACGCGGCGTCCCATGGCAGGGCTTCGCGACGCAGGTCGAAGGGGGCGAGCGCGCGCTCCAGTTCTTCCAGCGTCGCAAAATCCGCCGCCACTTCGGCATAGACGATCGGATTGATCACGGCGCTTCCCGCGTCCACCGCCGCGGCGAGCCGGGTGGCGGACCACTCGAACCAGCGCGGATCTTCCTCGAGCACGTCGATCAGAACGTTGCTGTCCACGAGCACCGATGGAGCCGCGAGGTAGGCGGCGCGCGTCTCGCGGGCTCGGCGGCGGGGCATCAGTCCTCGCCGCGCAGAAACGCCATGATCTGGTCGGTGGTCCAGCCGCGGAACATCGGCTCGTTCGCGGTACCCTTGGATTGCTCTATGGCCCGCCAGCCCTTCGACTTGGATTTCTTCAGTGGCTTGAGCACCACCTCGCCGTCGCGAAACAGGAACTCGACCTCGGTATTGGGCAGCAGGCCCGCCCGTTCGCGGATGTCCTGGGGAATGGTGACCTGTCCTTTGCTGGTGATCCGCATGGCATTTGCTCCGGTAATACCGATGTACGGTAAGAATCTTACCGGAGGCCGGCGACGCCGCGCAAGGGCGTGGCGACTGCTACGGCGCCGTGGGCAATCGGCTGCACTGCGCGCGGCACCGCGAGCCGTCCGCCCGCTTGCGTCGCGTCACTTCCCGGTCCTGGTGACGTACTGATCCCAGAGCCTGCTCCACCGGTCCCATCCATCGATGACCCTGGCCGGATCGAGAACGACCAGCCTGGTTCCCTCGATCGGACTCTTCGTCCGGGTGTTCGCCGGTACTCCGCCGTGATCGCTGAACAGCTTCTGGGCGTCGGTGAGCATGAAGTCGGCGAACAGCAGCGCCGCGTTGGGATGCGGCGCGCGCGCGGCGATCGCGATCCCGTTCGGCTTCGCGATGACCGGGTCGAGCGCCAGCATCGCGATCGGCGCCTGCTTGCGCTGCAGGTGGTCGATCTCGAAGCTGTAGACCGTCAACGCCAGCGGCACTTCGCCGGCGGCGACCATGTTGGCGAGAACGATGTGCCCCTTGCGCTTCTGCAGGTCCTGCGCGCCGATCCCGCGGAAGAAGTCGAGCGCGCGCTTCTCGCCCCAGTAGTGAATCAGCTCGGCCATCCAGTCGGCGTCCGACTGCTCGATGCCGAGCCTGCCTTTCCATTCCGGCCTGAGCAGGTCCTCGTAGGTCTTCGGCAATGCTTCCTTCCTGATCAGCCGGGTGTTGTAGGCCTGCACGAACACGTTGAACCGGGTCGGCAGGTACAGGCGGTGGCGCGGGATCGCGTTCTGGACCAGCTCGCCGGCGAACGGGCTGAAGAACGTCGTCAGCACCTTTTCCCGCGCCAGCGACTCGAGCTCCGGTCCGTTCGTCTCGATCGCGTCGACGACGTGCCGATCGGCCTTGGCTTCGGCGAGCGTGCGCTGCACGACGTTTTCGCTGCGCGACCGCCAGACGCTCACCTTCACTCCGTACTTGCCTTCGAACGCGGCGGTCAGGCGCTTCACGTCCTCGGCATTGATCGACGTATAGAGATTGACCACGCCTTCCTTCTTCGCCGCAGCGACGAGGCGCTCGCTTCGGTCCGGGCCCTGGTAGTCCAGGATCTTCTTCGCGGAATCCTGCGCGAACGCCGGGCGCGCCACGGTCGCAAGCAATGCCACCAGCAGAATCGGTATCGTCCTTGTTCTCATGGCTCCTCCTCATTTCGCAACTGCGAAGACTATCAAGAGATGACAGGTGAGTTCAATCGACTCGCGTTCCATCGCGCCGGGTCGGGAGCGCGCGGCTGCCGCGCCGGGAGTTATCGGCTACACTGCGCGCGGCAGCCTGAACTGCCGTCCGCTCGCGGAGGAACGATTTGGATGTCGCACTGCTCGGCAAGGCCCTGATCCTCGGCATCGTCGAGGGCCTGACCGAGTTTCTGCCGGTCTCCTCGACCGGCCACCTGATCCTCGCCGGCGACCTGCTCGGCTTCAGCGACGACAAGGCGAAGATCTTCGAGATCATGATCCAGTGCGGCGCGATACTCGCGGTGTGCTGGGAGTACCGGGCGAAGCTCGGCGCCGCGCTCGCGGGTCTCGCCTCCGATCGACAGGCGCAGCGCTTCGCGGTGAACCTTCTGGTCGCGTTCGTGCCGATCGCGGTGCTCGGCCTCGCGTTCGGCAAGTCGATCAAGGCGGCCCTGTTCAAGCCGGTTCCGGTCGCGCTCGCGTTCATCGTCGGCGGCCTCGTCATCCTCTGGGCCGAGCGGCGCGAGCATCGGATCACCGTGCCCTCGGCAGACGAGATGCGCTGGAGCGACGCGCTGAAGGTCGGCATCGCGCAGTGCTTCGCGCTCATTCCCGGCACTTCGCGCGCCGGCGCCACCATCATCGGCGGCCTGTTCTTCGGCCTGTCGCGGCGCGCTGCGACCGAGTTCTCGTTCTTTCTCGCGATCCCGGTGCTGTTCGCTGCGAGCGCCTACGAGTTCGTCAAGCACCGCGAGCTGTTCAGCCGCGACGATATTGGCCTGTTCGGCGTGGGGTTCGCCGCGGCCTTTGCCTCGGCGTTCCTGTGCGTGCGGTGGCTCCTGCGCTACATCGCGACGCACGACTTCACGCTGTTCGCGTGGTACCGGATCGCGTTCGGCGCGATCGTGCTGGTCACCGCCTACACCGGCGCGGTCGACTGGACGCCGAGCTGACGGGCGCGAGAATCAGCGCGGCGCGCGCGGGAGCAGCACTCGGCGCGCCCGCAGCACCGCTTCCGGGTAGGTCAGCAACGCGAGCAGAACAAGCGTCGCGCATAGCCACCAGCGCGTGCGCTCGCGCGCCCGCGCGCGGACTTCGCGCTTGACGAACTCCTCGCCCTTGCGCATTTCGCCGTAGGACTGGAGGAACGAGGAGATCCGCCGCACCTCGAAATCGTCCAGCTCGCGGCCCTGCCAGCGGCTCGCCGATTCCATCGCGTTCAAGCGTTCGATCTGGCGGCGGTGACGATCGGAGTAGACATCGGCCTCGTCGTAGGTCGCGCGCTCGATGTCGCTCAAGTACGAAGCGCGCAGCGCCGGGGCGAAGGACTCGATCGAGTCCAGGAGCGGCTGGTCGGCGCGCGGCGCCAGCGCGAGCCACATGCCCGAGGCGGCCAGGCACAGGGCGAGGATCGCACGCAGGGCGCTCGCCGCCGCCCTGAGCTTCGCTATGCTGCGCAGCGGCCGCAGGACGCTGGCGCACGCGAGCGCGACGCCGAACGCGCACACCATGGTCGCGCCGGTCGGCAGGTCCCAGGCGTAGGAGGCCGCGAGACCCGCCAGGCTCGCCGCGGCGCCGGCGATCCAGCCGATCACGAGCTGCACGAACGGCCGGTCCGCGTAGAGCACCCCGATCGCCGCAGGGATGATGAGAAATGAGAACACGAGCAGCACCCCGGCGAGCGCGACCGAACTGGTGACGACCACGCCGAAGGTGGCGAAGAAGAAAAAGTCCCAGGCCCAGCCCGACCGGCCGGAGGTGCCTGCCGCGGACCGCGCCCGGGTCAGCCAGTGCAGGAACCCGATGGCGGCGTACAGCGGCGCGATGGCGAGCAGCTCTCCCGGCCCGACAGTGAGGATGTTGCCGGTGAGGATCTGCTTGATGTGCTCGGTGCCCTGCGGCGCCTTGTCCACGAGCAGGAACGAGGCGGCCGCCGCGACCACGTAGATGACGCCGATCAGCGCCTCCTGCGGGATGCGCGCCGACAGGCCGCGCGTCGAGGCGAGCAGCAGCGCGGCGAGCAGCGTGAAGCCGAGCGACCAGGCGAGTGTCGCCTGGCTCTGCGCCGCGTGCCCGAGCATGAAGGCCACCGTCGCGCCGAGCGCGGCGATCTGCGCCAGCGCGAGATCGACGAAGATCACGCCGCGCGCGATGACGCGCAGGCCGAAATAGGCGTGGATGCCGACCAGCACGATCGAGGCGGCGAACGGCAGCCACAGCAGCGCGAGCGCGTCGTTCATGGCGGACCGGCGTATCCGTTAGCAAGCGCAGAAACATTGTGGTCGAGCAGCGACAGGTAGTTCCCCGCCTGGGCGACCGATCCGACCGAGGCGGCGAGCGTCACGACGCGCGCGCCGCTGCGCTCGGCGAGGAAGCGGGTGTCGCGCTCCGGCTCGTAGGGCTGGCGAACGATGACCCTGATTCCCTGGCTGCGCATCGCGGCGAGCAGGCCGGCGAGGTGCGCGGGGCCCGGCGGCACGCCGGGTTTGGCTTCGATGTAGCCGGCGAAATTGAGCCGGAAGCGGCGCGCGAAATAGGCCCAGTTGTTGTGGTAGGCGATGAGCGGCACGCCTTGCAGCGACGCGAGCGTCCGCGACCAGGTTCGCTCGCGCTCCGCGAGCTGCTCGAGGAACGCGATGCGCCTGCGCTCGTAGTACCGGGCGCCGGCGGCATCGATCCGCGCGAGCGCCTCGAGCAGCGTGCCGGTGATGATCTCGGCGTTCGACGGATCCAGCCAGTAGTGCGGGTTGCCGCTGCCGTGGGGATGCCCGGGACCGACCGCCGAGCCGCGCACATCGAGCAGCGCGATCGCGAACGACGCGTCCACGTAGCGCGCTCCGCCGCGCTCGAGCGCGGGTTCCCCGGCCTGCGCGAGCAGACGGTCGAGCCACAGATCGTAGTCGACGCCCACGCGCACCACCAGTGCGGCATCCTTGAGACGGCTCAAATCCTGCGGGCGCGGCTGGTATTCCTCGGGATCCCGGCCGGGCGGGACGATGGCGCTCGCGGCAACCCGCTCGCCGCCGACCGCCTCGACGAGGCTCTGCAGATCCGTCGTCGTGGCGACCACGCGCAGCCGCGCGCCGCCGGCCGCGTCCGCGGCCGGCGCGAGAAACAGAGACAGCGCGAACAGCGGGCCGATCCAGGCGCTGCGCATGCGTTCCGCCCCGGACGTTGCGGCTACATCTTGACCCAGAGGCTCTTGGGCAGCAGGCAGTGGACGTTCTTCTGCGTGCTCGAGATGGCGCCGACCCGGCAATCCATGGCGACGCTCGCCAGGCCGTAGGCATCCAGCCGCGCAATCCCCTTGGCCGACTGCAGCCAGTTGATCATCGCCATCGAGGCCGTGTCCATCGCCTTGTTGAGGTCCGCGTCCACGGCATGCGTGACGTAGTACTTCGACGTCTCCTTGGTCGGCCGTTCGAGGTCTTCCTTGCCCTTCGGGTCCTTCGGGTTGAGGCAGTGGATGCCCTTCTTGATGTTCACGACCTGGGAGATGCGGCAGTCGGAGACCTTGAGCATCAGTGCGGCCGCCTTGTCGGCGTTGAGCTTGCGCTGCTGCGCGAGGAACGCGATGGTCTGGTTCTTCGCCCAGTCCCAGGCCTTGTTCAGGTCCGGATCGAAGCCCATCGTGATCCAGGATTTCGCCGTCTCGATGCGCGGAAAGTCGAGCGGCATGTCCTTGAGCACGGTCAGGGTGACGTTGAGCTCCTTGTATGCGGTCTCGATCGCCGTGAGGTTGACCTCGCCGTTGCCCTGTCCGGCGTGCGAGTCCCCGCTCCAGAAGAGCGCGCCGGGAACATGCACCGGCACGTACAGCGTCGCGCCTTCGGTGAGATCGCGGATGTCCATGTTGCCCGCGTACTCGCCCGGAGGCACGCTGCTGTAGCGTCCCGGCTCCTTGCGCGCCACGCCGATGGTGCCCGGGAACGGGCGCAGGGGAATGCGGATGCCGGGCAGGAAATCGGTGACCTTGCGGTCCAGGTCGAGGTACAGGTATTTCACCTGTCCGTCCTGGAAATCCTTCGGGAACTCGCCGAACATGCCGGGCACGTTGAAGTTCGCCGCGTAGGCGCGCGGCACGATGCGGTTGATCTTCACCTTCAGCGTGTCGCCGGGCTCGGCGCCTCTGACGAAGACCGGGCCGGTCAGCGTGTGCGGGCCGCGCCCGGGAAAATCGGTGCGCAGCTTCTTGATCTCCTCGATGGTGCGCCCCGGAACGACCGCGTTGTGGGAGTGCATCATCGTCTCCATCACGACCGTGTCGCCGGAATCGACGGTGAGCACCGGCGCCTGCGAATTGTCGAACCAGCCCCACTGCGTGGTTTCGAGCGTCGCCGGCAGCAGGTAGAGCTTGCCCGGCAGATGGCTCGCGAGCGCAGCCGATTGGCTGTGCGCCGCGCCCGAGAGCGCGAACAGGGTTGCAGCGATGATTGTGCAGGACGAACGGTTCTTCATTGTGGCCCTCCTCTGGTGATGTCAATCGAAAGCGTAGGCGTCCATCGCGAGCACGCCGTTCATGTAGCTCGAATGGATGAGCCGCCCCGGCGTGCCGGGTGTTCCGGCCCCGAGCGAAACGAACAGCGGCAGGAAATGCTCCTCGGTGGGGTGGTTCTTTTCGGCGAACGGCGCGGTGTCCCGGTAGTCCAGCAGCTCGCCCGCGTCGCCGGAGGCGATCTCCTTGCGCAGCCATCCGGCGAATGCCTGGACCCAGTCCGGCGGCTTGCTCCCGTCGGGCATCATCGCGCGCAGGTTGTGCGTGGCGTTGCCCGAGCCGAGGATGAGCACGCCGTCCTCGCGCAGAGCGCGCAGGCTCTGTCCGATCAGGTAGTGATGCTGGGGAGATTCGAACGGCTGAACGGAAATCTGCGTGACCGGAACGCCGGCGTCGGGATACATGAGCTTGAGCGGCACCCACACGCCGTGATCGAGCCCGCGCGTCGTATCTCGGGCAACGCGCATTCCGGCGGCTTCCAGCCGGCGCGCCGCATCCTCCGCGAGCGCGGTCGCACCCGGCGCCGGGTAGCTCATCTCGTAGAGCGGCGGCTCGAAGCCGAAGAAGTCGTGAATGGTCTTGGGCGCGATCGTGGCATTGACCGTCGGCGTGCGCGCCTCCCAGTGCGCCGAGACCGCAATGACCGCGCGCGGCCTGCCGAGGCGCTCGCCGAGGTCGGCAAGGAACTCCCGCGTCGGGCTCGCGTGCAGCAGCAGGTTCGGCGGGCCGTGCGAGACGAACAGCGCCGGAAGGGTCATCGCCGCTCCTG
>Ga0082335_1006472_pt1 | contig 15046 bp, 19 predicted proteins | sample Subgrocontami58m_FD_72375 | JGI IMG/M metagenome (GOLD analysis project Ga0082335, IMG submission 72375) | Subsurface groundwater microbial communities from S. Glens Falls, New York, USA - GMW37 contaminated, 5.8 m (SPADES assembly) (version 2) ...
GGGAGTAGTCCCAGAGGGGGTTGTCCTTGTATCGGTCGAGGTTCTTCCAGTGCTGCCCGGAGAGGACCTGCTCGGAGTTGTAGAGGACGGCGTCCGGGGGGACAAAGAACCCCGGGTCCGCGTCCGACAGGCCCAGGACCACGAGCCGGGCCTCGGGGCGCTCCTCGGGCAGCTCGTGGTGCAGGTGCGCCTCGCATCCGAGCGCGCGGAGCGCCAGGACGAGCGCGAGGGCGTGGTCGTCGAGGCCCCGCGCGTGGGACTTGGTCTCGCGGTCGACGATGCGGACGAGAAACGATCGAGCTGCGCTCACGATCAGACCGCGAGGTGCCAGATGAGCCACACGAAACTGCTCGATCCGGAGTTGTTGATCACGCGGACCTGGACGATGTCGTTCGAGAATAAGACAGGCGTCGTCAAGTACGTGTTCGCCGCCACGACGCGATCGTAGAAGTTCCCATCCGTCCGCAGAAAACGAAGGGTAAATGCCCCCGTCGTGATCTCGCGCTCGAAGCTGATCGCACCTGCGAAATTCGGACGGTTGTAAGTGGCGAAGTCTGTGTCGTTTATGAGCGCGCCCATCGGGTTCGTGTAGACGAGCGGGACCGTCGGGGAACGGCTGACGGCGTAGAACGCCAGGGAGGCCGCGGCCGTGAATGCGGTCGTGAACCCGCTGCGCAGGCCGATGTAGACGCTGACCGTCGACGCGAGAACACAAAATTGTGTCCCGTACCCGATGTCGCAGTCGAACGACCCCTGCCCGTCGCGCGTGCCGAAGACGATCCGCGCGAATCCGCCGGGCATGTTCGCCGTGCTCCCGCCGGGGCGGATCGGGTTGATCATGATCGAGACGGGGATCGCCTCCTCGTCGATCCCGTCCCACTTGACGAGGAGCAGGAGGTCCGTCGTCGAGACCGTCCCGCGGGCGCCGAGCATGCTCCGGAGCCCGGTCTCCGGGGAGATCCGGACGTACGGAGCGATCGAGACGACTCCCTTCTGCCTCGACAGATCGGATCGCACCGCATTGACGAATTCCGAGCCCTCGTGCTCAGACCGGGGCCGGTCGACCTTCGTGCTCGCGGGGAGCCGCTGATCCCTCTTCCCGAGGTCCTCGCCGAGGATCTCGTCGGTCGCGACGTCGCTGCCCTGCTCGGGGCCGAAGAAGTCCTCGGCGTCGTCTTCGGACCAGTCGTCTCCGGGGAAGTGCGCTTCGCGGTCGTCACTGCTGACGGGCTCGGTGGACTGATCCTCGATCTCGGCGCTCCCCCCCGTGTCTTCGAGGACGAGGTCGCCGAGGATCGTGGCGAGCGCGTCCTCGGCGGACGCGGACTCTGATTCCGCGGCCACCGGCTGCGACGGAGGCGAGTCCTCGCGCGCCACTACTGGCTGCAGCTCGTCGGTAGACACTGTCCGGGCTCGGGGCATCGAGGACTGAGGACGCAGGGTCCCCGCGAGGTGGGGACGCAGGCGCAGGCGGCCATGTCGGGCGGCGCACCGCAGTCGAGCGGCAGGTATTCCCCGGGCTCGGGGCATCGAGGACTGAGGACGCAGGGCCCCCGCGAGGTCGGGACGCAGGCGCACGGCGCGTCCGGCGGGACGCTTGGGGCGCACGAGACGGCCGCCGCGATCGCGACGACGAGGATGATCCGCACGAGTCGATAGTCTCCTGCTCGATCGAGTTGTGTCAAACCGGACTTCAGCGGGCTCTGAGGCGATGTCGAAGCCACGACTCGGGCCCTGGGTCTTTCGGGCCGATGCTGACGAGTGGACCCGTCCCCCTTGAAAAAGACTACGGAGAGCCGTTCTGAGCGGTTTTCCTCACCGCGCCCAGCGCCACAGGAAGTAGAGGAGGGGCGAGGTGTCTTCGCCTGCGGCGTGGGGCTAGCAGGCGCGTCGGCCGCGGCGCAAAAGGTCAGCGCTTGTTCATTTTTTAGGGGCGAGGGTGCTGCGCCCCGCGGTCAGGGCACCAGACCGGCGTCGACGAACGCGCGCTCGTGCGCCACGACCTCGCACGCGAGGCGCTTCTGTCCGCCCGGAGTCTTCCCGGGAAAGCGAACGACCAGTCTCCAGATCCCGTCTCGCACGGTCGACTCGATCTTCTCCAAGATCATCGTCTGCCCGATGATCTCGATCCGCGCGCACTCGGCGTCGCAGGCCCGGATAGACGGATCGGGCGGGTCCGGGAAGTTCGCCGCGCGCGTGCCGACGATCCCCTCGACGCGCGGGGGGACGTAGAGGAATCGCACGCGGTGACCGACGGCGATCGGGGGCTTCTTGTAACGCGTCGTGGGCATGTTAGACCCCGTGGTATCGGTGGAGGTCGAGCGACTATATCTCAGGATCGCGCGGCGCGACGAGGGGATCGATTCGCGTACTCGATCATCACGTCTCGCAGGGCCTCCTCGACCGGCCTCATCCGGATCCCCGCCGCCGCGAGGCGCTCGTCCGCCAAGACGCAGTTCGACCTCGTCTTGAGCGCGAGCCCCTCGGAGACGAGCTGCTCCTCCGAGATGATCTCGCACGTGTGGCTCGGGTCGACTAGCTCCCGGTAGAGTGCGAGGATCTGCCGGTGTGAGACGACGCCCGGATTCGTCGCGTGGAAGATCCCGGAGAGGCGCCTCTCGGCGATCTGCCGGATGACGTCGAGGAGGTCTGAGACGATCGTCACGCTGTTGACGACGGCAATCACCCGTGGGTACCGCGCGATTTTTGTGATCAAGTTCCGGTCATGAGGGGCCGAGTCGATCGGCATCCGGAGGCGGACGACGGCGACGTCGGGCAGGGCGGCGAGGACGAGATCAGAGGCGGCCTTACTCTTCGAGTAGAAGCTGATCGGGTTCGGGAAGTCGGACTCCCGCCACGCGCCGTCCGGGTGCGGCGACCTCCCGTAGAAGACGCAGCCCGATCCGAGGTGAACGAGGTGGGCGCCCGCGTCCTCGCACACCTCGGCGACCGTCAGGGCCCCGACGACGTTGGCGCGGTAGGTCTCTTTTCGAATAGTTTCGCACTCGTCAACATTCGGGCGGCCGGTTTTGCCCGCCGCGTTGATCACGACCTCGGCCCGATTGGACACGACCGCGGCCTGGACCGACCCTCGGCTCGTGATGTCGGCGCAGTCGGCGAGGCGGGCGCCCGGGATCGCGCTCGCGATGCGTCGGCCGAGGAACCCCGCGCCGAGGACGAGGGCCCTCACGTTGCCCTCGCGGGGCACCAGCCAGAGTGTCCCGGCATGCCGTCGCCGACGCCGACCGCTCGCGCCCCGCACTCGCAGTCTGAGGCAACGCGCCCTTTATTGCGGGAGAGAGTGCCGGCAGGATGTCCGAGCTTGAAGACGACGCGACCTGTCTGGCGGAGTGTCTCGACGGGGTCCTCGATCTGATAGTTCGGGAACCACCAGATGTCGCCGTAGAACGTCCAGCTGTCGTCGTCCTCCAAGGTCGCGTCCTCGGCGATCATCGGTGCCTCGGTGAGGTCGCCGCAGTTCGTCGCCTCGGCGTCGACCACGTCCCAGCCGTTTCCGATGTAGCGGCCGGAGTCGAGTACGTCACCGATGTCGTGCGCACTGTCGAGGTCGGACGGGTCGTCGACGGTGATTTCGAGGTCGCCGTTCGGGAGCTTCTTGAGTGTGATGCCGTTCGCCATGACCCTATCTTCTCCTCGTACGCACGAAGTCGCGCGCAGAAAGCAGCCGGTCCAGCCTCGCCGTGCCCACCCACTCCCACGAGTCTCGCCACGTGATGCCGTGACGTCGATTCAGCTCGTCGTAACGCTCTTTGTAGTGATCAGAGAGTGACCATCCCTCCCCGAGATAGCCCTGAAACAGGTCGTCGAGAAATGCCTGTACCCTCGGAGGAGGATCCTCTCTCGACTCTGCTGCATTGACGACCCAGTCCTCGTCGGGGAGTAGCTCGGTGTCAGGGACGCGAACGTCGAGGACGACGGGCTCGCCGCTGTGTTCTCGGGCGGCAGTCTGCGCGTAGACCTCGGCCAGCGCGCGGTTCTTCGTGATGTACGTGCCGCCCAGGGAGACGTTCGTCGCTGAGAACGTCCGCCTGCCCGGCTGAGCCGCCGTCGCCGTCCCGTGGTAGCCGCGAACCGCCCTAGAGCGCGTCATGTCGATCGCGACCACCTTCCTCGGTGCCGATCGGACTCCGCGATCCTTGGCTCCCGCGAACCAGCTCGCTCGCCTTCTCCAGTGAGGCGAACGTCCCGGCGTCGGTCCACCATCCGGTGAGGATGTTGTAGTGGAGCTGCCCGCGCCGGATGTACTCGGCGTTGACGTCGGTGATCTCCTTCTCCCCGCGCGCCGAGGAGTGGAGGTCGGAGATGATGTCGAAGACGTCGGGCGAGTAGAAGTAGACGCCGACGACCGCGAGGTCGGACTTGGGCGTGGTCGGCTTCTCCTCGATCCCGACGATCGACCCGCTGTCCTCGGACCCGTCGATCCGGATCTCCGCGACGCCGAAGCGCTCCGGGTCCGGCACGCGCTTGAGGAGGACGCGCGCCCCGCCGTACTGCGAGGCGAAGTCGGAGACGAAGGGTTCCAGGCTGTCCTCGAAGAGGTTGTCCCCGAGGACGACGCAGATCTTGCCGCCGGAGGCGAACCCGCGCGCGAGCCCGAGCGCCTCGGCGATGCCGCCAGCCCGGTCCTGCACGCGGTAAGTGAACTCGCAGTCGCGGTCGCGCCCCGAACCGAAGTAAGAGATGATCGCGCCCGCGTGCTCGACGCCGGTCACGATCAGGATCTCGCGGATCCCTGCCGAGATGAGCTTGTCGATCGGGTAGTCCGCCATCACGCGCGGGCCGATGCGAAGGAGATGTTTGTTCGTGACTTTCGTGAGCGGGAGCAGGCGCGAGCCGGTTCCGCCGCAGAGGACGACGCCCTTCAAGTCGGTCACCTCATCAGGTCGGGAGGAGGCCGAGTATAACCCACTCTTCGCGCCGATGCGCGGCGGCGACACGGTGCTTGCCACCGCGACGTCGCCGACCACGGACTCATCCCTTGTCCACGTACTCCTTCACGCGGGCGTCCCAGAGCCTGAAGTACTTCCGGAACCAACCGAGCGGGAGCGGGGGATCGTCCTCGACGTGCGTGTACCTCCCAGACGCGCGGCGGTGCTCACGGCTCGTCGAGCCAGCCGCACTCGCCGTAGTCCCGCGGACGAGCGCCGGGGGGTGGGCAGCAGACCTCGCGCGCCCTGACGATCCTCGCCGCGCGAGTCGCTCCAGGCGAGCCGAGCGCGCCGCGCGTGAGCGCCTCGCACGCGTGGCGCAGGTCCACCTCGCTCGGGCGAGAGCCGAGGGTCGCCGCCGCCTCGTCACCGCGGCGAAACGCCGCGTCCGCGACGCGCTCGCAGTGTTCCCGGAGCAGCCCGAGCCCGTCACGCGGGAACCCGTCGCGGCGGAGCGCCTCGCAGCGGATGACAGGGGCGTTCGGGACGACGAGGTCGTCGGCCGGTGGCCACTCCGTCGGCACGACCGTCCTGTAGAGGAGCCCGCCGGCCACGCAGACCACCGCGCAGGCCGCCGCGACGTGCCCGGCGCGCGCGCGGTGACGGGCGAGAGTCAGGTTCGGGACTTCGGTCGACCCCGTCAGCAGGTCGCTCACTGGAGCGCCTCGTGCTGCGCGGGAGAGGCGAAGTCGCGCCCGTAGTTCTGGATCCCGGCGCGGGTCCCACCCGTGATGAAGCCGGGCAGGTTCGTGCGGTGGTTGAGCGTCTCGGCGACGGGCTGCCGGAGCGTCATCGCCTCGAAGAGCATGCGCTCGCACATGGCGTAGACGTCCGCGGCGTAGAAGGGGTGCCGGAAGCCGCCGGTCTGCTGCGCGACGCTCCGGACGGCCGCGCCCAGAGCGACCTCGATGTACCTCCGCCACGCCCCGAGGACCTCGCGCCCGAGCACGATGAGCTTGTGCGTGAGGCCGTCGAGCGACTCGCTCCGCAGAGCCGCCTGATTGGCGGCGTGGATCTGTTCGAGCTTGCTCCCGACGATCGAGGCGAGCGCCACCGCGTCCGCCAGACCCAGTTCGAGCGACTTCGTGAGCGCCCCCTTGGTGCGGTCGGCCGTCGTCTCGAAGCGCTCCGCGCCGGACTCCACCTCGCCGAGACCCCTCGCCTCGACCTTCCCGATCTTGCTCCCGGCCCACTTGGAGAGTCCCTTCTCGTCGAGACCGGCGCCCTCCGAGATCGTCGGGATCACCCTCTTGAGCAGGGACAACGCGCGCGACCCGAACTCCCCGAGAACGTCCGGGCTCGCGCCGTCCGCGCGCCCCTTCGCCTGCTCGCGGAAGGTGCTGATCCCGCGCTCCCAGGCGGGGTTCGCGTCGGCGAAGTAGTCCTTGGCGCGCAGGCGCCACGCGGTGACCTGCTCGCGCTCCTCCTCCGTCTCCGTCTCCATGGTCATCCCGTCCCCGTCGACGTCCAGGACGTGCTCCCGGTCGAGCGCGACAGGACCTCCCGCGAACACGGGGGGGTGCTTGCGGTGATCGCGCCCGCGGCGCTGCTTCTGCTCCTGCATGAGATCTCCTTTAGAGCGGATTTGTCACGGTCTTTCAACACTGCCCGCGCGATCCTAAAGTGGCTTGAACGTGTGCTCGCTGCGATCCGTCACGTCCAGGATCGCCCTGTTCAAGAAGTCGATCGTGACCTCCGAGCCCGCCTCGACGGCCAGGAAGCACGCCTGCTCGACGACGGAGATGATCTCGCGCGGCGAGAGCTTGTACCGCTCGGCGGCGAGGAGGAGCACCTCGCCGTCGAAGTCGACCGGTACGCGCGCCAGCGCCTGCTCCCAGATGAGGAGTCGCTCGCGGGGTTCGGGCAAGTCGAACTTGACGACGACCTTGAAGCGCTGCCGCATGGCGGCGTCCAGGGCCCCGCCGAGGTTCGTGGTCACGAAGAGCAGGCCCGGGTAGCGCGCGACCCGCGAGAGGATGAGACCGACCACGCTGTTGTGCCCGAGCGCGCCCGAGTCCTTCGGGTCGGCGACGCGCTTGGAGAAGAGCACGTCGCCCTCGTCGAAGAGGAGCGCCACCTTTCGCGAGACCCCCTCGTCGAGCACGCGGCACAAGTTCGCCTCCGTCTCGCCGACGTACTTCGAGAGGATGCCGCCGAGGTTCACCTCGTAGAGCGCCTGCCCCGTCTCCCGGGCGATCGCGCTCGCCGCCGCGGTCTTGCCCGTCCCCGGAGGTCCCTCGAAGAGGACGCACAGCCCCTCGGAGGCGGCGACCGCGCCCAGGCCCCAGCCGCGGTAGACGAACTCGCGGTGACGCCAGCGATGGACGATCGAGGTGAGGCGCCTCGTCATCGGCTCGTCGAAGACGAGGTCGGAGAGCCTCCGGCGGGGCACGACGAAGAGCGCGAGCGGAAAGCGATCCTCCTGCTCCTCCTCGCGGAGGGACTCCACGAGCTGCTCAGAGTGATCGTCGTCGTGCATCGTTCCGAGGAGCGTACTCGGTCTGCCGGAATCGTCAAGTCCTGTGCGCTCTTGTCGGCGCACCAGGACCGTCAGTCCGGAGGCGGTCCCGACATGACGAACGCACAGTCCTTTCGGTGACGCCCCGGTGGGACGTTCTCCCCGCAGTGCTCGCACGGCGGACCGATCCCGATCTGGAAGTCGTGCGGCTGCCACAGCGGGAGCCCCAGGCGCCTCCGCTTGGCCTGGACGACGCCCCAGTAGATCGGCCGGAAGAGAGCGTCGCCGACCGTCCTCGCGGCGCGCGAGACGAGGCGCGCGATCTCGGTGACAGCGAGGGCTGGGAGCCACAAGATCAAGGCCAGTACCTGGACGATCTCATAGAGGAACCTCATCACCTGTGCCTCATCGCCTGTGCCTCACGGGTCGCTGCATGCGGATCCGGTGAAAGTCGTCGAGTGCTCGGGTGATCTCAAGTGCAGCGATGTATCGGACCATCCCGCCGGACCCGGCGGCCTCGTAGAGCACCGGTCACGAATCGGCAGTCGTCTGCTTCCCGAGTCGGAGGATCTGCTCTCCGGTGAGTCCCGCTTCGAGACCTCGCAGGACTGCTTGATGGAGTTTGGAGAGAGCCCCGCGGTCGCGAGATGATCGACGTCGCTTCATGTAAAGACGGCCTTCCCGAAGAGGGCGACGTGAACCTCACCCGCGTGGTCGAGCCGGACGTCGACCTCGATGAGGTCGCCCGGAAAGACCGTCCTGCACGTGAGGTCGATCCCCGTCGCGCAGGCTTCGAGCGGGACGGGGAGCGGGCGCGGCTCGCCGTCTCGCTGGTACGAGTCAACGACCTTCCCGTCGATGCGGAGGGCAAGGAGACTCCCCTCGTACAGGAACGCGGGTGCGACGCGGCGCGCCAGAGACAGGAGCCCCGCGCGGGTGAGGATGCCCGCCAGGAGCTTTCGCAGGGCGCGACCGAGCGTCCTCGGGTCCGTGGCCGCGAGGAGCTTCTCTGCGCGAAACACGCAGCGCGGCTCGAAGCGGGCGGTGACGACCTCTCCTTGGCGCCCCGAGGCGCTCCCGCGCAGCTCCCAGTCCCGCACCTTCCTCCGCGTCTCTCGCCTCTCACGGACATCGATCTGAATCGACCGGATGAGGAAGGGCAGCCCCGTCACGACGACGAGGAGAGGCCCGATCGCGGCGCGCCAGTCCGCGCGGTAGACCTCGTAGCCGGCCGCGACGCAGGCCGCCAGGAGGAGCGGGCCGCCGATCAAGTAGAAAACGATAGTGTCTCGATTCACGGGCGATCTCCGCGACGGACGTAGTTCCGATCGACCCACTGCCGATACTCCCCGGAGAGGATCGGGCGCCACCACGCCTCGTTGTCGAGGTACCACCGGACGGTCTCACGCAGGCCCTCGACGAAGGACGAGATGCGCGGCCTCCACCCGATCTCACGCATCTTGTCCGCGCAGACCGCGTAGCGACGGTCGTGCCCGGGGCGATCCACGACGTGCCGGATGGAGCCTCCGCCCACGAGATCGATGACGCGTCTCGCGACGGCGAGGTTCGAGACCTCGGAGCTGCTCCCGACGCAGTAGACCTCGCCGGGGCTCCCTCGCCGAAGAGCGAGGTCGATCGCGCGGCAGCAGTCCTCGACATAGAGCCAGTCCCGCACGTTCAGCCCGTCGCCGTAGACCGGGATCTCCTGCCCGGCGATCGCGCGGAGGATCGCGGTCGGGACGAACTTCTCGATATGTTGAAAAGGTCCGTAATTATTAGAGGGTCGGACGACAACGACTGGAAATCCGTGCGTCCGATGTGCCGCGAGGACGAGCATCTCCCCCCCGGCCTTGCTTGCCGCATAGGGAGATCGCGGCTGGATCGGTGACTCCTCGGTGAAGGGAGGGTCTTCGGGGCCGAGGTCTCCCATTACTTCGTCAGTTGACACATGAATGAATCTCTGGACCCCGACCTCGCGCACGGCGTCCAGGAGCACCTGCGTCCCGAGGACGTTCGTCCGGACGAAGTCCTCGGCGCCATGGATCGACCGATCCACGTGACTCTCTGCGCAGAAGTGCACCACGGCGTCGACCGGGTGCCTCGCGAGAAAGTCTCGGAGCGGCTCGCGGTCGCAGATGTCCCCGCGGATGAACTCGACGCCCGAGACCCCGTCGAGGTTGGCGAGGTTGCCGGCGTAGGTGAGCTTGTCGAGGACCGTGACCTCGTCCTCAGGGTGCTCGGCGCGGAGGTGTCGGACAAAGTTCGAGCCGATGAAGCCGGCGCCGCCGGTGACGAGGATGCGCATCAGGCAGGATCCGGATATCGACCGTGGCCGTCGTCTTCAACCAGCTCTAGTTCGAGGACTTGGACGTGGTCGACGCTCGACAGGTCCGAGAAGCTGCCGCGATTCTCCAGGCAGGTCTCTTGGAAGGACGGGATCGCGCGCTCGGCCGCGGACCTCGACGCATAGACCTTCTTCGAGGAGATCGACGCAGCACTGCCGAACGTCAGGGACCGACCATGCGCGACGAGCTGGTAGACGGGGCGGCTCTTTTTTTCTGCGACGAGATTAACCCCCCCTGTATCGTCGGATCCATGCCGAAGAAGCGCCCCCGCCGCAGTCGGTGGAAGACCGACGAAGACCGCCCGGTCCCCTACGTGTTCCAGCACCCGGCCCCTCCCGAGGCACGAAACGCGCGTGGCGCCCGCCGCGTCGCGGTCGCGGAGCTGCCGCCCGAGCTGCAGTCCCTCCTCCACAAGTTCGCCGTGACGATCGGCACACCGAAGTCCTGGCAGACGTTCTGCCGCTGCGGGGACACGACGAGCTTGTTCCTGACTTTCCTGCTGGAGCGCGGGTACTCCGACGTCGAGGGAGTCAGTTTCCGGGGCTGGCGACACGCGGCGTTCCAGAGAAGCTTATTCGGCTTCATCGCCGACACGCAAGACGAGCCCCCGCGCCTCGTCACCGAGTACCCCGAGTTCTTCGGTTCACCGTCTGAGAAGCACGCGAAGGGGCCGCAGGACCACTACGTCGCGCGCCTCGGCGAGACGTGGTACGTCGACTGGACCGCGAGGCAGTACAACCCGAGGGCCCCGTACCCGCTCGTCTGGATCGAGAGTCCGGAGAGACCGGTCGACGAGCCCAACCGGCAGATGCAGCTGCCGTACTAGCTCACGCCTCCATCACCTCGCGCCCCCGCGCGTCGACTTTCGGCTCCCAGACGACCTCCTTGTCGTCCCCGTCGCCGCCGCCCGACCCGCTGTCTGGCTTGTACTGCTCTGATCTGAACACTGCGCGATGCTCTGGAGACTGTCCACTTGACGAATCGCTCCTCGCGGCGCGCGTCGTGAGAGGACCAGCGTGACCCGGTCTCCCACGAACTGCGGACTTCGCGGATCGTCGCCGATGAACAGCTCCCCGCGGGCTCGTCCCGAGCCTCAAGATGTTTCGTGCGGCATTCAGGTCTCGATCGCACGAGAAGCCGCACGACCCGCAGACGAACACGCGAGCCGCGGATTTCGGACCTCGCCAGCTGCACTCCGAACAAGTGCACGACGTCCAGGCCGGGTTGACCTTCGTGACCTCACGTCCGGCGCTCTCAGCCTTGACGTAGAGCCAGTAGATGAAGGTCGCCCAACCGGCGTCGAGGATCGCCCGCGCCCTCTCCGGGTGGTCGCGGAGCAGGGCGGGGATGTTGATGTCTTCGACGATGATGCGATCGAACTGCCGAACCAGAGCGCGAGCGACGCGGATGCAGTTCTCGCGACGGATGTTCGCAACGTGCTCATGATATCGTGCCAGAAGGCAGGCTGCCTTCCGACGGCGCTGACTCTTTAACTTCCTGCGCGTGACTCGTCTCTGTGCCCGCTCCAGGCAGAGTCTCGCGTTGTCGAGCGGGCGCGGGCTCTCGAAGAACTGCCCGTCACTCGTCACGGCGAAGTGAGTGAGGCCAACGTCGACTCCGACGGACTTCCCCGTCGCCGGGAGCGGCTTCGGCGCGACGCCCTCGCAGGTGATCGCGACGTACCAGCGGCCGTTCTTGAGGGAGATCTGCATCGTCTTCGGGCGGCCTTCGAGGGGGCCTCGCCTCCATCACCTCGCGCCCGGCCGCGTCGACCTTCGGCTCCCAGACAATCTCTTTTTCGTCCTCGTCGCCGTTTGGTCCACTTTTCCCACAGAGCATCGCGCAGTGTTCTTGGCAGTAGTCCATCCCGCACTCCGGGTCCGAGGGATCCTCGCACCGGGCGAAGACGTAGCCGAACGGGGTGAGGGTCCGGCCGACGACGCGCCGGCACGTCGCGGTGGAGTCGGCCCAGCGGATCGCGCGGGCAAAGAGGGCGTCGAGGAGGGTGCGCAGCATGGCGGCGATCTGTATCACCTCGGCGCGGCGAGTTCCAGGCTCACCGCCGGTGCCTCGCTCGCGGCGCAAAGAGATCCCTTTTCACACCGGCCGTCGTACTTGACAGGACGATTCCGCCCCCCCACTGCACCTTGAACCCGCGCTTGGTCGGCCAGACGATGAACGCCCCGCGCTCGACCTGCTCGGTGGCCCACGCGTGGGCGTCGTGCTGCCACGTCGGGAGCGCGTCGACCCACCAGACCGTCCCGTAGGAGCCGAGGCGCCACGGCTCACCCCGCCGGTTCGCGTTGGCCTGCGCGAGGGCGAGGGCCTCCTCGAAGTCGAGCCCGGCGTTCACGCCGACCTACGTGTAGGCGGAGGGACCGAGCGCGATCACCGAGAGCGCGCTCGCGCCGGCCGCGCCCAGGACGTACCCGGCCGCCGGGTGTGCCTTCCACTTGACGGAGGCGGTCGCCGCCCCCGCGCCGACTGCCGCGAAGACCGCGGCGACAGCGTCCCGTCCGGCGATCACGCGGTCGACGCTGGCCCCGCCGTTCATCCCGGCGAGGACCCCGACGACGGGGTGCCCGTACTTCCTGCCGACGAGGTAGCCGACGATCCCCCCGACGGCCGCGAGCGCGAACAGGCGAGGGCTCGCGCCCGGTGCGTCGGTCACCCCGAGAACATGGAGGACGGACTGTGCCGGGGCGGCGACGGGCTCGGTCGCCACGCCGAGAGAGCCGAGGACGATGTCTTGAGTCTTCATCGGACGATGATCCGCCAGCGCGGCCCGCCCGTCAAAAAGATCATCGAGATCGCCCGAAGCGCCCCCGGTACACTCACACCGGGCCACAGTTCGGGCAGTACATCCCGAAGGCGGAGACCTGGAGTTCGGCACCGCACGAAGCGCAGTGGGTCCGGATCGCCCCCGGATCGCCCCCGTAGCGCCCCTTCTGGTACTTCTGCTGGACCACTTCCCCAGGCTTGTGCCCGAGTTCGAAGATGACCTCTCCGTGATCGAGCAGCGTCTCGATCGGGTCCTCGATCTGATAGCGCGGGAAGTACCAGACGGATCCGTAGACGACGCGCGTTCCGTCGTCCTCGACTGTGACGTCGTCGCTCAGCATCGGAGCATCCGTGAGGTCGCCGATCTCCGCGGGATCAACGATGTCCCACCCGGTCCCCCGCTCCCGGAGTGGAGCAGTGAGGTCACAGAAGGCGGAGATCCAAGGTTGAGCGAGGATCACGTCGCGGTCGCACTGGTCTGCGTCCAGGAGTCTGAGCTTGAGGTCTCCGTTCGGGAGGATCTCCGGGTCGACATAGCACATCTCGATCCCCTCACATGCACGGGTCGACGGGGTACTTGTTCCGGACCGGCACGCAGAAGCCCCTCTGCGCGCAGTAGGCGTGGATGTCCCATTGTGACGGAGGCACCTGGACGGTCGCCGCCTGGGCAGTCGGGTGGACGCCCTGCGCGAGCCCCCACTTACCGCGGAGAACGTCGAGGTCCTCGTCGAGGACGAGCTTGAACGTCCCGTACTTCTTCGCCGCCTCCTGCAGCCTCTCCGACGCCTCGATCATGGCGTCGGGCGCGTGTTCCGGAACGTCGTCCGTGAAGCCCCCGCTATGACCGTTCCGATCGCGGTAGAAATCGACTCCGGCGAAGCGGTCGTTGGTGTAGCTGTGGACCTGACTGAGATCGCCCTCGTTGTCCCGCTCGAACGCTGCGCAGTCCTCCTCGATCTGCGCGAGCGTGAGGGGTTCGATTTTCGTGCCACCACTGTGCTGTAGGAACAGGACTGTCGTCGCCTCGGTGAGGTACCCGGACAGGAAGTCGTCGTGCTGGTAGCGCGGCACGGGACCTACTCTAGCGCGAGACCGACGAAACTGTCGCGATAAGAGACTCCGCGCGCGTGTCTCTCTCGCATTCTGCAACGACGCAGGTGACCTCCGGGTCCCCGTGCTCATCCCAGAACGCCGCGACCGCCGGCACGTCGAACCCGGCGGAGCCGAGGTGCTGTCCGAGGCGGTCGGCCTCGGCGGCGTCCTCGGGTGCGAGGTGCGAGATCCCGATGTCCGGCACCGGCACGGACCACGCCGCGCAGGGGTACCGCCCCGCACTCCGCGGCGGGTGGACCCCGGGTCGCCCGGCCCCCCAGCCGGCGTGCCGGTGCTCTAGGAGCGTGAGGTGCGGGCTCTGGACGAGGATCCAGTTCAGGACGTGCTGGTCGGTCCCGTGCCGCGCCCAGACCGCATCGGTGAGCGCGACGAACGCGTAGACGTCGTCGAGCGACCGGAGCCCGGTCGCCTGGACGAACTCCGGGGCGAGGAAGCCGCAGAGCCCACCCATGACCCCGATGTGAGAGATTGAATCGTGAATCGTATGGACGACGCGCTCTGACCGCATGAACTGGTCGCAGACCGCGCGGTCCCGGGGCGTCGGGCAGGAGTCGACGTCGCGGCAGAAGACGTAGCCGGCGCCCTCCTCGAAGACCGGGGCGAGCCGCCAGAGCATCGCGGCGGTGAGCGGCCTCGACTGCATGAGGCGAACCGTCAGGAGCCCGGCGGCTTCGAGCGCGCGGAGGAACTTGCCGCAGGGGCTCCCATCGACGAGGCCATCGACGTGCACGCGCAGCTCCCAGCCCTCGTCGGCGCGGAAGAGGTTGGCGTGTGCCTGGACGAAGCCGCGAACGAACTGACGGTAGTGCTCGAACCGAGCCGTCCCCAGCGCCGGATCGATCTCCAAGACGAAGTCCGTCTGTGTGATCCGCCCGCCGTCGGCCACGCCGCCGTAGTCGGGAAAACTCAGCGTGAAGTGGCTGGAAAGGTTCGGATTCGGGTGCTGCGTATTCGGCAGGGTCAACGAAGCGCCCAACGCGCTCGCCCCCCCGAACGTCGTCATCGACGCACCCGCGACCGCCCACGCCATCGTTCCAAGAATCCCACGCACCGACACATTTCGTCTCGTTCTCATGCGATCGCTTCCTTTCGCTCGGGAGGACGGATCATCGACCCGCCCTCGAACCAAACCGCGTTGAAACCGACCCGTTCTCTCGGTAGCCCGACTAACCCGCGTAGCGTAGCCCGGCCCCTTTCCTCACGCAACCGAACACTCAACCGTTCCACACCTTCCGACATTCCCGTCCGCGCGGCTTGCCGCCGGGATGGAACTTCTGAGGCTTCTGGCGTGCGGGACCGACTTTCCAGTCGGTCTTTTTCTCCCACATCAGGCGAGACCGACTGGAAAGTCGGTCCCACACCAACGTCGCCCGCCGATTCCTACGCCGCGGATCGCCGGG
>Ga0082335_1006473_pt1 | contig 15046 bp, 10 predicted proteins | sample Subgrocontami58m_FD_72375 | JGI IMG/M metagenome (GOLD analysis project Ga0082335, IMG submission 72375) | Subsurface groundwater microbial communities from S. Glens Falls, New York, USA - GMW37 contaminated, 5.8 m (SPADES assembly) (version 2) ...
TCTCGCTGTTCTAGTCAGCGAGACCTATTTGATGATCGTGACCAGAAAGCCTGGCGTTACGAAATTCGAAGAAGTCTTGGGACCGAAGGGAAAACAAGTCGTAATCGGCGCGATCCCCGGTTCCACTGTAGAGCACGGGCCGATACTGGTGCGGGATGTGCTCGGCGCTAATCTCAAGGTGGTAGCGGGCTACAAAGGGACCGCCGATGTCCGGATGGCCATCGATAGCGGAGAGGTCGAGGGGTTCTTCAATACCTGGACGTCGGCGAAGATCACATCGCTGGACAAGTTCAAAAGCGGCGAATGGCTGGTCCTCGCGCAACTGGGAGACCGCCCGATCAAAGACCTTCCCTTTCCGGATGTCCCGGCAATCCCCGCGATGGCCAGGAACGAAGAGCAACGCCAGCTCCTCAGCTTCGGGGCAAGCGTCCCGAACGATTTCGGAAAGTCTTATGCTCTGCCGCCGGGTGTTCCGGCGGAGCGCGGTGCGGCGCTGGAAGCGGCCTTTATGAAGACTATGGCGGATAAGGAGTTTCTAGCCGAGGCGGAAAAGGGAAAGCTGGAAATTGGCCCCCTTTCCGGCGACCAGGTTCAGAAGCTCGTGGTTGAATTTCTGGGGATGGCGCCGGATCTCAAAGCCAAGTTGCAGAAGCTCATAAGACCGGCAAAGAAATAGGACGCCGGCGTCGCTGTGTTGCGCACCTTGATCCAGTGGGAGTATTGACATAGCCTGGCGCCATCGCTAGTATCCGATCAGCTACGAGGTAATCGTTAACCACGAGATCAATGGCCCGCTACGGGCGTGAACGAGCGCATGTAGCTGCGACTCTTGGATGTGTCAGCAAAAAGGAGATCACCGATGTATGCACCGAGGTATTTTTCCGCTTTGATGGTTGGCGCCCTTGTCCTGAGCACGCTGCTTTTCGCCGGGTATGTCCATGCGCAGGGCGAGCCTATTGACGAGGTACATAAGAAGGCGTTGAAAGAAGGCGGGACTTTAAACTTCTACGGAACCCTGGCCCAAATCAACGCCGCTAAGATCCTCCCCGCATTCGAAAAACGTTTTCCCGGCATCAAAGTCAACCATGTCGACGCCACCTCCGATAAGCTGGCGGCGCGCGCGATTGCAGAGGCCCGCGGCGGCAGGACCATTGGGGACGCCTTTCAAACCCCGCTTGAGAACGTGGCTCAACTGCATGAGCAGGGACTCCTGCTCGAGAGTCTGCCGCCTGAAGCAGCGGCCTACCCAAATAATCTCAAGGGCTCGTTTTGGCTGGGGTCCGACCTGCAGTTTATAATCGCCGCATGGAACACGAAACTGGTGAAAAAAGAGGAAGAGCCGAAGCAATATGAGGATTTCGCCGATCCTAAGTGGAAAAACAGGTTGGTTGCTGAGCCCAGGGATGTAGAGCTCTTGCAGGGACTTGCCAGGTACAAATATAAAAGCGACGAAAAGGCGATCGCCCTGATGAAAAAGATCGCCGCCAATAATGTGGAGTTTCACCAAGGCCACTCGCAGCTCGCAGAGTTGTTGGTGGCGGGCCAGGCGGCGGCCTGCATCACGTGTTATTCTCACCATTACCCTACCCGGATCAAGAAAGGCGCGCCGGTCAACTACATGTTGAGCGAAGGGATTGGCGCCATAGTGGCAACCGCGGTTTTCAAGAACGCCCCGCACCCCAACACGGCATGGCTTTTCGCCCGTTGGGTTGCCAGCGAAGAGGGTCAGAAGGCTTACGCTATCGGCGGCCGCACACCGGCCCATCCAAAGGTAGAGCCGGTGGATAAGACGAGGCCGGAAAAAATCTATGCGCTTGGTGTCGCTGATATGAAAGAGATTTCCAAGTACGAGAAGATTTGGAAAGAGATATTCCAGCTGCGCTGAATCAACGGTTAACGCCCGCTGCCTTGACCAGGGGGAGTAAAGACTGGCCTCTCTTACCGTTCAAAGAAGACTAGGAGCCACACGCTCTCTCGTGCGTGATCCCGCGCTCTTGATCCCTCTGGTGGGCGCGGCACTGCTTATCTACCTGGCCGTCCTGCCACTTTTTGTGCTCGTATTGGGCAGCTTTCAGGTGGAAGTCGCGCCGCGCCAGTTTGCCCTTACGCTGCAGAATTATCTTGCCGCCTACGCGAGTCCTTATACCTACTCGACATTCAGGAACTCCTTAGTGTTTGCCTCAGGGTCGGCACTGCTTGCCTTTGCTTTGGGGACAACCCTCGCCTGGCTTGTGGAGCGCACCAACACGCCGTTGCGCCTTGTTTTCATACCGATTGCTGTTGTGCCGCTTATCTTGCCGGGAGTCCTCGAGTCGATTGCCTGGATATTCCTTCTCAGCCCGAAGTTTGGCTATCTCAACGTGGCGTTGATGAGCTTGCTTGGATTGGAATCGGCTCCGTTTAACGTTTTTTCAATAGGGGGAATGATCTGGGTCCAAGCGGTGGGACAGGTTCCCCTGGCATTTCTCATGATGGTGGCGGCTTTCAAGTCGATGGATCCTTCGCTGGAAGAGTCGGCGATGATGTCCGGCGCCGGTACCTGGCAAACGCTTCGACGTGTTACCTTGCGCCTGCTTATGCCCACATCAGCCTCCGTGCTGTTGATCCTGCTTGTGCGCTCACTTGAAGCCTTTGAGATCCCGGCGCTCATCGGCATCCCGGCGCGTATCTTCGTCTACACCAGCGAGATCTTCCTTGCCTACAATGAATACCCGCCGGACTACGGTCGCGGGGCGGCATTAGCGATCGGGCTGCTCCTCCTTAGCGCGGCAGGGGTATGGTTGTACACTCGGGGCACCCGAGAGAGCGAGCGTTTTCAGACAGTCACGGGCAAGGCCTTTCGCCCGCGCCAGTTCGATCTCGGCCTTTGGCGCTGGGCTGGATTCGGGTTTTTAGCGCTATATTTTGTCGTTGTCGTGCTGCTCCCCTTTCTAGTTTTGCTGTGGGCTTCATTTCTGCCTTTTTTTGCCACACCCAACTTGCAGGCCCTAAAGCTTTTAAGCTTTGATAATTACAACTACCTATTTCAGTTCGCGCCGTTTAGCGGCGCCATGAAGAACAGTATTATCCTGGCGTTTCTTAGCGGCAGCGTGGCAATGCTCTTGACCTCTTTGATCGCCTGGATCGTTTACAAAAGCCACCTGCCCGGCGCTTGGGCACTGGATTTTCTGGCCTTTCTCCCCGTCGCCGTGCCCGGAATTGTGCTTGGCATGGCGCTTATCTTGCTGTACGTTGCCTTTCCTTTACCCATTTACGGGACAATTTGGCTCTTGCTGATCGCCTACGTGACCAAGTATCTTCCCTACGGCATGCGCGCAGCCTCGGGGTCGATCATCCAGGTACACAGGGAGCTCGAAGAGGCCGCGGCGGCTTCCGGAGCCTCCTGGTGGCAAACATTCAAGCGGGTAACCCTGCCGCTTCTCCGCCCGGGGTTCGTAGCCGGCTGGATCTATATCTTTATCGTTTCTTTTCGCGAATTTTCCACGTCTATACTGTTGGCCACGGGGGAAAGCCGGGTGCTGTCAATTTTATTATTTACGATGTTTGAGCAGGGTCAGGTGACCGTGGTCGCCGCCATCGGCGTGGTGATGATCTTGACACTTCTTACCATTGTAGCAGTATTCTATAAGGTCTCAGGACGCGTTGGGATTCAACCCTAGGTAATAGGGGGAGGGGGAGCGCGCTCTGCAGCTTAAAAAGGACGATTTGTGATTGAGGTAACATCGCTCGTAAAAACATTTTCCGACCGCCATAGCGACCGCGTTAAGGCGGTAGACCATGTATCATTCAAAATCGAAGAGGGGAGATTCTATACCCTTCTCGGCCCCTCCGGGTGCGGTAAGACCACTACGCTGCGCTGTATCGCCGGGCTCGAGAAGCCGGACTCGGGCGAAGTCGAAGTTGCAGGAACGATGGTATACTCTTCCACGACCGGCGCCTTTGTGCCTGCCTATCGCCGCGCCATCGGGATGGTCTTCCAAAGCTATGCCATTTGGCCGCACCTGACGGTGTTCGAGAATGTGGCCTTCCCGCTGCGGGTGGGCAAACAGCGCTATAGCGCCGAGGAAATGCGGCGCAAGGTTCAAAACGCCTTGGAGCTGGTCGAGCTTGGCGGCCTGGAGAGTCGCATGGCTACTCAGCTCTCCGGCGGCCAGCAGCAGCGCCTCGCCCTGGCGCGCGCTTTGGTGCGGGAGCCGCAAGTGCTCCTGCTCGACGAACCGTTGAGCAATCTGGACGCAAAGCTGCGGGAGCGCATGCGCGTCGAGCTGCGAGAGTTGCAGCGGCGGCTGAGGATCACCACCCTCTATGTAACGCATGACCAGATTGAAGCGCTCTCAATGTCGAATGTCATAGCGGTGATGAGCGCGGGCGTGATCGTCCAGGAAGGCCCCCCGCGAGAAATTTATATGCATCCGAAAACGCAGTTCGTTGCCCAGTTCATCGGATCTACGAACCAGCTGGCCGGGAGGATGCGGGGCTTGCAGGGAGAGGGCGCCTGTCAGGTGGAAACCGATGTGGGCAAACTTTCCTGCGGTATGGCGAAGGATATTCCGGTCGGGTCGGAAGTTGTGGTGGTCGTCCGGCCGGAAAACGTAATTCTGCACACCGGAAAACCGTCTGGAGTGGAAAATGTCGTAGAGGGCAAAGTCACCACTGTGATGTTTCTCGGAGAATACCTCGACTGCACCATCGAACTGGGCCGAAACGTTGTCCGTACGCACCAGCCTCATTCGCTGCAGCTGCGCCGAGGGGACGCCGTATGGGTTGAGTTGCCCTCCAGCGGGTGCCTGGCGCTCAGTGCCGAGGAATTGCCGATCGCCGGCGGGATCCAGCCGGATACCTCCGATACAAAAAACCCCCGACTGCAGCCCGACTGATGCCAGGTGTGGCTTTCGTGTTTTACGAGCGATCATGATTGCGGCCGTAGTGCTCTCAGCGGGCGAGTCGAGCAGGATGGGTAGCCCCAAGGCTCTGCTTCCTATTAGCGGAGTCCCTTTTATAGAAGAGATCGTCCGCGCTCTGAAGGGGACTAAGATAGACAGGATTATCGTTGTCCTTGGTCATCATGCCGAGGAAATACAAAAAAGGATCGCCCGCCTCCCGGTAACCTTTGTGGTCAATAGGGATTACGCGAAGGGTCAGATCTCTTCTCTAATCGTCGCTATCCGGAGTCTCGAAGCAGAAAAGGACACTGAAAAGGTTGACGGGGTGCTGGTTCATCTCGTGGACCATCCATTCATAAGCCCGGCACTGGTCGATCACATGATCGACCGTTTCTACGAGACAAAAAAGCTCATCGTTATCCCGCGCTACGGAGGGGGAAGGGGCCATCCGGTCATCTTCTCAAGCCGGCTATTTCCCGAACTTCTCAGCGCCCCATTAGAGAAGGGGGCAAAGGTTGTTGTCCATGCCCATCGAGACGAGACCCTGGAGATTGAGACCGATTTTGCCGGAGTCACCATCGACATCGACACTCCGGAGGAGTACCGTCAGTATTTAGGGAGAGATTAAATGTCAAAGCTCAAACTCACCTTGGCGTGCGGGGCCTACGACCTGCTCAGGGCGTTGATTGATGGCGCGGTCGCGCCGCCCGGGATCGACCTTAACGTCCTTACGATGGCCTCGCCGGAAAGGCACGGGCGGATGCTGCGTCATGTCGAGTTCGATGTCTGTGAGCTTTCGCTGGTCGCTTACCTGGTGGCGCGCGATCAGAGTAGGGCGTTCACGGCGATTCCCGTTTTTCCCCATCGCCGCTTTCGCCACGGTTACATGGTGAAGCGAACCAATTGCGGCATTGAAAAGCCGGCAGATCTAAACGGGAAAAGGGTAGGCCTGGATACGCTGCAGAACTCGGCCGGTCTCTGGATGCGCGGGATCCTGCAGGACCACTACGGCGTGGATTTGAAGAGCATCGAGTGGTGGTGTCAGGAGGAGGAAGACGTCCCCTTTGAGCCCGCCGGATGGATGCGCATCAAGCGCGTTACGAAAGGAAAAAACATCGATCAGATGCTCCTGGACGGTGACCTGGAAGCGGCGCTCTACCCCGAGACGCTTCCGTCGATAAGAAATAACTCGCCGAAGGCGGCTTTGCTTTTTCCCAATCCCAAGGAGGCCGAGATCGACTATTATAAGAAGAGCGGGATCTTCCCCATCATGCACACGGTGGTCATCAAGAATGAGATCCTGGAGCAGAGCCCCTGGGTGGCGGTAAGCATCCTCCAGGCCTTTCAGCAGGCGAAGGAAGTCTGCTACCGGCACATGAAAGATCCGCGCAATTTTGCCCTGGTGTGGGTGAGGGAACTCATGCACGAGCAGGAGGCGATCTTCGGCTCCGATCCCTGGCCCTATAACCTGGAAGAGAACCGCAAGGACTTAGAAGCCGTGGTGCGCTACGAATACGAACAGGGGATGATAAAGAAAAAACCCAGAATCGAAGAGCTCTTTTTCCCCGCGAGCCTGCAAGAGATCCAGCACTACATCTGAGCAAAGCTAGGATCAGGTCTATTACGGTAGCATCAGCCGTTCATTTTTGTCGTCTTGCTGCCCTGACGAGTCGACCCACCGTTGTGAAATGCACTCCAAAGTGTTCTCCGATCTGCTGGTAACTGTATTCACCCGTTTCGTATGCAGTCACCACTGCCCTAGTTCGTTCCTTGTGCCGAGCCTCAATCAGCTTTAGCGGCGGCGTCGGACCCAGGCGCTGCGCGCGGGCCAGGACGATCCCGGCAGCATGTGATTCACGGTCGACATGTCCGCGGCCTTCCGCTTTCAGGATGGCGGAAACAGCGTGCGCACCGGGAAGACGGTGCCACTCATTGGCACGCCCGCCTTCTTGAGGCCCGCGACAAACGCGTCGAGGTGTTCCATCGCCTTGCCGCCCATCTGATCCGACACCCAGACGAATCGCGATCGTCCGTCCTTGCGCGTGACCCGCATGCCGTTGACAGCGGATCCGGCGAGCATGAGCGCCCGGCCCGTCTGTCCCAACCTGGCCGCGTCCGATGCGCCGAGCAACGCTGCGCCAAAGCTCAAGACGATGAGCCACCGCGGCGGCCGCAGGAGCACACCCTGGATCTCCTTGATGTCGGTGTATTCGAACGCGTCCTGACCGCGCAGCGTCCGAATGTCGAAGCCGCTGTCGCGCACCACCAGGCAGTACACCGCCGCATGCGCCGTCCAGTAGAAGGCGAAGAGTCCGAAGCACGCCAGCAACCAGAACGGGATCAACAGCGCGACAGTGGTCACGGCCTCCACCGACCCGCCGATGATTGGCATGGGGAGCACAAAAAATATCCCGAACAGCAGCGTTGACGCGACATCGCCAAGCAGAATGCGCCACCGCTGGTACGCGATGATGTTGGCTGGGCGGCGTGGATAGGGTAAGAGGAGAAACAGCGCCAGACCGATCCCGCACGCCCAGAGGCTCCATGTCCGGAGCGGATATGTGAACGACTCCGGCAGTGGATTCACATCGAAGAACGGGATCAACTCGTGGGCCGGCATTAGCGTGACTTCAAGCTGCCGGTCGGGCTTCCCGTCGAGCGCCATGATGTAGGTGCCGTTCTTGGCGCGGAGGGTGTCGAACGGCGGCTTGTCGCGCTGGAAGTAGAGCCGATGGAAGGTTCCGGTGAACGTCGCGTCGATGCCGTACTTTTCCTTGACGCGCTGGATCGACTCGCGTTCGTCCTGACGCTGTTGCTCGGTCATCGCGCCGCGTCTGGCGTTCTCTTTCCGGGCCTCCTTGAGATCTGCCGACCTGATGCGATGCTCCCACCCGGCGACAGGGAGGTTCGCGACAAAGCTCTGATCGATACGGGAGAAAAAAGCGTTCCACGCCGGTCCGCTCACCGTCAGCATCGGCTTCTGTTCCTGAGCACGCGGCGCCGGAACGAGCGCGTCAGGCTGCGGCGCACCAGCGCTGGGGCCCGAAGCGTTCGCCGTCGCCGGACGCTCCGGGCGCGACACGGACACATACGGCCGCAGGTCGGTAAGCCACCCGAGCCACGCAGCCACTGCGATCCCGAGGATCAGGAACAGCCGCCGCGAGACTTCCACTGCCGGGCTGGGGTATGTCATACGCTCACCCCTTCTCTTTCGCCCGGCTTCCTCCTCCTGACCGTTCGTGGACAAACTGCGGCCACCAGGTTAACGTCCGCCGCACCCCTTCACCTCCACGATCCCCTGGCCGTTCGACTGGGCGTTCTGGGCCCAGCTGGCCGCGTGGCTATCGAGGACCGTGTAGGTTCCCGGCTTCAAGACCACCTGGGGACGCGCAATCCAATAGGCGTTCGGAGCGCCCCCCGAACCCGGCGCGCTGCCCGCCGGCCAGGGGCCGTAGCGCGTACCGTCCTGATGCTGGAGCCCGATCGTTCCCGGGGGCTGCCCGCGCCCGTTGTTCCAGTGGTAGCTCAAGAGGTAGGTCACGAGCGTGGGCTGGGTGAGTTGGAAGCGGGTCTGCTGTGTCGGCCCGTTCTGGACCCCTGCAATGTTATTGTTGGTATAGATCACGCTCTCCTGGGCGCAGCGCGGCGGCGTCACGGGTCGCTGGGTGGCCGGTGAGCTGGTCCCAGTCTGATCTGTGCCATCCTTGGGCACGACCCGCATGTCGCCCGGAGCATCGCTAACCCAGCGGTAGCCGGGCGCGGGCTCCCAGCGGCCCTCGGTGGCCCCGGCCACCACGTTGGGGTGCTGCGTGTGGCGCTTGCCCGGGCTCCAGATCACCCGAAAGTCGCCCGGAGCATCGCTAACCCAGCGGTAGCCGGGCGCGGGCTGGCGGTTGCCGTCGGCCGTGGCGACGACATGGGGATGGCTCGAAGGGGTCGTCGTGGTGCCCGGTGTGCTAGCAGGAGGGGTGACGGTGGGTCCACCGCCTGGTGGAGGTGTGACAGACGATGGTGGCGGCGTCCCTTCCATCCAGCGGTACTGAACCGTCACTTCGTAGCTGAGCCTGCCGCTGAGATTTGCGCGATAACGCATCTCGCGGTCTCCGCTTTGGGGCGGTGCCTTGGCCTTGGTATTGATGACTTGCGCAGTGGGAACGGAATTCTGAAGAAGGTCTATTCCCAGGAAGTCGGCTGTGGCGTTTCTTCCGGGTATGTAAAATCTTGCCGTAAACCCGCCCACTTTGGGACCGGTCACCTCATAGGACACGCTCACGGGTACCACTTCCCCCGGAACAATCGTCGCAGGGCCAGACCACTTGAAGGTCAGCCCCGTGTATTTTCCGCTGATTGCATCGCGGAAATTGAAGCGGACATTATCAGGGCCCCAAGAGACGATTTTGGACTCCCACCCGTTTTCAGAGCGTGACTCATACCGCTCAGTGACTTCCGGCGTGCCACTTATTTTCCAGTAGCCGGAAGCGGATTGCGCCGGGAGCGCAACCGGGAGTGCAAAGCAGCCCATCAGAGTCCCGATAACGGTAAACCCGAGAGATGGTATTTTATTTTTCATGATTCACCTCCTGCAATACTAGTGATAGGAATTCGCTTTTTAGGGCCAGCCGCCGAGAACTCCAATTTGCGCGTCGAGCGCTCCTGCCGGCCCGCGTTCTCCGGCTCCTAGTGCCTTGTAAGCGGGAAAGTATCCGATCACGTGGTCTTGTGTCAACTTGAGGATGGCTTTTAGGTTTTTGGTTCGGATTGCGCGGACTGCGCTTAATGGTCTGTTGTTGAGGGCTATCCGCTAACGGGCCATTATGTCAAGTTGATGTTGCTATAATATCGCCTGCTGCCTAAAATCAGTTGATGCCCGGCGGCCAGCACCTTCATCGGCTTTTGTACCAGCACTTCGGCTTTCGTCAATTTCTCGAAGGCCAGGAGACTGTCATCCAGGCCATCCTTGGCGGCCAGGACACGCTCGTCATCATGCCCACGGGCGGCGGAAAGTCGCTCTGCTATCAACTCCCCGCCCTGGTGCTTCAAGGCATCACGGTCGTCGTATCACCGCTCATCGCGCTGATGAAAGATCAGGTGGACAGCCTCACGGCGAAGAATATCCCCGCCACCTTCATCAATTCCTCGATCACGCAGTCAGAGATAGAGGGCCGCGTCCGCCGCATGATGAGCGGAGCATTTCGGCTCGTCTATATCGCGCCAGAACGTTTCAAAAGCGAGCGCTTCGTCCGCGCTCTCGCGCCGTTGTCCATCGCCTTGTTTGCCGTGGATGAAGCGCATTGTATCTCGCAATGGGGACACGACTTCCGCCCCGATTACCTCCGCCTCAAATGGGCGCTTAAAGACATCGGCCAGCCACAGGTCGCGGCGCTCACCGCTACCGCCACGCCTGAGGTGCGCCAGGACATCATCGAGCAACTAGGGCTCGGCAAATTTGGCCGCCAGGCGCCCAAGGCGTTTGTCTTTGGCTTTGCCCGCCACAACCTCACGCTCGCCGTCACGCGCACGAAAAAGCAAGCGGAAAAACTGAGTCGGATCACCGGGGTCCTCCCTACTCTCAAAACCGGTATTATCTACTGCGCTACGCGAAAGAACGTGGAAAGAGTAACACTGAGTCTTAGAGAGCGCGGTGTGCTTTGCGTGGCTTATCACGGCGGAATGACTGATGAGGCGCGGACCAGGGCGCAGACACGATTTATGAGCGGCGAATACGACGTTGCCGTGGCCACCAACGCCTTCGGCATGGGTATTGACCGTCCCGATCTGCGCTTCGTCCTGCACTACGATATCCCCGGCAGTGTCGAAGCCTACTACCAGGAGGCGGGACGAGCGGGACGTGACGGTGAACCGAGCCGGTGCGAGCTGCTGTTTAACTACGCCGACGTGAAGACGCAAGAGTTTTTTATCGAAGGCTCCAATCCCACCCGCGAAATCGTCGCCCGCCTCTATGATGTGCTTGTCCGTCTCTGTAGGCGAGGTCCGATCGAGATGCCTATTGCAGAGATCGCGCGAGCGGCGCTCGAAGGGACAAACGAAATGGCAGCGGGATCTGCTCTCTTCCTGCTCGAGCGCGCGGGCCTTATCCAACGCGATTACCGCACTGGCAGCCGCACCTATACGACGAGGCTCGTGGAACCGATCAAATCGTTGAATCAATTACAAATTGATTTCTCCCGGCTGGACGCCAAGCGCGAGCGCGATTTCGCCAAGCTGCAAGAGATGATCGCGTGCGCTGACACCCAGGAGTGCCGGCATCGCTTCATCCTCAAATATTTTGGTGACGCAGAAGCGTCCGAGCGCTGCAATGGTTGCGATAATTGCTTGTCCCGGGCCGACACGGCAGCGCGCCTGCCGACGGACGAGGAAACTCTCATCATTCAAAAAGCGCTCAGTTGTGTCGCGCGAGTCAACGACCGCTTCGGCCGAGGTCGGATAGCGCAGGTGCTTGCAGGCTCGCGCTCGAAGGAAGTGCTCGATGCCGGCCTTGACCGTCTCTCCACCTACGGATTGCTGTCCGAGTTGGGGGCGGACTATGTATGGAGCCTGCTTAACGCGTTGATCCGGGCCGGTTGCATCGCTGTCAGCGGCGGCCAGTATCCCACGATTTCGCTAACCCCATTGGGGGGCGAGGTCATGCAGCGCAAGGAAAAGATCCCGCTTCTCCTGCCTGCTCGTGTTGATTTAAAAGCGGTAAAGAGCGCCAAGGCAAAACCCGCGCGCGCCGCTGACCCTCGAGAAGTACGGTTCGATAAACTCACCGTCCCGAGGAAGATCGAGGGAGGGCTCGGCAATAATAAATTATTCGAAGCCTTGCGAAAATGGCGGCGGGAGAAAGCCGCCGCTATGGGCAATGTGCCGGCCTATTTGGTTTACACGGACCAGACCTTGCAAGATCTCGCTCGGCGCATGCCACGGACGGAAGCCGACTTGCTTCAGGTACGCGGCATTGGCCCGGCCAAGGCTCGCCAGTTCGGGGCCGAGACGGTGGCAGTGATTCAAGAGTTTGTGAGGAAGAGTGTTTAGGCTTTCAAGTGGCGATAGTCGGCGCGGATTGGAGACCGACGAGTTTTTCCGCGGCGAATGATGTTTGACCGAAGCCAAAAAACAAGGCAATGCTCAGACCCAAAAGTGAAAGCTTTCGTTTACTCATGACAAGGCCTCCCGGGCGCAGGATTCTGACGGCTGCTCTATTTCTTCCGCCAATTTCCCTGTGCGTCTTGAATCAACCAACCGGAACGCGCCTGGTCGATCCAGCTTTGCGCAAAGATCCTTTTGATGTCCGCGACTTTCTCCCTGGGAAAATTATTCGCCCTGGCGATTTCCACATAGAGGGCCTCGCGATCGCGGTTCTCCGCCTCCACCAATTGCTGGACCTCCGCGCGCTCTTTGAGATTGAGTCCGTCCGTCGTCCGGGCAACCAGGAGACCCTCTCTATTGATTCCCACGTTTGCCCTGTCCATGAAGGGCTTGATCGATTGGCTCCGATTCCTGATGGAGTCTTTCAATGCCCGAATCGCGGGGTTGGAGACGTTGATATCAGCCTCCTGGGCAAATGCCTCTCGGCTCCACCCGGTAAAGACGTAGCGCTTTCCGGCCAGAAATGCGCCGCCCTTGGGCGCTTCCTTGACGCCTTTTCCCGGCCCTCCCCAGGTCTCCTCCACGATCTTGTCCGCCGCGCGCTGCACCGCCGCTGCCGGGAAATAGATGTTGACCGTGACGCAGGCAGTGAAAAAAAATGCCAATCCCAGTAGAAATTTCTTATCCATGAATCCCTCCTATGGACGCGCCGATGATTTGGAGCTCCCGCTTTTTTGGACCCGCTCAAGCCGCCGCAGAAGTTCGCTGAAGCCGATCTCCTGCGTGTGGCTGACGATATTTACTGTGGGCGGAAGCAAAGTCCCGACCACGAGGTATTCCTGTCCGTTTCTGGTTTCGACGCCACGTAAAATCATTTTATCATTTTTCAGCGTCGCTTTAAAGCCAAGTTTGCTATAGCGAAAAAAATCGAAGAATCCCGCGATCCCGCCGTAGATCGAGCCGGCCTCATTTCCCGAGCTCAGGACGGTGATCTTGTTTAGCGCCTCCACGCTGATCCACTGGCTGACTCCCGGCGTGTCGACGGTTTGGATGCCGGCCCTGAACTCCGCCGGCTGTCCCTGCGTGAAGACGAGATTTTCGATCGTTCCCGCTAAGACCCCCGAGATGCGGCCGAATTCGAACGTTTCGGAGGCCTGTTCCAGGTCCAGCCCTTCGACCCTGGCGTTCATCTTGATCGAACGGACGGGCGACAGCGGCTGCTCGATTTCCATCCCGCGAATGGCGACCCGTCCCCCGAACATATTCAGCGTAATGGCGCCCTCGCTTTTCAAGGAGTCTCCCGTCCAGTGGACTTCCGGGATCGATCCCGAGAGGCTGCCGCCGAAGCGATGCCATCCCAGCGCCTCCGTCAGCTCGAGCAGGCGGAGGTCGTCGAGCCCGAGAGAGAACGAGAGATCCGCCGGGGCGTTGATGACATCTTTCCACGCGAGCTTCTCAATCATGCCGCGGCCCCCGAAAAGCGAGATGCGGATCGGCTCCGGAAATCGAAGGGAGTTATTCCAAAGGATCACCGGCGCGCTGATCTCCGGAATTGTCGTCGACGCGGCTTTGATCTCGCGGACCGAGAGCTTTCCCACGGGTGTCGCTTCGCCCGGATTCTCATTCGCCGCCCGCGGAAAGCGAATTTTTAAGGGAAGATCCAATGCCACCGGGCCTACGCGCCAGCTGCCGGATCTTTCCTGAATCTCGCCCTGTTGCAGGTTGAGCTTTCCTTCCACAGTGAAAGCTTCCAGCGATCCTTGGGTCCGGATCGCCAGGCTGCTCTTTCCTGCGACGCCGATTTGACCGAGGATGGGATGGTTTGCCTTGAACGTGTCACGAATAAAGAAGTTATAAAAACCGGCGGGGAGAAGGTTGTCCGTGCGGATTTCCAGGCTGAACTCGGGCTTGGCCAGCAGATGTTGCACCGATCCCCTGAGATCGAGGTGACCTACGGAGGCAAGCGAAACACGCAGTTGGTCCAGTCTCAGGTCATCCCCCTCTCTGCGATAATTGCCGTCCACTTCGATGACTGGCTGCTGATCTTTAAAGTCTCCAAAGAATTTGTTCCAGAGAAGCTCAAGACTCTCTACTCGAGCCTCGCCCTTAAAGACGGCGTCGCCGGCGCAGTCCTGACAGGTCAAACGGCCCTTGACGTTTAGATGTTCTCCCATTTTCGATTCGTCCGTAGCGGCGAATCGGCCTTCGAGGATCTGAAATTCCGCAGTTATCCCCAAAGGTTTTAAAGGCTCCTTCACTACGTCGCCGGCCAGGCTCGCCTCCTGGACTTTGAACTGAGTTTCGCCCTTTCGTCCCACAACCAAATCTTTCACTTGAAGCTGTCCAGCTTTGACGCGGAGTGAGGAACGGGCCCATTGAAAGGGAATCTTCGACGACAGTTGGGCCAGGGAGATATTTTCTCCTGCGACTTTGGCCCCGTCGTTCCAAGCCAGCCCGGTGACTATCGGATCGTCGTAAGCGCCTGAAAGATTCAAGTCGGCGGCGAGCTTTCCGGTATAGGTGAAGGCGCGCAGCGGCTCGGGCATGAGCGGCTTGAGCGAATCGAGCGCAATCTCGCGTAGCCGGAGCCCGGCAGTGAGTCGTGCCGGCTTTTCCCCCAGAGCGACGGCGCCCTCTCCCGCCAGGACGCCGATGCCGGAGGCCGCGCTTATTTTCCGCAGCGTCAAAATATTCCGCGCCGCGGCGTAGTCGCCTTCCAGCGTCGCGCTCACCGGGCCCGGATTGAGAGGAATCTTCACGGGAAGAAGCTTTGCCGGGAAGCGAGGCATTTTCAGATCCAGCGAAAACAGCAGGCTTTTGAGCTTGGCGTCGAGCACGAATTGGGAGTCAAACTGCCCCTTGATGCTCTCAGGCCCTAGGCGAAATTCATCGGCACGGCCAGAGCCCTTTACTTCGTAGACGCCGTTTTCTTTCTTCTTGATGTCAAGGCGGGCTTCGAGAACCGTCTTTTCTGCTCCCATCTTCGGCAATAACCGTCCCGGGGATTTTTTCCCCGCTTGCTCGACGGCGATCTTAGCCTGCTTCTCTGCAGCGCCTCCCGAGATGGAGAGCGC
>Ga0082335_1006475_pt1 | contig 15040 bp, 6 predicted proteins | sample Subgrocontami58m_FD_72375 | JGI IMG/M metagenome (GOLD analysis project Ga0082335, IMG submission 72375) | Subsurface groundwater microbial communities from S. Glens Falls, New York, USA - GMW37 contaminated, 5.8 m (SPADES assembly) (version 2) ...
CCCTGAGCCGCCGATTTCAGCCGTGCGCGTGAGAGCTTTTGAAAAAAGCCGAACAGTATTTTTGTCACTATCTACAAGAATGATATTACCGTTGATGTCAACATCCAATCGAGTGCCGGTGAGAAGTGACGTATCCGCTCGCTGCGATTGGTCTGCGACCTCGTAGAGGACTGCACCACAGTCCGAAGGTCCGAAAGGACTCCTTTGGAGACTCCTTACGGAAGAAACGAACAATGCAAGTACAAGCAGTGAAGAAACGCAGAAGCGAGTCATACCGTCCACAGGAAATCAAGAGGTTGGTGATAAGGAAACCATTGGCGCGGACAAATGCAAGGTATGCAAGACCCACGAGGTTTTCCTTTGTAGTTCGCGAGAAACCTCGTGGGTCTGTCAATTTCTGTATTGGCAGCAGTAGAGACGTAGCAGTGCTACGTCTCTACGCATGAAACTATTTCATCAAGACCATCTTCTTCGTTGAAGTGAAGCTGCCTGCCTTCAACGTGTAGTAGTACACACCGCTTGGCAGATTTCCTCCGTCGAACGTCACCTGATACTGTCCTGGTGAAAGATTCTCGTTCAACAATGTTGCAACTTGCTGACCAAGTGTGTTGTAGACTTTGATGCTGACCGGACCCGCTTGCGCAACTGTGTAATCAATCTTTGTTGCCGGGTTGAATGGGTTCGGATAGTTCTGGCTGAGTTTAAAGGACACTGCTCTTGGCTCGATATCTTCAACACCAACAATGATGTTCTTGAGGTAGCGTTGGTGAGCGCGAGAAAAAGGCGCAGCCTGGAAATTTCCGTTAAACGCCGCGGGACCAGGCTGATAATCTTCCTGGAACGTCATGTGAACAAACCCGTCAGGATTCCAGGGTGAAAGGCTTGGATAACGCTCTTCAAGGTTGGAAGTACGCGTAACGTTGTAAGGAACTGACCAGGTATTTCCTCCGTTCGACGATATTACGAGGAAGATATCTGAGTAATTGAATCCCGCAGCGGAAGTCTCACGTTGAACGGCGTTGTAAACAATAACAATTCTTGACCCTGACATTGTGATTGCCGGTGTCCCGAGTCGCGGGTAGTTCACCCATCGCTTGTTCAAAGCTCCGGGCACGTTCGGTGTGTTGAGAGGCGAGGCGACGACCTTGAATCCGGTTGCTTGACTATAGAAAGTGATCTGCGCGCTATCGGTCGGCGCATTGGCGCCGGCGTTCAGTTCTTCCATAACGAAGAGAGGGGTGTCGCCATTGTAGGTGAAATCACCACCAACAAAGTTCTGGAATGTATCCGGGGGTACGATCCTCTGCGTGGGATGAATCACGGTTGCCGATGCCGGCCAGTTGGCGCCGTTGTTTGTGGACTCCAAGAAATAGATGCCCGGAGTTCCCGCATCACAAACCATGATACCGATTCTTCCCGTGCCGTTCCCATGAACGGGATAGCGGCCGCCTGTGGCGCTTGTACCTGGAAAAGCAGTATATGGTGTCCAGCCTGTAAAGTCCGTTGTGCGTGCGTACTGGGTCTGTCCGCCTGTGACGTTAGGAGAACAAGCCATAACGACTGACCCATCATTTGCGCTACCGATGAATGGCCAAATTGGGGAACCACCGATCCCGCCCGTTGGAGGCTGGATTTCAGCGAACGCCCCGCTGCCTTCTGGAAAATCGACGAAGATCGTTCCAAGGGTGGCAGTACCGATTGCAGAGTGATTCGCGATGATGGCACCGCCAGCAACGGTGCCACGTCCAAGTTCGAGCGTTGGAAAACCAGACCTGCGGTTGGGCACTCGTAGGTTACTGAAGTTGTTCCATGAAACTCCTCCATTAGTACTGAACGCATAGTATGATCCGCGATTAGGAGTATTGGGAACAGCGGAATCGGGGTCCGACATGTAGGTTACGTGAATATTTCCATTGGCAGGGTTGACTCGGATGTGTTGTATGCTGCCGCCATTGCTTTGGTAATCATAGAAGCCTCCCAGGGTAGTCGGAGTTCCAATGGCGGAATTCATCGCGGAATAGTCGAACATAGGTGTCGGTTTCAGAGGAGCTTTTTCTACAGCAACCCTTTCATTCGGTTCCGCAGCCGTAGGCCATGTGCGCTTTCGTTGTCCACCGGCAAGCGCGATTGCCGCGCACAACACAAGAACTCCCAGCGAGGTAATAGCAGTTTTCATCATATTACTCTCCTTATTGTTTGTGAATGTAAAGTGGGATTTGTTGGTATGAATCTTACTCAAAGAAAATGATTGGCAAAGATAAAAGCAAGTTTCGTATGAGAAAAAAACAAAACGCGTGGCTGCCCGGCAGCCACGCGTTCGAAATGAAAAACAGCCGGACTTATTTCATCAAGAGCATCTTCTTCGTTGAAGTGAAGCTGCCTGCCTTCAACGTGTAGTAGTACACACCGCTTGCAAGATTCGGTGCGAAGAACTCTGCTTCATACGAGCCTGCTTCTCTCACACCATCCACGAGCGTTGCAACCTTCTGGCCGACCATATTGTACACTGTGAGCTTCACATCCGACTTGGCTGGGACGGCATAGACTATCTTCGTTGACGGGTTAAACGGATTCGGATAGTTCTGGCTGAGCTTGTAGCTGTTTGCTATTTTACCCTCTTCTCTCACGTCAGTAGTCCTAAAATCAACAAGGAATCGTAGAAACTTCTGGCTCGCGCGAGTAACCGGTCTGCCATCCTGAACAGTCGAGCCCGGATCGAGTTTTTCCTGCCAGACAATATTTGCAAACCCTCGTTGATTCCACTTTGAAATGCTGGGATACCGCTCATCCACTGCTGGAGTGCTGGTGAGATTCCTCGCCGGTGTCCACGTCACACCGCCATTCGACGATGCCGTATACCAAAGATCACTGTAATTAAACCCTGCCGCCGAAGTATCCCGCTGAAACGCCTGGAACACAATCACAATTGAGTCACCCGTCGTACCGATTACCGGGTAACCAAGCGTTGCATGGAAACCCTGATTACGGTTCAAGGAACGAATGAACTTAGTCGTATCGTGCGCCACTGCGCGCCGGATACCGGTTGCCGCACTCCAAAAGTATATTACCGCTTGGTCAGTTGTTGTCCCGATCGCAGTTGCTTCCAGCGCCACGAGAACATTATTCCCGTTGTACACGGCATCATCGCCATTGGTGACCGTAAATGAATCACTGCCGACGGGATACGCCGGTGGAAAAATGACGAATGGAGTCGTCGGCCAACTCGCTCCGCTGTTGGTTGACTCGACCATATTCAAGCCAGCGGCGTTTTCCACCACAGCGACTCGACCTGTTGTGTTTGCAATTGCGACATTACGCGCAGACCCTTGGTCTGTGCCCGGAAAATTTACCCACGCTGACCACGATGTAAAATCGGTTGTGCGAGTTATATGGCTTGTCCCCGCCGCTTGGCGTCCTGGCCCCATAATGATTGAACCATCGGACGCGCCGGCAACCGGGGGCCAAATCGGCTCATCGGCTCCGGGAGTCACGATTGTAGGAGGAGGAGGTAACTCCGAAAACGCGCCCGCACCTTCAGGGAAGTCAACGAACGCTGTTGACTGAAGCAATGATCCCGTGATTACACTGTGGTTAGCAATGATGGCGGCACCTGCTATAGGTCCCTTGCCTAAATCCAGGAATGGATAGCCGGAACGCCGAGTCGGAACCCGCACATTACTGAAGTTATTCCACGATGTTCCACCAGTGGTACTGTACGCATACGCCGTTCTTCTTGAAGCGCTTTGGGCAGTAGAGTCATCCGCCACCATCATAATGACGTGAATGTTGCCGTTGGCCGGATTTACCCGGATCATTTGGCAAGCACCGCCGTTGACTTGATAATCCCAGAAGCCTGTCAGCGTCGTCGGTGTTCCTATATCCGACAAATGCAGAGACGAAAAGTCAACGGGTTGGGGAGTGAACTTGCGGTTGCTCTCGTCCGGCACTTCAACGGCAAGTTTCGCCTTCTTGTCGGACTTTCCAGAACCGCCGTACGCCATGCCGAGCACCAGAATGCATGCAAGAGCACAAACCGCAAGAACGGTAGAAACTCTTTTTGACATAACAACTCTCCTTATATGTGTGAATATTGTTTAGTGGATTATGGATGGGTAAACCAACAACAGATTCTTTTACGCGTCGCTTAATCTCTTCCCGTGTTGCCTGCCCCTAACGTACGAACTACCGAATCAAAAACCAAGTTTCACTGAGAAGATATGGTTCGCATCAAGAAACTTCACTGCACGAAACGCATAATCAAACGTAATGTCAAGGCTTGTTCTGCACAGCATACCTCAACGTCAACGGTTGCTCTGTTGACGCGAGAGTTGGGACGGCTAAAAACCAAGCTTCACCGTAAAGATGTGATTGTCAGATGGAAATTCCTTTACCGACCTGAACGCATAATCGAAACTCACGCGTAGAGCGCCTTCCGTCTGATAGTCGAACCCTCCTCCCACATTCATCCCATAGATGGAGCGAGCAGAGCTCTTCAACGCCCCTTCATACCCACCGCGGAGGAACAGCACATTGAAGAGCTTGTACTCCAAGCCAACCATCGCTTGGTCTTCAAGCGCGTTGTTGTTGCGGAACGTTGCGCCAACCTGAACGGCATTCATATCGTCAATCCTGTAATCATAGCTCATACTGAGCTCAAAGTAACTCGGAATCTGATACGGTTCGGTATCCGGACTGTACACGCCGCCTTGATATCCACTTGCTGTTCCCGGAACCGTCGTGCTCGTCAACAAGTCAGAACCGGTGTACTTCATGTTGGAACCAATGTTCTTGATTGTTACGCCGAGCCACAAATCAGTCTGGAACTTATACTGGACGCCGAAGTCAACTGCAAAGCCGATTGCAGATGTGCTAAGAATGCTCTCATTGATGAGCTTTGCCGTAACGCCGGCAGACACACGGTCAGTAATGGGACGGGCATAGCTAAGGCCCAACGTAGAGAAGCCCGGAGAATATGTTGAACCAGTCCCGTCAGGATTCTCGAACGTGGTTACCGGAATGTCGCCGAACTGCAATGATTTGTAACTCAATCCGAACGTTCCAAGCTCCTCGAACTTAACACTGCCGGCGAAGTATGACACGCCAATATCCGCGACATAATTCATGTAGCTGAACATCACCTCGGACCCTTGACCGAATGCCAAACCAGCCGGATTATAGTAAATTGCTTCCGCCCCTGTCGCTGATGCGACGAATGCACCGGCGCTGCCGATGTTCCTCGCACCGACAGGAATCAGCAACTGATCTGCCCCTGTCGTTCCTTTGCGGGACTCATCACCTGCGTACCCGACTGCAACTGAAAGGGCAAGAACCAAGCCTAACATCGTACGTTTCATGTGGAAATCCTTTCTCGAAGTCGATCGTTCAAATACTTTAGAACCTCTGAATCTGTTTCTGCGGCATGATGACGGCGAGCTTCAGAATCTTCTCGCCAATGCCGGGCGCCGTGACGATTGCAAGGTACATTCCCGATGCCACACGCAGACCTGACTCATTCTTCAGGTTCCATTCGAGGTACGGCGAAGTATCGCTCTTGGTCAGCACCCGCAGCAATGTTCCAGCGAGGGAATATATCTTGATCGTAACGTTTTCCGGAAGATTGGAGAATGTCAAGTAGGGATCATCCGGATTTCTCCCCGTGAAGCTTCCACCCGTATTAAAGGCAAACAGCGGGTTCGGAAACACTGTAACTTTGTCGAACGCGGCTTTTTGCGCAACGCCTTGCAGTTTTCCGCCGCCTTGTGAGGACTGGTACGTATAGGTGTCGCTGGAAGTAAATGGATACGTGATTGGTATTGTGAACACCTCGCCGCTGTTCCACTTTAGCGTATCGCCAGTGCTTGTGATTCTCCGTTGCAGCGGAACCACATACAGGGATCCTAACAGCGGATCGTTTGCACGAGTGCTGTCCTCAGGACTCATTGTAATCGTCCATTGCGGAGGTTTCGTCCAACCATTGAGAATATTCGCATAGCGTCTCACACCGTTGAAGTTGCCACCCGTGTACACGAGGGATGTATCGGGAGAGTAGGGTGTATCAAAGACTATGATCCACTCTCTGCTCCCCGTTTGGTCGCTCGAGTCGAGATTGGCAGTGGGATCCCAGATGCCGTCGGGAACTCTCGCGACGCGGTTTTCCATAAAGGCACAATTCACTTGTCGCTCCTCGGCGCGACGCGTGTCCTTGATCCACACCTGGAAAGGAACATCAACATAGCCTTTCTTGAAGTTGGAAGGAATGGTCCGACCGCCTGACGTATCAGCACGTCGCAACTCCATACCAGCAGCGTACTCATACACCTGGTTCGGCGGTTGGTTGCCAAACGCCGCAAAGCCGTTCACATAACGATATGCCTTTTGCGTCGGACCGAAACGAATTTCAATTCTTCGCATGTTATCCACTCTTGTCAGATTACTCCGCTTGCCACTCAAGAAGCCGGGTGGCGTCGTGCTCGTCGGCAGATCCTTGCCGACATAGTAAATGCCAGTGGTCGTGGAGTACCAGCGGGTCGAGTTGCTGTATGTTGGCGTAAGAATTCCCGGTTCAACTTGTACCGGGCGGATCCTCAAACCATCGACAAGCGGGGCGGCGTAGTCCAATGAATCCGGATACACACGCTGCGAGTCGAGTTTCACTGTGTTTGACGTAAGATCGTCTACCTTCCACAACATCGTATAGACAGTTTGTGCTCGATCCTTAAAGAAGGATATTTTGTATTTGTCGCCAGTGATTAAGCTGCGCAATAATTCATCAACGTACACAGTGCCCTCAGAGGTACCCGATTCCCGATTGGCAAGTTCAACAATGCGAAATGGTGCATTGAAATCGCTTCCCGGGACTATGCCCACGGAGCCGTTAATGACAGAGGGTCCATTTTGGGTAAAGTTTGCAAACGCTACCCGAGAGAGGAAGTAATCGCCGATCCCCCTGGGAGGTGTCACGGGAACCAAGGCGCCTTGATTGAGTGCGTAGCCACTGATCGAGACAAAGTACGGACGGCCCTTGATGAGCGGCCCTCCTGTAAACGGGTCGGTCGTGATCACAAGCCGGATGCGTCCTACTCCTTGTTTCGCATAGCGTGCAGAATCGAGCTGGACATCTTTGCGAAACGTGAGGATGCGCTCGCCACTCCCCTTTTCAACAAGAATGTTCTCAATACTGTCTGCCTTGTCGTACCGCGCAATTATTTTCGCATTCTCCCGTCCACGTTCTATCGGGGCAGTTGATGTCCGGTTGTTGTACATCGTAACTTCAAATCCCTGAAAGCGCATGTCCCATGCCGAGGTGAGATTCCGGAAGCGCATCTGTTCGTGCGTATCCCAAATCAGCTCGATGGAACTTTCCGTAGTGCGTATAATGGGCTTTGCCGGTGGAGGCAGCGGCGGCGTTTCAAAGTTGCGATCATAGACGAATTGTGCAAAATCGGAGATCTGTTTCGCGACGGCAACACTGTTACGCGCATCAGTCCCACGACCGACAATGTATGCAGCAACGATATCAACAGGCTCGCCCGCCTTCAAGGTAAATGGACCTGTGTTCTGCATTTGACGAACATCGCCCGGAGTTGTGTATATCCAGCCAAAGCCGGGTGCAGTCGTCGGATCGCCGGAGTACCAATAGGTGGGGTTCACCTGCGTACACGGCAATCCGAAAACGCGGCCGAAGTTATCGGCGCACGGATCGAGACGACCGCCAAGCCTCAACCGACCTAACGTATAGTTGCGCGCTTCAATGGCATTACCTGGATCTCCACGTTCCGGATTACTTTGGATGTAGTTGACGAACGACGCGAGCCCTAAGTTCTTCGCTCCGGGATAGATTTGGGGATGACCCAACGAGTCGGGGAGAAAATGCTGACCCCGGATATTCTTTGCACTCGTGAGTGGAATATCAACACCCTTATCATACACCCCATTGTTATTGACATCAGTGAATGTTTCACCGGGAATATAGACGATTGGACCCTGGAAAAAATCAATCAAGAAGCAAGGAGGGTTCCCTCCGTATTGAGCATCGTCCGCATCGTTCCATGTAAAGCCGGCATTGCGTGTCGTATCAGAGCCGACGAGATCGTCGTTATAGTCACCAAGATCGGGATCTGCCCACACTCCAAAATACACCGAGTCGAATCGTTGGGCAACGGTGCCTGAGTTGATCAGGCGATAGCGTATGAAGATCATGTTGCCGAGTAATCCTGCTGACCGAAAGCCGAAAACAGTTTGCTGTATGTCAATTCCGCGCGGAGCCATATCGGTATATCTGCGTAGTGACTGTTGCGTTTTGTCCGTATAAACACACCACGCAGTCTGGTCCCCCAGCAAGTCTGGCCGGTCTTCATTCGGATCCCACTGCCCGTTACCGTTGAGGTCAACGGGGTCATACAATCTGTTGTTGTTTCCGTCATAGTAATCGGCGCCTAAGGCAACGGCGCCTGCCCAATCTTGCCAGTCCTCGCCGAAAGGATTGTTACCATCGACCACGTAAATCTGGGCATCATCATTCGCGCCAGGTCGAGAACGTCCGGGTTGATAATCTTGAATACGTGAGGCGCTTGCAACTGCATTTGCCCAAGCAGCGCCGCTTGGATCCTTTCCACTCAGAAAGAATCCCCCGGAGAACAGGAAGTTGATGCCGTCGAATCGCCCTTCACTGCTTCCACCGATGCTCACATCAGCCATAACGCCCGAACTGTTCATGGGCATGTTGATGTTGTTGATGAAGAAGCGATACGCATCGCCGGCTTTCTTGCCGAGACCTGTGGTTGAACAAGGCACGTAGGGCGTTGACGGCCCGTTGCCCCCTTTGAAACCCAGGGTCGCAACGGCAAGCACAACGAGCAGCGACAGCACGATGGGTCGTTTGATGAATCTCGAAATCATGATAATTATCTCCTCTTCGGTTTGAATTAGGATTTATAAGTCACCGAGATTCACCTTCATCCCCAAACGTATTTGTCTGGGTATTCCGAAGTTGGCAGGGTCGCGTTCAAACGCCGTATAGTCGGAACCGTAGAAGTTGTACGGAGCTCCTCTGGCGTTCGCATCTTTCACAGTGTTCTGCCCTTCAAGTGTGGAGAGATACCCGGTGGTGTATGGATCGCCCGTTGATTGATACACTTTCACAGGATTCGTGGCATTGAAGAGATTCTCAATCCACAGGTAGGGCGAAATGGAGAACTTGTCGAACAAAAACGATTTTTCGAATTTCAGGCTGACGGAGAAGTTCCCCGGACCATACGCAGAATTCACGTAACCTTTCGTATCGCCGTAATTGGTTGACCCGGCGAGCAGGTTCTGACTCTCAAGCGGAGTAAACGGCCTGCCGCTGGAGAACACCGCAAGAAGGCTGGCAGCAAAATTTTCGAGAATACCAAACTCCCCCTTGCCCGTTGAGAAACCAATGTTCAATGTCCCCGTATGTCGCTGGTCGAAATCCAGCGGCGAAATCACGATCGGAACCTCACCGTTGGTATTACGAAATGCTGCGGTCAATGACGAATTCGTTGACGAACCAGTCCCTTCAGCAAGTGAGAATGTGTAGTTCAACGATATGTAAAGGTTCTTGAGTCGCGATACATTCAGCGTAAATCCGACCCCCTTCACCGTGCCGAAGTCTGCATTCGAGGGTCCATAGTAACGAAGAAGTTGTCCGCCCGGCTGACGCTGATAGAACCGCGTTGTCGTGTTGACAAGGTTCTTTGTGTTCTTATAGAAGAGCGTGATGTTCATTGCGGCGGCGTTGTCGCCGAGAATCTGCCGGAAGCCAAGCTCGTACTGGGTTGTTTCTTCACTTCGAAGCCGTCCAGTGTTGACGCCGAAGTTCTGATCCGTCTTCAGATTGTCGATGTCAAAGAAGTCTGCATACACATCATTGAGTTTAGGTTGCTGCACGAACTTGCCAAACTGAGCATGAAATACCGTCGTAGGAGTGACAGGAAATCCGATGCCGATGCGCGGACTAAAGATCACTTCGCGCTTTGCTCGCTCGAAGAGCGGCTCCCTGGTGATTGGATCGAATGGCAACGCCTCATCTTTGAGAAGGTCCGCTTGCGTATCGAAATAATCCCAGCGGAGACCAACATTGAGCACCAGATCCTTCAACTCGAACCTATCTTGTATGTACGCATACGCGATCACCGGTTTACGCGCTCCAATGTTGGCATTCGTTACCGGATCTTTCTCGTTGGCAGCAGTTTCACGCTGCCCGGTTACGTTGTACCCGAAATAAAACGGTCGGACGTTTCTTGCTCGCTCATCGAACGAAAGTGAATCGGAAACACCATCCGCTTTTCTCTTCCCCAGGGCAAGAGCAACCGGGTTGATTTCGAAGCGACGGAGGAGATTCAAATTATAGCCGCCGCCAATTTCAAGCAAATGGTTGTCGATCTGTGCGCTGACGTCAATGTCTCCCGAAAAGGTCTCGTTCTTTGTCTTGGTATATAGGTTTGATACGCGTCCGTTTGCATAGAATATGCCCACACTGTCAAGACCCACGCGCGAACCCGGAGTGGCTTCTCTGTTCAAGTAGCTGCGGTAATACGGGTCGAGCTCGGGATTCAACTTGGGGTCGCCATACGCCTCAATGTTCCTAAAGAACACACCATCGCCCTCTTCTTGAGTAAAGCGTCTGTATCCGAGATTGATGTTGAAAAAAGAACTCTTCGTAATCGGCCGACTAAAGCGACCGTTGAACGAATAATTCCTTCGCTCAAATCGAGGATTGTGCTGCGAATTACTTTTGACGTAACGATGAATATAATTCCTTCCGTCCTGGAGGTTTATGTTCGCTCCAAGTCGCAGGGTGATGAAGTCAAGATCGTGATATGTTTTTCCGCTCAACCGCCACACGGCAGCTTCGTTATTCGGTAGGAACTTGCTGTTCAAACCGATGCTCGGAATAGTCACACCAATAGCCGATGGAACGCCGTCCTTGAACCAACCTCGCTCAGCCGAGAGAAAGATTGTATGATTGGAGATACCGGGAATAATCGGACCCGATAAGGTTCCGGAGTAGATGTTGTAGTCAAAATCGTCTGTAAACGTGCTGGACAATGCTTCGGCGAACAGGTTGTAGGACGAGGCGCCGGTTTTCGTTGTCAGGTTTACAATACCGCTCTGCGCCTGACCATACTTGGCTTCGTAGCCGCCGATCTGGAATGAAACCTGCTCGATAGCATTTGTGCTTACCTGTGAATAATTATTGCCTGTATAGAGATCGTTTTGCGCCACGCCGTCCACAACGTATAGAACTTCTCCCCCGCGACCACCACGGACGTTTACTGTTGCATTACCCGCAACGCCACCATCGCCTTCAGCCGAAACAACTCCCGCTTGAATACTGAGAATTTTTTCGACACCTTTGACGGGAAGATTTTCCACTTGCTTGCTGTCATACACACGGATGTCGTTCGTAGCTTTTTCTTCGAACAGTTTTCTTTCGGCAACAATGATAATGTCGCCGATTTCCACCGCCGAAGCTTTCAATTTCACATCAAGGGTCCTCGTAACGCCTGCAACCACACGCACGCCCTCAATCACTTGAGTTTGATAGCCAACGAATGTAACGCGAATACCATAAGTGCCAGGCACAACATTGAGAATGACGTACTCACCTTCAATGTTGGCTGCAGCTCCGAGAGAGGTGCCCACAACAAGAACATTCGCACCAACGAGCGGCTCACCGGTGTCGACATCAATGACTTTTCCGGCTATCTTCCCCGCCGCAGTTTGAGAGACGACAGTATTATGTACAAAAAACATTAGAAGACAGCCCAACAAGCCCCGCACTATGCTCACCCTGTTCATAGCTTTCTCCTTAGTTTGATTAGACGTAAGTAATATAGGTGTACACCACGCTCTCCATCCCACGTAGGAAGCAACTTCCATAGAGACACGTAAACGTTGAGGCAGACCCGAAGGACGTAGACTTCAGATCTCTCTCAGCGCCTACCGTATGTGCACGCACAACCAATTCGCGCTCTGCACTACTGTGTAGGTAAAGGGGAGACAACCGCTACCACTTGCTGCACATGAAGACTTGAACCTCAAAGACTGCGGGTTCCCTACAAACAACACAGCGTAACGGGTCTGAAAGTGACCTGACTTCCGACACCCGTTACGCGTATGCTTAACCAATGAACACGAGCGGTATCAGAATCCTAACCCGATTGTGAATACATGATTATTTTCCAAGAACTTCACTGCCTGGAACGCATAGTCGAACGAGACATCGAGTGAACCGAGAGGATAATGCAAACCGGCGCCCGCAGTGAACCCAAAGATATGGGTTGTCTTGTCGAACGAGCCGCTTGCCTGGATGTTTGATGCCTTCGTGATTTCTGAGAAATTATATCCGCCCCGAACGAAGAACGTGTTTGCGTAATTATACTCGACGCCAACCTTGTATTTGTCTGCATCAAAGTTGTTGTTTTGGAATACGCCATTGAGCGTCAGATAGTTATCATCCGCCAGCGTGTAGTTGTACGCCAGACCGATTTCAATCGTCGAGGGAAGCTCGAACGATGCTGCTTCCACTTTGTAGAACGAACCGGGCCGCAACACGTCGTTCACGATACCTTGGCGCAACAGTCCGTCGCCGTCAAACTTCATTTGAGGACCGATGTTCTTTACAGCTACGCCGACGCTTAATCCGTTCACGTTTGCAAGACCTGTGTACTGCACACCGACGCTGAACGCGAAGCCGCTTGCAGATACACGGTCGAAACGCTCACTGATCAACGTCGCAGTTGCGCCCTTGACCTCTGAAACCTAGTCGCCCCCACTTTAGACTGACCACATGATTGCTCGCGAAGAATTTCGCCAACCAATAGGATAAGCAAATAGCTCTTAGCCGATGTTTACTTTATGAGATAGTGTTTAACTTAGGTGACGGTTCAATATATACAAGTCTGCCATATTTGTCAAGTAGGCGAACTGCCTCACGTGAAAATCTATTCGAACTCTAGCCACAAATTCGGGTTCTTACCTGCACCTCAGACTCCCTATCGCCGCGTGCTCAACCACTCGCATGTCCCTGAGGAGACAACGCAACTCATGTCAATCACCAGATAAACTGACACGAATTATCTTGATCTCGTTGTGCTTGCAGCCATGAGCCAACCCGGAATCAGAACGAGACCATGTTTGCTAGCAAACGAAGCGCACCAGCATGAATATTCAACCATTGTGGATGGAGAGCGAGGTCCACGTAGGTGAAGGAGCCTTTTCCTCTCGGGATTGATACAAGCAGCGGGCTCTGGGTCACTCCGGCTCGCACGATTGTGGACTGTCTCTCTGCATGTACTTTGACCTCGTTGTATGCCTTCAGGAACAACCAACCGTCAAAGTCTTCCGCGGAAATTGTGTTGGGGGACGAAAGCATCCGGTGGTTGGAATCAAGCAGAACGGGTGTGTCCTCATCCAAGGCAAATGTACGGGTCAGTCGTAGTCCGTCCCACAGCGGCGATTGGTTCCACACCTCGGCATCCTGAGCGAGGACGATGAGATGACCCCCGCGCTCAACAAACCCCTCGAGGTACTCCTTCCATTTCACCAGCCCACGACGAAGGGTGAGAGCCCTTCTGTCAACTATGACAACATCGAGAGATGTGAGGCGATCGACGAGGCTCGTATCCGGCTCAAGCAGAACCGGATGCAGGTTCAGTCGGCGGATGGCATCCACAGCGGGGCTCCCGTTCACGGCTGGAATCACACCGACCCGCCTGGTCGAGTCAACCAGGGTCTCAAATTTTCGCACCGCAAACCTGCCGACATCTACACCGCTGATCTTTAGGGATATAAGATAATCTCCCTCTACAGGCTTCGACGTCCATGTGAGCAGCAGTGTATCCTGGTGTGATGAGCCTTTACTTGATAGGAGGAAAGGGCTGAGTGTGGAGACTGCGAGCGAATCATTGATCGTCACCGTATCACTCACGCCATCACGAGAATTGTTGGTCAGCCGTATCACAACACGCTCGCCAGGCATCAGGCGGACAATCGGGGTAAGGATTTCCGTACTGAAGCGTGGCGAGAGCGAGAGCGGGATGCTGGTGCGATGGACAAAGTTGCTCTCTGCCTTCGCACTTTGATGGATTACGAAGAAGCTGAACATCTTCTTCACGTTCGGCAGGTGGGCGCCAAAGGTCGCTCCAGGGTGGTTGTATTCCACCTTTGCTGGCGAGAGGACACGGTAATCTGTATGGAGCTTCAACGGCAGCTTCCGCTCAACATTCTCATTGATCACCCACCCCTCGCTTACCGCAGGGAAGAAGATGTCTGTAGTCCCACTGCTGCTCAGACCGGAGACGGAATCAATGGTCAGGTATGCAACCTGGCGCTCGGTGAGGTCTGTCTCACTCATCGTGTACATGACCTGCACGCCGAGTAGGGCATTGCGGAGATTCTCAAGGCTCCCCTTCCACCTGAGTAGAGTCTTCCGTTCATTTGCGTTCAACTCATGTGGTCGGGCCAGATGAAGCTGAACAGAATCCAGGAGTGAAACAATTCGCCTCAGTGCAGGTGGTTGACCCGCAGGCGAAAGAGAAGTACTCTTCACTGTACTAGCCGTGAGTTTTCGAATCTCTTGACCTAAGCGTTGAAGCCGCACGGATGGCAACTGCGGCAGGCGTTCATCAATGGTGCTGATTCGAACAGAAGATTTTGGATAGATGACCGTATAAGAAGGTTTCTTCCATGTCCGCCACCAGAAGGCTCGTTGGTGCACGAGCGAGCCATAGGCCACCCCAGCCTCATCTCCTATGTCCTGATAAGACTTCTTCCAAAGGGGGTGCACATTCGGGACAGGCAGGTAAGAATCTTCCCCGGTCACGTCATCGAGAGCCACAGGAGCCACATTCCACGCGCTCAGGTGCTTGAGAGCGGCAAGAAGGTCAGAGTGGAGGACCGCTACTCTTTCACTTCTCCCATTAACGCCATGGTCGCCCGCGAGGAGAATAAGGTCGGGCCGGAACTGGGCAATCAGTGTGCTCAGCCGCTGCTGCAGTGAATCAGTGGGCCAATA
>Ga0082335_1006477_pt1 | contig 15036 bp, 14 predicted proteins | sample Subgrocontami58m_FD_72375 | JGI IMG/M metagenome (GOLD analysis project Ga0082335, IMG submission 72375) | Subsurface groundwater microbial communities from S. Glens Falls, New York, USA - GMW37 contaminated, 5.8 m (SPADES assembly) (version 2) ...
GCAGGCCTTCGCCCCATCCCCCTGCTCAGGCGCGGTGAGTTCGAAACTACCTGCGGGTGTGCCCCCACTTCCGCTCCAGACACAGTCCTGAGCTTTTATCCAGGACTCTGCCGTGGGGCGGGACAAGGAACGGACATCAATCATGAGCCAGTTATATCCAATAGAGCCCGCATCAACCGCAGTGAACCTCCGTCTCCACACCTGGCCTTCGTCCCTGGATAAGTCGTCGGTCACCTTAAAGCCGGGCAACGGGAACTGGTTTAGCCGTAACACCAAATCCTGGGGTTTGGCTGTGACAGGCCGGGGGGTGGGGGTGGGAATACTGACAGTCGGTTTAGGTGTGGTAGTAGACGGAGTTGTGGGGTTCGATGTCGGCGCCGGTGTGACGGTAGGCCCTGGTGTGGATGTTACAGGGTCGGTAACATTCAGACTGTTAGAGTCGCAACCTGACAATAAAACCAATAAAAACACAGGTATAAAAATGAACACAACTCGCCACCCCGAAAACATCATGCCTTTTCCCCTCTTTTGTCTTACGCCATAAGTTGTATATACTAAAATAGCAGTTTAAGCTTGTTTTTGAATTTTAATTCAGTGAATACTAGACGTCAAGTATCTGTTTTGAATATACTACGAAAAGCACAACTGAAAAAACCTGGAGAAACCTTCATCTATTTTTCACAGGTTAGCCGAGGGCCGTATTTGGAGGAGCTTGACGATACCAATCAAGTCTTGTAGTATGTAAGTAAATATATACTTACATTACTCTGTAAATCACATCTCCACACGAGCTTAAGTTACACTAGACCAAACAACACTGGAAAGAACATCGAAATCACAGACGTGTGAACTGTGAATCTTGCCATACAACTTTAAGAAAACTTAACAACGATACCATCGTATTATTAGTAATATCCAGGGGTGGAACAGCAATTATGGTATGGGAACAAGTCTTCCTAAATCTGGTTCGCAGGATCATATATTTTGCTTTCGTTCTTCTCGTCGGCTTTCTGCTGGTTGGTTGGCTATCCCCCGTATCGGCGGGTGAAACCAGGGAGAACAGGTGGGGTCGTGGTTAATTCTATTAGTCTTGTTGCTGCAGGCCTCTTTTCCTTTGTTCTGGGCCTGGTTGGTCTGCTCAAACACAGAAAAATAGCTCTTTGGGAGAAAAGGCATGTCCGTTCCCTTATCAAAAGAAGGTTCTATCTCATGATTTTTATGGTGCTGGACATAGCCCTGATAGGTGGCGGCCTCTATGCTACGGAAAAGGGCATTGGCCTATTTTTGAATTACTAATGAGGCAATAGAATTGGCGCCTTGTAAAAAGGAACATTTACGACCGATACTATCGTAATATCCAAAATACCAGAGGTGAACGGCAATTATGGTATGGGAACAAGTTTTCATAAATCTGGTTCACAAAGATGTCTACTTCGCTCTCGCCCTGCTCATCGGCTTTGTGCTGGTTGGCTGGCTTCTTTACTTTCTACTCAAAACGGTTGTCAGAAGACTCATTGAAAAATCCGGGACCAACTTGGACAATCTGGTTCTTGAGTCTTTAGAAAAGCCAATTTTTATCGCTCTCGGCCTCTTTGGCCTATACCTGGCATTATGGTTTCTGCCAATTATTGAGACAGTAGATGTGTTAATCAAGCGCGTTTTTTCGGCTGCCTTTATAGTGCTCGGTTTATTTTCGGCCGTCAGTGCAATCGCCGCTATTCTGAAATGGTATGCCACAGAAATCGCCGTTAAAACCAGGACTGCCCTGGACGATACCCTTGTAGCCGTCCTGCGTTTTGGCATCCCTGTCACCGCCGGACTACTCGGAATTGTACTATTACTCGATTTATTCGGGTTTCCTGTTGAGTTAGTTAAAGCTTGGTTAGCAGATCATGGTTCCCGCTTAGGATTGATAATTGGCATTTCCATCCTGGCTTTGTTTGCCCTGGGCGCCAGTATGCCGAAAGCAGTAGAGAGAACGGTAGGTTTGGGAAAGGCAGGTGAGTCCGCTGAGGAGGTTAGAAAACGGGCGGATACACTTTCGGGGGTTTTAGTCACCAGCAGCCAGGTCCTGGTAATTACAGTAACGGTTTTCATGCTACTGGCAGAGATTGACATCAACATCGCACCTGTGCTGGCCGGGGCTGGCGTAGCCGGATTAGCCATAGGTTTCGGCGCCCAGAGCCTGATTAAGGACATTATCGCGGGTGTCTTCATCATTTCCGATAACCAATACCGGGTAGGGGATGTAGCCAGGATTGCTGATATATCTGGCCTTGTGGAGGAGATTAACCTGAGGCGTACCGTGCTACGTGACCTCGATGGTGTAGTCCACTTCGTTCCGAATGGAGAGATACGGGTGGCCAGTAATCTGACCAGGGGTTGGTCAAGGGTAAATTTGAATATCAGTGTTGGCTACGGAGAGGACTTAGACCGGGTCATTGCCGTCATAAACCGGGTGGGAAACGAACTCGCCCAGGACCCGGTATGGGCGCCCTTAATTCTAAAAGCGCCTCAAGTCCTCAGAGTGGATAACCTGGGTGATTCAGGGATAGAGATAAAAATAATTGGCGATACAAAACCCATTAAACAGTGGGACGTAATGGGCGAGCTACGTCTGAGACTGAAACGCACCTTCGATAAAGAAGGGATTGAGATACCCTGGCCCCATACCAAGGTTTACTTCGGCAATTCTCCGTTACAAACGCCGAAAGGCTCCTGAAGTAGCCGTACCGATTATGGTCATCGAAAATAGGTTAACAATTTGTCAGTGCTCCGAAAATAACCGCACTCATGTCACCCTGAACGAAGTGAAGGGTCTGGGGTGGTGTGGGCTTACCTATGTGGTGTAAGCCCCACCCTGAGATTCTTCGCTTCGCTCCAGAATGACAGGGGCAGCTATTTTCATCCTTGATGGTGACCCCAGACTATGAGACGTGAGCCATGTTTGAAATTTGGTGCTTGTGATTTGGAATTTAAACTTGGAGGAACCCCATGTGGACTAAAGACAGCCTGCACGAACTGGTTAAGAGTAAGTTCGGTGACTACCTTTTCATAAGCGTTTCTAACAGAGAACCGTACATCCATAGCTATATGGGTGATGAAGTAACCTGTCAGATGCCGCCCAGTGGCTTAACAGTGGCCCTGGACCCGGTAATGCGGGCATGTGGGGGCACCTGGATAGCTCATGGAAGCGGTGACGCTGACCGGCAGGTGGTTGATAGCCAAAACAAGGTACGGGTGCCACCGGCTGACCCACAGTACTATCTGAAACGGGCCTGGCTTAGCAAAGAAGAAGAGGCTGGTTATTACTATGGGTTCTCCAACGAGGCATTGTGGCCTTTATGCCACATCGCTTATACACGACCTATCTTTAAGGAATCGGATTGGAATACTTATAAAAGTGTAAACCAACTCTTTGCCAATAGCATCATCGAAGAGGTGGGTAATAAAAAGGCATTTGTATTTATTCAGGACTATCACCTGGCCTTGCTCCCCCGCTTCATTCGGGAGGGCCATCCCAATATTATCTCTGCTCAATTCTGGCACATTCCCTGGCCCAACCCCGAGGCTTTTAGAATATGCCCATGGCAGGAGAATATTCTACACGGACTCCTCGGGAATGACCTTTTAGGTTTCCATATCCGTTATCACTGCAACAATTTTATGGATACGGTGGATAGGGCAATGGAGGCCAGGGTAGACTGGGAACGATATGAAATTACCAGGGGAGGCAAACGGACGGCAATAAGACCGTTTCCTATCAGCGTAGATTTTGACGAGCTGAATATGCAGGCACAACAGCCTGAGGTTAACGCTGAAATCGAGCGATTAAAGGATAGATTTGGTCTTAATGACGAATTCATCGGCCTTGGATTGGACCGCATTGACTATACCAAGGGTATCCCCGAACGTTTGAAAGCCCTTGACCATTTGTTGGATACATATCCTCAGTACCGTGAAAAACTGGTCTTTTTCCAGGTGGGTTCTCCCAGCCGGACCCACATCAGCGCTTATAAACTGCTGAATGAAGAGGTTAATGTACTTGTAGAGGAACTCAACTGGAAACACGGCCAGGGAAAATGGAAACCAATTATATATCTTAAGGAAAACCTATCTCCTACTACGTTAATAGCGCTAAGACGGCTGGCTAACTTCTGCATGGTTACATCCTTGCATGATGGCATGAATCTGGTAGCCAAAGAGTATGTTGCCAACCGCTTTGACGAAGATGGCGTGCTTATCCTCAGCCGCTTCACAGGCGCCGCGAGGGAACTTACTGATGCCTTACTGGTAAACCCCTATGCTATTGACCAACTGGCTGAGGAGATTAAGAAAGCATTAGAGATGCCGCAGGATGAAAGACAGAGACGTATGAGAAAAATGAGAGCTATCGTCCAGGAGAATAATATTTATAAATGGGCCGCAGACATAATATCCGAGTTGGTGAAGTTTGATTTTGGAGAAAGGTGATTGGAATATCTTTTATTTGCGTGGCCGGAGGTAGTGCGCCGGGTAAGAAACGCCGAAGATATATTGCTTTTGTGCGATTACGATGGTACGCTCACACCGATAGTTGAAAGGCCGGAATTGGCTGTGCTACCGGACTCCGCCAGAATATTGTTACAGAAGCTTGCTCACCATCAGAAGTTCCGGGTGGGAATAATTAGCGGACGCGCCATTAGTGATTTAAAAGAGCTGGTAGGAATGAACGGTATGATATATGCGGGAAACCATGGTCTGGAAATTGAAGGCCCGGGGTTTAAGTTTATCAATCCCGTAGCAGAGGACATAAAGCCATTGCTCCGCCTGCTGCACCGTGTGCTTGTCCAATCCCTGACATTCATTAAGGGTGCTTTCGTGGAAGATAAAGGATTGACACTCAGTGTACACTACCGGCAAGTTGATGAAAACAGGCTGTCGGAGGTGGCAAACGCTGTCGAAAGTATAGTCTCCACGTCACGCGCAGTGGGCAAGGTAATAACAACAACCGGGAAAAAGGTGTATGAAGTGAGGCCAGCGGTAGATTGGGACAAAGGTAAGGCAATACAATTATTACTGGATAAATACTCCAGAAAAAAAAGAAGGCAGTTAGTTATTTTTCTGGGAGATGACCGGACCGATGAGGACGGCTTTAAGGTAGTTAACCGGTATGGAGGCGCATCAATTTTTATCGGCGAAGAAAACACCGATTCGAGCGCTAACTATTTTTTACGTTCTCCAACTGAGGTAGAACGGTTCCTGGAGTTACTGCTCGATCCGAAGGTGAGGTTGGATAATGGACTGGGTTAATCAGATACTACAAAGGTGGCAGGACATCGTTATCCCGGCAGCGGTTTTTTTAGCGGCCTTGATAATTACTCTATGGTTGAGAAGGGTTGCCTACAAAATCCTTGAAAAATGGGCGAAAGCGACCCAATGGGAAGGCCATAACATTCTGGTTAGAGCTACTCGTTTACCATCCCTGTTGATCTGCATATTAATAGGGTTTCTCCTGGCGCTGGCAGTTTCCACTCTGCCCCAGACTTATAAACTATTGACTAATCGAATCTTGTGGAGTCTCTTCGTTCTGTTTGTAGCTCAAGGGGTAATAGTGTTAGCGCGGGATTTGATCCAACTTTATCTGAAGAAGCTGGGAATGCCCCCCCGGTTTATTTCAATATCATCAAATGTAACGGTTACAGCCTTGTTAGCTGTCTCCCTCTTGGAGGTTTTGGATATCTGGGGAGTCCCCACCGGGCCGCTTGTGCTCTTTATAGGGATAATAGTGTTGATTATACTGCTTGCTTCCAGGGATGCCCTGAGTGGATTATTTGATTTCTTCCAGCTTTCCTCATCGGGGAAAATAAAGGCAGGAGATTACATTAAACTGGAAAGCGGTGAAGAGGGCTATATAATTGAATCTAACTGGCGACACACGCAACTCGAAGCCCTGGATTCAAGCATAATAATTATCCCCAATCAAAAGCTTACCCGATCGAAAGTGATCAATTACGGACGCCCCTTGAAACAGGCATCTGAGCCGTTCCGTTTCTTCACCCGACTGCATCTGAAGGAGCTTACTAATCTCAGGGCCAGGAACCTCAGGGAATTTGTGGACATATTGAAAAAGGCGCCAGATTCTGTAGTCTATTACCATACCCATCACTTCATCGAGGAGCACCATTATCTCACCCCGGAGCCCCCGAACGATTTTGCCGTGTGGGTAACTGACGCTTTAGGGAACGAGGCTTTAGGCGAGAAACTGGCCAGCCTCGATACCTTCGAGTTTACCAACCTGGGGGCGCTCAGAGACAGGCTGGTAGGTATTGTTGAAGAATTCCTGACAAGAGACACAAGCTCCAGGGAGACCGCCGCCGGTCGGGAGTTTCATTTTATACGTTCAGTAAGCATTATCTTACCGCTGCCATATCTAGCACATGACCTGAGGGAATTTGTGGAGGTGTTACGCAACGTAAGCTTAGGCTCTCTTTACTTCCATGTTTTCGAGAGCCGGCTAAGGCTGGGAAGAGGTTTAAATGACTTCTCTGCCTGGATAGAGGAGGACCTGGGTGAGGCTGAACTGGCTGACAGTATAGCGCATCTGGATCCGTATAACTACACATTGGAGGGACTACGATCGTCACTGATACAACAAATCGAAAAACATATAAAGTAAGACTTTCAGACTACGAGCCAATTGTTGGCAAGAGCACTATAGGGGAACTAAAAATCCTGGCAAGTAAGCTATCGGGGAAGGTGGTACAGAATATTAATTCTACCTTCAGCGGCGGTGGAGTGGCCGAGATTTTAAGCCGGATGATTCCCCTGTTGGGCCAACTCGGTGTAGAGGCTCGTTGGGATGTAATAAAGGGGAATGATGAGTTCTTTGCTGTCACCAAGAAGTTCCACAATGCCCTTCACGGCCATGAGGAAACAATCTCTCCGGATGAATATGCCTTATTCCTGGATATTAACCGTAGAAATCTGGAGGAGCTTAAAACTTTTGGGGATATAATCTATATCCATGACCCGCAGCCCGTTGCACTGGTAGAGAAACGAAATGAAATCGGCGGCAGGTGGGTATGGCGGTGCCATATTGACGTATCCAACCCGCAGCCGGAGGTATGGGAATTCATCAGGAAATTTGTTGTACACTACGACGCTGCCGCCTTTTCCTCTCCCAGCTTTGCAAGGGAACTCCCCATCAGGCAGTTTCTTATCTCTCCCTCTATAGACCCGCTAAGCGACAAGAACCGTGAGTTGCCTCAACAGACCATTGACTCGGTTATGGATAAATACAACATTCCCAGGGACAAGCCAATAATAACCCAGGTGTCTCGCTTCGACCGCCTTAAAGACCCGGTGGGAGTTATACAGGCTTTTGAACTCGTACGAAAGAGCGTTGACTGCCGGCTGGTATTAGCCGGGGGCACTGCAACCGACGATCCGGAATCAGATAGGGTTCTTGCAGAGGTGAGGGAAAAAGCTAATGGGAATCAGGATATCCATATTCTTCTCGTTCCAACTGGGAGTGACATTGACATAAATGCCTTGCAGAGGGCGTCAACGATAATTTTACAAAAATCCATTAAAGAGGGTTTTGGCCTCACCGTGAGCGAGGGTTTGTGGAAAGCCAAGCCCGTGGTTGCTTCAGCCGTTGGAGGCATAACCCTTCAGGTTAAGAACAAGTTCACAGGGCTTCTATGCCATGGTATTGAAGGGACAGCATGGACATTGAAACAATTGTTAAACAATCCTGAGTACGCTAAATGGTTGGGAGAGAACGGAAGGGAGCATGTCAGACAGAATTTCCTGATAACCAGGCATATCAAGGATTACTTGCTTATGTTCCTGGCCCTATACCACCCGGAGGAGATAATCTACCTTTAGGGTAATGCAACTGCAATTTCCCTACGTAAGCTATCAACTTGAATCTCAGTTTTGCAAAACATTTAGCTCAACAAGGTGAACCGAAGGATAATATAAGTAGCCACAATGCCGCCCACTATAATGGCAGTATGTTTCAAGTCCCTGAAAACATAGCTATAATCCGGCTCTGCTGCTTTAGGTTTCGGTTGCATATTTATTCTTGAAGTTGAGCTTGATGTCGTCTCCTGCTGTGGTTGAGGTCTGGTTGGCGGTGTAATGGATACCCCCGCTCGGCTTCGGCTCCTTCTCCTTTGTGACCTTGTACTTGTTGGCATGTTTATCTAACCCCTTCATTTACAGCTTTAATGATCTTTGAATAACACCCGGTATGTTCTCTATTAAAGAGGACGGTCTTAACGGAGAAAAAATACAAGCGGGAAATACAGAGCCATGGCTACAATTGCCGTGAGAATACCGACCGATGCCCATTCCCGCATCCCGATTTTCAATTTTCCCGCACAGATAATGTTGGGAATATTACCGGGAATTAAGGCTCCTCCGGATATAAGCAGCGACATGAGAGCGCTCTTGATTTGCAATTCACTCAAGTTAGGCCCGATCTCTGCGGCCGCTAAAGTGGCATTGTCCAGAACCGCAGAGGCTGAGTTAGCCCAGTATAAAGCAAATGCCGGTATATGGATGAAGTAAAGGTCTACCAGCGGCTTGAAACCGCCACCTAAAAGGATCAACGCCATTACGAACAAGTACACCTTCCCGGCTCGCACCGCAACATGAACCAATGTCTCTTCTTTCTCTTTCGACTCCGCCACAATCTCAGTCTGCCGTTTAGCCCCGACTAAAATAACTGCCAGAGCGCCAAAAGCGAATACACCGGGAATAACTAACCATCCTAACAAGTCAAACAAATAGAAAAAACCAGCGTTATATGGTTCCCCCTTGAGCTTGGCGATAGCAATAGTGGATAAGGGCTCACCCAATGGAGTGAGAACCGCTCCCAGACCTATGGCAAAACAGCCTATGACAATCATTTTAATAGCCGTCCGGCGTGCAATACCGGTTGCAATGACCACCTCTACCAGTACCAGGGCTGCGATAATCGCCGATATCAGGCTGGATAGCAACCCAAGCACTACTATAACCACAAAAACGAACGGACGGAATGCAATCCTTTTTATGATGCCATTAACACCTCTGCGTATTTGATGGCGGAAATAGTGGAAGAGTAAACCTGCCAGGAATACCGCAGCCGTTATTTTAATTGGTTCAACCAGGGCCTCCTCTACCAGATGCATACTCCATACCGCTGAAACGGAAGCGGCAATAGCTCCCATGATAAACAGGAATATCTCCAGGTTTGCCTCCACCCTCTTTATCAGGAACGGCGCGAGTAAAACGACAACGAAAATTAGTCCTAAACCGATGGTTATCCATGTTAAACTCATGCAAACTCCTGTGATTACTTCGCATAATTACTTGAAAATTTAAAGAATACAGCATTACATCCTCCTTGTGAACGGCTTCAACGCCTGGCTAAAAGCTCCCGGAAGACCTTCCACAAAGGATCGCTTTTTTCCTGCAACTTGAATCCATGATTACTCAGGGTCCAGATACTGACTAAACCTTGAACCATGCCAAAGAACATGACCGCTGTAGAATCCAGGTCAATGTCCTCTCTTATCTCGCCGGCCTTAACCCCTTCGGCCAGTATGGCTTGTATACGGCCTGTATAGCTATTTATGATGCCATATATTTTCTTATTGAGTTTCTTGTCACCCAGACTGATTATCTCAGCTATAACCTGAAAAGATATTCCCTCCCTTTGTGCGATAGAAGATAAATGGTTCCTTAGCACATTCTCCAGAATCTCCACAGGTTCGTGGCTTCGATTTGACTCGATGCCCTTCTGGATATCACCTATAAGGTTATCCTGAATATGATCAGCAAGAAAAGAAAGTATGTCCCGTTTACTTTTAAAATGCCTGTAGATTGCCCCCTGGGTAATTCCAACTTCGTCAGCAATCCTCTTGACAGTAAGATGCTCACTACCATACTTACTAACCAATTTCCGGGCAGCATCTATTATCTCTTTTTGCCGAACTACTGTGCTTTCGCGTTTTTGAACCTTTATCGACATATAAACACCTCGAGAGAGCTATTAATGATATAGTCCATTGTAATACGTTCTTGCTCCATCCGATAGATGAGGTGTCTATCTATGCAATGTGGTAGTCACCCTCTCACGAGCGGTGTTTAAACTTTATCCCTCGCGCTTTTCCAGGAATGCTACGTTGCCGTGCTTGGTAAGATATCCCTCATATAGTATTAACTCTGGGTGTTGATCGAAAGTCTCCCACCCGGTGACTTTAATCCCGCTTTTTTCGGTTTGCCCGAGCTTGAATACTCGAACAAGTGTTACAGCTATATTATTAATATTCCCCTCTTTTTCAACACAACGTATCTCCTGTTCAAGTGTAGTCACATCTATCTTATGAACGTTAAACATGCAACCCCACAGAGCACCTTGTATTTCCTTCACAATTTTCTTTTTGAAGAGTCCCATGATTGCCCTCCCTAGGCATTTCTAGTTCAAATGTGTGGGAACGATAGGCGGAGCTAAACTGAGTGATAACCTGAGTGGCGATGGGTGCCAGAGCAACTGGCTCCCTTTTTATTAACAACCGGCCTGATTTAATCCGAGCAATGCTTTATGCCTTGCGTTTTTCCAGGAATGCTTCATTGAATTTAGTAAGATATCCCTCAAAAAGTATTAGCTCCGGATGCTGGTCGAGGGTCTCCCACCCGGTAATTGTGATGCCACATTTCTCAGCCTGCTTGGGCTTGAAAACACGCATAAGAGTGACTTTCTGTCCTTTTACAATACCCTCCCGCTCTACACAGCGTATCTCCCGGGAAAGCGTATCCACATCTATCTTGTGGTCGTTAGCCAAACATCCCCAGGCTGCGTCGTGTATTTCTTTTACTATTTTCTTTTTGAAAAACCCCATAGCTAACCTCCTCATTGGTTCGGTAAAATGTAAGTAAACAGATACTTACATTTTACGCTGCAAACTATCAATGTCAATACTTTAAGTGAATTAAGGGATATTTAGAAGTATGGGGTTAAACATTCTTCGGGGGTAAATCTGACACCATTTGTAAGAAGATATTAAAAAGACCTATTTCCCTATCATGATACCGGGCAGGAACAGGGCGATCTCGGGGAAGGCAATAATTAATATCAGGCCCAGGAGGATCGCTAATACAAATGGAAGTGCCCCCTTAAATATGGCGGATATGGGGACATCCTTAACAATACCCCCCAGTACAAAGACATTCATCCCCACGGGGGGGGTGATAAGCGCCTGCTGCATCACAATCGTTATTACCACACCGAACCATATGGGGTCAAAGCCCAGCGCCTGCACAACCGGGAAGAAGATGGGCAAAGTAAGCAGAATCATAGCCAGTGTGTCCATAATCATGCCCAGGGGAACATAAATGAGGAGGATTACTGACAGTATGCCATACTTGTTGAATGGGAGGGCTGCCACCCAATCGGCTAATACAACGGGCAACCGGCTTACTGCCAGGAAAGCGTTGAAAATCATGGCCCCGATGATAATTGTAAATATCATGGTGGTAATGCGTCCTGTATCCAAAAAGGTCGCAGATAATGTTTTCTTGTTACACTGGCCTTTAATAATCAAAAAGACAAAGGCCCCGAAGGCGCCTACCGCAGCAGCTTCAGTAGGCGTAAAGATGCCTGCATAGATACCCCCGATAGCCACAAGGAACAGCATCATAATTGCCCAGCTATCGCCAAAAGCAAGTAGCCTTTCCTTGAACGGAGCTTTAGGCACCGGCGGGGCTAGTGCGGGGTTCCGCTTTACCAGGAAATAAATTGTCACCATCATCAGTATGGCTATCAGGATCCCGGGGATTATCCCGGCGATAAGGAGCCGTCCTATAGAACTTTCCGTAATCAGGGCGTATATAACCATTGAGGTGCTGGGCGGGATCAGGATATCCAATGTGCCACCCGCGGCAATGCTGCCGGCGGCCAGGCCTGGGTCGTATTTATAACGCCGCATCTCCGGCATAGCAGTTGCCCCCATTGTGGCAGCGCAGGCTAAACTGGAGCCGCTAACAGCCGAAAAAACACCGCAGCCGACAATATTAGCCATGGCCAGGCCGCCTGGCAGATGACCCAGGAGCTTGTGGCCGGTGGAATATGCCCCCCGGGTAAGCCCGGCAAAAGAAGAAAATTGACCCATAAGCAGGAAAAGGGGAACAATGCTCAGAATGTAGCTTGAACTGGAGGAGAACGGGATCATTCCGATAACTGATAGGGCCGGGCCAGAACCCATAAGATAAACCAGACCGCCGAATCCTACCAACGCCATAGCAAATCCGATAGGTACCCCAAAAGCCATGACAACAAACAGGATACCAAGCGCCACTAGCCCCACAATGGGTGGGCTCATATCTTAACTTCCCTTTTGAAAAGTTTGAATAATTGTATGAGAAGCTCAAGAACAAGCATCGTTGAGCCAATGGGCACCAGTATTTTGAAGTAAAATGCGGGGACCTTAAGGATGTCCGAGTGTTCCCCTGTTGCTAATGAGGAAAAGGCATATAACACGCTTTGCCACACAATAAGAGAAAATATTACTATACCCAGCATGAGGTTAACGAAGTCAATCATTTGGCGGCTCCGCCCCTTGAACCGAGTGACTATGATGTCAACGCTAATATGCCCCCCGGTTGCGGCTGTGTAGCCGAGTCCAAGGACAACAATGGCTACCATCATCAATTCGGTAAGCTCAAAAACACCTCTAAGGGGATGGTTGAAGAAATAGCGGAGGGAAACATCAACTACCGTTAGAAACATTAATATGGATAGTATGCATGCTCCCGCAATGTTTAGCCAATTGCTAACGGAATGAATGACTGCTTCAGTTCTATTAGCTGACTTGATATCTTCCATTTAATGGTCTAACTTCTGCCTTGTTACAGCGATTTTGTAACACTTAGAAATGGTATCCTACAAATACCCCCCCGGTAAATCGGGGGGGTATTGATGTACCTCTCGCCCCTTTGGGGAGAGAATTAAAGAGAGGGGAATTTCCCAAGTCCAGCTACACTCACCCTCTCCCTTACCTCTCCCTCTTAGGGCGAGGGGAATAAAGTCTATTTTCAGGGGAAAAGGAACCTTACAGGATATTAAGCTAAACGGATTATATAAGCTATCGGTTAGTTCACATTATTCTTCTTTAGAATAGCCTCGAAATCCTTCCTTATCTGAGTGCCCTGCAAACCTTTGCCATTCATTTCTTTTTCCCATTCATTCCATAACGGGGCGACGGCATTTTTCCACCGGGTCTTTTCGGCATCCGGTAGATAATAGAAGTTAACCCCGGCTTTCTCCAGGAGGTCCTTGGCATTAATCTTCTCGGCGGTGTATGTATCCTCCGTCCACTTCAAGGCATCTTTATTAACGCCCTCGATAACCTTCTGTATATCCGGAGGCAAGCTATTCCAGGTATTGATGTTCATAATTACGCCATTAATAGGCAGGCTGATGCCTACCACAGCCACATTTTTAGCTACCTCTTGCAGTTTATAGCCGGGCCAGGAGTCATAATTCAGCGTGAATGCATCCACAACTCCGCGCTCGATGCTGGTGTAAATCTCGGTGACCGGCATGGTCACAGGAGTCGCGCCTAAAGCTTCAAGAGACTTGGTCACATAGCCACCTGTTGTCCGGGTTTTCAGCCCCTTAAAATCTTCCATAGTCTTGACTGACTTCTTAGAACCAATGTCCAGGGGCGGGCCCCATATAAGTATCATTTTCACTTCGGGGAATTCTTTGTAAAGGGTTTTATTATACAGTTCATTTAACGAATTAGTGGATTTTATGTGGTCTCCATAGAAGGGTATTTCGGTGATAGTTGTCATGGGGAAGCGGCCGGCGGTGTAAGTAGGCAGGAAATGACCTACCTCGGCGATGCCCTTGGAAACCATATCATAATGGTCCTGTATTTTACCTAACGCGCCGGCGGTATACATGGTCACCTTTACTCCGCCCTTGGTCCGCGCTTCCACTTCCTTCGCCCAGCGGTCCATGACATTCTTTACTGCATGGTGCTGGGGGGAAAGAGCGGTAGAGAATTTAAGCTCAATGGTTTTAGCCGGGGCGGACGCTAACGTAGAAACCGGGGCCGGAGTAGCCGGACCGGCTGGCGCTTTAGGGGCACAGCTTACAAATATGGGTAAAGCCACCAGAAGTATGATTAACAACAGGGTTGCCTTGTTCCATTTAGACATGAATCAGATATCTCCTTTCGCTGATTTGGTGGGTCAACATCAAATGCCTGGTGTATTCAATTGTGGTATCAAACTACCCCTGCGGGATAGGGGGGGTGTTAGTAGCTGGCCCGATAGAGCTATACTTTTGAGCTACCGCCTGCCTTGCCTGGGCCAGCGTCTTACCCTGGGCCAGTGCTTTCTTGGTCATCACGGCAATATCCACGCACATAGCGCAATTAGCGCCGTGGTCATCATAGGTTATCTCGCTTCCGTTTCGGTTGCCTATAAAGCAATCATGAGAACTGCGATGCCCGGCATGTTGCCCGCAACCACAATAACACGGCACATAGCTTAATGTCTCCGGGTGTTCGGCTGCATAGGCATATGCCTCCCTTGTAGTTGCCGGGGCCCGGGCTAACCATGCCGGTAACGAGACATTCTGGGCTATGGGGGGGCTACTCTGTACCGATTGATCCCCCGGCGGAGTGGAGCCACCCCCGGCAGTGAAGCTTATTATTAAAATAATAATGCCCACCAGTCCGGCGCCTATTCCTGAATAAAGCCACACACGGTTCTTTTTAGCCGGCGTGTGAGCGGCCTTATCCTGTTTTCTTCCTTTTTTACCCATCTGAACACCTCCCCTGAATGGTAAGTTATACCGTTAATTATACTATTGAGAAATAGATATAGCAAATCATGCTTACTCGCCTTTAAAGACCGCTTCCCGCTTTTCTCGGAAAGCCCGTGCGGCTTCCTTGTAGTCTTCCGTTGACAGCGCAATACCCTGAGAAGTGGCCAAAAGGTCCAGAGCCGCCTGCAGGTCCAGTTCAAGCCCGCGGTAGATATTCATCTTAG
>Ga0082335_1006478_pt1 | contig 15036 bp, 12 predicted proteins | sample Subgrocontami58m_FD_72375 | JGI IMG/M metagenome (GOLD analysis project Ga0082335, IMG submission 72375) | Subsurface groundwater microbial communities from S. Glens Falls, New York, USA - GMW37 contaminated, 5.8 m (SPADES assembly) (version 2) ...
GGGCATGGTGCTCGGCTGCAATCATCCGATCGGCCCCCTGGCCCTGGCCGACCTGATCGGCAACGATACGCTGCTCCACATTATGGAAGGGATGCACAGAGAACTGGGAGACAAGTACAAACCGGCGCCTTTGCTACGGAAGCTGGTAAGGGCGGGACGCCTGGGCAGAAAGAGCGGCAAGGGCGTCTATGGTTACAATAAGTAGTCTTTTTTGAGTTTAGCGGCCCGGGAATATTGCCGAGGGAGGCAGGTCCACGACCGGTCTCCCTTTATATTTCTGCCAGGATCTCCTTCATCTTGGCGATCGTCACTCCGTAATCCGGTTGCCCGAAGATCGCCTGCCCCGCCACCATGATATCGGCGCCGGCTTCGGCAACGGCGGCAATATTTTCCAGGGTGACTCCCCCGTCTACTTCGATTAAAACGCCCGGAGCAACGGCGGCTATCAGTTCCCGGGATTTCCTGATTTTGGAAAGCATGCTCGCGATAAACTTTTGTCCGCCAAAACCGGGATTCACCGTCATGACCAGGAGGTGATCCACATCGTTCAGAATCTCTTCCACCTGCGTGAGGGCAGTGCCCGGGTTAAGGGAGACGCCGGCCTTCGCGCCCAGTTCCCGGATCATGGTTACCGTGCGGTGGAGGTGGGGGGTGGCTTCGGCATGGACCGTCACGATGTCGCTTCCCGCCTTGACAAAGCTTTCCAGGTAGAGATCGGCGTTTTCTATCATCAGATGCACGTCGAAGGGAAGACGGGTCGTTTTCCTCAGGGCGGCAACCACTCCGGCGCCAATGGTTATATTGGGCACGAAGTGGCCGTCCATAACGTCGATATGGATCAGGTCGGCGCCGGCCTTTTCCACGGCAGCAATTTCCTCGGCCAGGCGGCCGAAATCAGCGGAAAGAATCGAAGGGGCGATCTTTTTCATGGGTTCCCTTTCACACTACAAGTTATCAACATTCCTACATGATTACCTTCTTCCTGTCAATAACCGATCGGCAGGTTGTAAGTGGACGGGCGTGTGGGTGCCAACGCCGGGGCATTATTCCTCTTTTGCTTGCACTTTTCCCGCCGGCCATGGTACTAAAACCGCGCTGAGAACCTTTATTCGCCAAGTCAGATTTTGACGGTTTCGCAAAAAGTCCGAAATAGAGTCATTCCCGCGCAGGCGGGAATCCGGAATCTGTTTAATAGGGACTGAATTCCCGCCGTAGTTTACCCTCGCGAAGGCGGTGGCGGGAATGACAGAAGTGGAGAAAATGCGGTTAATTACGAGCACATCAAATTTTGGCGATTTCGAAAAAAGTCATGCCGATACTGTATAATATCCTGTTATGGATCGCCGCTCTTTTCCTGGTTCCCTGGTATGCCGCCAAAATGCTGGTTACCGGAAAATACCGGCAGGGGTTTCGCCAGCGGTTCGGTTTCTTGCCGGCCAATCTCCCGGCCGGCCTCACGGGCCGCCCCCGCATCTGGTTGCACGCTGTATCGGTGGGTGAAGTAACGGCCGCCGCGCCCGTTGTCGCGGCGGTTAAGCAGCGCCTGCCCGGGGTGTCGATCATTCTTTCCACAACGACGGACACGGGGCAGGAAATGGCCCGCCGGATGATTGCCGCTGCCGATGCTTTTATTTATTATCCCCTCGATCTCTCCGGCGCCGTCCGCCGGGCGATCAAGGTCGTTCGTCCCGATGTCTTTGTGCTCATGGAGACGGAACTATGGCCTAATTTCCTTCGTTACTGCCGGACCCGGGACGTGCCGGTCGTGATGGCCAACGGACGTCTTTCCCCCCGTTCTTTTCGCAAGTATGCGCTGACACGGTTTTTCTGGAAGGGTATTCTGAGCGCTTTTGCGGGCATAGGCGTTATTTCCCGGCTTGACGCCGAGCGGTTCCTGCGCCTGGGGGCGCCGGCAGCAAAGGTGAAAGTCTGCGGCAACGCCAAGTACGATAGCCTGGCTTCCCAGTCTTCGGCGATTTTGCTGGAGGAGATGAGAACCCGTCTGGGGATTAGGCCCGGCGAATTGGTTCTGGTGGCCGGTAGCACCCATGAGGGCGAGGAGGCGATTATCATCGACGTTTACAAGGAACTCCTTCCTTCCTATCCTGATTGTAAACTGATTATCGTGCCGCGCCATGTTGAACGGACGCCCGCTGTCCTCCACCTGGCCAGGGAGAATGGGTTGGCGGACGTCGTCACGATGACAGAGATTACCGGTGGTCGCGAGCGTCGCGCGGAACGGGTGGTAATTGTGGATGTCATTGGCGAGCTGTTCAAGATTTATGGCCTGGCGGCCGTGGTGTTTTGCGGGGGCAGTCTGGTGCCGAAGGGCGGGCAAAATATCCTGGAGGCCGCGGCCTGGGGAAAGATCGTCTTTTATGGTCCGCACATGGATGACTTCCGGGAGGAAAAGGCGTTGCTCGAGTCCGCAGGGGCCGGGATTACCGTGCGGGATGGCGGTGAACTCAGGGACGGGATCTTGCAGCTTCTGGCCGATCCGGCGGCGATGGACCGCCGGGGGGAGGCGGGGCGCCGGCTGGTAGCGGCCAACGGCGGGGCAGCGGCCTGTTATGTGGAATTGATCATCGATTGCCTGCGGCAGAAGGAGGTAATAATTGGTTGAATTTTATAAAATGAGCGGCAGTGGCAATGACTTCATTTTGATCGACAATCTCAACGGTGCACTGGCCGCGGACGAATGGGTGTCCCTGGTGCCGAGGCTGTGCGCGCGCAAAGGCGCCGTCGGGGCCGATGGCTTGATCATTATTGAGAAATCGGAGCGCGCCGATTTTCGCTGGCGGTTCTTTAATGCCGACGGCAGTGAAGTGGATATGTGCGGCAACGGCGGACGTTGCGCCGCCCGCTTTGCCCTGATCAAGCAAATAGCGCCGGCGCAGATGTCCTTTGAAACGGGGGCCGGCATTATCGATGCCACGGTAAGCGGAGAAACAGTGAAACTCCGTCTGACGGATCCCCGGGAGGCGGCGTTGGACTACGAATTGGAAACGGCAGTGGGAATGCTTACCGTGAGCAGCATTAACACCGGGGTTCCCCATGTGGTCCACTTTGTAGATGACCTGGAACATTTCGACGTCTTCCGGACCGGAAGCATGATTCGTTACCATGAACATTACCGGCCGGCGGGTACGAACGCCAATTTTGTCCGGGTCTTGGACGGCCACGCAATCCAGGTGCGCACCTATGAGCGCGGAGTGGAGGATGAAACCCTGGCCTGCGGCACCGGTTCCGCGGCGAGCGCACTCATTGGCGACCGGAGGGGTTTGGTGTCCTCGCCGGTGGAGGTTCTGGTGCAGAGCGGCGAGCGGCTGAAGATTTATTTCGACCGTACCGAGGCGGGTTACCGGAACGTTTATCTGGAAGGCGCCGCCAAAGTAGTTTATCAGGGCTTGCTGTGGGAAGAAGCCTTCAAGGAATAATAATAAAGGAGGAGATACTGTGCAAACCGCTGAACGTCTAACAAAGATCCCACCCTATCTTTTCATGGAGTTGCGGAAGAAAATCGCCAAAGCCAAGTCTGAGGGAGTGGATGTCATCAGCCTGGCCATCGGTGATCCCGTGGAGCCCACGCCGTCCGGCATCATTGACGAGTTGTGCCTCCGGGCGCGCGACCCGGAAAATCACCGTTATCCCACGGATGAGGAAAAAGGCATGCTGGCCTTCCGCCAGGAGGTGGCCCGCTGGTACCAGGAACGTTACGGTGTTGCCCTGAACGCCGCCGATGAGGTTTTGGGATTGATCGGGTCCAAGGAGGGGTGTCACCATTTTGTCCTGGGCCGGGTGAATCCCGGTGAAGTGGTCCTGATGACCGACCCCGGCTATCCCGCTTACCGCTCCAGTATCCTGATGGGCGGGGGAGTGCCCTATAATATGCCGATCCTGGCTAAGAATAACTATCTGCCCGTTTACGAAGAATTACCGCCGGATATTGTCCAGCGGGCCACGGCCATGTTCCTGAATTACCCGAACAACCCCACGGGCGCCTGCGCGACCAGGGAATTTTTCGACCGCACAGTGGCCTTTGCCCAAGCCCATGACATCGCCGTCTGCTATGATAATCCCTACAGTGAAATCCTGTTTGACGGCCAGGAGCGGTTGAGTTTTCTCATGGCGCCGGGGGCCCGGGAAGTGGGAGTGGAGCTTAACTCCCTGTCCAAACCATACAATATGACGGGCTGGCGCATCGGCATGGCGGCGGGCAACCCCACTCTCATTGCTGCTATGAGCAAGGTCAAGGAAAACACCGATTCCGGTATCTTCAATCCCATCCAGTTTGCCGCGATCCAGGCCCTCAAACAGGAAACAGGCAATATTAACAATATGCTCGGCATCTATTCCCGCCGTCGGGAGCGGGTACTGGTTACCCTCAAGAAAATCGGCATCAGTTTCAATCCCCCCAAAGGTACCTTTTATCTCTGGGTGCCCGTACCGGCGGGCATGACGGCCATCGAATTCACCAACCGGCTCTTCGAAAAGACAGCGGTAGTGGTCGCCGCCGGGACCGCGTACGGCCAGTACGGCGAGGGCTACATCCGCATCTCTCTCACGGTCCCCGACAACCGGCTGGAAGAAGCGATGGGACGGATCGAAAAGGAATTCGGCCAAACCTGACGGAAGTCAAGGTTATGAACTTTACTCCTGTAATGTAGCAGTATTATAAAATACTTGACAACGATCGGTTTCTTTAATAGTTTTTTTCGCGGTTGATCTCTGGAGGTCCACGGGCAAGGTAATTGGTTGTTTCGTTTAGCCAACTAGGGAGGAAACAATGAAAAGCATATGCCGGCACATTGATAGAGGTGTTTGTCTGGCCGCCGTTTGTCTCTTGTTGACGGTAGCAGCCGTTATCCTGGCTTGTGGAGGCGGCGGTTCTTCCAGTCCCGGCAGCGCCAGCCAGTTACAAAGCGGCGTTTTTTTTGATTCTCCCGTTCAGGGGATGGAATACAGTACGGAAAGCCTGTCCGGTACAACCGATGCGAATGGGCAATTCAAATACCTGGAGGGCGAAACAGTCAAATTTTCCCTGGGTGGCATACAGATTGGCGATGCCCTGAAGGCCCGGCCCACTGTTACCGTGGTGGATTTAGTGCCGGGTGCCGCTGATGCCACCAACCCGAAAGTGCAGAACATTGCGGCCTTTCTCCAATCGCTCGATACGGGAGGAAATCTGACGGTGAAGATCGTGATTCCGCCGGCCGCCGTCACCGCGATGAGCGATTTGAAAGCGCAGGGTAAAACCATAAATTTCGATGCCGCCCCCAATGCCTTTAATGCCGATGCCAGCGCCTTGGCGGTCATTAAAGCGACGGGCAAGACGCAAATGCGGAGCGCAACTGACGCTTCAGCGCAGTTGGGCCAATCGTTGGCCAATCTGATAGCGACTTATGCCGGCGATTATAGCGGCACCCTGGGCGGCGGTGATTCAGGGACCTGGCAGATAGCCGTCACCGCGGCCGGAGCCATTTCCGGGACGGTGACGGGGAGTTCCGGCCCCGATACCGTTAAAGGAAAAATAAGCGCCAACGGCACGGCAGTCATGGGATCATCGGCAGGCGGCGCCACCTTTACCGGGACGCTCGATCTGTCAGGAAATATTAAAGGGACCTGGGTTAATGCCGGCACTCTTCAGCAGGGAAGTTTTACGGGCGGCGAGAAAGGAGTCACACCAGTTACCACTACGGGAAGTAGTTCGGTGGCTACTACGGTGCCACCGACAGGATCAGTGTTGTCAACCACAACGGTAATCACAACCACAGTAGCGAGTACTTCCGTGCTGGGAACAACCTCGGTGGTACCAACTACGGTGGCAACTACGGCGCCGGTGACAACAATCTTTACTACCTCAGCGGCCAGTACATCCGTGCCGACCACGGTAGCGCCGACCACGACATCAAGTTCATCAAGTACATCATCAACAACGACGACGGTAAAGCCACCGACAGGGTAGGAGGTGAAGGGTGGGCCGTTGAAGGGCTCTTGGCCGCGGCCCACCGGGTCTATCTTCACCTGTGGGCAATGGCCGGTTGAGGTCGGATGCCCTGCGGGTGTTCCTTCCAGAGCGCCCACCGTCTCGCGGAAAAATAAAGGCCATCTGCCGACGCAGGCTCCGGTACAGGCGCTCTTGCCGGGAGAATCGTTTCTAAACCAGTAAAGTGAGTTAATGGCGGAACGAATAAAAAAGAGCTGATTAAAAAAGGGCAAATTGTCTGGCCGGTGGGACAGTCCGCGCGGGCAGGTAGCGCGGCAGCCTGCCCCTGATCTCGACGGGGGGGCCGTCGTCGATCAGGGTAATCCGGGAAGGATCTTCGTCCACTTCGTCGTCAACCCAGTAGTACAGTCTTGCCGCATCGTTTAGTTCCGGCTTGGCCGGTACGCCATAGACCCTCTTTTGCATTCCCTCGTCGTAAACGCCGATACAGCCGTGGGAAGCCGGCCGGCCCGGCAGGTCGCGGGCGTGAATCCAGTAAGAGACGTGGTCGCGGTCGATGTGAAAACGCACGGCGTAATCCATGGGATATTGGGCGTCGCCCTTGTGGGTTTTGTAGAGCGAGGAAGAATGATCCTTATGGCGGGCATCCACCTTGAAAATGCCCAGCGGCGTCAAATGCCCTTCGATACCTGTGGCGGCGGGCATGGATAACTTCAGCGCCCCAAACTCGTAGGCGGCCAGCCACTGTTCTTCCACATCAATCAAGATGTATTTCGAATACCCTTCCGCCGGTTCGTAATGCCGGGGCAGGGGACAGTAGCCTATTATGTCCTCCATCTTTTCCGGCACCTTGATGGTCATCCCGGGATAGACATGACGGCGGTCGATCCGGTTAAATCTTGCCGCGTGGACCCAGTTATCGCCAAAAAGCCTCTCCAGGCTATCATCAGGCATGATGAAGCGGGCCTTCCAATTTATGTCGGCCAGGCTGGGATAGACGAAACGGCTCAAATCTTCTTTGGCACGGTCTGTGGGCGCAGAGGCGGGGCCGGAAGTGGCGGCCGGTTCATAAACGATGATTGCCCCACTGATCGTCAGCGCCAATATGACAAGCAAGAATTTGTGCAGCATGATTTTTTCCCAAAAGGCGGTCCGTTTCCTTAATTTTCATTAAGTGCGGCAGGCTATCACTTTCCTTTTGGCGATTCAAGAAAAATAAGGATTCACCTGCTTAATAACACCCTAAAATTATATTTGTATTTACCGTTTTTCTTGACAGACCGCCGATTTTGGTTATATACCGACCGGTAAGTATGCTATTAAGTTGCGCTATTCTGAAAGCGGAAAGATAATGTCAGAAAACCCTGCCCAGGAGATGGTGGAAATGGCAGTTCGGGAGCGGCTTCTTGCTGCTGCGACGGAAATCTTCGCTCAAAAAGGATATACGGCCACCAAGGTCAGAGAAATTGTGGCCGCCGCCCGGGTGACCAAACCCGCCCTTTATTACTATTTCCAGAATAAGGAAGGTATTTACCTGGAGCTGATGCGGGAGGGCCTGGCAAAATTGGATGGCCTGCTCGATACCTCGCGGGTGGAAAAGGGCAAAGTAAGCGACAAAATCCTGGCGCTTTGCGACCGCCTGCTGATTCTTCTGGCGGAGAACATGCAGTTAGCCAAGGTAATCTATGCTGTTCATTATGGACCGCCCCAGGGGTCCCCCTCCTTCGACTGCAACATCTTTCATCTTAAATTTCGGGAAGCCGTGCACGGCCTTATTAAGGAAGGCATTACGAGAGGGGAGTTTCGCCGCAATGATGCGTTGGATATGGCATGGGCGGTTCTGGGGGCGGTTAATATTGCCATCGAGGTGGAGCTTTGCCATCCCGAACTGTCGTTGGGCCGGGAAGGATTGGTAAGGGTGCTGGGGCTCATCTTTGAGGGGCTGCGGTAAGATTTTCATTACTTGGGTGTATCCCCATAACGATAGTTTAGTACTGGAAGGGAGAAAAATATGAGAAAGAGACGCATCGCCGGGGCATTATTCCTCTCTATATTGCTGTATCTTTCCGGGTGCTCATCTCAGGAGGGGAACAAAAAAGAGGCGGCGGCAGCGGGTAAGACCCCGGCCGCCGTTGAGACTGCTGCCGTGGTGGTAGCCGATATCAGTCAGGGCGTGGACGTGGTGGGGATGCTGACCCCGAAAAAGGAGGCCGCAGTAAAGTCCGAATATCTCGGTATGGTTGGTGAAGTATACGTCACGGAATGGGTGAGGGTGAAACAGGGGACGCCTCTGGCCAAACTTGATACGCGCGAGATGGATACGGCCATTAAAAAAATGCAGGCGAATCTGGAATTGGCCAGAGCCAACCTGCTGGAGGCGGAGGCAGCTCTGGGACGGGCGGAACGTGAGTCCGAGCGCAGCCTGAAACTCAAGGAATACGGCCTGATAACGGAACAGAACCGGGAGGATGCCCAGACAGCGAGGGCGGCCGCCATGGCCAGGGTCGGCGCTAACCGGGCGCAGCTCCGGGCGGCGGAAGAGGACCTGCGGCAAACCGAAACACGTCTGGCCAAGGCCGTCATCAGGGCGCCGATGGAGGGGGTGATCGCCCAGCGGACCGTCAACGTGGGCGACCTGGTGGGCGAGATGGGCACGCCTAAAGTGATGTTCAAGATCGTCGACAACCGTCTTTTGGACCTGGTTGTCAATGTTCCTTCCCACGAGTTGGGAGCGCTGAAAGAGGGGCAAACCCTCATCTTTTCCACCGATGCGGTGCCAGGGAAGAATTTTCGGGGGCGTGTCAAGTTTATCAACCCCGTGGTAACCGAAGCAGACCGGTCGGTTAAAGTAATAGCCGAAGTCCCCAATGTGCCGGAGGTACTGAAAAGCGGACTTTTTGTCCAGGGCAGGATTATCACGAACCAAAGAAAAGACGTTTTGCAGATTCCCCGCTCAGCCCTTGCGTCCTGGGAAATGGCAGGCAAGACCGGGGTCCTGTTGGTGGCGGAGAATGGCGTTGCCCATCTCCGCAAGGTGCAGACGGGGATCTCCGCCGGTGAAATGGTGGAGATAGCCGGTGGTCTGTCGGCGCAGGACCGGATCATCGTCCGCGGCGGTTTCCAGGTCAAGGATGGGGAACCGGTGCGGATCATCGGGACTACGGGAGGGAATTAGGATGCTCCTTTCCGATCTTTCGATAAAGCGACCGATCTTTGCCGCCGTGATGATGCTGGTCCTGGTGACGCTGGGGATCTTCTCCTACCGGCGTCTGTCCATTGACATGTACCCCGATGTCGAGATACCGGTGCTTTCCATTGTCACAAAGTATCCCGGCGCTTCGCCCGAGGCGGTGGAACGGGAGGTAACCAAGCGGATCGAGGAAGAAGTCAACCGGACCCCCGGCGTCCGGCATGTCATATCCACCTCGCGGGAAAGCATCTCCAGCGTAGTCGTCCTTTTTCAACTGGAGGTCAGGATCAACGAAGCCGCGCAGGATGTCCGCGCCAAAATCAATACCATCCGCAGCGACCTGCCCCAGGGCATAGAAGACCCGGTAATTCAGAAGCTGGATTTCGCTGCCATGCCCGTTGTCTCCCTGGCTATCCGCGCGGATGGGATGCCCCCCCGGGAACTGACGACCCTGGTGGAGAAAAAGGTGAAACGGCGGTTTGAGAATCTGGCCGGCGTAGGCAAGGTCGAGTTGGTCGGGGCTGCAAAACGGGAAGTGAATGTGGTGATCAATCCGCTCCGTCTGGAGGCCATGGGCATGGGGGTGGATGAGGTCATCGCCGGATTGCAGTCGGAAAATGTGAACACCCCCCTGGGCCGCCTGCAGAGCGGCGATGCCGAATATGTGTTGCGCGTCTCGGGCAAGCCTGATGCCGTCGGCCAATTCCGCGACATGGCCATCGGGGCGCGGAACGGCCGTCCGGTCACCCTGGGCGAAATTGCCGAGATCAAAGACGGTGTCGAGGAGGAGCGCTCCCTGGCCCTGGTGAACGGGACGCGGGCCGTGGCGCTCGACATCCTGAAGCAGTCGGGCGCCAATACGGTGGCGCTTGTGGACCGCGTCCAGGCGGAGATCGCCAAACTTCAGGCCGAGCTGCCGGCGGGAATAAAAATAGAGACGGTGCGCGACGGATCGGTCATGATCCGCGATTCCGTCCATGATGTGCAGATAACTCTGATCATCGGCGGGCTGTTGACCATTCTTATCGTCTTTTGCTTCCTCAATTCCTGGCGCTCCACGGTGATTACCGGTCTCACGCTGCCCATCTCCGTCATCTCATCTTTTACCATCATGAATTTTATGGGGATGACCTTGAACGTGCTGACCCTCATGGCCTTGTCGCTGGCCATCGGTCTCCTCATCGACGATGCCATCGTCGTCCGGGAAAACATCGTCCGCCACCTGGAAAAAGGTGAGGATCACTTTACCGCTGCCCGCAACGGGACCTCGGAAATCGGGCTGGCGGTCATGGCGACGACCTTCAGCATCGTGGCCGTTTTTGTACCGGTGGCCTACATGAAAGGCATTGTGGGCAGATTCTTTTTTCAGTTCGGCATTACCGTGGCCTTTGCCGTCCTGGTTTCCCTCTTCGTGTCTTTTACCCTGGATCCCATGCTTTCGTCCCGCTGGCCCGATCCCGACATCCAAAGGGCGGGAAAACGCAACTTTCTGGCCCGGGCCCTCGACCGTTTCAACAGCTGGTTCGAACGCCGGGCGGACCAGTATCGCCACCTGATCGCCTGGGCGCTGGACCACCGGATAACTACCCTTTCCCTGGCCGCGCTGGCCTTTGCCGGAGGGGTATTTGTTTTTGTTCAGCTGCCCAGCTCCTTTTTCACCGAGGTCGACAACGCCGAGATCCAGGTCAATTTCAAGAGTGCGCCCGGGGCTTCGCTCACGGAGACGGAGGGGAGGCTTACGGCGGTCTTGGCCATGTTGAAAGGCATCCCGGAGGTCAAGCACACCTACGCCACGATCGGCGCCGGCGATAACGGTACGGTGCGGGATGCAATGATCTATGTCCGGTTGACGGAAAAGACGGAACGCGAGCGCAGCCAGAAGGAAATCCAGCGGGTTATCCGCCGGGGCTTGCAGGGAATCGCCGGCATAGTTCCCTCCATCATGGAAGCGGGCCGCATGGACGATCAGAAGCCGCTGCAGGTCAGCATCCGGGGAGACGAGATCGGATCGCTCAAGCAATATGCCGCCGAACTGAGGAGAAGAATCGAAGGCATCAGCGGCGTTGTGGACCTGGAAGTGACCATGGAGCAGGATGTCCCGGAGTACCGGCTCCATGTGAACCGGGAGCTGGCCTCCAATACGGGGGTTATGACCGCCGATATTGCGCGGACCCTGGGCGTCCTGGTAGGCGGGCAGACGGTATGCACCTATGAAGACGAGGACGGCGACGCCGTAAATTTGCGGGTCCGCCTGCCGCTCTCGCTGCGCCAGCGGCCGGAGCAGGTGGGGAGGTTGAACCTGAGCAAGCACGAGCCGGATGGCACCCTCTGTCTGATTCCTCTGGGGGCGCTTGTTTCCTACCAGAGGAGCTCCACCCCCGCCGAGATCAACCGGCAGGACCTGAACCGCGAGGTGGTGATTTCCGCCAACCTGGATGGTCTCCCTCTCGGTACGGCGGTCAATAAGATACGGGAAGCGGCGGCTGATCTGAAGCTGGCCAAGGGATACCGGATAATTTTCTCCGGTGAGGCGGAGGATATGAAGGAATCTTTCGGCTACATGGCCGAGGCGCTGCTCCTGGCGGTCATTCTGGTCTACTTTGTTCTTGCGGCCCAGTTCGAGTCTTTCATCAGCCCCTTTGCCATCATGCTGGCCCTGCCGCTTTCCCTGGTAGGTATGGCCGGAATGCTGTCCCTCACCGGTGATACGATCAACATCATGTCCTTGATCGGTCTCATCATGTTGATGGGCCTGGTGACCAAGAACGCCATCCTGCTGGTAGACTTTACGCAGGTGCTGCGTTTGCGGGGGATGGAGCGGCGGGAGGCCCTGATTACGGCAGGCCGGACCCGGTTGCGTCCGATCATGATGACGACCATCGCCATGATCTTCGGGATGCTGCCGCTGGCCCTCGGCCTGGGTAAAGGCGCGGAGATGCGGTCTCCCATGGCCCGCGCCGTCATCGGGGGGTTGATCACTTCGACCATCCTGACCCTGCTGGTGGTGCCCGTAATGTATTCCTGGCTGGATGACCTGGGCAAGAGGCTGCACCGGCGCTGGCGGAAGGAGACCGATTCATGAAGGTGAAGATGAATGGGGTCATTAAATGCCCATGCCCATGGGGTGCCACGAATCATGAAAAAAAGTGTAGTCATTCCCGCGGAAGCGGGAATCCAGGGTCTTATTTTCTAACCAATAAATGGCGAAACCTCATCCTGGCCGCCGGTCTTCTCTCCCTGGTAACAATATCCGGCCCGTTTCCGACCCCTCCGGTTGCCGCCGAGGAGAGGCCGGTAAAAGCTCTGACCCTGGCCGACGCCCTGGAGATCGCCCGGGAGCAAAACAAGGATATCCTCAAGGCCCGGGAATTCAAGAAGCAAGTGGAGGGGCGCTATATCGAAGAACGGGCGGCTGTCCTGCCCCAATTCCTCATTTCTTCGGCGATCTATCGGAGCCGCGACGAGAGCCAGAAGGCCTTCGGGTCATTTCTGCCCCTGGAGAGGCAGGTTGCCACCGGCAATGTGGGACTGAGCCAGGTGCTCTTCACCTTCGGCAAGGTAGGGGCGGCTATCAGGGCCGCTCGAATGGGCCTGGAAGTGGCGGCGGAACAACTCCGCATCTTCCGGCAGGCAACCCTCCGGGACGTCTCCGCGGCCTTTTACGATGTCCTGCTGGCCGGGGAACTGCAGCAGTTGGCCGGGCAAAACCTGGAACAAAAAATCCGCCATCGGGATGACGCGCGGAAGAAGCTTGAGCTAGGCGTGGCTACGGAATATGACGTCCTGGCGGCGGAAGTTGCCCTGGAAAATGCCCGCCCCGACGTCACACGGACGGAAAGTCTCGCCCGCACTTCCCGCGAGAAGCTTCTTTTTCTCCTTGGCCTGGGGGGAAAGGAAATCGAGGCGCAGGGGAAACTGGAACAGGTGATTACCCCCGCGACCCCCTGGGAAGAGGCGCTTGCCAAGGCCCGCCGGCAGCGGCCCGATGTTGCCGATCTCAGGTACCAGATCCGGATAGCTGAAGAACTGATTACTATCGCCCGGGCGGGAGACAAGCCGCGCGTGGATCTGAAAGCGGACTGGGGCTGGACCGACATGAAAGTGGACACTGGGCGGGCGGACGGTCCGGCCTGGACGGCGGGCCTCTTTCTTTCCTACCCGATCTTCGACGGCCTGAGTACCAAGGGTAAGGTGGTGCAGGCCAGAAGCAATCTGGCCACTTTGAAACTGGAAGAGGCCAAACTGATGGATGCGATCCTGTTGCAGACCACGGAGGCGGTGAATGCCGTGCGGGAGGCGGCCCAGATCGTGCTGGCGCTGGCCGCCACGGTCGATCAGGCCGACCGGCTCCTGGCGATGGCGGAGAAGGGCTATGAATTCGGGGTAAAAACAAAATTGGAAGTGGATGATGCCGCCCTCAACCGGCTGCAGGCCCGGGGCAACCTGGCCCGCGCCCGCCGGGACTATCTGGTGGCCCTGGTCACCCTGGACTGGGTCATGGGGGCCATCGGGGAAGAGGGCGACTCCGCTTTATAGTTTGCCGTGGCGTCTGAATTAGTTATTTGTCCATAACTTTCGGAGAGGATTCCAGCGCCTCAACACCCAAGACCCGAGGTCGGATGATTTGATCTCCTGGAAAAGAAGGGGTTTTTCTATTGCAGGTCGTCAGGTCTCAAAGGTTTTATGCTGATCCATATAAAACGCCCAACTGAATGGACCACTTTTTGAGATAACATTATGATATTTCAAGCTATCATGGTAATGACAGACCATTTCCGCTGGCGTCTTATACTGACCGGCGGGTCGGCGTTTGAGATATTATAAAGGATACAGAAAGGAGTATGTATGGGGCATCCAAACGGCGGAAAAGGGAATCCTTTTCCAATCGGCCACTCATTTGATGAAGCGTATGAACATGTCGGGCCTCAAGGTGTCTCTTATTTATCAACGACAGGTGAGCAAATCTATGCAACAAGAAGTCTTACAAGAGACAACACAACGAAAACAATAGTATTTATGGGTGAACGAAATCGGCATGGCAGTGCGTGTAAAGCGTGTTGGGGATTTAGGGTTGATTGCAGCGGTTCCCGCATCGGGCAATGTGCTGAAACTTTAGATCAAAGCTTTTGAGCACCTGAAAAAGTCCTTGCAAATACTAAGTATTGTATGTTATAATGTACATAATTTAGAAACAACGCGAGGTGTAAAATGCAAAGATTAAAAATTGATCAGGATATCAAGCCATTATCGGAGGTAAGGATAGGTATAGCAAACATTATAAAGCAAGTCCATGACACAAAACGACCTGTGATTATTACGCAGCATGGAAAAAGTGTTGCTGTTTTATTGGATGTTTATGAATATGAAGCAATTCAGGAGAAACTTGAGCTTCTGACAGACGTTCAGACATCCCTTAATCAACTCGAAAAAGGACAAGGAATTGCTCATGAAGATGCAAAAGAAAAAATTTTGCAGAGAGTCCAAGAATGAAAATCATTTGGTCGCCGTTGGCTATTGATAGAGCTTCGGAAATCGCTGAATATATAGCCCAAGACAAACCATCCGCGGCAGAAAAATGGATTAACACGGTATTTTCAAAAGTTGAGCAGCTAAAATCTTCTCCTCAAATCGGCAGAATTGTCCCTGAAATTAGAAACGACCAATTTAGAGAGTTGATTTACGGCAATTATCGCATCATTTATCGCATTGAAAAAACACAAATATCGATTCTCACTATTCGGCACGGTAAGCAGATATTGCCAATAGATGAAATTTTGGCATAACAACGGCTTTGAGAGGGGCGTGGGTTACGCTGGCGCTTCACCCATGCCCCTCAAGCTTTGCGTTGGGCGACCTGCGAAGGATAACATGGGCATCGAACGGATAGGATTACGAAGAC
>Ga0082335_1006479_pt1 | contig 15034 bp, 19 predicted proteins | sample Subgrocontami58m_FD_72375 | JGI IMG/M metagenome (GOLD analysis project Ga0082335, IMG submission 72375) | Subsurface groundwater microbial communities from S. Glens Falls, New York, USA - GMW37 contaminated, 5.8 m (SPADES assembly) (version 2) ...
CCGATTGATTTTGAGCCAGATGGTAAAGAGCAGTCTGGGGCGGGATCGATCCGTTTTTTCATAGGTGGTAAAACGGTATATGATAAGACTTTTCCCACTCTTCTTTCTGTTGAAGCTCCTGCTCTTCTTCTGACTCCTGGTCTTCCGGGTCAACAACTTCCTGGTATTGGGGCGGATACACAACAAGTAGGTGGTGTTGGTGCATGTGCTGGGAAAGCGAATGGACTTGTATTAAAATCGGATAAACCTGGTGAATCACTGACTCTCTGCGCCAATGGGTTTCCTGTTTCTTGTGATGTGACTAGTCAAAATATTGTTAAGACTGCTGGGACGGTGAGTTTTCTTTGTCAGTATTTTAAAGGAACCAAGAAGTACGCGTGGGTAGAATGTACCGCCGCAGATGATGGTTCTATTGGCGGGCAATGGGCAGATTCTTATGGTTCTGTTAATGCTTATACCAAGAATTTTATGTGTGGTTCTTACGTTAAAGCTTCTAAGACCTATGAAGCTTGGTATGCTTGTCCCCTAAAGTCTAAACCCGGCAGCGATGCGATTAATGTTGAATCGGAGAAGAACGGTTACGTTTGTTATAATGATGAATGGACATTAAAGTCTAAAGTTCTTTTAGAAGGAGATCTTGATAAAAATGGAGTAGTTAATGCTGCCGATATTGCTTGGATCAAAGCTAATCCTAAACCGATGTGGGACGAGAAATTAAAGAAAAATATTGTTAATCTTAACGCTTTAATTAATGCGATGATTAAGAATTGGTCCCCGTCGTAAATTAGATAAATATATAAACAATAGAAAAATAATATTTAACAATAAAAAGGTGACATGATGAAAGTAATTCAATCCCAGCCCAAATCTCGTCCTTCTCGCGCGCAGCCAGCTGCCGTTGCTCCGCCGGTGCAGTCGCATCGGGGAAGAATGATTGGTGTGATTGTTTTTGCAGTTGTGCTTTTAGCGTTAATTGTATTTTTGATTATCTATGGGACGCAATTTGCTGGGAAGGCAATTGCATTTCAGCCGACCGTACTTAAAGCGGGGGAAGCAGGGATTCCTTTTAGAGCAGGCACGACAATGACAGTAGATGAAACGCAAGAATTTACGGTGCATGCAAATCTAGGGGTTGGTGAGAGTTATGGTTTTCATTTTGTAATGCAATATGATCCAACGGTTGTTGAAGTGGTGCCACCGTTAATTGTTAAAGGAGGAAATCTCAAACCTGGTTTAAGTGGAATAACCCTTTTAGATTATTCTATACAGAAATCTGATAAAAGTAGTAATTCTTTAGAAATTTCGGGGATGTCGACAGAATTAGAAAATGAAAAACCTTTACAGGGATTAAAACGATTGAATAAAAATGATCCTCTTGTTCCTCTGGTTAAGTTTAAGATTAAAGCGTTGAAAGCTGGTTTATCTGGTGTTTCTTTCACTAAGTTTGAAGTATTCGATAAAGATTCTAATTTGAATTTAATTAAGACTACGTTGCCTAAAGCGGGATTTTCAGTTGTGGCGAAGGCGGTTGTTGCGGCTTGTTCAAAAACTAACTTGGGTGCATGTAATGATGCAACTGCTTGTGGTACATTAGCAAATGGTAAGTGGTATAATAATGCTTGTGTTTTGAGTTGTCCTGATGGTACTGCGGCTGATCAATATGGTGCATGTATTATCGTTCCTTTGCAATCATCTTGTTCGTCATCTACCCTTGGAGCATGTAATGATGCAACTGCTTGTGGTACATTAGCAAATGGTAAGTGGTATAATGATGCTTGTGTTGCAAGCTGTCCAGCAGGTACGGTGGCAGATCAATTTGGTGTATGTAAGCCAACTTGTTCATCATCTAACCCTAGTGCTTGTACTACTTTGTCTGCTTGTGCAGCTGCATTGAGTTATTGGTCAAATGGTGCTTGTGTTCCAAGTTGTCCTGATGGTACTGCGTCGGATGATGCTAAGGTGTGTGTTACTAGTTCTCCTAGTTGTTCATTGACTAATCTGGGGGCATGTACAACCCAAACTACCTGTAAAAGTATGGGTGGGTTATGGAATACTGGTGTATGTGTTAGCAGTTGTCCAGTGGGCACAGTTGCTGATTATGGAAAAATGGCCTGTGTTGCTGCTGCTCCGGCTTGTTCATCCTCAACTCCTAGTGCATGTACAACTTCCGCTGCTTGTGCAGCTGCATTGAGTTATTGGTCAAATAATGCTTGTGTTAGTAGTTGTCCCGTGGGCACTGAGTCGGATGATGCTAAGGTGTGTGTTAGTACATCTCTTGCTTGTCCATCTGCAGATTGGTCAAATGTGTGTTGCGAATTATCTGATATTGAATTTAAAAACTTCATGAATGCACAGTTAAAATTGGAGACTCCATATACTGATATTGAATTTAAAAATTTCATGAATGCGCAATTAAAGTTAGAACCATTGTGTGTTAAATAGGGGTGTTAATAATGAAAAAGATAATTACTTTATTGGTTATTTTAGTTGTTCTTTCGTTCTCGGTCTTATCTTGGAGTGCGACAAGGTCTATCAGTGGAGATAAAGTATCTATTACTGTAGATACTGCTGATACAATTGGATTTACGGTGATGGATACTCTTCCTGTTGGAACAAGTGCAACTACTGTTGGTCAGGATGGACTCTATCTTGCAAATAAAAATGTGGTTAGATGGATTAAAACTGGTAATGATGTTAAAATACTAACCTACACGGTGGTCAACTCTGGAACAGTTAATGGGGTTATCACTGCTGGTGAGCCTGCGTCTGAGAAACCTATTACTGGTGATTCTATATTCCCTAAAAACGCTTGTGTTTCCGACTGGCAAGTCGGTCAGTGGGGTGCTTGTGTTAATGGTGCTCAAACTCGTACCGTAACGGATAAAAATAATTGTTCTCCTGTTCCAACAAATAAACCAGCGACGTCAGAAGCGTGTACTGCAACCAAACAATGTCCTACTGGAGCAACAGGTACACATCCCAAATGTGTATGTCCTACGAACCAGAAGTATAATGTTTTTCCAAACACCTGTTCTCCTGCGGAGATTTGTGGTAACAATCTGGACGATGATAATAATGGTGTAGCTGATTGTGAGGATTCTGCATGTAGTGAAGAACTGCTCTGTAAAGATACTGATGGTGATGGATACGTTGATTCAAAAGATAATTGTCCATTAATCCCAAATGCTGATGAATCGGATTTTCAAGTTGATACGGATGGAGATGGCGTTGGTGATGCCTGTGATACTCCGGCTGTTCTGAGTCCGCCTGTTTGTTCTAAAGCTGTTCCAGGGGCATGTAAGAGTCAGGAAGATTGTACCACTAACGGAAATAAATGGGTTGTTCATTTGAGTATTTGTACGATGAATTGTGAAGGTGGAACAGTACCTGATTCAACAAATCCATTGTTGTGTGTTACTGCTGATGTTTCTGGGAAAGTTGCAGTAACCGCAGAAGATCAACAAGAAGCATATCTGTTCGAACGAATTCATGATGCTCTTGAAAAAAATAGTGGTAGTCCATTAAAACAAATCTCTTCCGTGGCCGGTGTCTTTCAATGTTACTTCAAAGGCGAAGCAGCATGTCCTCTTGGGGAATACCAAGTTAAATAGGTGAACTCTTATGGCTCTTCCTAAAAAGCATCTCTCTGAACTCCAGAAAGTGAAGCCCGTATTAGTTCGTCTCCTCAAAAAGAATGGAATAAAAAAAGCAGGTATATTCGGCTCTTATGCGAGAGGCGAGCAGACGAAGAAGAGTGACATTGATATTATTATTGAACCATATAAAGGAATGGGTTTAGAGTTTGTTGGTTTGGGATTTGATCTTGAAAAAGAATTGGGAAAGAAAGTCGATTTAGTGACGTATAACTCTCTTCATCCGCTGTTGAAGAAATCAATTCTTAAAGATGAGGTAAGGATTATATGACCCAACATAAAGATTTACCTTTTCTTGTTCATGTTTTGGAGGCAATAGCTGACATTAAAGATTCGCTTAAAGGTCATACAAAAGTATCTTTTGCAAAGAATAAAGATGTAAGGGATGCTAATATCAGAAGAATTGAAATAATTGGAGAAGCAGTAAAAAATATATCCACTGAAATTAAAAAAAAGTATCCTCGTGTTGAATGGAAAAAGATTGCGGGAGCGCGCGATGTCATGATTCATCATTATTTTGGTATTGATTTAAATGTTGTTTGGGAAATTTTGACGAATGATGTTCCAAAAATAGAAAGAGATATTAACAATATTATTATAGAAATCAAGAAAGGGGGAAAATAAACATGCCAACTACTACTCAATCATCCGCCGTACCCATCGCAGATAAATCCGCAGCGCGAAAGCCGCTGATTGTGGCAATTATTACGATAGTTCTACTTGTGGGTATCACGTTATTGTTGTTCTTCGTCAATGTTAAGACGGCAGGGCAAGCGATTGGGATTGGGAAAGCTTTGTCGGTTGGACAAGGTGGTATCTTCTTGACGGAAGCGACGGAAGAAGTAGGGAAGAGTTTTACGATTCCGATTAAAGCAAATTTAGGGAATAAGAAGTCGGTGGCGTTTAAGTTTAGTTTTACGTATGATGCTGGGTTGTCGTTAAATCCACAGAGTGATAGTGACGGTGTTTTTGGTCCTCTTTCTGTTTCTTCTCTGAAGTCAAATCTCGTTCCTGGAAATGAAGGTGTTGCCGTTAAAGAAGAAGTTATAAGTAATGATAATACAAAAACAGTAACCGCAGAGTTTTCTTGGTTATGCGCTGATGCAGAATGTTCTAATGCTCTTACAGGTGAGGATGTTACTCTTGCAACAGTTTCGTTTACTGGTGCTGTTGAGGGTAGTTCGTCGATTAAATTTAATTATTTTGACGTATACGATTTAGCAACTAATAAAGATATTGTTACTGGTGATGGAAGTGGTGTTGATATTACAATTGAAGAGAAGAAAGTTGCGCCAGTTACTAATGCAGAATGTGTTGCTGCCTGTGATTCAGTGCAAACACAATGTGTAGCAGATAACCCTGAAGAGGATTTCTGTATTGATAATTATAATACCTGTGTTGGTAAGTGTTCTGCGCCTCAAGTTGTAGTCTGTACTGATAGCGACGGTGGTTTTAATCCACCCGTTAAAGGAGAGACTACCGGGTATAATAATGTCAATCAATCCTATGACTCGAGTATCAATACTGTTTCAGATTCGTGTGTAATTGTTTTAAATCCAGATGAACCTTACTATGCTAGTAGTTTCCAAAAAGTAGATAATTGTAGTGGAGAAGAATGTGGCTTTGAAGAGTTTGGGTGTTCTGGTAATGTTGTAGGTCGTCAAACGGATTGGTGTCAGCAAGGATGTGAAAATGGGGCATGTGCGGTTACGGGAGGTACTATCGGTGGAAGTCCAGCAGGTGGAGATTCAGCAGGTGGTAGTGGTGGTTCGCTATTCGTTTGTGACGCGACACATCCTTCTCTCTGTACCACTCAACCAACTTGTTCTGCTGTTGGATTAGTCTGGTACCAGAATGAATGCATTCTCTTTTGTCCTACTGCTACTGAATCTGGTTTAATTGATGGTGTCGATGGTTTGAAGACGTGTGTCAAGTTGGGGGTTAACCTCTGTGACGCAACTCACCTAAATGAATGTAAAAATCCAACGGATTGTGTCACCGCAGCAGGTTCATGGAATCAATTGCAAGGCATTTGTCAATCAAATGTTCCTCTAGCTGTCTGCGACGTCACACATCTCGATCTCTGCACCACTCCATCGAGTTGTTCCACCGCTACCGGTGCATGGTATGAAGATTTAGGAAGTCAAACTTGTGTTGCTACTTGTCCAGCGGGAACGAAAGTCGGCTCTTCAATAGCAGCAGATGGTAGTTCATACCAAGCTTGTATTGTTACCACTGAAGATCCAAAGAAATGTACTAAAGATAATCTTGCACCTTGTACAACTCCTGAAACTTGTAACAACGCCGGTCTTTTATGGACGGAACCAAACACCTGTTCGGCTTGTCCAGCTAATATGGAATTAGATCAGACAACAAAAACCTGTGTCCAATCTGCCAAAAAGAAAATTCAAATTGATCTTTTGGATACAAATAAAATCACCGTCGCCAAAGCAACTAAGTTAAAAGCAAAAGATAAATACACGGTAAAAGTAACAATTACGCCGGAAAAAGAGTTGCCTGTAAATCACTTAGTGTTAGTTAGTATCTCATATGGTTCGGTTGTTAAGACGACATTTGTTGACACAAAAGCTGGAATAACGGCAACTGGTCAAGAACAAGTAGAGTTCACGCATGATGTCGCGCCAGACTTCAAAGGCGACTTAAAAGTGGATGTCTTTGTCTGGAAAGATTGGCCTAAACTGGATGTTCCATTTGATGCTCTAATTAAGGAGGGTGGCAGTGAAACCTACGCTGTTGAATAAGTTTCTTTTTATTTTTCTTTTATTAATTCCCGTAGCGTTAGCTACAACAACAGTTTATACTGATAAGTCGGTCTATGCCCCGGGTGAAACGGTTATAATTAGCGGGACATGTAGTCAAGCTAATGTTCCTGTTGGCTTACGGGGACTCTTTGATGTTGAAACAGTTTGGTTTGATCAAGTGACAAGTGATGCTTCTCAAAAATATTCTGCGCAATTTGTTCCGCCGCAAAAAGGAATCTATAGTATTCGAGCAGCGTGTCAAGGCGATACTTCGGTAACAGTAGAAGTTGAAGTGAAAGAGGTTGTTGCTGGTGGAGATTCAACACCTACACCAAATATTGGTGGTAATAATGATGGGGGGAATAATGGAGGCGGTAGTGGTTGGAATTGTATACCCAAATGGCAATATTCGGAATGGTCTTACTGTGATGCTAATTTAGAACAGACAAGAACTGCAACTGACTCAGAGAGTTGTGCTAATAAAAAGCCGAAACAATCTGATATCCTGCGCAGCTGTGAAATGTGTGAAGAATCCTGGTCCTGTGCTGCTTGGTCTGAATGTTCCGGCGGTGTACAAACTCGAGACTGTTTTGATGATCATGCCTGTGCAACGTCATTATTAATGCCGCCAACGACACAAACGTGTACAACATACGTTCCTCCTGTTGTTCAACAAACAGCACCATCTAAGCCGTTCTTTTCGGGAATAGCTACCACGGCCGTTTCGTTCTGGGACGACTATATGTATTGGATTATTGGTGTGCCATTAGGAATTATCATCCTCTTCCTGTTAATCTTACTCTTGCGTCTTCTCTTCAAAAAGAAGTTAGTCTATGATGAAAAAGAAGTGCGAGATTGGGTCAAGAGAGAACGTGCTGCTGGTACGATGATGGATGATGTTAAAACTATCATCAGTCAATATACTCATTGGGACAAAGAGAAAGTTGAACGTGTTGTTAATGGTTTGAAATAGATCTATTTTTTTCTTCTCTCTTTCGCTTGTTTTCCTACCATTAAAAATAATTTTTTCAACACTTCTTTGGGAATATCGAGCTTCATTTTTGTTTTAAGATCTTCTAAGAAACAACCTAAGTCAAACGCTGCTCGATCTTTTCCAAGACTTATTTGTTTTTTTGCTTCATCAATGATTATATCCCAATTTATTTTTGTTGAATTAATAATCTTTTGAGCATCATCTTTATCTTTTATTCTGTCGGTGGCGCATTTCATCAGAATAATATCGTGAGGGTTAGCGATTTTTAGAATTAACGTATTTTCAAATTGGTGAATTTGTTCTGCTCTTTTTTGCATATTTTCTGAGAATATAAAATCAATTACTTCTACCACAAATAAGTCAAAACGTTCGTCATCTAGCTTAAACATCTTCGGGGCGTTTCTTTTTATACCATATACTTTTAGGGCATCCATTTCTAAATAGCCAAGAGAGGTGATGGCTTTCTGGAAGATTTCACGATCTTTCTCACTCTCAAAAACGAGATCAATATCGAGCGTTGCGTCTTTAAATCCCAGAAACATCATTGCCGTTCCACCGACGGCATAAACCGTGATTTTTTTTGTTAGCCTTCTAGCAACACTTAATAATAATTTTTGTTGTTGGTCTATGCTGATCATTGGTATTCTTCTAAATCCATTTCATTAAATGGGAGATAGACTCTCCAGGTCTTTTCAATGATCATGAAATCTTTTGATTTTAATCTCTCAATAATATATTTAAATTTGTCTTTTTTTTGAGGTAAAGCATTATTTCTAAATGTTTTGCTCATTCTTCTTATCTTCATAATTCGATGGGCAAGATCATATAATGCCCCCACTTGTCTTGCGATTTGGTTTTCTTTAGCAAGACGATATAATTCTGTCCAGTTATTAATTCTTTTGAATAACGCCAAAGAGGCGAGGATAGTTCTAAGACTTTTAGTTTTGATGGCATGAATTATGGCTTCTTCTAGGCTTGGTTCTTTTCCATAAATTCGATACACGCTAGGCGTGGAAACTTTAATCGGTGAATAACGATTAATTATCTCATAATAGCTTTTACCTCCTAATTTATTATCTACAGAAATGGTATAGACTCGTCGATTGTTGCTCTGTCTTTTCGTTTTAACGTAACCTTCTTTTCTGAGGCGGTGAAGATAGTAAATCGCCATTCTCCTATCTACTCGAAGTAGATCCATCACTGATTCTATTGTTTGAATCCCCGTTAATTTTTGGAGAAGTTCTATTTTGTCCATATCTTCATTTAGAGGTAACTATTATATAAATGTTTCGTATTTTTCCCCTATCCGTTTAATGAATAATCTGTTTTCCTCTCTAAACAAGAACCTGCTCTTTCTTTACGACGTAGTCTCATTTCCTTGCTTTACTTCTCCTTTTACAATAATCTTAGAAGCGATCACTCCTTTCTCACCTTTATATTCCTGCACTACTCCTTGAATGGCAACAATGTTTCCTTCTTTAAGATACAATTCTTCCGAAGGAAAGACGACAATATTCATTTTCTCTCTGCGAGTGGCATCAACATCTAAAAAATAGGCAGTATTTTTGTGTACTACTTTTGTGACTAATCCTTCTAAATTTACCGTCTCTTGTGGTGAAGATTCTCCTACTGTTTTAGTTGTCGTCAATGTATTATTTTCTGATAAAAAGAAGAGTAGAAGTAATCCTATGATGGTTGTAATCAGCGCAGTTTTAGTGATAGTTTTTTCTTCCATTTTCAAAGTTGTGTTTCTCTTTGCTTCTTAAGCATTATTATTCTTCACCAACAATTTTATATAGTGCGGGAGAAACCTTCTGTGTTATGACCCAAGACCGAGTTACTGAAGTAAGGGAACTATTGTTCCAGTTGGAACGTAGGATTCGACCGCTGGAATGGGACTTAAACAAAAATCAGATCAACGAGTTCAAGAAACAGCAACTCACGCAGTTGAAGGATCAACATCTACGACTGCAAGGCGAGCTTGCACAAATAAGACCAAACGATGAACAGAAATCTGATTAAGCCAATTCAATGATGTCTCCAGCATTTTTCTAGTGTGAACGTTGTCTTTTTTTTTGGTAATCTGTTGTCTCGGCTGTCTATAAATTTATTAAAGAGATGCTTTCTTTAAATCGTATGAATATTAGGCGCAAACTTCTCCCGTTAGCAACCATTCTTTCCCTTTCTTGCGCTCCGGATATTAGTATTAAAAAAGAGTTAGTGGAATATTGTTTGGAAAATCCTGCGGCAGGATTATGTCAGGCTCCGAAATTAGAAGAAGAACTGGCGGCGTTTTGCACGAATAACCCGCAGTTATTGTTGTGTGTGAATCCAGCTGATGCGATGGCAATACTGATTAATTATTGTATGGAAAATGCTGATTCTTCTTTGTGTAATTCTGAAAGTTCTTCGTTGGGTGATCTTTGCGCACAGAATTCGCAGATTGATCTTTGTCAGCAGATTGGTGTGGAGTTTGTCGTCTCACCGGCTAGTGGTCAGATCTGGAAAAAATCTTTTGAAACTGGTTCTTATCTGACGGTGAGCGGGGAAATGGTGCCTTACCAAAAACAGACGATTCTGTATCAAGATGGTATTCGTCTTTCTGAAATTGTCTTTCCTCAAGGTGTGAAAGACGGGACGATTATCGAAGCAAGTGAGATGATGGATGCGGTTAAGTTAATCCCTGGTGTTATCTCTTCTTCTGGAGATGTTGGTATTGTATATCTTTCGGGAAATGAATTTAAAACGATATTTGTCGGCGAGAAGAAAGAGACAACGGTGTGTGATGATTTAACATTGGTGGTGGATCATTTGTCTAGTGATTCCATGAATTTTCAGGTGAAGCTGCCAACGGGTGATGTTATTGCAGAAACAACTCTTCAACGAGGAGATTATAGCTTTTTGCTTGTTCCTTCGGTTAATTGTGATCCAGGTTTTGAATTGTTGTTGGCGAATGCTGGTGATTCTTATCTTCTTGCTCCCAAACAATATGGTGAACAAGTCCCGATTGTTACGGTTAAAAATTGCTTGTCGGTGCTTCTTGGTAAAGGGGATGGTTTGGTTGATTTCTTTATCCCGGCTGGTTTAGCAAAGGATGGTTATATTCGGAATATTATTGTTAATCATGATGGTTTTGAGAAGGTTTGTCCTGATCTCTATAATCAATGAGAATTTTTCTGCGCTAGACTTAATACAAAATTTTCCAATAGATTTAAAAATAACCTCCTCTCTGAGCTTATTATTGCTGAGATCGCGATAACGCGTGTATCTACAAAGATACTTTAGTCTCGGGAGGATAAAACAATGGCAGACATAAAATTAGTATTTGGATTGAAAGACGGTAAATGTGTTCAGAAAGAATTGAAAGGTTCTCAGACGGAAGCTTTACTTGGTAAGCGTCTTGGTCAAACTGTTTTTGGTGAATCATTTGGTTTTCCAGGTTATGAATTCTTAATTACGGGTGGTTCTGATATTTGCGGCTTTCCGATGAGAAAAGGAATTCAAGAATCTCGTAAACGCGTTTTGGTGACGGGCGGGGTTGGTTTCTCTGGTCACAAACGTGATGGTTCCTGGCAGAAAGGTTTGTTAAAACGACGCACGGTTTGTGGTGAAACAGTTGTTTTGACAACTCATCAAGTTAATTTGAAAGTTCTTAAAGAAGGAGCTCAACCACTAGGTGGGGAAGCGGAGAAGAAAGAATAGATTTTCTCTTTTTATAATTTTTCTCTAATCTTAGACGGAACTTTTTTATACTCCTTTTCTTTCCTTGTAATAATGGTAGATGTCGTTTATGAATTCAAGAAGTTTTCTCAGTTTGTTACTTTTAGTGTTCTGAATTTTACGCACGCCTCTCTTGCTGAACAAATTGCATTGTGTTGTGTGGGATTTGGATTTGTGATGGTGTTGTTATCGGTGATTTTGTTTATGTTCTGAGTACTTTGAATAATTTTCTCCTGAAAGCGTGAGTTTTAAATAGTCCTAATCATTCCTTCTCCCATGCCAGACATCCTCGATATCATTACTTCGAGAAGAACAATTAAACAATTTCTTCCTAAATTTGTTTCCTGGGAGAATATTACAAAAGTAATCGATGCGGCGAGACATGCGCCGAGTTGTGGTAATATTCAAAATTGGAAATTCGTTTTAGTTTATGATCCTACTCAAAAACAGAAGATTGCCGAAGCGGCGTATGAACAATACGATATTGCGATGGCGGCAGTTTTGATTCTTGTTTGCGCTGAACCGGAAAAAGCGGAACGTTATTACGGTTTACGTGGTGAGAGGTTGTATACTGTGCAAAATTGTGCAGCGGCAGTGCAAAATATGTTATTAGAGGCGCATTCTTTGGGTTTAGGTAGTACCTGGATTGGCGCTTTTGATGAAGATATTGTACGCTCTTTGTGTAGTATTCCTGAAGAAATTCGTCCGCAGGCAATTGTGGCGATCGGCTATCCTAAAGAAGTCCCCGAAAAGCCGCCAAAATATCCTCTTGAAACGTTAGTCTATTTCGGCGCGTGGAGAAGGAAGATGCGCGATCCTTCTAAATATATGCTTGATTATGCAACTATTCTGGCGCGGAAGGCGGGGGCAGCTAAAGAAGCAATGAAAAGTGTTGTAGAAAAAACTGTTTCTGCAGTGAAGGATGTTGTTAAGAAATAGTCATTTTTAGTCGATTTTTATTAAAATCTATTATTTTTCAGTACAGAAAAATATTTTGGAGTAGAGAAATGCTTAAATACTTCACTATCATTCAGGAAAACAGGTTTGGTAAAAATTGTCAGTCTGGTAAACTGACGATGCAAGAAGTTGTTGGTTTGGTTCTGCGGTAGTAGCTTTTGGTATAAGCTTGGTTTAGTTGTTGAACTTGGTAGGTTCTAAAGAGTATGATGTTCCGCTAGTATATAACACTTTAGGTGTTATGATCTACATATTGGGGGATATAATGAGGGTAAAAATAAATAATTGAGGTGGTGTAAAATGGATTTTATTGTGGAGAAGGCGCTTAACAACCTCCCTAGCGCAGGAGAATTTGAAGAAATTATGCAAGCAAACATCAAGGTAATTGGTGTTGGCGGAGCAGGCAACAACATGGTTGGCTGGCTCTACAAAAAAGGCATCAAAGGTGCTGAAATTGTTGCTACTAACACAGATCATCAGCACTTGAATATTACGGGTGCGGATAGAAAATTCTTGATTGGAAAAGATTGTACCAAAGGTCTTGGTTGTGGTGGTTTCCCTTCAAAGGGTGCAGAAGCAGCTCAAGAATCATTAATGCAATTAAAAGAATCTTTGCGTGATTCAGACATGGTTTTTGTCTGTGCAGGGATGGGTGGAGGTACGGGAACAGGTGCTGCTCCAGTTGTCGCCCAAGTTGCTAAAGATACGGGTGCAATTGTTATTGGAACTGTAACGATGCCTTTCAAAATTGAGCGTGCTCGTTGTGACAAAGCCGAATTTGGTTTGCAGCAATTACGACAAGTGTCTGATACAGTTATTGTCATTGATAACAATCGCTTAGTGCAAATTGCTGGTAACTTACCAATTCAGCAGGCTTTTGCTGTTGCTAATGAACTGGTTGCAACGATGATCAAAGGGATTGTTGAAACAATTGCCGTTCCATCATTAGTTAACCTGGATTACGCAGATGTTAAAGCAATTATGTCTAATGGCGGAGTTGCAGCAATTGGTGTAGGAAGTTCGGATACGAACAACCGTGTTGAAGAAGCTGTTAAAGGCGCTCTTTCTAACCCTTTGCTGGATATCAGCTACGATGGCGCTACAGGTGCTTTAATTCATGTTACTGGTGGACCTGATATGACGTTAGATGAAGTTTCACGCATTGGTGAAATGGTAACGGAAAGCTTGGATGACGATGCAAACGTTATCTGGGGAGCACGTGTTGCCGATGACATGAAAGGTAAGTTAACGGTTATGACCATTATCACGGGTGTAAATTCACCATGGATTTTGGGAAAAGTTGACGCCAAAAGGTCAGAACAACGCGCTAAATCGCTGAGCCGAGAATTGGGTCTAGAACTCGTATAGGGATTTTTTCCCTTCTTTTTTTCTTTTCTTCCTTCAAAGAAGGGTCTTGCCCCGATTTTTTGGTACACCACCCCCTGTACGGAGTTGTGGGCAAGATTCTTTTTTTTTTTTCAAATTTTTTTTTTACTTCTTAAACTAGAAATCTTTTTTGATGGTTTTGCCTCTCCGGGTTTAGGCCATAAATATTCGACCCATGCCGTGTCCTTGTCCTTTACGGCGTTAACTATAATCATTTGCGCATCCTTACTTGTCGTTTCACTATAAGTCTCCAGCGGCATCCCTTCAATTTCCTTAAAAGCCGGATTAATCAAATCTGCACCTGTTTCGGAAGTAACAAAGACATATGAATCTTTAGTATTAAACTTGCCGTTTTTGTCTGCGATAGTTTCTACACCGGATTGCCCTTGGGTATTAATAAGGTTTACTGCCTCATCAACTAAATTTTGCACCATAGCTTCCTTATCCTTACTTGCCTGCTCATCAGATTTGGCAATATTAATGAGAAAAAATAAACCAAGGCTTATCGCTAAAATAAATATTAAACTAATTCTTTTCATCTCCCAACCCCCTATGCTTCTCTCCCACCCCTAAATTTACGTAATGATTGAGGGTCAATTTTTGACCATAAGAATCCGCAGGACAAACAAGTAAAAAAAATATTATCCATTTTAATATTCGAAGTAAAAGCGGAAAGAAATGAGAGACCCTTTGGCCTAAAAAAGGCTTCGGGATTTATATAATCGATCTGGTTATAAATCTTCCCTTCAACCCCTACCTCCTGCTGGCATTGCGGACACTTAACACTCATATACCCTCCTTCACCGGTATTTCCTCAACTTTGATATATTTTACCACAAATCCCAAAATTACAAGCAATTTTGCAAACAGGTAAATCTTCTTCATTGCAAATTCAATTTGGCAATATGCACAAAATGGGTCAGCAAAATATTGCTGGCCCATTCAGGTACTAAAATTATGTCTTTATAGATGCTTCCCATCTCTGTAATATAGAAGCAACCTCTATATCGGAGAGATCATGCCAATTTTTATACACCTGGGCTACTGCTTGGAAGAAAGCTGGTTTTTCTAAAATTACTACCTCATCGACAAAACTAATTAATTCTTTTTCCAAATCTTGCCCAGATACAGGAGACGCCACAACTATCTTATCAGCTTTTCTATTTTTGCAGAGGTATATTGAAGCTCGCATTGTCGAGCCCATGGCTATACCATCATCTACCAATATAACGGTTCTATCTTTAATCTCCGGGAGGGGTTTACCATTACGCAAGACTGATATACATCTTTTGATTTCAGCTTCCTGTTTTTTAATTATCTCTTCAGCTACTCCTTCGCTAAGACGTTCTTTATACTCATCAATGATGAATATGCTGCCATCTTCGCTGATTGCACCAAAGCCGAATTCGGGATTACCAGGAAAAGGTAATTTCCTAGAGACTATTATTGAGAAATCGGCATCAAGATATCTAGCCACTTCATAACCCACCTCAACCCCACCTCTTGCTATCCCAAGGACAAGCACTCCTTTATTCTTGTATTTCTTTAAAGCAAAAGCCAGT
>Ga0082335_1006481_pt1 | contig 15030 bp, 11 predicted proteins | sample Subgrocontami58m_FD_72375 | JGI IMG/M metagenome (GOLD analysis project Ga0082335, IMG submission 72375) | Subsurface groundwater microbial communities from S. Glens Falls, New York, USA - GMW37 contaminated, 5.8 m (SPADES assembly) (version 2) ...
AAATCATCTGGGAGGCTTCCTTCGCCACGTCTGTCCCGGTTATGCCCATGGCGATGCCGATATCAGCTTTCTTCAGAGCAGGCGCATCGTTCACGCCATCGCCGGTCATCGCCACGATTTCGCCAAGCCCCCTCAGCTCTGTGGCAATTCGCAGCTTGTGTTCCGGCGCAGCGCGCGCAAATAATATAGTGTCACCAGCGTGGAGGACTTCGCGCAGCTCGCCGGCCGGCATCCCGTCGAGATCTGCCCCAGTCACAATGCGCGTGCCTTCACCTCTCACAAGGCCAATCCTGGTGGCTATGGACTTGGCCGTAAGTCCATAATCGCCGGTTATCATGAGTATCCTTATTCCAGCGCCGTAGCAAAGGCGTATGGCGCCGGCGACCTCAGGCCGCGGCGGGTCCATCATTGCCAGAAGCCCGAAGAAGACCAGGTCCCGTTCAACCTGCTCCACCGAGCGGTATTCCAGGCCTTGGGCCAACGGACGGAAGGCGACGGCCAGGACCCGCAGAGCACAAAGGGCAAAATCGTCGTTCTTGCTGGTTATGATATCCCGCCAGGTGTCGCTCAACGGCCGCACCTGGCCGTCCAGCAAGATTGAATCGCAAATTCCCAGCACCTCTTTAGGAGCGCCCTTGGTATAGGCCACGAGCTGGCCATCCTGCTGGTGGATTGTGGTCATCCGCTTCCGGCGGGACTCGAAGGGCAATTCGTAGACACGCGGTGCCAGGCTCAATTCCCTTTCGTAATCCAGCCCGCCCTTACGGGCAGTTACCAGGAGCGCCGCTTCGGTAGGGTCTCCGACGATGCTCCATTTTTCACCGGAGGACGCCGGCGGTATTAGCCTGGCGTTATTGCACAAGCTGGATGCCCGCAACAGCTTGCGCAGCCCGCCGATGGTCTCACCAGACAAAGGACGCTGGCCGGGAGGATAGAACGTGCTCCCCGCCGTCCATTGCTCTGCAACGGAACGCTGCGAGGCGCGGCCGGTCCATGCCTCAGCCATACTGGGACTAAACTCTCGAACTGAGCGCATAGCCGGGCCTTCGTCGACAGTAAAGCCCCCTTCAAGCTGATAACCGGCTCCGGTAACGTGTATAGCTTCCCCATTGAACCAGATTTCCCGCACCGTCATCTCGTTTTCAGTCAGTGTCCCGGTCTTGTCGGTGCAGATAACCGTGACCGATCCCATGGTCTCCACTGCTGAGAGTCGCTTCGCCAGAGCGTTTCTCCTGGCCAGGGCCCTTACGCCCATGGCCAGGGCCAGGGTAAGGGTCGGCAAGAGCCCCTCAGGGACGTTGGCAGTAATCATGCCGATAGCGAAGAGCAAGGCATTGGAGGTAGACAACTCGGCCAGCACCGTGCCCATGGCGAAGATGCCTGCCCCGGCGACGAGGGCGATCCCAGCGATGATCAGGGCAATATTACGCACCTCGATTTGCAACGGGCTTGGCTCGAGCCTGACTGCCTGTGTCAGACGGGCTATCTTACCAAACTGGGTCTCCATCCCGGTGGCAAAAACCACGGCGCGCCCGGAGCCGAAGGCCACGGAAGTCCCGGCAAATACGAGGTTCGAGGCCTCAATCAAAGTCGCCGAGCGCTCCAGTACCGGGTCGGCTGTCCTACGTGACGGTTCTGACTCCCCTGTTAGCGACGCGTTGTTGGTCCTGAGCTCCTTCTCCTCGACCAGCCTGGCGTCAGCAGATATATGGTCGCCCGCTTCCACGATGATGACGTCCCCAGGGACCAGCTCTCGGGCCAGGACTTCTTTCATCTCGCCCTCCCTGAAGACGCGCGCCTTCAGCGGCAGTAACTTCTTCAGCGCTTCGACGGCCTGCTCCGCCTGGTATTCCTGGACAAAAGAGAAAACGGCGTTGAGGACGATAACGGCGACAATGGTCCAGGCCAGCTCGTTCGACCCGGAGACAAATGCCAGGCCGGCGCTGGCCCAGAGCAGCAAGGCAAACACCTGATAGAAGTTCTCCAGAAACCGCACTATAAGAGGAGTCCCAGGGGCTTCCTTGATTTCGTTGGCGCCGTGCCGCAGCAGGCGGCGCTTGGCCTCCTCCTGGGAGAGGCCGTGGGGTGTGGTACGAAGCTCTTGATATACCTGGCCGGCAGATAGCGAGAAGATCGGCGCCATGATTCACATCCCAATTCATTATGGCGAAAGGGCGGTGCTAACGCATTAATGACCTGTCATCCCAGGACTATCGCCAATTTGACTACGGCCGATGGCTGTCATAGAATCTTCGTGACTGTACAGACAGCAATGAGCCCGGACCTTCGGCTGGATTGCCTGTGAAATGGATACTCCGCTTTACCGGGAGGCATCCCTGAGATGATCGTAGCTCTAGCCGGCGGATTCGGGGGGGCGAAGTTGGCCCAGGGCCTCTACCGCGCCCTACCGCCGGGCCAGTTGACGGTGATTGTCAACACTGCCGATGACCTGACTCCCTATGGCCTCCGGGTCTGCCCTGACCTGGACACGGTCATGTACACCCTGGCCGGTCTGGTCAACCCAAAGAAAGGCTGGGGCATCAAAGGGGACTCGTTCAAGGCCCTGGGCATGCTGGGCCACTATGGTGAGCCAACGTGGTTCGGCCTGGGGGACAAGGACCTGGGCACCCATCTCTTGCGCAGCACCCTGCTGAAGGAGGGATACAGCCTTACGGAGGCCACTCAAGAGCTTTGCCGCCGGCTGGGCATTGCCGCCAGACTTCTGCCCATGTGCAACGAGCCGGTGGCCACCAAGGTGGAAACACCAGAAGGGACGCTATCGTTTCAGGAGTATTTCGTGCACCGTGGCGGCCAGGTAAGGGCGCTCGGGTTGTGCTACCAGGGAGTAGAGAACGCCTCCCTGACAGAGGAGGTGGCGCGCGCGCTCCATTCCGCCAGCCGGATAGTCATCTGTCCCTCTAACCCACTCTTGAGTGTGGGTCCAATCCTGTCTGTGCCCGGGCTCCGGGCTATCCTCCATTCCGTGGCCTGCCCCATAGTGGCGGTGAGCCCATTGGTGGGTGGCAAAGCCATACGGGGACCCCTGGCCAGGCTGCTGAAGGACCTGGGTTACCCGGCTACTCAGGCCACCATCGCCCGGTTTTATGCCGATTTCCTGCATGGTCTGGTTATAGATAGGTCCGATGCCGGGGAAGCGCCAGAGGTGAAAGCGCTGAGGATCTCCACACTGGTGGCCAGCACGATTATGACGGGTCCGGCCTCCCGTGAGGCCCTTGCCCGGCGGGCCCTTCAGTTTGCCGCCGGTAGGCAGGTCCAGTGAGCGCCTGCTGGGCGGTCATCCCCGTCAAGAGCCTGGAGATCGCTAAGAGTCGCCTGGCTCCGGGACTGAGCGCCGGAGACAGGATATCGTTGTCCCTGGAGATGCTGGAACGCGTGTTATCCGCAGTGGCGGCGGAGGACAGGGTGTCTCCCCTGGTAATCAGCCGGGACCCCCGGGCACTAGACCTGGCCAGGGAAAAGAGGACCGAGGTGCTGGAAGACAGATGGGAGGAACTTAACCCATCCCTGGAAGCTGCCTCCCGCTGGTGCCGGACACGAGGCGCCTCCTGCATCCTGGTCCTACATGCAGACCTGCCTATGGTACGAGCGGAAGACATCGCCGCCATGATCGATTTGGGGCGCTCGGCACCGTCGGTCGTTCTAGCCCCATGCCGGCGGCGTGAGGGCACCAATGCCCTGTTCATGCAGCCTGCAGGTCTTATCCCCTATGCCTTCGGCCCCGGTAGCTTCAAGGCCCACCAGGAGCTGGCTTCCCGGCAGGCTGCCTCGCTTCAGGTGTATTACTCCCCCAGCATCGCCCTGGATATCGACACGATGGATGACCTGGAGCTCTTCCGGGCCGAGCTGGCTGGTATAAAAGAGACTAACCAGGCTGGGAGCGCCGGCGTCTCGCCGGCCCCCCGGCACACCGGCTGGAAGCCAGCGCTCCCAGGCAGCGTTTTCTCCTCGCCGGTGGCGGGCCGAAATCACTCATGACCAACTTCCATGAAGGGAGCGGCCCGGTGAGGCGCGTGGATATCACTGCCATACCTGGCATACCAGAGATCCGGCAGGGAGAGGACCTGGCCCAGACCATCTGGCAGAGCCTGGAGAGGGTGGGCCTTCCCCTAGAGAATGGCGATATCCTGGTCGTGGCCCAGAAGGCAGTGTCCAAGGCGGAGGGCCTAGTCATCGCGCTGTATGACGTGGAGCCTTCCCCGGAGGCCCAGCGCGTGGCCCGGACGGTAGGTAAGGACCCCCGGCTGGTGGAGGTCATTCTTCGAGAGTCTCGTGAGGTGTTACGCACCGCTCGGGACCGCCTGATCGTAGAGAACCGGCAGGGCCTGATCTGCGCCAATGCCGGGGTGGACCGTTCCAACGTATCCCAGGCGCGGGGCCCCGCGGTGAGCCTGCTGCCTCCCGACCCTGATGCCTCAGCCCAGGGCATCCGCCAAGGGATCAAGAGGCTCTCTGGCAAAGAGGTGGCGGTGGTTATCAGTGACAGCCATGGGCGTCCCTTCCGCAAGGGTTGCGTAGGAGTGGCTATCGGGGCTGCCGGCCTGGCATCGCTCTGGGACCGCCGGGGGCAAGAAGACCTCTTCGGGCGGCGCCTGGCCTCCACGGAGGTGGCCCTGGCCGACCTGGTAGCGTCAGCCGCCCTGCTGGCCATGGGGGAGGCGGACGAGGGCACGCCGGTCGTTCTCGTACGCGGCGCCCCCAATCCGCCGGGCTACGGACCGGCCCGGGACCTGATACGATCAAAGCAAGAGGATCTCTTCAGATAGGATGGAGCGCCTCGAACGGGTCAGCCATGCATTGGTGGCCCCGCCCGAGGCTAGAGCCGGGCTTATGGTCACTCACTGTTTATTGTGCCAGTAGTACGGGCCAACCCAAGCGGGCGTGTGTTGATGTCGCAGCCCCGCCCTAGGCTAAAGCCATGGGCTACATTAGCAAAGCCCACTCAAGGGGCTGAGGCCAGAGCGCATAGCGCAACCGAGGATGATTGTCACTATACTTGGTGCATGACCTTTAGCCCGGCGCGGAGCTGCTCAAGATACCCTGCCTCCCAATGAAATAAAAGACAAGGAGAAACGATGAAGCTTTCCGACCTGAAGGTAGGTACCCTGGGTAACGTAATGCCGCCCTTCGATAGCGCCATCAAGGCCGCCAAGCTCAACGAAGAGTGGGGCTTCGATTCCCTCTGGTGGCCCGACCACTGGATGGGCTGGCACCCTCAGAGCATCTGGAAGCCGGATATTGCCGAATTGGCTAAGTACCAGAAGAGTCCCGATGTTTACTTCGACGTCGTGGCGGCCATGGCCGCTATCGGCGTGGTCACCAACCGGGTACAGCTTGGCACCACGGTTACCGACTGCTTTCGCCGCCACCCGGCCTTGCTGGCCCAAGCCTGGCTTACCCTGAGCCACATTACCAAGGGCCGGGCTATCCTGGGCATAGGCGCCGGCGAAGCCGAGAATACCGAGCCCTACGGCATTCCTTTCAAACAGCCGGCCACCAGAATGGAGGAGGTCCTCAAAATCATCCGGCTCCTCTGGGAAAACGACGAGCCGGTGGACTTCGACGGCAAGATCTTCCAGTTGAAGGGCGCCGTGCTGGGCATGCGGCCGTACGCAGAGAAATACCCTCCCATCTGGGTAGCCGCGCTGGGCCCCAAGATGTTGGACATAGCCGGACGGCTGGCCGATGGCTGGCTGCCCATGAAGCAAGAAGTCAAGCAATACGGAGAGAAGCTGGCCGCCATCCGCCGTTCGGCCCAGGCCGCTGGACGTGACCCTTCCACGATAACCGCCGGCATGTTCGTCCAGTACGTCATCGCCGAGACCCACGAGGAGGCCCACCGCATGGTCAATGCCCCCCTGGCCAAGGCCTACGTCCTCGTCGAACCGACCTCTACCTTCGAGCGCTTCGGCGTCAAGCATCCTTTTGGCGAGAACTTCTACCCGCTGACGGACTATATACCGTCCCATTACGGGAGGGAGCAGGTCCTCGACGCCCTGGACAAGGTGCCCAGCGAGGTAGCCGAGGCGACGCTCACCCACGGCACGCCGGAAGATATTGCGGCCGAGCTAAAGGACTACGTGGAGCAGGGATTGGAGCACGTAGTCCTGGTAAATACCACCGCCTTCGCTGACGTTGGAAAGGCCCGATCCTCCTTCCGTCTCAGCAACGAGCTACTGCGGCTGATCAAGGGGAACTGACCGCCTTTTTGATTTACAGGTATTCCCAACGGTGGGAGGCGATTTGTAGGGACGATTCATGAATCGCCCCTACAAATGGATAAGAGGTGCGGCTATATGCGCAGGCCCACGCCCAGCCCCGACCGGATAGCCATGCCGCCGGTGCCGGGCTGGTCGCAGTCTCCAGCCAGGTAGACCTCCTGCACGCGCCCCTTCAGTTCCTCCGCCAGCGCGGGGTCTCGGCGGCCCCCCGCAGCCACAACAATAGTGTCTATGGCCAGGGAGACCTCTCCCCCTTCCTCGTCCCTGTACACCAGGAGCGCCGGCTCGATGCTCACAACTTGCACTTTAGACAGAATCCGGACACGTTTGGTCCCAAGTCTGTCGAGCAGCTCTTTCCGTGGCAATTCGGTCATATCCTTGAGATAGTCCGCCCCCCGGGCCAGAATGGTCACCTCTGTGCCCCGGTCTGCGAACCAGTCTGCCGCCTCAAAAGCCACGGATCCAGCCCCGATAATGGCTACGCGTCCGCCGAAACCGTCCCGCCCCGCCCAAAAGTCGCGACCTTCTATCACGTTTTCCCCTTCGATGCCCGGATAAGGCGGTATGAACCGCCGGGAGCCGGTGGCGACCACTACAGCATCGGGCTCCTGGGCCAGGACGTGGGCGGCCGTAGCCCTCACGCCCAGAGTGACGTCGATACCTAGCTGTCGCACCCGGTGTTCCAGGTAGCGCGGTAGCTCCACTACATCACCTTTATAACCGGCGATCCGTGGGTAGGAGAAGACGCCCCCCAGGCGTGGCGCCTGCTCAATGAGGCGGACTGAATGGCCGCGCTCGGCGGCGGTTATGGCCGCCTGCATGCCCGCAGGGCCGCCACCGACAACCACCACTCGCTTCTTCTTGCGGGCCTTCCTAATCCTGATGAGGCCCTCCTGCCCAGTGTACGGGTTCGCTACGCAGGCCCGGCCCAGTCCGGGGACCCCCGAGCCAGCGCACTCTTGCAGGCAGTATATGCAACCCCGGATATCCTGGGGCCTGCCCTTCCTGGCCTTCTTGGCCCAATCAGGGTCGGTGATGAAAGGCCGTGTAAGGGCTATGAAATCAGCCTGGCCTGCCGCCAGGATAGCCTCAGCCATATCGGGGTTCTTGATCTTGCCTACCGTGACAATGGGGATGCCCACCGCCTCCCTGATCTGGGCCGCGATGGGAGCAAGCACTGCAGGGGGAACGGCCTGAGGCGGCACCGACCAGCGCCTCGTGTCGGCACTTCCCGCGCTTACCAGTATCGAAGCTACTGCCGCCTTTTCCAGCATGGCCGCCACAGCCTGGGCCTCTTCGATCTCAAATCCGCCGGGCAGGAACTCCCTGGCACTCATCTTAACCTGAATAGGGAAGTCAGACCCGGCTTTGTCCTGGACAGCGGCAATAACCTGCAGCAGGAAGCGGCCCCGGTTATACAGAGGGCCGCCATATTCATCCGGGCGGTGGTTGTAGGCTGGGGACAACAGGCGCGATATCAATTCACCCCAACCGGCCTGCACCTCCACCCCATCGAACCCGGCCTCCCGGGCCCGGCCAGCCGCTTCCCCGAACTTACGTACCAGCCGTCCAAGCTCCACTGAGCTGGAGTGCTCGTGCACGGATACCCTGGCCTCACGGGGACCGGTACGAGCCGGGTAGTTGAGGTGAAGAAAGGCCCGGGCTCCACCGGCATGGATGGTTTCCGTAAGGCGCTGAAGGCCGGGCAGGAAGGAGTCATCGTCGAGGCGCAACTGGGTCTCGCCGCTGTAGTCGTGGGGGTAGTCCAGGCAGGGGCCCTCCACCACAATCAAAGACGCTCCGCCCCGGGCGCGGGCCCGGTAAAACCAGGCCATACGGTCCGTCACCTGGCTATCCAGGGCGTAATGGGTGGGGTACACGCCCATTATCACCCGGTTCAGCACTGCCAGGCCTCCAATCCGGCCCGGCCGGAAGAGCAATGGATAGAGACTCTCAGTACGAGCCATTCTTCCCTGTATGGCGGTCCACCACCGCGATCAGGTCGTCCAGGGTAAAGGGTTTGGCCAGATACCCTGCGGCCTGGATTTCGGATGCCGGGTTGCACGCGTTGTGGGCCGCCGTAAGCACGACTATAGGCGCATGCTTGCCGGGCGTCTGACGGTAGGCCCGGGAAAACTCCCAGCCATCCATGACCGGCATGCTCATATCAAGAAGGATGAAATCAGGCTCCGACTCCCGGATGAGGTCCAGCGCCGCTGCCCCGTGCGGCGCCGTCATAACCTCATAACCCTCATCGGACAAAGCCATCTCAATTAGTCCACGGATGCTATCATCATCTTCTACAACCAGGATTCGTAAAGCTGAATTCACTGCCCATCCCCTCCTTAAATACTGGAGTCTCCACCAATTCCTCGGGGAATACAGACCACGAAGCGGGTCCCTCCCTCGGGTGGACACTCAACCTCAATCCGGCCGCCGTGCAGGTCCACGATATGACGGCTGATGTACAATCCCAAGCCCATTCCCGCCAGGTATGCGCCCTGATGGGCCTGGTAAAACCGGTCAAAAATCCCCTGCCGGTGCTCCGAAGGAATGCCGATACCACGATCGGCCACCTCCAGGCACACCGTCTCCGGGAGCGGGGCCGGCACCTCTACGTGGATAGGCCCCCCTTCCGGACTATACTTGATGGCGTTATCTATCAGGTTGGTCACCACTTGCTCGAGGCGTAAAGGGTCGACCAGCGCCAGCACTTCACTTGGGACCCGTACCGTGATCTTGTGCCGGCTTGTGCTCGCCTGAGCTGTCTCGACCACTCCCTTGACCAGGCGTGCAACGTCCGTAACCTTCTTTTCCAATGCCAGCCTACCCGCCTCGATACGGGAGACATCGAGCAACTGGGATACCAGGCGGGAGAGTTTGTCCGACTGCTGGTCGATCACCTGAAGAGCATGGCGCACCCGGTTGGGGTCCATCTGGCCCTCGCTGTCGAACTGACGGACTATCAGTTGGGCGAATCCTCGCAGGCTCGTCACCGGCGTCTTTAGCTCGTGAGAGGCTACAGAGAGAAACTCATCGCGCAGCCGCACCGCTTCCTGGGCTTCTCCGTAGAGCCTGGCGTTGTCGACCGCCAGGGCGGCCCGCCGCGCGAGCTCCTCGGCCAGGGCCAGGTCCTCCGGACCGTAGCGCCGGCCAGACTCCACCGCCGCAAAGGTGATGACGCCGATAGTCCGTCCACGGGCCAGAAGAGGGACCACCATAACCGATTTTGCCCCCAGTTCCCGCAGCATCCGCAAGTGCTCTGCGTCATAAGCCATGCCTGCCAGAAGCGAGTCAGGGACCCTGGGATATATCTCCGACTGGCCTGTCCTCGATACCGTCAAGACAGGGTGAGGCCGGCCCGGGCCGTAAGGATATCGACGCTGCATCTCACCCAGCAACTTGATCTTGGACGAATCCGTCGAGGACATCGCCACACGGCGGGGCGTCGGCTCCTCGGCCATATCTATGACGCACCAATCGGCAAGCACGAAGGTCGCCAGGCGCGCCACGCTTTGGAGGGTGGTCTGGTAATCGAGCGAAGTCGCCAGGAGCGTGCCCGCCTCAGCCAGGAAGCTTTGGGCCTCCTCCGTCCGCTTGTGCTTCGTAGCGTTGTAGAATGTCGAGACCGCCGCCACAATGCGGCCCTCTTCGTCATAGATCGGGGCGGAGCTTATCCGCATAGTGCCGCGAGGGCCATCCTTGCGCCGGAACCCGACCTCCTCCTCCGCCACAACTTCCCCTGAAAGGATGGAACGGGAAGGCGGCCATTCTTCCGGCCGGTAGGGCCGCCCATCGGGGTGGAATGCCTTAAACTGTGAATACTGCTCCAGACTTTCAGGCAGCTTTGATGGACGGCCCATGAGGCGCTCCCCATGCTTGTTGACCAGGGCCATCTTCCCAGAAGGGGCCTCGAGGATGAGCACACCCACCGGCATCTGCTCTATAATCGTTTGTAGCTTGGCGCGCTCTCCTTCAACGTCCAACAGCAACCGCTCACGGTCACGCTCGCCCAAGACCTCCGGTAAGATATCCCGACTGGAGATCAGGATGCCAACTCCGCTGGATAATGGAACGGGGGAAATCGAGATCTCCCACCAACCTTCCCCATGCTGGAAATCGTGCCGCAGGCGGGATATCCTGGCTTTTTTCCCCGCACGAACACTGGCATAGACGCTTGCCACCAGTTGGCGCGAGCCGGGGAAGAGATCGAGGATGTCAATTCCGAGGACCTGCTCAGCGGTGAGGCCGGTGGACCTGAGCCATTCTTCGTTGGCCATTAACACCCGGCTATCGGCACCCACCAGGCAAAGGCCAACCCCGGTCTGCCCGAAGATGGCCTCAAGGAGCGCAGCTCCATCGCCAGATTGCCCGAGCAACGACTCCCATCCCTGACCTGCCCGCACCGGGGAAGGAGAAGTCAACTTCGAGATCCGGCCGGAAGCAATCGCTGGCTTGGCATACCGTCCAAGGCCGAGGCTAAACGTCTACCAGGGAGTAGGCCGCTGGAGAACCGCCAGTTCCGCATCCATCCTCCTCCGCTCATCAATGGTGTCCCGCCTACCGAGGGTGACAGCGGAATTCTGCCCAATTTTACCACAATCCGGCTCTGCGTCAAGGCGAGCAGGTGGCACAAAACGGAGTGGAATCAAGAATTCACCTGGAGACTTAGTCCGTTTCTATTACGGTTTCGTCAAGGCATATTGGTGGAGTTCCGGATTTCCTGCACAATCCCACGACATTTGGCCACAGGAAAAGTCGCAAATGACAACAATGTCATCATGGCCAGACTGCAGATTCCGCTAGCAGCGCCCCTAAGTACGCATCTCCAGGCGCTTGAATCCCTCGGCCATGACTAGGCCCGCCTTCTGCCCCGCATCCTTGGCCCATTCGGTAAGGAGATCACGCCAGCTCTGGAAGGAGCGCATCTGGCTTTCGTGGCATGCCAGGGCTTTCAACTTGGTCTCGAAGGTCTCAGTAATATCTACGAAGGTATCAGCATTATCTGTTGAGAAGAGGAAGACCTCTTTCACCTTGTGAGGCTCCAATCCTTCCTCTCGAAGCAACTCAGCGTGGTGCAGCGGGTCCCGAGAGTAGGGAAAGACGGCGTCCAGGGCCACCAGCCCAACGACACGGTGGTCCCGGTGTAGCTGGTAGTGGCGGTACGGGTCCATGGTGAAGACCGTATCGGGCCGGTGCTTGCGTATGAGACGAACTAGCTCGGCGCGAAACTCCGGAGTGTCCTGTAGGGCGCCGTCGGCGTGTTCGAGAAAGACCACTTCCTGGACACCGACCACACCCGCCGCGCACCACTGCTCTCCGTGGCGTATCTGCGTGAGGCGCTCAGGCAAGACAGAAGGGTCGGGTGTGCCCTTGTCTCCGTTGGTACAAAGCACATAGGTCACGTGGGCACCCTCTTTGACTTTTAGAGCGATGGTGCCTGCGCAGCCGAACTCTGCGTCGTCGGGATGGGCCACTATAACCATTATCTTCTCTGCCATTGGACGCTCCTAGCTAAACAATTCTGAAAGAGGTTACCTCTCCCCCAGCCCCTCCCCGACACGGGGAGGGGAGCTTTCACCCTTCCCGACATGGGAAGCGGAGCTTTCACCGCTTCCCGACATGGGAAGGGGAGCTTTCACCCTTTCCCGACACGGGGAGGAGAGCTTTCACCGCTTCCCGACACGGGGAGGGAAGGTTTCCCCCCTTCCCTCGCCCGGAAGCGGGCCAGGGGGTATGCTCCCCTCACGACAGGCAAGCCGCCCCGGTGGCGCAGCACTGCCTGCGTCCCTGGCTAACGTCTTCGTACATCTCTTGAATGCGCGCCGCGATATGCGGCCAGGCGAACCGCTCGACTGACTTCCGAGCAGCCCGGCCGAAGTTCTCCCGAAGCATGTCATTGCCCAGAAGGGTTTCGAGCCTTTCAGAGAATGGGTCGGGGCATCTCCAGGGCACCAGGAAACCCGTCTCGCCGTCCCGCACGATGCCCATGAGACCCCCAACCCGGGAGGCGATTATGGGAGTGCCGCAGGCCAGGGCCTCTACCGCCACCAGGCTGAAGCTCTCATAGTAGGAGGGCACCACGCACAGGTCAGCCGCGTTGTAATACAGCGGAAGCTCCTCATGCTCCAAGGAGCCCAGGAAGGTAACCTGATGGGCAATGCCCATCTCCCGGGCCATTCCGGTATATACGGATAGTTTCTCGTCCCCCTCCAGGCTACCTCCGACAACCAGGACCTGCAGCCCCTCCCGGTCGTCCAGCCGGGCCACGGCCTGCAAGAGGATATCCAGGCCCTTGAGGGGGTCCATCCTGCCCACGAAGAGAATAATGCGGCGGCCCGTCAGGCCCAGCTTGCGCCGGGCCATGGCCTTGCCCAAAGGCCGGAAGAGGTCCAGGTCCACCCCGCAGGGGATAATCTCTATTTTCGCCGGGGAAGCTCCGTAAAACCGGACGAGCTGAGACCTCTCTTGATAGTTGGGGGCCACCAGCCGGTCGGCAGACGCTACTATCTTCCGCTCACCCTCGATGCGCAGACTTGGCTCTCGCTCCCCCAACCGAGCGTGGTTCTTCACCTCTCCAAGGGTATGGAACATGGCCACATGGGGTAGGTCCCAGCGGGTCTTCAGCCAGTGGGCCGCCAGGCCGGAGAGCCAGTAGTGACTGTGCAGCAAGCGATAAGACAGGCCCTCCTCCTCGGCGAACCGCAGTAAGTTATAGGCCATCTCCGGAAGGTGAGAGTAGACCTGGACTTTGTCCAGGGCCTCCGCCGGACCACCCAGCAGGTGGATTACCCTGGCTCCATCATCCAGAGGAACAACGGTGGGGGTCTCCGGATCGGTACGGCGGGTGAAAATGTCCACCTGGACCCCCCGCCGAGGCAACTCCCTGGCCAGTTGCCGCACGTAAACGCTCATACCGCCCGCTTCCCGTTGGCCCAAGCGGGCCAGGGGAGAGCTATGCAGAGCGAGAGTCGCTACGCGACACATTGTTAGAGCCTTTGCACCACGCAACGGTAGACGGGCACATCCACGCCGCCCAGCTCGTACTTGTAGTGCTCACTGCCCCGAAGGAAATCGAAGCGCTTCTTGCCCGCCTCTATGGCGTCACGGATACAGAAGGCCTTGAGCATGAGGCCCACGGAAAGCCCGCCGTAGGCAGGGTCGAACCCGCTGTTGTAAAGCAAAACCTCTTCACCATATTGAAAGCAGAGGGCGGTGGATACGCGCTTTCCGTCGACTTCCAGGAAGTAAAGCGTGGCCCAGTTCCGGGCTGCCAGACGGTCAACCATATTCCTGAAGAAAGACTCCATCTGGCGGTCCATGAAGGCCGCTTTGTCGTGGCCACTGATCCGGTGTAGGTGCAGGAAGTCATCCATTCCTGCGGTCAGGTCTTCGCCTTGCAGCGAGTAATACCGGAAGCTGTCATTTTGCACGAGGCGGCGGATCTTGCGTCGAAGCTCATGCCGGTACTTCCTGCTCAATGAGGACAAGAACCCATCCCAGGTGTCAGGCAGGTCTAACGCAGGGGATACACCTTCCCTCTCCAGGACCACGGAGAGCCCCTCCCTCCGGGCCAAGACGGGCAGGTGGATCAGGGTAGGGGATGCCGGTAGCAAGCCATGGAGATCCAGGACCTGCCAATCCTCAGACTGCAGAGCGTCTACCAAAGCTCGATAGAAGGTCTCTTCGTCCCCCTCCCGCAGCACGAAATCTAAATAGTCGCTAACCTCTACATTGCCGATAAAGCAGATAGTACTCTGCCGCCGCCGCAGTGGTGCGATGCCTATGGGTCGTTCGCCGGCCCGGACAGACAGCAGGAAGAGCTGCCAGCCATCATCCTGCAGGTTCTGCCAGCACAGCTCGTGCCATTGGGGAGTGAAGAAGATACTCCGAATAGGGCTCCGGCCCAGGAGGCTCTCCCATTCCGGAGCCAGAGCATCAAAATGCTTTTTCTGAACGACGATATCTTTCTCTCCAAGCAAGGCGCTGATCTGTTACCCTCTCTGCAAGAGGGACAGGAACTCCGCTCTGGCCGCCGGGTCTGTGTCAAAGCTACCCCGGTTGGCCGACGTGACGACCTTGCTGCCAGCCTTCTTAACACCGCGCATGGTCATGCAGAGGTGCTCCGCCTCGATGACGACGGCTACTCCCTTAGGCTCCAGGCCCTGGAATACCGTATCAGCGATCTGGCTGGCGAGCCTCTCCTGCATCTGAGGACGCCTGGCCAAGATCTCGATCACCCGGGCCAGCTTGCTGACGCCCACGACACGCCCGTTGGGTATGTAAGCGATATGGGCCAAGCCATAGAAAGGCAAGAAATGATGCTCGCACATCGAGTAGAAAGGGATATTCTTAACCAGGACCATTTCCTGGAGCCCTTCCTCAAACCCTACAGATAACACCGCCAGGGGATCACAGGCGATACCCTGGAAGATCTCTGCGTACATCTCAGCTATCCGGCTGGGAGTGCCCTCCAGCCCTTCCCTGGCTGGGTCCTCGCCTATCGCCTCAATGATAGACTTAACGGCTTCCCGTATTTGGCCTTGGTCAATCAAGAAATCCTCCTCTTGATGGCACTGAGCGCAGGCGGCGGCGCAAACCCCTTCCTTTCTCGCCCAGTCCATTTTCCATTGTACACCAATGGCGCTAACGAAGACTAGCGCGCGCGCGACCCGTGCCACCATGACCATTCTGCTATAATATGGGCATTGTGGCCAAACACTGAATGTCATTCTGAGCAATGCCTGGGCCGGCGGGGGATGCCCCCAAGCTTTAGCCTCGGGGTGGGCGT
>Ga0082335_1006482_pt1 | contig 15029 bp, 34 predicted proteins | sample Subgrocontami58m_FD_72375 | JGI IMG/M metagenome (GOLD analysis project Ga0082335, IMG submission 72375) | Subsurface groundwater microbial communities from S. Glens Falls, New York, USA - GMW37 contaminated, 5.8 m (SPADES assembly) (version 2) ...
AAACACAGGTCCGCGCAGGAGCACGCGCTCGTCAGCCTGTTAGATTCAGTTGGATGGGTTCAGGACGTGGTCGTATCCAAGCGCACAGGGTACGTTGTGGATGGCCACCTTCGAGTTCTCGCCGCGTTGAGGAAGGGTGAGGACACGCCAGTGCCGTATGCTGAGGTCGATATCTCAGAGCACGAAGAGGCGCTGCTGCTGGCTACGATGGATCCTATCTCTGCTATGGCCTTCGCCGACAAGATAGCCCTCGACGAGATTTTCGCGCTGCTCCCCGATGACTTGGCTGAGATTGCCAAACTGGCGCACGCCGAGACGCAGGCCCCCACCACGCCCGTGGCCTTCACCGCGTCGAAGGCATATCGCGTGACCGTGGACTGTGAGAACGAGGCGCAGCAAGCGCGGCTGCTCACCCGACTCCAGGAGGACGGCTACACCTGCCGCGCCGGAGGCAAGCGATGACGGCGAAGGCTAATCGATTAGCACGCGCCAGGCCCGTCTACCACGACCGCTGCCGCACGCCTGTGGTCTGGCGCCGCGAGACCGACGACGCGTTGCTTGACCTCTCTGGCGACGTCGGCGCGCGTCGCCGCGTGCGCGACGACACCGAGCCGTGGATCGATCGCTCGTGGGGGCTGTGGTGCCCACACTGTGAGCACTTCGTGCACCAAGCCGAGACCAGCCAGCCTACGGGCGCCCTCTGCGCCACCCACGTCGCCTGATGGCGACACCGCGCGTCCTCGTGAAGCAGAAGCCCGGCCGCAAACCTGGTAATAGAAGGGTCGGCAAACGGCAACTCGCGCGTGAACGTGCCAGCGGCCCCCCCGCCCACGCCGTCGCCGTCAAGCGCGCCCAGCAACTCGTCGCCCGTCTCCACCGCCAACGTGATGCCTGGGACCTCTTCGTCCAAGGCGCCACCATGCTCCAGATCGGCCAGAAGCTGAACGTCAGCGGCGTCACCGCCTGGCGTGACTGTCTAGCCTATCGTGACCGCCTGCAAGGCGAAGGCTTAGCCGACGCCGCGATGAGCCTGGCGCGGCAGCTGGAAGAACTGCGCAAGCTACGTCTCAGTCACCACACCACGCGCACGGAGAAGGCCAGCGCGGACGTGATTTTGGAGGCGTTGAAGCACGAGGCGAAGCTGTTGGGGCTGTATGCCCCGACGAAGGTAGCGGTGACGGACCCGACGGGGACGCAGGGCGGGGTGGTGCGGGTGATTCACGAGTTTGCGCAGCAGGGCGAGGCGGCGGTGGTGATTGACGTGACGCCGGAGCCGAAGGCGCTCCCGGAGTAGCTAGGCTAGTATTCTGTGACTAGCTAGGCTAGTATTCGCCCGTATGGGTCAATTCAACTTCAACGTGCCGGACTCGGATTTGGGCGCCTTCCGGGCGCGGGCGAAACAGCGCCAGGAGTCGATGCGCGAGGTCCTGTTGCGCGCGATCAGCGCGTACCTCGACGAAACGCCATGCTCGCCACCGGCTAGCCGCTCACCGTCCGAGCGCGAAGTCGTGACGGATCCGGTGCGCACCGCTGCTCGGCAGGCGCGCGACACGTCGGTGGTACGGAAGACCGTCGCTGCCGAGCCTGGCGAGCTCACATTCTCGAAGAAGCGAAGTGCGCGGTGAGCGTGCCGCACCCGTGGTACCTGGAGGCGTGCGATGTTTATGGAGACAGAACGATGAAGCCGAAAGCCATGACGCCGGATCTCCTGACGCGACTCAGCGCTAATGCGGCTCCATCGGGCGGATGCTGTCTCGTCGAAGGCGACCTCTTGCGCGAGGCCATCGCGGAGATCGAGCGGCTGCGTGCGGCGCTGGAGCAGGCGAGTCGCCGAGCGCACGTCCGTGGAGATGATCCTTCGGATTGGGTAGGGCCGAAGAATCCGCATCGACTGGATTGGGACACGTGTCCCCACGAGAATTGCGTGCGTGATCGCGCCCTCGTGCGCGGAGAGGAGCCGACGCGATGAGAGGAAGCGCAGAGGCGCGAGGACAGCAGCTTGCGGAGGAGATTAAGACGACACTCAACCACGAGTTCGAGGACAGCGAGGACTACCGTGAGGCGGTCGAAACCGTGCTCTCGCACTTCGAGATCATCCTCGAAGGACTCAAGGGAGACGCGAAGCGGAAGGGAGAGGAGCCGACGCCATGAGCACTGATCCCGTACGCCTGCCGATGGCACTCTACGCTGTGTTGTGGCTGATTGTTGGGCTTCTTTGCGGGATCGTCTTGAACGTGAAGGAAGTCGAGCGGGTGCTCCAGGATGTCTGCCGATGAGCGAGACACCACGACGGCGAAACACATTAGGCAGCGATGAGGAGCCGACGCGATGAAGAAGAACGCCGCGCGCGCGAATAGGGTTGATCACGGAAAGAACACACTCCTCACTTCCTACAACCGCCAGTGCCCAGATTGCCGTGCGGCGGTCCGACAGGTGTCGGAGCCGGTCGCCCGCCGTTGGTTGGCGACTGAGGCTGTGCGCAGGCAGGGCCGCATCAGGCTCCAGAACGCGATCAGTATTTGGCAGCAAGCCGCAAAGAGATGCTTGCTGCGACGGAAGGAGCCGACGCGATGAGCGATGAACTGCACGAGCGTGTCCTTTCGGCCGCCGAGGCTGATCGAGAACGCCGGCCGTGGCGTTATTACAAACTCGACGTGGACGATTTGAAGCGCGGCCTTGACAAACGGCAGGACGACATCGACACGCTTCGAGCTGAGAACGCGCGGCTGACCGAGGAGCGGGCCGAGGCTCTGAAAGTGCTCAGCCCAAGCATGCCCGAGTCCGGACTGGTCGATGCCTGCCGACAGGTGAAGCAAGTCGCCATCAGTGAAGCCGACAACAGCGAGAAGTTAGAACTGGCGCTCCAGCAGGCGCAGGCCGAACGGGACGCGCTGAAGCAGGAATTTGCGCGGTTGCATGACATTCTGGCGAGTGTTTCGCCTGCCCTCTTTGATGCACAAGTCTTGCTCGGTCGCGGCCTGCGCGGACTGGTGCCAGCGAGTGAAGAGATTGATCGTGCCGATATGATTGTCAAGTCGGTGCTCGCCGCGCTGGAGGAGAAGTGATGCGGTTCTTTCGCATCCTCCGGCATCCGCTTCGCTTGGTGCCCGACGCGATGAGCAAGTTTTGCCCAGCGTGCTACGGCCGCCGTGTCTATTGCCAACGATGCCGGACTTGGCACTGCTTGTGTTCGTGGGCTCGTTGTCCGAAGAAGAAGCCCGAGATCGTCTCGCGGCCGTGTGTGCCGGGTTGTCATGATCCGGTTACGGAACACCGATTAGGGTACTGGGATGAGTTGTCCGGCGCGCTCGCGGCATGGTGTGCCACGTGCGGCTGGCACCTCCTCGCCAAATACGACGCGGCTGGGATACGGCATTGGGCGCTCTTCGATAGAAACCGACGTTGACGTGAAGGGAGGGGCACGATGAGTGATGGGATTGCGGCGCACGTCCTCCAAATCGGCGAGGTAGCCACGTACTTGGAGCGACTCGCAGAAGCAGGGGCGCAGATGCCAGAGGACGCCGAGGGGGCTCGCCGACGAGCACGTCACCTTCGGGCATTGGCACGTCTTCTTAGCGATCAGTTCACGCGGTCGTTGACCTTGGAGCGCGAGAATCGAGAACTCAGAGAGGCCATGCGCGACCTGCTTCGGTACTCTGACAAAGCCCTTCCTGAGCATTTCAAGGAGATGCAGGCGATCAAGCGCGCGCAGCGATTAGTGGGTGCCGAAGCGGTGTTCGCCATCCTTGTGGCGGTAGGCACGGTCGTCGCGGCGGTTGTCCTGTACTGACGTGCGCAGCGGGTTAGTGGGTAGTGCTGGAGGAACGTATGAGTGAAATCAAATCGCAGTTGTATGCCGGGAATCCGCTCTCGGTCACGGACGATGAACTCAATCGACTCTGGAAACAGCCGACGTTCGGCATGGACCTTAAATTGGAGGTGACACGCAAGGGCCGGAGCGGCAAGGGTTGGTCGAAGCCGTCGCTGTATCGCGTCTACCGGCCAGCGTTGCGGGCAGGCGGAGAACTCACGCTGGCGGAGAACGTCACCGAGGAGACAGCACGGCTGATTGTGGACGGCGCGCGGTATCTGCACCTCGTGTCAGCAGCTATTCGGGAACTGCGCGAGCAAGCGCCGGACACAGAAAAGGCAAAGTGGCTGGGCGTAGGCTAGTGAACGTGTTACCAACGATGGAGTGTCGCCATGCCGTTCATCAACGGACATCACGGGTTCCGGGTCTACACGAACTACCACGTCGACGTGACGATCGAGATTCGGACGCGCGGCATTGCCGGCGTGCTGACTGGCCGCATCTTTCTCGCCGACGACTCGGCAGAGAAGGTGCTTCGTGTCGCGCTCAGTCGGGAACTGCCGGACATCGGGGCCACTGTGACCTGTAGCTACCCTGATGAGGAGACACAGGCATGAGCGACAGCGAGCGTGAACAGGCAGGCCGGCCGGGGCCATACCTGGAAGTGACACTCAAGAGTGACCAGGAGTACGCCACGCTCCGAGCCGAGAACGCGCGGCTCAGTATGGTCATCGCCACACTCACGGATGATCGAAACGAATTAGAGCAGGCGACCCAGCAGGCGCAGGCCGAACGGGACGAAGCACGTCAAATTGTTGCGGACATCAATAACTCGGTAATCGGTTCACAGGGGTATTTCACATCTCCGTCTTGTGTCACGGCTGTCGAAGACCTGAAGTTTCTGGCTAACAGGCGTTATTATAAGCTCCAGCAGGCGATGGCGGCGCTACGATCCATGCAGCGCTATCAATTCGTGGAAGTGTCTCGGCAGGGCGGGCACTACGGCGAAGAGCAGTGGACAACGACGGAGATTCGCCAGAAGCCTGATGGCACGCTTGTGCTATGGACTGATGTGCTGGCGGTCCTCGCCGCGCTGGAGGGCTCGTGATTGTCGTGAGTGAGGTTCGATGCTCGGATTGTCTCACCGAGTTTCAGGGTGGGACGCGCTTCGCCGTCGTCAAGACGGATACGTCTCAGCCCTACAGCGATGAAGAACTGCAACTCGGAGGCCACTTGTATCAGGTGTTGGTCTGCGCTGCATGCGCCGGGTGGTATGAGGATGCGGTGCTCGCCGCGCTGGAGGGCCAGCCATGAGCCGGAGCGATTACAGCGACGCTTGCGACGGTTGGGATCTTATTCGGTGGCGTGGGGCCGTTCGCGCGTCGATCCGAGGCCGACGCGGGCAGGAGCTCTTGCACGGCCTGCGGTCTGCGCTCGATGCGATGCCCGAGAAGCGACTGATCGCGAACTCTTTGATCGACGAGACCGGCGACACCTGCGCGCTCGGCGCGCTGGGTGTGGCCTGCGGGGTGATCGATAAGCTGCGCGCGGTGGAAGCGGAGGATTACGAGCAGGTGGCGCGCGTGTTCGGTGTGTCGGAGGCGCTGGTGCGCGAGATCGCCTTCGAGAACGACGAACGCTATGGCGATACGCCGGAGACGCGATGGAATCGGATGCGGGCGTGGGCCGAGCGGAATATTCAGAAGGATGAGGGCCAGCCACAGCCGTGAGCGACGAGCCGCGCATCATCCGCTACCGTTGGAACAAGCCGCAGACCACGTTCCTCACCCTGCGCGCGGTGGCTGGTGGCCCCATTGAATGGATCGACCTGGAAGGCGCCATCCGGGCCGGCAAGTCCACGCCTGCGGCGATGAAGCTGGCCATCTACGGGTGCGACTTCCCCGGCATCCACATGGCGGCCAGCCGCTGGTCGCAGGACGGATTGGACGCGCAGATCAAGCCGCTCTGGCGCGATACGGCCCGCGCCTTGGGCTTGCAGTTGAAGTGGCACCCGCACGAGGAGTACGACGAGATCCTGCCGTATGGGTCACGCGTGTATCTGCGGGCGCTCCGCAGCAGCGACGAGAACAACCGCTACGCCAAGCTGGCGGGGTTGACGCTGAGCGTGCTGTGGATTGACCAGGCCGAGGAAGTGCCGCAGGACGTGTTTGAGGCGTACGTCCCAGCGCGGCTCTCGCAGCCAGGGTTCCCGCATGAGTGCTGGCTGACGCCGAACCCGCCCGGCGAGCAGCACTACATCGCGCGCCAGTTCCCGGTCCCGCCGCAAGCGACGCCGCCGCATCACACGTACATCCGCACGAGCGTGTACGACAACCGCCACAACCTGGGCGACGCGTACATCAAGGATTTGGAAGAGGCGTATCCGCCAGGCACGGCGCTGCGGCGCCGGTTCATTGACGGGCGCCGAGGGTTGTCAGCGATTGGGGAGCCGGTGTATGGCGGGTACTTCAACCGCAGCGTGCACGAGTCCCTGACGCTGGCGGCGAACGCGCAGGTGCCGTTGCTGGAAGCCTGGGACTTCGGACATCGGCACCCAGCGGTGTGCTGGAGCCAGGCGCTGCCGTGGGGTGCGTGGCACGTGCTGGGCGGAGTGATGGGCGAGAGCATGTTCCTGGAGGACTTTGCACCGGCCGTGCTCCAGGTGCGCAACCAATGGTTTGGGAGCGGGCTGGTGATTCAGAGCACGGGTGACCCAGCCGGGGACGCGGCGAGCTCGCAAGGCGTGAGCCGGAGCGCGGTGGACGTGCTGCGGACGTTCGGGATTCGGCTTGAGACGATTCCTGGCGCCAACCACCCAGACCGGCGCAACACGGCGATTCAGACGTTGGCGGGGTACATGCGCCGGCTGACGTCGCTGGGGCCAGCGTTCCAGATTCACCCACGGTTCTTGGTGATTGGGCGCGACTACCAGCGGACGACGCCGGTGTTGGTGGACGGGTTCGAGGCCGGGTACGTGTGGGACACGAAGCAGGTGGCGACGACGGCCGGATCCACGCGCCGGCCGAAGAAGGACGGGTATTACGACCATAGTCAGAACTGCTGCGAGTATTTGGCGTTGATGTTTGGCCCCGCGCCGACGGAGGCGATGCCGACGCCGAAGCCGAAGGCGCCCGAGCCCGAGCCGCTGTCGTTGGACATTCAGGGGTTGGGGTGGATGTCGTAATGGCGAACCAGGTACTCACCCCGGCGATGGTGGCTCGTGAGTTCTTGTACCGATTCGAGAACGCGTGTACGGCTCGCGGGCTGGTCTGTCACGCGGGCGAGCCGTCGCCGGCTACACCCGACTTCACGGTGTGTGGCGTGACGTTCGAGCTCGACCAGCGTCGGCTGCATATGGACGACGCCGGTGTCGCCATGGCCCCGTACGTAGATGCGCTCGTCCAGCGACTGATTGAGACGTTCGGGAGCGACGGACCGTTGGAGATCGGCGCACTTCCGCTTCCGCTTCCGATTCAGGTTGATATGGCCGCGCGCCTGAGTGATCCGCGCGGCGGCACGAGCGTGACGCTGTATAGCGTTTACAACGTACTGACGGACCGTAATGTGTGGTGCGCACGCGTGGCCGCGCGACCATATGCCGGGACGGTCATCACCGCGCAGATTCTCTCAGCGCCGCCAGCCTCGCGTGCGGAGCAGATCCAGTTCGCGGCGGCTTCGACGCGGAGCATCAGCCTGACGGAGTTGCGCCCGTGAGCACGCCACGGATCCTGTCGTCGATTCTCGAAGCGCGCGAGATGCTGGTGCAAGCAGGCGTCTCCTTGGCGCAACCGCCCGTGCTGGAACTGCACCCGAGCGACTACGCGGATATCCTGGCGAGCATTCCGCTGGTGGTCCCGTGCCCAGCGGAGGATGTGCTGGTGTGCGGGTGTCGGATAACACCCGCGTCGCATTGCCAACCGGGCGACGTGTTCTATCGGCAGGCGCCACCCACCGCGCCGACCGAGATGTAACCCGAACCCGTGTAGCTGCGCGCCGTGGCGCTGACGGAGCTTAAAGCATGAACGTCTGGATTGGCGTAGACCTTGACGGCACGCTGGCCTACTACACCAGCTGGCAAGGGCCGGAGCATATTGGCGAGCCGATTGCGCCCATGCTGGCCCGCGTGCAGAAGTGGCTCGCGGACGGCCGCGAGGTACGCATCTTCACGGCGCGGGCCAACGAGCCAGAGAACATCCCGTATATACAGGCGTGGTGCCTGATGCATCTTGGGCAAGTGCTGCCAGTCACCGCCACGAAGGACTACGGCATGGTGGTGTTGTATGACGACCGCTGTGTTCGGGTCATCACGAACACGGGCGTCACGCTGGCGCCGGAGGCGTGATGCACTACGTCGTGGAGATCAACGTGGCCCAGGAGGCTGACCGGCGCGACATCTGGGTGCCGATCTGCAAGGAAGAGGGGGCCGTGTATCGGTTCACCACCGCAGGTGAGGCGGAGACATTCCGGCAGGAGCGGTTACGGCAGCAACCCCGGTTGAAGACGCGCATCACACCGAAGGACGACGTGACCGCGCACAAGGTGGTGTACGTTGGATAACGTAGAGGTCGTATTCGGCCTTGGGTTCTACGGCGTTATGATGGCGCTGGTGGTGGCGCTGACCGGGATCTCGCTGCGTCTCCGCGCCATCGACCTCACGCTCAAGAGTATCCTGAAGGTCTTAGAGAGACGACGATGACGAGCGCCACCACCGCTCCTCTTGTGCTCACGGTATTACGCCCCAGCCTCAGCACGCCGGCCGGACGCCGGCACGCCGCCACTTGGCTGAGACGGCTCGCGCGGCTGCTGGCCAGCGACGACAGGCGACTCACGCAGCAGGATACAGTAGTTCGGTTCGGGACGCATCAGGGGTTCTCGGTCCGCTATGGACCTTCCGGATCAGAAACACGATGACGGACGGACTGCGCGCCATCGACCTCGACGGCTTGGAGCCAGACCCGCCCGCGCCTGACTCAGCACCCGTGATTGCGAGCGCCAGCGGCTGGCACACGGTGACTGCCACGGTGGGCGCAGGCGGTACTGGCGCATACGCTACACCGTCAGCACCCCCAACTACGGCCAAAGTATCCGCGCTGGGCGTGGCCGCGATATTTTGCGCGACTTTCGTTGCTGGAGTTGGGGTTATGGCCGCATACGAATGGTGGTTCAGCCCACCGCCAGCGCCGAGTGAGTGGAACCAGCGCGCCGAGCAGGCCATTAAAGAGTCGCAACCCGCAAGTACTACATGGCTGGGCGACTGGACGCTCGCGCTCAGGGCCGCTGGCGTCAAACCGGACGAGCCGCTACCTGCGTGTGACCCCGACTACACCGGCACGAACGCGGCTGGTCAGCGCGTCACCAAGCAGGGCCGCGCGTGCGCGCACACGGTGGCGGTCGGCACACCAGCCAGCTACGACTGCGCGCCAGCCGTTGCGGTCGGCACTGCGAGCGGCGTGACGTATACGTGCACCAACACAGTCATTACGGGCGCTGGCGGCTACGGAGGTAAACTACCGAAGTGAGCCGCGCCATTGCCTTCTCACCGGACGGCCTCGCCAAGTTCCTCGGGCGGATGGAGCAGGCCACCGCCATGGCCGTCGCTGCGGCCGACGCGGACCCTGAGCGCGCCATCTGGACACCAGGGACGAAGACGTTCTTCATTCCCGAGACGCCGATCTACCGGCGTGACTTCATCCGAGCGGTGGCGATCGGCGCCGCAGGGCTACTCGCCACCGAACTGCTCGCGCAGGCCACGGGCAACGAGCCGCTGATTGTCGTGCCGGAGCGGTTTTGCTATACGCAGATGACGAAGGACGGCGTGGCCGCGTTGTACTACAAAGCTGATGGCACACTGGGCCGCGTGCTGGTGGATGGCCAGGTGGTGCCGGACACGCATACGCGACTGCGGATCGCGGCGCAGGTGAATAGCCAAGGGCGCATGTTACGCAAAGAGGGGAGGCTCTCATGAAGCGACTCGCTATGTGCACCGTCGTCATCCTCGCGCTGGCCGCCGCCAGTGCGCAGGCACAGACCTTCCAGTTCCAACCGTTGACGCCCGTGTTCGTGCCCGTGTTCGTGCCGCTGATTGGCACCGCCACAGCCCCGTCCATCGTGGCGCAGGACGGCACGTACCTGGGCAAGCTGTCACTGGACCGCTTCGCACCGGACAGCATCAGCAACCCGTTCGGGCCGTACGGCAGCCGGTTCAGCCCCACGTCGATTCAGAACCCGTTCTCGGTGTATGGCTCGCGGTTCAGCCCGCTGTCGCCGACCAATCCGTTCGCCAGTGATCCGCCGTGGATTCTGACGGCTGGCCGTGACGGCGGCATCTACGTGACGTGGCTCAGGCCGCAGTAGATGCTCTACTGTTGCGGTGGGTTGAACGGGTCGCATACATGCGCATGCCGCAGCGATGCCGCATGGCAGGCGGAGCGCATCGTGTGCTGGTGTTGCGGAGGAAATTTCCAGAGGCACTGGGCGGCGCTTTGGGGCGACAACGGGCGGGCGTTGCTTCCCGTGCGAAGGGCACCACGACCCGTGCGATCAGCGTACGAACTTGAAGTGCGAAGAGACGTGGCTCTGGGAATTGACTGAACAGGATGCCGAGCCGGATGCCATCGTGGCAGGCTGGACCGGCGAGGCGTTGTTGATGGGGCAACTCCGATGAGCCGCACCAAGGGTCAACTCCTGCTCCAAGGCGCCGCCGCCTTCCACGGCGGGGGGCCCGTCTACGCCACCCCGTACACGGGGCCGCAGGCCAGCCACTGGCGAACCGGCTGGCTCCAAGGGCAGGTCGGGACCCTCCCGCCTGGGGAGGCGCCGACGCCCACCCAGATCTGCACGCCAGCCGCCGCCGGCCGACGGCGCGTCCGGCGTCTCCGCCAGCCGTGACCGGCTAAGTAATTATGAATGCGATCAAGCAACATATCCCGGCGTTTGTGGACGTGGAGCACCGCCCAGGATGGATTCCATTCGACACGACGGATGAATTACTCAACCTCGATGTCGTGCGGCGGTATCGAGATGAGAAGTTTCACCGCTGGTCGAAAAGCGGTGACCACTTGATGGTGGAATCCGACGAAGGCTACGAATGGTGGGTCGTCGGGTTTCTGAAAGACGCCGCCGCAGTGGATCTGCCGGCGTGGAAGGCGAAGTATCTCGCCAGGCTAGCCGATGGCCGCGAAGTGACGTTGACGGACGAAACCACGCCTCGGGTGTGGTCGAGTTGCGGTGGCCATCTCAAGCTAAGCGATGGGACCACGGCGGTGAATGTCCGATCTGAGCGCCAGATGGCGCAGCAAGCCGAAGATCGGGAGCTGGAGTTGCAGGGACTATGCCCGCAGTGTCGAACTGCGTTCGAGCGGACCGAAACGCTGCAATCGGACGGGTTCATCAAAGCGCGCGACGTCTGTCTATCGTGTGGCCGTAGCATCACGTCGTGGCGACCTGTTCACACATGACCGGCCTCACCCGGCTCGCCCTCGGCGGCGCAGCCTGGATTGCCGCCCTGCTCGTGGCCGGGACCGTGCTCTGGGCTGCGCTGTTCGGCCTCTGCGTGGCGATCGCCCGCTAGACCTTAGCGTGGGTCGCCCTGACGCCCTGGATGGCCCCTGCGGGCGCCTTGGCTCGGAATCCGGCTTTACGAGTTAGGCCGGCTCGGCTACCGTAGGCGACGGTTGGACGCCGCGCAGGCGAGACCGTTAATCAATCAGCCAACAGGAGCGCGTATGGCCACGGGCAAAGCCGAACAGAAGGCGTACGGCGTGGAAGTGCGCGCCGAGAAGGCGGCGCCAGCGGGCGACAAGACGCTGAAGCGGGTGGAGATCGAGCGCAGCGACAACGGCGGGTTCATCGTGCGGTGCTTCCACGAGATGAAGACCAAGAAGGGCGCCCGCGCGCAGGGCATGTTCCCGAGCGCGTACATGGAGCCGGAGATGTACACGTTCACCACGAAGGAAGCGATGGACGCGTACACCGACAGCCTGTTCGGGATCGAGGATTCGAAGACCGAGGCACCGAAGGCAAAGGCGAAGGACAAGGCCGCGTAAGCCACCCGAGTGATGCCGTGCCCTTTCAGATCTGGTGCGCGTTGCACGTGGCAGCAGCCAGCGACCGGCTTGACCGCTTCGAGCAAGCGTACCGCCGCCGCGAATTGGCGCGCGACTACCGGGAGCAGCGGTGTTCTAGGCGGGCCACGTGGTGGGAGCAGGCCGTCGTCGACACCTACGCGCTGCCGCGCGAGATGAGCAGCCTATGCCGCTAGCGCCAGGGTACAGCCGCAAGACGATTTCCAAGAACATCACGTTGCTCGTAGCCGAAGGGCGCCCGCAGAAGCAGGCGGTCGCCATCAGCCTGTCGAAAGCCCACACCCCCAAGAAGAAACGCAAGAAGTAGAGGAGCCTGCACATGAGCAAACAGGGCACCAACAAGAACAGCGCCACCAAGCCGGCCAGCACCACGTCCATGGCGGCCGTCAAGAAAGCGGCCGGCGGCAAGGTGGACACCGGCAACCAGAAGACCCCGTATCCGGCGCGTCAGGGCCGGTAGGCCGGCGCCGTGCAGCTGCTCAAGTTCCCGCTGGTGCGCCCGCCAGCGGACGTGAGCCACCCCGCGTTGCCCGAGAGCGTGGTGGCGCGGATTGCCGAGCCTGGCTTGGAAGCGACCGAGCGGCAGCGGGTGCGCGAGCTCGCGGCCAAGATCAAGACCGAGGCGCAGTTCGAGCAGATCTTGGATGACGCGGAGACGCCGGAGATGCGCGAGGCGATCCGCGAGATGTTGCGGCCACACCTCCGGTTCGCGTTGAGCGATGCGGTCGATGCCGACGCCACAGCCATCGCCGAGTAGCTGGGCGGACCGGATCCTGTTCGCGGCCATCATCCTCGCGGCGGTGTACTTCATGGCGACGGGCGAGCCGTGCGGGAGCGGATGTTTCTGATGAGTCAAACCATCGCCACAGTGACCATTCGCCGCGCCAGTCGTATGACGAAGCGCGGACGCCGCTCGCTCGCCGCGTGGCTCCGCCGCCACGCCAAGATGTTGGAGCGGCAGGGCGACCGTTACTCGGCCCGATTTCCCGGCCGTTACATCATTCCCAGCCGTGGCTGACCCGCTTCTCCAGCATCTCCCCCAGCGCATTCAGAAACTCGAAGACCTGACACGCCATCAATGGGCGCGCGTCATGGCCGGCGTCCTCCTGAACACCTTCGATGAGGCTCGGTTGCAGGTGCTGTTAGCACGCGGTGAAGACGCCTTCATCGCTGCGGCACGACCGATCTTGGCGGGCCACGCCTTCAGGCAGGAAGACTACCAGCACATCTACCGTGTGCTGAAGGACCGCGCCGGGCAGGTCTTGGCCGACCGGAACTTCCCCGTGGTCAGTTAGGGCATGGCCAAGAAGACATCCAAAGGCGCCGCAATCAAGCGTGGCCGCGCGCCGAAGACACCACTCCCTACTCAGCCTCCCTCCACGATTGAGTTCAACCCGTCCGGCGAAGCCGTCAACATCGCGCCAGGGCTGGACATTGTTGAGGGCGCCCCGCCAGACCCGACCGCCGGGCTCCCAGCCGACGCCGAACCGGCCGAGACGATCGATAGTGGCGTCACGGAGGAGTTGACGCGCCAGCAACGCGAGGCGTCGCTCTCCAGCGCCCGGCAATCGTTCCTCTCGCGCGTGATGCGCGACTTCCGCTTCTCCGCCGATACCGAGAACCGGCTCCGGCAGGATCAACTGGACGACTTGCGCTTCAGCCACGGCGATCAGTGGCCACCCGAGATCAAGGCCGAGCGTGATCGCGACGGGCGCCCATGCCTCACGATAGACCGGCTGGAAGGCCCAATCAAACAAACCGTCAACCAGCAGCGGCAAGCGCGGCCCTCGATTCAGATCAACCCCGTGGACGACTTGGCCGACCCGAAGACGGCTGAGATTCTTCAGGGGTTGGTGCGCCACATCGAGATCCAGAGCGACGCCGACGCGGTGTACGGCTCGGTGGGCGACCGGCAGGTGCGCGTGGGGCGTGCGTTCTTCCAGATCACGACCGAGTTCACGGACGACGACGGGTTTGAGCAGGAGATTTACATTCGGCGCGTGCGCAATTCGTTCCGCATCTACCCGGACCCACGCGCGCAGCGGCTCGACTCCAGCGACATGCGGTTCTTGTTGGAGGTCGAGGATATCACGCCCGAGGAGCACCGGCGCCGGTGGCCGCAGGCGAAGGTGTCCAGCGCCAGCAACCTCATGTCGATTGGCGATGCCACGCAGGGGTGGTTCCCGAGCGGGCTCATCCGCGTGGCGAACTACTGGTACATCGACGAGGTGCGCGAGGAGCGGTCGCAGGTGCAGTTCTCGGACGGCCGGACCACGTCGGTGAACCGTGGCGACCTCCGCCTGCCACCACCCGATGTAACAGCGATGCTGTCGGCTCAAGGCCAACTCGGCGCGGGCCAGGAGTGGGCGTTGGCGCCGCTCCAACCCGCCGATGGCGAGGAGCCAGGCTTCGAGCTCGTCAAGGTGCTTCAATCGCGCGCCGTCCTGCGCAAGAAGGTGAAGGTCGCCAAGATCAACGGCGTAGAAGTGCTGGAGGGGAACGAGGACCTGACGGCGGGCCGGGACTGGCTCGGGAGTTTCATCCCGTGGTGCATCGTCACGGGGCAGGAGTACGACATCGACGGGCAGGTGGACTATCAGGGCATTGTCCGCAAGGCGCGCGACCCGCAGCGCATGTCAAATTATTGGAAAAGTAGCATGACGGAGCAGATTGCCATTGCTCCGCGTGCGCCATTCGTGGGGTATGAAGGCCAGTTCGAAGGGCACGAGCTCCAGTGGAAGCAGTCCAACCGACGCAACTTCCCGTACTTGGAAGTCCGCCCGATGGTGTTGGGCGGGCAACCAGCGCCGCTGCCGCAGCGTCAGGCATTCGAGCCGCCGATTCAGGCGATGGTGTACGCCAGCCAGCAAGCCGAGAACGACCTCCGGGCCGTCACGGGGTGGACCGACGTGCAGGAGCGTGAGACGCAGCCGGAGCAGTCTGGGCGCGCCATCCTCGCGCGGCAGGCGCAGTCCGAGTTGAACAACTCGAACTACCTGGAGAATCTGAGCTTCGCCATCCGGCACGCCGGGCGCATCATCGTGGACTTGATTCAGAAGGGCGTTTACAGCACGTTCCGCGTGCGGCGCATTGCCGGTATCGACGACGAGAAGAAGGTGGCGGCCGTGCATGGC
>Ga0082335_1006483_pt1 | contig 15029 bp, 9 predicted proteins | sample Subgrocontami58m_FD_72375 | JGI IMG/M metagenome (GOLD analysis project Ga0082335, IMG submission 72375) | Subsurface groundwater microbial communities from S. Glens Falls, New York, USA - GMW37 contaminated, 5.8 m (SPADES assembly) (version 2) ...
CTGCGCGGCGCGGTCCGAAACCTCGTGGTCCGCGACAGCGGCCAGTTTTTTCTCGGCGGTTACCAGGGCGACGGCGGCACGTTCACCGCCCCCGCCAGCGCGCCCGTCATCGGCACGCAGCCGGTCAGCCAGACCGCGACGGCGGGTGCGACCGTGACGTTTTCCGCGGCCGCGACCGGCAATCCGCCGCCGACCTACCAATGGTCGCTCAATGGCGTGCCGCTCGCGGGTGCGACCAACGCCACGCTGACCGTCACCAACGTCCAGCTCGCGAATGCCGGCGGCTACACGGTTACCGCCAGCAATGGGCTGGGGAGCGTTACCTCGAACGTTGCCACGCTCAGCGGTTCGGACCCCGCGCCGACGATCTCCACTCAACCGCAGGCCGCCACCGGCATTGCCGGCCAGCCGATCTCGCTCACGGTTGCGGCCACCGGCGCAGGCACGCTGACGTATCAGTGGCGCCGCAACGGCGTGGCGATCCCCGGTGCGACCAATGCCAGCTACACGATCGGGACGGCGAGCCGCACGGATGCGGGCGTATACGACGTCGTGGTTGCCAGCGGGCTTTCGATTGCGGTGTCGCAGACCGTCCGCGTGGCCGTCGCGCCGACCAGCTACCCGCAGGTGATCAGCGCGGACCCGAACTTCAGCCCCACCGTCGAAATCATGGGCGGCAGCGTATCCAGCATCCTTAGACTCGGAAGCGGCCAGGACATCGTGGTTGGCTCCTTCACCCGGCTGAACGGCGTGCCGGCGCGGAACGTGGCGCGGGTCAATGCGGACGGCTCGACGGACTCCACCTTTGCGACCGAAGTGATCGATGGCACGGTCAACGCCGTGGTCGCGCAGAGCGACGGGCGGCTCGTCATCGGCGGCAACTTCACCAATGTCGGCGGCCAGCCGCGCAACGGCCTCGCCCGGCTGAATGCCGATGGCGCTTTCGATCCTTCCTTCGCACCGGCGGTCGGATACCAGACGACCAATGCCGTCGCGCTGCAGAGTGACGGCAAGATCCTAGTCGCGACGAGCAATTCGACCTTCAGCTTCCTGGCCCGCGTGAATCCCGATGGCACGCGCGACAGCTCGTTCAATCCGGCGCCGAATTCGTTCGTGCGAACCGTGGCGGTTCAGCCCGACGGCAAGATCGTTGTCGGTGGTGATTTCACGACCATCGGGGGCGTGAAGCGGAACCGGATTGCGCGGATCAACGCGGACGGCACGCTCGATAGCACATTCAATCCCAATCACGGAGGTGCACTCGGCGATGGATTCAACAACTTCGTGACAAAGGTCTCGGTCCTCGCGGACGGCCGAATTCTTGCCGCCGGTCCGTTCACGGAATTCGACGGCTTTAGCGCGAAGCGGATTGTGCGTCTGACGGAAACCGGCTTGATAGATCTGAGCTGGAGTCCTACCTTAAGCGCCGGAACCGGTGCCGATTCCACCGTCAACGCGATCGAGGTTCTCGCCGACGGTCGAATCCTTATTGGCGGCGATTTCACGGCCTATAGTGGCGTATCCCGGTCCCGCCTCGCCCGGCTGGATAGTAATGGCGCGCTCGATACGACCTTCGTGCCGCTGGCGCCCTCGAGCACCGTCAACGCAATCCTGGCTCAGCCCGATGGCACTCTGCTGCTCGGCGGCAGCTTCACGAGTTTCGGCGGCACCACGCGCTGTGGACTCGCGCAGTTGAGCGCCGAGGGGACGTCGCTCCTCGGCGGCTCGGTCCTCGGCACATTCAACGCCACCGGCGTGAGCCGCGTCGTGCCGCTGCCGGGCGGCAAGCTGCTGGTGGCGGGCAATGTCACCCACGTGAACAACACCCGGATTTTCGGCGTGTTCCGGCTCAATGCCGACGGTTCGCTCGATACCGGGTTCACGCCCAACTCAGGCTCGAGCAATGTCACCGACGCGTTTGTCCAGGCGGATGGGAAGGTTGTCGTCTGCGGCTCCTTCACCGTGTTTGGCGCTGGCTACGTGACCCGCAACCGGCTCGCCCGGTTGAATGCCGATGGCTCGCTCGATCCCACCTTCGATCCGGGCGCCGGCCCCAGCAGCACGCCCACGCGAATCATTCCGCTCGCCGGCGGCAAGCTGCTCGTTTGCGGCAGCTTCACGACTTACAACAACGTGGCGCGGGTGAATCTCGCCCGCGTGAATCCGGATGGTTCGCTCGATCCGACGTTCGACGCGGGATCGGCGGGCTTCCTGTCGACGAATGGTGTGCTGCCGCTGCCGGACGGCAAGCTGCTCCTCGGAGGCTCGTTCACCACCTTCAATGGCGTGGCCCGCAACCGGCTCGCACGGCTGAACCCGGACGGCTCGCTCGATCCCGCGTTTATCGTCGATTGCGACAGCACGGTCAGCGCGCTGGCGCTCCAGCCGGACGGCAGCCTCCTCGTGGGCGGGAGTTTCACCGCCTTGAACGGCGTCGCCCGTGCGCGGATCGGCCGGCTGACCGCGGGCGGCGCGGTCGACCTGGCATTCGATCCAGGCATCGCGCCGAGCAGCACCGTCACGAACATCCTGCTGCAGGAGGATGGCCGGATGCTGATCGCCGGCTCGTTCAGCTCGGTGAACGGCTATCCCAATTCCGGATTCGTCGCGCGGTTGGCGGCGAACGGATCGCTGGACACGACTTTCTCGACCATCGGCCTCGTCTCGGTGCCGGCCACGCTCACGATGCTGGACGACGGCTCGTTGCTGCTGGGCGATTCCTACCTCCGTTTCGGCAACGCGCAGCGCTACGGGCTGGTGCGCACGCTCTCGGCCCCGGGCCCGATCATTGTCCAGCAGCCGGCGGGAGTCAGCCTGCTGGCCGGAAACTCGCTGACCTTGTCGGTCTCGGTGGCCGGCGGCACCGGCGTGACGTATCAGTGGCGGAAGGACGGCACGGCCATCGCCGGGGCAACGGCAGCCGCTTACACCGCCGCCAATGTCCAGTCCACCGATGCCGGCGGCTACAGCGTCAGCATCACCGCCGGGGGAACGGGACTGACCTCCGCGACCGCGACGGTGACCGTCGCGGCTTCGGCACCAGTGTCTTCGGGGACGATCTCGAGCTTCGGCGGCGGCATCAAGGCCGGCACGCGGTGGCCGCTCACAGCGCCAACCCTGACCGCCGGCTCGACGCCACTGTCGTATCAGTGGTCAAAGGACGGCACAAACATCCCCGGCGCCACCCAGCCGGTTTTCCTGCCGCCGACGTGGCAGCCGGCGGATGCGGGCGGCTACAATGTGCTGGTTTCGAACAGCCTCGGTACGCTGCCGAGTACCACGTTCACCCAGGCCGTGGTCGATGGTCCCGACTGGCAATGGCGGTTCCCCCTGCCGCAGGGACAGAATGTGGCGAGCGTCGTGTTTGCCAACGGCCGGTTCGTCACGGTGGGCATCCGCGGGAGCATCATGACGTCGAACGACGGCGTGAACTGGACTCTGAAACGGCTCGGCGTTTCGGATTTGCTCACCGCGATCGCGTATGGAAACGGCACCTACGTCGCGATTGGTCAGTTCGGCACGGTGTTCACTTCAACCGACGCGGTGAACTGGACCCGGCGTGATGCCGGGGTGGGCTCCGACGCGCGCTACTTTGCCACGGGCGTGCATGCATTGACGTTTGCCAACGGACTCTTTGTCGCCGTCGGCACGCGCGGGCTCGTGGCGTCTTCTTCGGACGGCATCGCCTGGACGGTCGCGAACGCGCCCACGTCGGACACGCTGGCGGCGGTGGCCTATAACGCGTCCAAGTGGATCGCAGTGGGGACCGCCGGCCGCACGTTCACGTCGACGAATGCGACCACCTGGACCGTCGGGGTCGGCGTGCCGGAGAGCGTCAGCTTCATCGTGGCGGGTGCCGGTCTGTTCGTCGCCAGCGGCGGCACGTTCGCCTACACCTCGCCGGACGGCACGGCCTGGACTCGGCGCAATCTCCCGACTCCTGCCTCGCTCCGAAGCCTGCAGTTCACCGATGTGGGTTTCGTCGGTTCGACGAGCTTCCTCAGCCCAACCGGAGTGTACCTCGTCTCGCCTGATGGGATCACCTGGACCAGGCGCACCATGGATTTCAGCCTGAATGGAGCTCCGAACACGATGACGCATGGCGCTAGCCGTTATGTCGCGGTCGGAGGCACCGGCGATCCGTTGCTGTCCTCCGCGGACGGCAATGCGTGGACGCGGCCGGGTCCGGCATCAACGACTGCGTTCTTCGCGGTCGCCGCTCGCACCGGCACCCTGGTAGCCGTGGGCCTCAGCGGAAATATCTACTCCTCCTTCGACGGGTTCACCTGGACCGCGCGGACTAGCGGAACGACGAATTCCTTGAACGACATCACGTATGCAGCCGGCAGCTTTGTCGCGGTGGGCTCGGCGGGCACCGTCGTCACTTCGCCGGATGGCATCGCCTGGACGACGCGGACCAGCGGCACGGCGGGCACCCTGCGCGGGGTCAACTATCTCAACGATCGGTTCTATGCGGTCGGCGACGGTGGCGTGCTGCTCACGTCGACGGACGGCGCCACGTGGAGCGCCGTCGCGAGCGGTATCTCGCAGAACCTCTTCAAGTCCGCTTACGGCGCCGGCACCTACGTGGCCGTGGGTGCGGCCGGCACCGTGCTCTCATCGACCAACGGGACGGCATGGTCCGCGCAGACGCTCAGCGGCGTGACCTCGGACATTCGCGACGTCGTCTTCGCCAACGGCGTGTTCGTCCTCGGCAGCACGGGCGCCAGCATCCGCACGTCGACGAACGGCACCACCTGGACGTCCCGCACGAATCCGCTCGGCATGGCCATCAACGCGACCGCCTTCGCCGGCGCCAAGTTCTACCTCCTCTCGACCGGCAACACGACGTATCTGACTTCCACGGACGGCACAACGTGGACCGGTTCGCAAAACGGCTGTGCGAACATCCTCAACGACCTCGTGCAGTTCGGCGACACGATCATCGGCGTCGGCGCGGCGAACACCATCCTCGCGCTCGAACTCGTCGCCTCGCCGCCAACCATCGCCGTGCAGCCGCCGTCGACGATCGCGGCGCTGCCGGGCCAGACCGTCAACCTCAGCGTGAGTGCCACCGGCAGCGGCCCGCTCGCGTATCAGTGGTACAAGAACAACACGCTCATTACGGGCGCCACGAATGCCACGCTCACACTCGGCAATGTGCAGGCGAGCGACTCCGGGAGCTACACCGTGACGATTACCAACAGCCTCGGTACCGCCACCTCCTCGGCCGCGAACCTCGCGCTCGCGCCGACGTTCGTAACCCAGTTCTCCAGCCGCTCGGTCGGCCTCGGCGGACGCACGACGTTCACTGTCGTCGCCAGCGGCACCTCGCCGCTGAGCTTTCAGTGGCGCAAGAACGACGCGCCCATTTCCGGGGCGACCAACTCCACCTTCACGATCGATCCGGTCGCGACGGCCAACGCCGGCAATTACTCCGTGTACGTGAGCAACTCCGCCGGTAACCAGACTTCGGTGACCGGCACGCTCACCGTGTTGCCGAATCCGCTCGGCTACTCCGCGCGACAGTTTGTCCGCGCCGACGGGCTGACTGGCTTCTTTGTCATCGAGGGCACGCAGTCCAAGCACGTGTTGCTGCGCGCGCTCGGGCCCACGCTGTCGATGTTCGGCGTCAGCGGCGTGCTGGGCGATCCCCAGATCACGCTGTTCGACGCGAACGGCCAGCAGCTCGGCGCGAACGACAACTGGGGCAGCATCACCGGCGTGGACTGGAACGCGCTGTTCAGCCAGGTCGGCGCTTCGGCGCTGCCGGCGGGCAGCCTCGACTCCGCGCTGCACATGACGCTGGCGCCCGGCGCGTACTTCGCGCGCGTCACGGGGGTGAGCGGTGCGACCGGTCAGGTGCTGCTCGAGCTCTACGACCTCGACCTCAATCCGAACTCGCGGCTGGCGTACGTCGGTTTGCGCGGCCGCAATGAAGCCACTGGCGCGATGACCGGTGGGCTGACCGTTTCCAATTCCGCCAACAAGCGGATGTTGATTCGCGCCGTCGGGCCGACCCTGGGCACTGCGACGGCGATGGTGAACCCACAACTTCTGGTGATCGATACCTCGGTCACCGCCGCGAGCAACGATGACTGGGGCGGCACCTCCGCGCTCGTCGCCGCGGCGACGCAGGCCGGCGCATTTGCGCTGCCGACTACGAGCACCGATGCGGCGGTGCTCGTCGAATCGCGGATTGGCACCGGCGGCTATGTCGCGCAGGTGCCGCTCGCCAGTGGCACCGGCGACGTACTGCTCGAATTCTACGATCTCGCGGGGACGACGGTGGCGTCCTTTCCGCCGATGGTGGTGGGCCCGCCGGTCAGCCGCAGTATTGTGGCCAACGATACGGCGACGCTGCGCGTGCTGGCGGTCGGCGGCCCGACGGTCGCGTACCAGTGGCGGAAGGGCGGCGCGCCGATTTCCGGGGCCACGGCCTCGGCGCTGGTCCTGGGCAACGTGCAGGCGGCCGCGGCCGGGAGCTACGACGTCGTGGTCAGCAACGCGGCGGGCAGCGTCACGTCCACCGCGGCCGCGATCACCGTGGTCGATCGGCTGGTGAAGATTGTGAGCCAGACGGCCGTGGCCGGCTCGACCGTCGTCGTGCCGGTGCAGTTGATCGCGCACGGCGACGAAAATGCCCTCGGGTTCAGCGTGAATTTCGATCCCACGCAGCTTACCTTCGCCAGCGCGGCGGTGGGAGCGCAGGCGACCGATGCCACGTTGAATGTGAACTCGACCCAGGCGGTTTCGGGGCGGCTGGGCTTTGCCTTGGGCAAGTCGGCCGGTGCCGTGTGGGCGGCGGGGACGCAGGAGATCGTGAAGATTACGTTCACGCTCGGCAGCACGGTGCCGAATGCGACGGTGTCGGCGCTGACCTTCGGCGATGTACCGGTGACGCGTGAAATCGCCTCCGCGGCGGCGGTTACGCTGCCAGCCGCCTACCAGGATGGCAGCATCACGGCGTTCAACGGCTACGAAGCCGACATGAACGGCAACGGCGCCGTGACCGTCACCGACTGGGTCAAGATTGGCCGGATCGTGGCGGGCCTGGATCCGGTGCCGGCTGGCGTGGATTTCATGAAGGCGGACTGCGCCCCGCGGAGTTCGCTTGGCAATGGAGCGCTTTCGATTACTGACTGGGTTCAAGCCGGCCGGTATGCCGCGGGTCTGGACCCGCTCACCTCGGTCGGTGGTCCATCCAGCCAGTAAACCGACCCGCACCGCCCGCCCATCGCGAACCTTCAAGCACAGCACAAATCACGATCATCCTCCCATGAAACTCCTGGCTTTTGTTCGCAATGCATCGCGGTTTGGCGGGCTGGCGCTGGTGTTCGCCGGTTCGTTGCTGGCGCAGCGCAACGTCGCCGTTTCGGTCGCCAACAACGATCTGACAGGTTCCGGCGCAGCGACCATCGTCCTCACCAGCCAGGGCGACGAAAATGCCCTGGGGTTCACGGTGACGTTCGATCCGATGGTGCTGCGATTGGAAGGCACGAGCAACGGCGCGGACGTAACCGGCGCGACCGTGCATGTGAACACGCGACAGGCGACGAGCGGCCGGGTGGGGGTGGTGCTCGGGCTGGCCAGCGGCTCGGCCTTTGCGCCAGGCCAACGCGTGTTGGTGGAATTGAAATTTGCCGTGCTCGCGTCGTCGCGGACGAACACCGCGATCGGCTTCGCCGATGCGCCTGTCGCCCGGGAGGTTTCCGATCCGCGCGCGCGTGTGCTGACCGCGACCTACACCGGCGCGACGGTCTCCGCCGGCACCACGCCGCCGGGCGGTACGTGAGGATCGGCGGGCTCTGCCACCGCGGGTGACCGCGATTATTCCGTCGGATGCCCGGCGCAATCGTCGCCCTCACCTCCTATGCCCATGAGCCGATGCTTCACGGTTCGAAAGCTCCTCGTCGCCCTGGTCGCGCTGGCGACGTTGCCGGCCGCGGAGAAATCCGCCCAGGCGGAGAAATCCGCCAAGGGACCGGCGCGCTGGGAGGAAACGATTCGCCGGTTCGAGGCCGCCGATCGGGCCAGTCCGCCGCCGAAGGGGGCGGTGCTGCTCGTGGGCGGATCCAATGCGCGGCGCTGGACCGACGTCGGCACCTATTTTCCGCAGCAGCACGTGATCAATCGGGGCTTCGGCGGCGCCCTCATGAGCGACGTGCTCCATTTCGCCGATCGCATTGTCCTGCCCTATGCGCCGAAGGCGATCCTGCTGAATGCCGGCGGCAACGATCTTAGTTCCGGCCAAACCCCCGAGCAGGTGCGCGACGCGGCGCGGGCGTTTGTCGCCAGGGTGCACGCGGCGCTGCCGGAGACGCGCATCTACCCGATTGCCGTGCCGCCCGTGCTGCGCGCGGCCGGCTTGCCCGGCGCCATGGCGACGATCCAGAAGACCAACGCGCTGCTCGCCGAACTCGCCCGCTCGGAAAAGAACGTCGAGTTCGTCGATCTGTTCACCGCGTTTCTCGATGCCGACGGCAGGCCGCGGACCGAGTTGTTCGTTGAAGACGGCACCCACTTCAGCCCGAAGGGCTACGCCATCCTGACCGGTTTGCTGCGCGGGAAATTCTGAACGGGTGGGGTCCACCGATCGGCGACGGAGCCCGAGCCGAATTGAGAGCATCGCCCACGGAACACACGGAATACCGAACCGGGATCATCTGCCGTGTCTTCGGTGAGTTCCGTGGGCCACCTGATCGACGGTGCGCAAATCCTCATTCGCGCGAATTCGCGTGGTTCGCGGCAACGCCGGACGAGGCCTTCAGGAAGATGGAGGCGCGGCGCGCCGATGGCGGAGGAAAAACTCCACGATGCGCGGCAGGTTGGGCGCGACGACGCTGCCGTGCGTGCCGCCCTTGACCTCGATGTACTCGTGCTCGACTCCGAGTTTCTTCAATTCCGCGATCATCGCACGCGAGGCGTCCACCGGCGCCGTGCCGTCCGCGTCGCCATGCACGCAGATCACCGGCACCTGCTGCTCCTTCAGTTTCACCAGCGGCGCCACGCCGGGTGACGCGCTGCCACCGGCAATCGGCCCGAGCGCCAGCGAATCGTTGGCGTGCTTCGGCTCGCTGGCGCTCGCCGCCACATGATGAACGGGGCGGTTTCCCAGGAGTTGAAGGCGTCAATGCGTCATGATGTAGCAGATGATGTTGATCGCGAGGGGATATGCGATCCGCTCGGAATACTTTTCGAAATACTCGCGGTTTTCGCCTTCGCGCTCCCAGCCGTCGCTGTCGTCCGAGTTGTGCAGCCCCATGGCGATCAGCCGGCCCTTGGCGTCGAAGATCACGCGGTGATGAATCGTGGTGCCGGGGATTTTCAGCCCGACATGGATGTTCGGCACCTGCGCCTTCTCGCGGATGTTGATGACCGTGCGGTAAAGCGGATGCTCGATCGGCAGTTCCTCGAAATGGAGCCCCGGCAGGATTTCCTGAAACAGCCGCTCGACGTGCGCCAGGTCCTCGTCGCCCCAGTAATCGGTCATCAGCATGAAGCCGCCGTTCAGCAGGTATCCGCGCAGCGCGACGATTTCCGCCGCGGTCAATCCCATCGCGCCGGGCGCCGAGGCGAAGAGGAACGGATAATGAAACAGGTCGGGGTCCGTGGCGCGCACCAGCCGACAATCCGGATCGACCCGCAGCGAGGTGAGCTGTTGCAGCCGGTACGAGAGGTTGAGGTCGGCGTCCGGCAGATCGGTGGCCCACCCGCCGCGCCGGCGGCCCGGCGGCCGGGGTGCGGCGTCGTAACGGAGCCGCGCGAAGGTGAACACCTCTCCCTCGAACCTGGCCGGGTTCTCCCACATCGGAGTGCCGGTGCTGCGTGTGCCGAGTTCGCGCGCCGTCCGCGTGCCCGGCGGCACGAAAACCTGCCCGCCCCCAAAAAACCTTCCTTGCGCGAACAATCCCGCGCCCGCCGCCAAGGCCGCGGCGAGCAGGGCGAACCCGCAACGTGGGCGGAGGCGAGGGGCGCGCACGGAACCGGGTCGATCACGTGACGGAACGCGGCGCAGGGCGGATCCGCGCAGGAAACCCGGGACCCAGGAAAGTCGGTTGATCTTCACGGGCCAACCAGCGGCTCGATGTTTCTGGCCTTTGGTCGCCGCGCGCGCCGCACGCGGTTGCGCGCTATTCGGCGGCCGCCGCGGATTTCTTCCGGCTGCGCAAAAACACGCCGGCGTAGTAGGTGATGTAGTAACCCGCGGTGAGGCCGAAGACGAGGAGCGTCAGCGGATTTTCGAACACGGAGGGCGGCGCTCCCGCCGGTCGGCCCGAACCGACGATGGTCACCACGCGATACACGATCCGCCCGACAAAGAGCAGCGTGACGGCGAGACCGATCGTCGTGTTGGGCGTGTAGAACTTTTCCTCCGCCGAAAGTTCAAACCGCGTGAGCCGCAGCCCCAGCAGCCCCAGCGGCACGGCCAGCGCCAAACCGCCGCCCAGCGCAGCCAGCGCCGAGGGGTAACGGGCCGCGCCCAGCGCGATCAGCGCGGTGACGACGCTGAAAAATATCACGGCCCCCGCCAACCGCCGCGGTCGCAAGGGCTGCCGCCCGATGTTACGCCGGACGCGCGAATATACGCGCCACAGCACGAGCGGAATAATCAACGCCGGCAGAATCTGGGCAGGGGTCATGGGGATGGGGGAACAGGGTGACAGGACGCTCCCGAAAGGAAAGCGTGACATGGACCGACGAGCGACGGCGGAACCGGCCGATGCGCCCGCAGTTCGGTTGCCCTGTCACCGGCGACCTCTGGCGTCTACGGCCGCGTGCCAACCCGGTCGAGCAGCTGCAGCCCGATGATCCCGCGGAAACGATCACGGCCGTCGAATTGCCACACCACCCGCTTGTCCGGGGTCACCTCGACCAGCAGCGGCTGCTTGCCCTCGTGGCCGTGACCGGGCCAGTTGCAGATGAGCGTATTGCCATTCTCGAGACGCTCGATCTGCGCGGCAAAACGCAGCGGATGCCCCGGCAGGTCGTTTTCGTTGACTTGCCAGACGATCCGGCCGGCGCGATCGACCTCGACCACCCGGTGCTGGTCGCCGCAGCCGACGAGCGTGTGCCCGTTCGGCAGCCGCTGCGCCATGTAGGCTTCGCCGAGTCCGTCGATCGTGCGGCGCACCGTGCCATCGGCGGCGATTTCCTTCACACACCCTTCCTTCCAGAACGCGACGAGGTAGGTGCCATCGGCGAGCTGGCGGGCGATCCGAAACTGGCCGTGCACGCTGACCGCGGTGGCAACGGGAATTTCGACGACGACCTGGCCGGCGCGATTGATTTCGACCAGCCGTTTCGTCCCGCCTTCGCAGACGAACACATTCCCGTTCGGCAGCATCTGGCACGTGTAGATTTCCGCGCCGGCCGGTGCGCGATAGTCCCACAACGCCTGTCCGGCGCGGTTGACGATGCGGGCGCCGCCCCGATCGGAGAGGAGCACGCGGCCGTCGGGCAGAACCGTCGCGTCGCAGACATCCTTCGCGGCGCACGTCCAACCGATGGTGCCGCTCTCGTCGACGAGCGCCACGCGATTGGCGCGCGGATCGGCGGCGAGGAAGGCATGACGGATCGGCTGCTCGGCCGCCGCGGCCTCGGCGAGGGAGAGCAGGACAAAGAGGCAGAGGCGCATGGTTGGATTCAAGCCACTTGGTTTTACAGGAGCGCGCAGAGGAAGCAGAGAGAATTCACTTTACGGACGTTCTCCAGCGCTCGCTGCGACCTCCTGTAAGATCGCTTGGGTTTGGTCGCGGCCTGAAGCCGCCGCAGGCTAATAGCGATCCAGATCGTTCACGTTTGCGACAATCTCCAAACCCCAGATTTGTTGACCGCGGATAACACCGAGCGCGCGGATAATCGCAGGCGAAAGTCCGAAAATCCGCGTCCTCGGCGTAATCCGCGGTTGAATCGCAAGCGGGTCCATTCCCCGTAGCTTGCTACGTTCCTTCATGCGATTAAACGGAGCCCGATCCGCGCAGCGGTCGCTTGGCCTTGATGCTTCGGAGCTTGCAACGGGGTGGCCAAGCGAAGGGCGGAGTTTTCACTGCCTTGGCACTCCCTTCGGTTGCGGCGTCGAGCCGCGGCAGGAAATCTTCGGGCTAGTTTTTCAGAAACGGCGCGACCTCCATCCGCACTTTTTTCAACCGCTCCTGAAAGGCGGGACTTTTCTTGATCTCCAGCACGATGGGTTCGGCCAGCATCCAGCCGCCGACGACGTCGCTCGGGAAGTGGACCCCTGCATGGATTCGGCCCCAGCCCGCGCGATGGGCGAATTCGAGCAATGCCTGCCGCTGGCCGGGAAAAATTTCCGCCAGCACGCCGGCGCGGGTGAAAAGCGAGGTGGCATGGCCGCTCGGATACGAATCGTTCGACGGCTTGCCGACGCAGGGTTGCACCCGGGGATCGACCGCGTAGGGCCGCGCGCGGGCGAACAGCTTCTTCGCGACTTCGGTGATTTCGTGACGATCCTCGTCCACGTCCTTCAGCAGCGCGGCGGTCTCCGGCAGGTTTTCGCGGGTGAACCACGGCCCGAGGATGTCGGCCGACATGAAGGCGTCGTTCTTGTCGACGCGTTTCGCCCAGGCAATGTGCTCCGGCGCTCGCCACGCCTGCGCCTGCAACACCGCCTCGAGATCCGAGCGCGCCGCCAGCGTGCCATCGGCCGGCGGTGCCGGCAGCACCTTCGCGCAGTCCACGGACGTCGGCGTGGCGAAATGAGTCGTGAACGGCTTCTTCGCCGCGGTCTTCGGCGCAACGGCGATCCCGTTGGGCTGCGCCGCGCTCCACGGAGCCGGGAGCGCGAGGAAGACGAAAGCGAGCAGTGACCGGGAACGGAACGGCAGTTTCATGCGGGCAAGACTCGTAATGGTTGGAGGGAGGCAGGCAATTTCCGAAAAGCCCAATTCGAAAACGAGCCTGGCGCGACTTCGACGTAGCGCTCACGGGGCGGTTCGCGGTCCGGAGTTCACCGCAGCGTGGGTGGAAGCCTCACGGCTTCCGCTCCGGACCGAGCGAGCGCGGTTGCCCAGCCAGGAAACTGCCGGCTCGCGTGTCGATTTCGCCGCGGACATGTTCATGGCCGCATTCGCGTCACCCATGAAGACTTCACTCTTCGCGCCTCTCCTGCTCGCAACCGTCGCTGGCGCCCAGCCGGCGCTGACCGTTTACAACCAGGGCTTCGCCGTCGTGCGCGAGCGATTGCCGTTGAACCTGACGGCGGGTGAAAACGCCGTGACGTTCAGCGGCGCCACCGCGCAACTCGAGCCGGACTCGGTCGTGCTCCGCGACCCGGCGGGCCGCGTGCAGGTGCGCATCCTCGAGCAAAGCTACCGGGCCGACGCGATGTCGCAGGGTGCGTTGCTCGCGCTCAACGAGGGCAAGGAACTCGACTTCGTCGTCCGCGATCAAAACGCGAAGGAATACATCGTCCGCGGCAAGGTCATCCGCAGCGGCCACACTCCGGGCGGCGGGGAACCACTCACGCCGATCATCGAAGTCGACGGCAAGCTCCGCTTCTTCCTGCCGGGCCAGCCGCTCTTTCCCGCGCTCGCCGGCGACGGCATCCTCAAGCCGACGCTCAATTGGACACTCAGCGCGAACCAGGCCGCGCAGTTCGAGGCGGAGCTCGGCTACATCACGAATGGCCTGACCTGGCAGGCGGCCTACAATCTCGTCGCCCCCGAAAAAGGCGATCAGCTCGACGTCGTGGGCTGGGTGACCGTGAACAACCAGAGTGGAAAAGTTTTTGAGAACGCCTCGATCAAACTCATGGCGGGCGACGTGAACCGCGTGCAGCCGCGGGCGCCGCGGTCGATGGCGCGCGGCGCCGTGATGATGGAAATGGCCGCCGCGGACGGCGCGGTGACCGAGAAAGCCTTCGACGAATTTCACCTCTACACGCTGCCGCGCGCCGTGACGCTGCGCGACCGCGAGACCAAGCAGGTCGAGTTCATGCGCGCCACCGGCGTGAAGGCGCCGGTGATCTACGTGTACGATGGCGCCGCGATGTTCGGCGTTTTCCAGGGCGGGATGGTGCGCGATCCCGGCTACGGCACGCAGAGCAACAAGAAGGTGTGGGTCATGCGCGAGTTTCGCAACAGCGAGGAAAACAAGCTGGGGCTGCCGCTGCCGAAGGGACGGCTGCGCTTCTACCGGCGCGACGACGCGGATGGCCGGATCGAATTCACCGGCGAAAACGAGCTCGACCACACGGCGAAGAACGAACTCATCCGCGTGAAGACCGGCGACGCGTTCGACGTCGTCGGCGAGCGAATCCGCACGAACTTCAACGGGAACAACCGGCAGGACTTCGCGGAGGAGGATTTCGAGATCAAGGTACGCAACCGGAAGACCGAGCCGATTCAGGTCCGGATCGTCGAGCACCTTTATCGGTGGTCGAACTGGAGCATCACGCAGAAGTCCGACGAGTTTGTGAAGAAGGACGCGCAGACGATCGAGTTTCAGGTCAGAGTCGCGCCGGACACGGAGAAGGTCGTGACGTACCGCGTCCGCTACGAGTGGCGCTGAGGGCGGTTGGTGGCTCTTGGCCGCAACTACTTAGCAGATCGCCCGCTAATCACGCGAATCAACGCGAAGGACCGGGGATGGAACATTTGGCGCGGAAGAACAACCCCACGGTATGCGTGGGCCGCTCCGTATCCGCGATTTTCATTCGCGTCGATTCGCGTGAATTCGCGGGCCACTGAATAGATCCGCCAAACCTTCGGTTGCGGCCGGGCCGCGGTAGGAAGGATTCAGCTCACGGCGCGAGCCGGTTCGCTTCGAGCTCGGCGATTTTGCGCGCGGTATCCGAGCCGGGTGCGGCGCGGGTCTTCGCCTCGGCCAGGGCACGGGCAAAGCTCGGCTGATCGCCGAGCTGCTGCGCGGCGAAGGCCTGGTTGAACCAGAATGACGCCTCGCCCGGATCCAGTTCGCAGGCGCGGCGGAAATCCGCCAACGCGGTGGACCAGCGGGTTTGTCGAGCCGCGACGAATCCGCGCGCGTTGAACGCGGGTGCAAATCGC
>Ga0082335_1006485_pt1 | contig 15020 bp, 1 predicted proteins | sample Subgrocontami58m_FD_72375 | JGI IMG/M metagenome (GOLD analysis project Ga0082335, IMG submission 72375) | Subsurface groundwater microbial communities from S. Glens Falls, New York, USA - GMW37 contaminated, 5.8 m (SPADES assembly) (version 2) ...
GCCGCGCGGGTCTTTCCCCGAAAAACCCAACTCGCCGGCAACCACCAGATCGTTAATCTTGATCACCATGCCGTCCACTTCATAATCGAGCGTGTCGCGTTTGTCGTTCCACGACTCGCAGTATTTGATTGCCGATTCGATGTTAGGAAATTTTTTGATCACGTCGGCAATGGGGAAACCGTAAGCCTTAAGCGTCTCCAGCAAATCCCATTGAGTCTTGAATTCGATTCCCTTCGCATCCACGACCGAATAACACAATAACGAGATGGGGCGCGTGGCAGTGAGTTTAGGATCGAGTTGACGAAGAGCGCCTGAAGCCGTGTTGCGTGGATTGACGTAGGTTTTTTCGCCCGCCGCTTCTTGGCGTTTGTTTAACTCTTCAAAATCTTCGACGAAGATCACGGCTTCGCCGCGAACAACAAGAGAGGCAGGCGGCTTCACTTTTGAGGCGGCATCCACCGGGATTCGTAACGGTAGCGGCTTCACCGTTTTGAGATTCGGTGTGATGTCCTCACCCGTTTCGCCATCACCGCGAGTCGCGCCCTTCACGAAAAGTCCATCTTGATAATGAAGGACGACGGTCAAACCGTCAATCTTCGGCTCCACCACAAATTCGGTTTTAGTCACGCGCTCGTCTAGTTTGCTGATCCGTTCAAACCACGAGCGCACGTCGTCAGAGTTAAAGGCATTCGCCAGCGAGAGAATCGGCGCGGGGTGTTTCACTTTGGCAAATTTATCGGAGACGGCGCCCCCCACGCGCTGAGTCGGCGAGTCGGGCGTGATCAGTTCGGGATGATCGGTCTCGATCTTTTTTAATTCGTGGTAGAGCGCGTCGTATTCTTTATCCGAGATGCTTGGATCGGAAAGGACATGATAGCGATAGGAATGGTATTGAATCTGTTGGCGAAGGTGCGCGGCGCGTTTAGAAAGTGATGTTTCAGCCATGTTGCAAATTATAGAGCAATTAACGTAACTGCATTATAATTTTAAACATGACCTCACCCTTACAACGCCGGAAGATATTGATTGTCGAAGACAGCCAGGAGATCCGAAAAATTTTGGTTCTGACGTTAGAACTGGAGCGCTACGAGGTGCATCAAGCCGAAAACGGCGAGCAAGGGCTTCGCGTGTTACAGCAAGTGCGCCCTGATTTAATTATCTCTGACATCAACATGCCGCAGATGAATGGTATTGAATTTTTTAAAGCGTTGCGTCAGAACAAGTCGTTCGATACCGTGCCGTTCATCTTCCTCACCGCGAACAATACGCCGGAGGATATTCAACAAGGGCACGAACTCGGCGTGGAAGATTACATAACGAAACCTATTGCGCCGCACGATTTTGTTGCCATTGTTCATGCGCGCTTGGTGCGCGCCGGGCAGGTGCAGATTGCCCAAGTGGATCAAGCGTATCTCGAAACAGTCAACGTGTTGGCAAATGTGATCGAAGGACGCGACCCGCATACACATGGTCACGTTGAGCGCGTTGCCGATTACGCCCGACGGCTGGCAGAAAAAATGAATTGGAACGGTGACGTGCTGCGGATGTTGGAATTCGGAGCGCGACTGCACGACATCGGCAAGATCATCGTGCCTGATCAGGTGTTGAAGAAGCCGGGTCCATTGACCGACCCCGAATGGCTGTTGATGAAATCACATGCCGAAGCGGGGGCGAAGATGTTGGCGCCGATTACTCACTTGCGACCCACGCTGCCGTATATTTTATTTCATCACGAGCGATGGGATGGTTCGGGCTATCCACGCGGGTTGAAGGCGAAAGCGATTCCTGTTGAGGGGCGTCTCTTGGCAATCGTAGATGTGTTCGATGCGATTACGACAGCGCGACCTTATCACCCGGCGCGTCCGTCACACGAAGTCGCTCGATTCGTTCAGATGAAAGCGGGCACATTTTTCGACCCGGACATTGTGCCGATCTTTATGCAAGTGCTGATTGAAATGAAACTGATCACGCGCGATCAGGGGATGTGAGTTGAGTATTTCCTTGTCAGCACTTTGCGAAGTATTTGACATTACGTAATTTTAGATCAAACATACGCGGGGAAAAGGATGAGCAAGAAAATAAAATAAGGCGAGCCTTCCAACTTAGGAAGGCTCGCCCTGGTAATTCCTCTTTTCAATTTTCAAATCGTTCTACGGCTCCACCACCAACACGAAGACACCAACGAAGTTCACTGTCGTCAACGCGCGCCGCTCAGCATTCGTCAGCGTCAGCATCGTTGACCCAATCGTTGCAGGCAACTCGATCCAACCGTCGGCGTTATAGAGCGCGTTCACTTCCACTTCCACCCAATCACCCGTTCCAGATTTCGCCACGTCGTTCCAGTAGAATAACTTCATCGGCAGAGTTGTCCAACCCGTTGCGCCCGTCACTGACTCGCGTTGGCGGACGACGATGTTCAGTCTGACCCAACCACCCGCGCCGTTGTTGAGTGTCGCGTCCCAATACAGTATCGCCAAGTTGCGCGCTGCATATAAAGTCGGGACAGCAAACGATAGAGTCAACGTCTTGCCGCTCGGCAATGTCGTCATCTCCCGCCCGTTGAGCATAACGGCAACTTTGAGGGCAGAGATGAAGGTGTATTGCGTCGGCATGAAGTATGGCAACGATGTCATCGGTTCAAGGATGACGCTGGCACTGTCGCCGCTTGCCGCTGTGAACAACACCCAGTTCGTGGGCGCGTTTGCCGCCGCGCGATGGTTGACCACAATGAAGGTGGCAACTGTTTGGATGAGCGGCACAACGTCGCCCGCCAGCGATCCACCAGCTGGTGCCACTTCTTCAGGCACGCTCACCGCAACCACAACTGAGATCGGCGCTGGGCGGAAGGCGCGCATGACAACTTCAATACTGCCGATACCACCCGGCACGTTAGTGGCTGTGCCGTTGACGGTGTTGATGTCAATCGGTCCGGTGTAGTCGTAGTATTCCAGTGTGTCACTACCGCCCTGCCCGTTGACGCTGGTCACTTGCGCGCCGTTGTAGAGGACGAAGGCGTCGTTGCCCGCGCCGCCGACCAACGTAATGTTCTGGTTGCCCTCAACATCGAAGGTGTCTTGCCCACTGCCGCCGTTCAACGTTTCAAAGCTGAAGAAGTCCAGAGTCGGGTTGACGTGATATTGATTCGTGTCGCCCACGTCCCACATCGCTGTATAGTTGAGACCGATCAACAAGTCGGGATCATTCGGATCGCTGCTGCCGATGATCTCATTGATATGCCTGAAGAGCCCAATGAGCGCAGACGATGGACTGGTGTCGGTTCCTATAAAGCCGTCTTCGCTGTCGTAGCCGGTGAGCAAGATGCGGCGGGCGGTGGTGTAGGCTGAGAAGTCGAGCGTGTCGTAACCACCGAACCCATCAATGTTGCCGACGAGCCGCGCATTGTCAGCGAAGGCGAAGGTGTCGTTGCCTGTGCCGCCGATGAGGTTGAACGTGCGCGTGCCACTGATGTTGAAGGTGTTGCCGCCGTTCCCACCCATGAGCGTCTCGAAGTTGGAGAAGGCAAGCGTGTTGCTTCCAACTTCCAATTTCAAACTTCCAACTTCCAACTTCCATGTCGTCATCAAGTTAGAGCCGGTCAGCGTGTCACCAGTCACGCCACTGCCGATGAGTTGTGTAACGTTCTTGAATCCGCCGCCGAGCATCGCCACTGTTCCATTGAACCCGACAACATCGCCAAGACCGGTCAAGGTCACAGTCAGCGCGGTAGTGTAAGCGCTGAAGTTCAGCGTGTTCGCGCCGCCCTTACCGTCAATGTATCCAACTAACGTCGCGCCATCCACAAATGTAAATGTGTCATCGCCCGCGCCGCCGATGATGTTCTCGGCAAGTGCGCTGAGCGTCGCGTCAATCGTCAGCGCGTGGTTGATCGTTGACGGCGAGTAGTCGAATGTATCGTTGCCGCCATTCGGTTGTTCAATGATGGTGTCGTTGCCAGAGTTGTTGCCGAAGACGTAAACGTCGTCGCCGTTGAGTCCGGTCAGGGTGTCGTTGCCCGCGCCACCTTCGATGCGGTTGGCGGCATCAGAACCGGTGAGGGTGTCGGCGAAGGCACTGCCGATCACGTTCTCAATACTGATCAATGTATCGCTGCCGATGGCGGCGCCAATCGCCGTGCCAAGATTAAGATTGACGATCACCGCCGCGCCGCTTCCACTGTAATCCACCGTGTCACTGCCCGCGCCGCCGTCAATCACATCATCGCCGCCCAAACCGACCAACGTGTCATTCCCGCCCATGCCGAAGATGCGATCATTGCCCGAACTGCCGACGATATAGTTGTCGTTGTCGTCGCCGACGAAGGTGATGCCGAGTGCGTTGGCAATCACGGTCTCCATGTTGCTCACGCTGCCGTTCACACCCGTCGCCGTTCCAGCCGGGAAGCTGACCGTCACCGTGCCTGTGTAGTTGCTGTAATCGAGCGTGTCACTGCCCGCGCCGCCGTCAACGTTGCCGTTCACCGAAGCGTTGCCATTGAAGACAAACGTATCTGCGCCACTGCCGCCGTTGAGATTTTCAAATGCCGAGAAGGTCAACGTGTTGGTGCTGACATACTGATTACTGTTCACCGATAACTGCCAACTGCTTGTTGCGGTCAAACCCGTGAGAGAGTCAATCGCGCTTCCACCGATGATGTTGTTGACGTTAGTGAAGGTGATGCCGCCACTGCCATTGAAGCCGTCGCTACCGAGTGAAGTCAATTGCAGATTAAGTGATGAAGTGCGCGCGCTAAAGTCCAACACGTCGTTGCCCGCGCCGCCCATCACGTTGGCGACATTGCCCGTCAGTGTCATGTTGACCGCGCCGCTCACCACGACACCTGAGGCGTTGAAGGTAAATGTTAGATTGCCAACAACCGTCGAAGCATCCAGTGAGTTGTTCCCTGCGCCGACGATCAAGTTTTCGATTCCGTTCAACGTATCTGTTCCGATAGAGGCGCCGATCACGGTGTTGAGATTCAAATTCACGGTGACGCCGCCACTGGTGTTCACCGTATCCACGCCCGCGCCGCCGACGATGACATCGTTGCCCGCGTTGCCAGTGAAGACATTGTTACCTGCATCGCCCGTGAGCGAGTCGTTACCACTACCACCCGTAACATTTTCCATACCCGCGGCAGAAGTGAATCCGCTCGCGCTGTTGGTGCCGAGATTAACTGTAATCGGTGTGTTGAACGCGTTGTAATCGAGCAAGTCGGTTCCGCTACCGCCGACAAGATTCTCAATCGCCGAGAAGTTGAGCGTGTTGCCACTCACATACTGATGACTGCTCACTGATAACTGCCAACTGCTTATGGCGTTCAAACCGTTCAACGTATCACTGCCACTCGTGCCGACCACTGCATTGATATTGCGGAATGTTCCGACGAAGCTCGCTTCGGTCATATCAAAACCATCGAGTGTGCCGACATTGGTGAGCGTGATGTTGGCAACAGTGAAGTAATTCGTAAATAGTAATTGGTCATCGCCCGCGCCGCCGATAAGCGTCTCGAAGCCGACGATGTTCAACGTATTGGTGTTGGTGTAATTAACCGTATTGGCATTGACGACTGACCACTGACCACTGTTCAAGCCGGTCAGCGAATCATTTCCTGCGCCGCCAACGATGACGGAGAAATTCTTGAAGCCGCCGCCGAGCATTGCCGTTGTGCCATTGAAGCCAGCCACGTCACCCAAGCCGGTCAGCGTCACGTTGCGCGTTGTGGTGTATGCCGCAAGGTTGAGAGTGTTGCTGCCGCCCTTGCCGTCCACGTAACCGGCGAGCGCTGCCCCGTCGGTGAAGCTAAAGGTGTCGCTGCCCGCACCCCCGATGATGTTCTCGATGACATTCGCCAACGGCGTATCAATCGTCATCACCACGTTGCTGCTGCGCGATGAGAAATCAAATGTGTCGTTGCCTTCGCCCACTTGCTCAATCACCGTATCGTTACCAGAATTTTCGCCGAAGACATACACATCATCGCCCGCGCCGCCGACGAGCGTGTCGTTGCCCGCGCCGCCGGTGAGTTTGTTGTTCTGCGCGTTGCCAATCAGCATGTCAGCATAGTCACTGCCGATCACGTTTTCGATGTTGCTCAACGTATCGTTACCGATGGCTGTGCCGTTGGCGATTCCCAAAGTGAGATTGACGAATACCGCCGCGCCGCTTCCACTGTAATCCACCGTGTCAACGCCCGCGCCGCCGTCAATCACATCGTCGCCGCCCAAGCCGATCAACGTATCATTGCCGCCCATGCCGCGCAGCGTGTCGTTGCCCGCGCTGCCAATGATGATGTTGTCGTTGTCATCGCCGGTGAGTGTGAGTCCCATCGTGTTGGAGATTACGTTCTCAAAATTCTTGACGGTGCCGGTCACGCCGCTCGCGGTTTGCGCCGGGAAGTTCACCGTCACGGCGTTGGTGTAGTTGCTGTAATTCAACGTGTCGCTTCCCGCGCCGCCATCAATGCTGCCGTTCACCAAAGCGTTGCCGTTGAAGACAAAGGTGTCCGCGCCACTGCCGCCGTTGAGATTCTCAAACGCCGAGAAGGTCAAGGTATTAGTGCTAACGTACGTGTTCGGCGTCGGAGTCGGGTTGATGTTCCACGTTGAGTCCGCATTGAGACCAGTGAGCTTATCAACTGCTGTGCCGCCGACAATGCTGTTGATGTTGGCGAAGGTGGCGGGCGATGTGCCGCGTGTGCCGTTGAAGCCGTCCATGTCACCCAGCGCGGTGAGTTTAATATCGAGCGCCGAGGTGAACGTGGCGAAGTTGAGTGTGTCGTTGCCTGCGCCGCCGTTAATCAATCCAGTGATGTTCGCGCCCGCGTTGAAGGTGAACACATCATCCGCCGCGCCGCCGATCAGATTCTCAATCGCCGTGCCGTTGTAAGTGACGATGTTCGTGCCATCGGTGACGTTCAATCCGGTGCTGTTCAAGGTGAAGATCAAAGCCGTGTTGAGGGCAGAGAAGTCGAGCGTGTCATTGCCACTGCTGTCAACGATTGGATTGTCCACGCCCCACCCTGCTTCATACTTGTAAGTATCATCGCCCGCGCCGCCGATCAATGTGTCTTTGCCCGCGCCACCGTTGAGGATGTTGTTGTTGGCATCGCCCGTCAACGTGTCGTCGCCCGCGCCACCGATGAATCCTTCAATACCGATCAACGTGCCAGTGATATTCGTCGCGGTGTTGGTCGCCAAGTTGGCGTTGACCGCGCCCGTCCAAGCGGCATAGCTAACCACGTCGTTGCCGCTCTCACCGTTGAACGTGCCACCGAAGGTCGCATCCTGATTCAACGCCAGCGTATCATCGCCCGCGCCGCCACGCAGTGTGAGGTCGGACGAAGTGACGATGTTGAACGTGTCACTGGCGCTGCCGCCTTGTAATGTCTCGAAGTTCGAGAAGCCAAGCGTGTTGCCGCCAACTTCCACCTTCAAACTTCCGGCATCCAACGTCCAAGTGTTGTTTAAGTTCGCGCCGGTCAGCGTGTCGTTGTTCGCACTACCAATGAGTGTGTTGATGTTGCGGAACGTGCCGTTGAAGGCGGCGTCGGTTAAGTTGAATCCATCAGTGCCAGTGCCGCTGAGCGTGACGTTACGCGCTGTTGCCGATGCGCTGTAATCCAGCGTGTCGCTGGTGCTGTTGCCGACGAGAGTCTCAAATCCGGTGATGTCGAGCGTGTTCGTGCTGGTATAAGTCGCGGTGTTGATACCCGTCACACGCCACTCGCTATTGGCACTCAGTCCATTCAACGTATCGTTGCCCGCACTCCCGCTGACGCTGTTGATGTTGCGGAACGTGCCGTTGAAGGCGGCATCAGTAATGTCAAAGCCGTCGAGTGCGCCGATGTTTGTCAACGAGATGTTGGCGGTTGAGAAGTAATTAGTAAATAGTAATTGGTCGTTGCCTGAACCACCGACGAGATTCTCGAAGCCGGTGATGTTGAACATATTGACGTTGGTGTAGTTAACTGTGTTGGCATTGACTACTGACCACTGGCCACTGTTCAAGCCGTTCAATGTGTCCGTGTTGCTACTACCAATCACTGCGTTGATATTGCGGAAGCCGCCTGTGATGATTGCGATTGTTCCATCAAAGCCATCGGTCGCGCCCGTGTTGCTCAACGAAATTGTGCGCGCGGATGTGTAGGCGCTGAAGTTCAGCGAGTCAGTTCCGCCGTTGCCGTTGATGATGCCAGCGAGAGTCGCATTGTTAGTGAAGACGAATGAGTCGTTGCCACTGCCGCCAATTAGATTCTCAACATTGGTTTGAGTGTGTGTTGCGTTGTTTGTGCCGTCAGTTACGGTGACGCTGCCGATGGTGAAGGTCAGGTTCGCTGTGACGGATGAGAAGTCGAGCGTGTCATTTCCGCCACTTGCCGCTTCAACGATGGTGTCATTCGCGCCAAAGCCATTGCCAAAGATGTAAGTGTCGTCACCACCAAGACCCGTCATTGTGTCGCTGCCGCCGTTTCCAGTGATGACGTTGTTCGCATCGTCGCCAGTGAGTGAGTCACCCGCACTTCCACCGGTGATGTTGTTCATGCCGAAGACGCTGGTGAAGCCTGTCGCTGTATTCGTACTGAGGTTGACGGTGACGCTGGTGTTGAATGCGCTGTAGATCAACAGGTCAACCGCGCTGCCGCCGTTGAGTGTGTCCATCTGCGAGAAGGCGAGTGTGTTGGTGCTGACGTAATTGCCGCTCATCGCGCTAGAGATGTTCCACGTTGAGTCGACGTTCAAACCCGTGAGCATATCAACTGCAGTGCCGCCGACGATGGCGTTAATGTTATTGAAGCCGCCCACGATTGCGTTGACCGTTCCGTTGAAGCCGTCTGCACCGAGTGAAGTCAAAGCGAAGTTGCGGGTTGACGTGTAAGGCGCGAAGCTGAGCGTGTCATTGCCGCCGTTGCCGTTGACGCTGCCGCTGAGTGTGGCATTGTCAGCGAAGGTGAAGCTGTCTGCGCTGCCCAAGCCAATGAGTGAATCTATCTTGGCGAAGTAGAGCGTGTTGGTGCTGACGTATTGCCCAAAGGTCGGGAAGACATTGACCGTCCACGCGCTGTCGGCGTTAAGTCCGGTCAGCGAGTCAATCGCGCTGCCGCCGACGATTTCGTTGACGTTGCTAAAGCCGTTGGTGATGGTTGATTCCGTGCCGTTGAAGCCATCCGTGCCGCCGAGTGAGGTGAGGATGAAGGTGCGCGCGCCACTATGGTTGGCGTAGTCGAGTGTATCGCGTCCGGCTTCGCCGTTGAATGAACCTGTCAGCGTTGCGCCGTCGTTGAAGATAACGTAATCCTCATCACCGCCGCCTTTGAGATTTTCTGTTTGGGGATCTGTAATTACAAAGACATCATTCGCGCTGCCGCCTTGCAGTGTCTCGAAGCCGGAGAAGTTCATCACTTGCAACCCGGAGAGGTCGGCGGTGGTGAGAGCTGTCGTGGTCGTAGCAATCGCACGGCGTGTAGTGTGGTTGGTGTTGTCAAACGTGATCGCGTTGATAGCGACATATTGATTCGTGCCGTCCACATCCCAGCGCGCGTCGGCGTTGAGACCGTTCAATGTATCAGTCGCCGCGCCACTGCCGAGAATGGTTTCGACATTGTCGAAGGTCGCGCTCATGCCTGTCGTCGTTCCGCTGAAGCCATCGGTGCTGCTGACTGAAGTCAACACTACAGCACGTCCAGTGGTGTAACGAGAGAAGTCTAAGGTGTCGTCGTCGGCGCCACCGTCGAACATGCCAGTGAGTATGGCGTTGTTGTTGAAGATGAGGTTATCGGCGCCGCTGTTGCCGATCAGGTTGTTCGTTTGTGATCCAGTAAGTGTGAAGGTGTCGGCATCACTACCGCCGATCAGATTCTCGAAGGCGGAGAACGTCAACGTATTCGTGCTGACATACTGATTACTGCTCACTGATAACTGCCAACTGCTTGTTGCATTCAAACCATTCAATGAGTCCACGCCACTGCCACCGACGAGCGTGTTGATGTTGAAGAAGCCGTTCGGGACAGAGGCGTCTGTGCCGTTGAAGCCCGCGAGCGTGCCGAGGGCGGTGAGCGAGACGTTGCGCGATGAAGAGTAATTAGTAAGTAGTAATTGGTTTTGTCCGCTGCGTCCGTCAATGGTTCCGGCGAGACTGACGCCACTGCCGATGTTGAAGATGTCGTTGCCACTGCCAGCGATGAAGGTGTCGAATGCTGCGCCGCTGTGCGTGATGGAGCTCGTGCCATCGGTGATGTTGAGACTCGCGCTGTTAATGTTGAATGTCAAGTTCGTCGTGACCGCCGAGAAGTCGAGCGTGTCGAGTCCGCTGGTGTCACTGAGTGTGTCCGCACCGAAGTTGTCGGCGAAGATGTAGGTGTCGTTGCCGTCGAGTCCGTTCAACGTGTCGTTGCCCGCGCCGCCGGTGAGAGTGTTCGCCGCCGCGTTGCCGGTGACGGTATCCGCAAGCGGTGTGCCGATGACTTTCTCAATCGTGCCGAGAATGGTGAGAGTCAATTTCGCGTTGACGATCTGCGCCGTATTGATCGAGATGTTGATTGAAACGCCAAGCGTGGTGGTGAGCGAGAAGTCAATCGTGTCCACGCCGCCGCCGTTGGTTTGTTCATCAATGGTGTCGCTGCCCAATGGCGCGTCGGCGTCGAAGACGTAAGTATCGTTACCGCCGTAGCCGATGAGGATGTCATTGCCCGCGCCGCTGACCAGAATGTTGTCGCCGCTGTCGCCGTAGATGATGTTGCCGGCCGTCAGGCTTCCGATGACGTTTTCGAATCCGCTTACACCGCCGGTGACTCCGGTGGCGATGCCGCCGGTGAGATACACATTGACCGGTGTGGTGTAGGCGCTGTAATCGAGCGTGTCATTGCCAGCTTTGGCGTCAATGCTGTTGAAGAGTCCGGATAATTTCGCGCCGTCGGCGAAGATGAATGTTTCATCGCCCGCGCCGCCAACAAGATTCTCAAACGCCAAGAAGTTGAGGACATTCGTGCCGACGGTGTAACGTGCATCGCCCGCGCTGTTGAGAATGTTCCACGTTGCGTTAAAGTCCGTGCCTGTCAGCGAGTCAGTATCCGCCGTGCCGATGATGACGTTGACGTTGTCGAAGTCGTTGGGGATGCTTGTCTCTGTGCCTTTGAATCCGTCAACACTACCGACTGAAGTCAGCACTACATTGCGCGCACTTGTATACGCCGCGAAGTTAAGAGTGTCGTTGCCCGTGCCGCCGTCCAATGTGCCGCTGAGCGTGGCGTTGTTGTTGAAAATAAATTCGTCGTTGCCGGCGTCACCTTTTAGATTTGTGGTTTGGGCATTTGAAATTGTGAAGGTGTCGTTGTTCGATCCGCCGATGACAGTTTCAATGTTGGCGACGTTGTTCACGGTGTTGCCGTTGCCTGTAATTGTGACAGTGGTGTTGAGGTTGATGGCGAGCGGGAACGTCACGGCATGGAAGTCGAGAGTGTCGCTGCCTTCGCCAACATTTTCTGTAATCGTGTCGTTGCCCCAGCCATCGTTGAAGGCGTAGACGTCATCGCCCGCGCCGCCAGTGAGCGTGTCATTGCCAAGTCCACCGTTGAGGGTGTTGTTGCCCGCGTCGCCGATGAGCGTGTCGTTGCCATTGCCGCCCAACGCGCTCTCGACACCACTGAACGATCCGCTGATGTCGGTGGCAGTGTGCGTCGCCAAGTTGACAGTGACTGCCGATGTGCGCGTGGTGTAGCTCAACGTGTCGTTGCCGCTCTCGCCGTTGAACGCGCCGCCGAAGTTCGCGCCTTCGTTGAGCAACAACAGGTCGTCGCCCGCGCCGCCGTTGAGGGTGCTGTTAACTGCGCCGCTGAGCGAGAAGGTGTCAACCGCGCTGCCGCCTTGCAGTGTTTCAAAGTTGGCAAAGGTCAAGGTGTTGCCACTGACATACTGATTGCTGATTGCTGATAACTGCCAAGTGCTTACTGTGTTCGCGCCTGTCAGCGTATCACTACCTGCGCTGCTGGCGATAAGGTTATTGATGTTGTTGAACGTGCCGCCGATTCCATTCGCTGTTCCGTTGAAGCCGTCTGTTGCGCCGACGCCCGTGAGTGTTACGTTGCGCGCAGTCGTCATCGCGCTGAAGTCGAGTGTGTCGTTGCCGCTCTTGCCATCAATGTTGCCAACAACGCTCGCGCCATCTACGAAGATGAACGTGTCGCTGTTCGTGCCGCCGATGAAGTTCTCGATGTTGCCATAGCTCACGGTGTTGCCGCCACTGCTGACCAATGCGCCGTTGAAGTTGAAAGTGAGTGATGTTGTTACCGCGCTGAAGTCGAGTGTGTCATTGCCCGCGCTGTCCACGACGGTGTCCGCGCCAAAAGCGTTGTTGAATTTGTAAGTATCATCGCCCGCGCCGCCGCTCAGGGTGTTGGTGTTCGTGTCGGCTGTAATTGTGTCGTTGCCACTTCCACCAATGACGTTCTCGATGTTGCTGATGCTCGTTACGTCGGTTGCCGTGCCGAGAGTCAAATTCACAACGACACTTGTTGAATACGTCGCGTAGCTAATCATATCCACACCGCTTCCGCCGACAAGATTCTCAATCGCGGAGAAGGCGAGCGTGTTGCCGTTGGTGAACGTGCCGCTGTTCGCACCGGCGACTGACCACAGACCACTGTTCACCGAAGCCAGTGCGTCACTGCCATTTCCGCCGACGAGTGTGTTGATATTGCTGAAGCCGTTGGCGATGCCGCTCGCCGTTCCGTTGAAGCCGTCGGTTGCGCCGAATGTAGTGAGTGTGATGGTACGATTCGCCGTGTTGCCTGCGTAGCTCAACGTGTCGTTACCTGCACCGCCATTAATTGCGCCATTGAAAGATGCGCCGTTGGCAACAGTAAACGTATCATCACTCGTGCCGCCGTTGAGTGTTTCAATTGCCGAGAAGGTGAGCGAGTTACTGCCAACTTCCAACTTCGAACTTCCAACTTCGAACTTCCAGTTGTTGCTCAGGTTCGCGCCATTCAATGTATCGCTGGATGTGCTACCAACGAGCGTATCAACGTTTGCAAATGTGCCGTTGAGAGCAGAGGCTGTTCCATTGAAACCATCGGTGACGCCGACACTATTAAGCGTGACGGTAACAGCCGCGTTGAATGATGCGTAGCTAAATGTGTCGCTACCACCTTGACCATCAATCACACCAGTTAGATTCGCATTCGCCGCGAAGTTGAACACATCATCGCCTGCGCCGCCGTTGAGGTTGATGGTTGGCGTGCTGTTGATGTTGAAGGTATCAACTGCGCTGCCACCATTCACAGTTTCAATCGCCGAGAAGGTCAGCGAGTTACTGCCAACTTCCAACTTCAAACTTCCAACTTCAAACTTCCAAATGTTGCTCAGGTTTGCGCCGTTGAGTACGTCTGCGCCTGCGCCGCCGGTGAGTGTGTTGATGTTGCGGAACGTGCCATTGAATGAAGCTTCGGTGAGATCGAAGCCGTCGCTCGCGCTGACGTTGGCTATTGTGACGTTGGCAACTGCAAAGTAATTCGTAAACAGTAATTCGTCATCCCCCGCGCCGCCGACGAGATTCTCAACGCCAGTGATGTTCAATGTGTTCGTGCTGATGTAGTTGACGGTGTTGGCATTGATGGCTGACCACTGACCGCTGTTCAAGCCGTTCAATGTATCGCTACCACTGCTACCCACAACTGCGTTGATATTGCGGAAGCTAGCGATGCCGCTCGCGGTGCCGTTGAAGCCATCGGTGTTGCCGACTGAAGTCAGCACGACGCTGCCCGCATACGTCAGTGTGTCGTTGCCCGCGCCCGCGTCAATTACCACGCTCGTCGCCGCATTGTTAGAAATCGCAATCGTGTCGTTGCCGCTACCGAGTGTGAGTAATTCAATATCGTTGCCGTTGTGCGTGAGTGAGTTTCCTAAACCGTCGGTCACAGTGATGCTGCCGATGACGACGTTGAGATTCGTGCTGAAGGCAGTGAAGTCAACGGTGTCGTTGCCGCTTGCATCTGTCAGTGCATCCACGCCCCAGCCAACGTTGAAGACAAACGTATCATCGCCCGCGCCGCCTTCCAGTGTGTCGTTGCCGCCGTTGCCAGTGATGACATTGTTCGCGCCGTCACCCGTCAACACATCGTTGCCCGCGCCACCAACAAGATTCTCGATGCTGATCAACGTTGAGCTCGTGGAGAGATTCACGGTGACGCCGCTTGTGTATGCCGAGTAGTCGAGCGTATCCGTGCCACCTTCGCCGTTGAGTGTGCCGATCAACGTTGCGCCGTTCGCAAAGGCAAAAGTGTCGTTGCCGGTGTTGCCGCGCACGTTGAGTCGGTTCGCGCCCGCGAAGTTGAATGTGTCTGCGCCTGCGCTGCCGATGATGTTCTCGACATTGCCGTTGGCGTGCGTGACCGAGTTCGCGCCACTGGTGACGGTGACGACGATGTTGTTAAAGTTGAAATTGAGAGCCGTTGTGACCGCGCTGAAGTCGAAGGTGTCGTTGCCTTCGTTAGCAAGTTCGATAACGGTGTCCACGCCCCAACCATCCACGAAGATGTAAGTGTCGTCGCCACCGCGCCCGACCAATGTGTCGTTGCCCGAACCGCCGATGAGGGTGTTGTTGCCCGTCGTGCCGTAGAGGACGTTGTTGCGCCCGCCGATGACGGTTTCAATTCCGATGAAGCCGCCACTGATGTTCATCGCCGTGCCAGCCTGCATGTCTACATTGACGAGTGTCGTAGTAAACGCGCTGTAATCCAATGTGTCGGTGCCGAGACCACCGTCAATCGTTGGAGCAGTGCCGCTCAATGTAGAGTTGTCGGCGAACACAAATCGGTCATCGCCGCCCATGCCTTTGAGGTTTGCAATTTGGGCATTTGAAATTAGGAACGTGTCATTCTGCGGTGTGCCGATTACGAATTCAACATTGCCGCCGGTGTGCGTCGCCGTGTTGCCGAGTCCATCAGTGACAATGATGCTGCTCAGTGTGAAGGTGAGTCCGCGCGTGACAGCGGTGAAGTCCATCGTGTCAATGCCGCCGTTGGCAAG
>Ga0082335_1006486_pt1 | contig 15018 bp, 15 predicted proteins | sample Subgrocontami58m_FD_72375 | JGI IMG/M metagenome (GOLD analysis project Ga0082335, IMG submission 72375) | Subsurface groundwater microbial communities from S. Glens Falls, New York, USA - GMW37 contaminated, 5.8 m (SPADES assembly) (version 2) ...
GCTTTCATTAACTTCCTCCACCGGCGCTGCAATTTTGTGCAAGCGGGCATCGGGATAACGCAGGATGTGCAGGCGAGACATAAAAACTTGCTAATTGAACGGATTAGGTGCTAAATTTAATCAAGTCTGTAAAAAGCGTGCTAGACTTTATATGATTCAGCCCTCTATTTAGATAGGTTCGAGGCTCCTATGCGCAAGTCTATCATATTCGCCATACTCGCCGCGGCGCTGCTGGCCACGCCCGTCATGGCTCAGCAGCGATCGGACATCAAGCTGCAAGACAACGTGCCTGATCGCTACGTCGTCGTGCCCGGCGACACGCTATGGAGCATTGCCGCCAAGTTTCTCAAGGATCCGTGGCGCTGGCCGGATATGTGGAAACTGAACCGGAACGAGATCAAGAATCCGCACTGGATCTACCCCGGCGACGTCATTGTACTCGACCGCTCTGGGCCGCAACCGGAACTGAAGATGGGTGAAACGGTAAAGCTATCGCCGCGCGTGCGCTCCGAGGACATTGGCAGCCAGCCCGTTCCCAGCATCCCTCCTAGGATTATCGAGCCTTTCCTGTCGCGGCCGCTAGTGATCGAGCCCGACGGCCTGGACCACGCGCCGCGCATTATCGCCGCACAGGCGGACCGCGTGTATCTGGGCTCGGGTGACGTGGCCTATGTCAGCGGCATCAAGGACGCGAAGCTCGACAGCCTGTGGCAGATCTATCGCCTGGGGAAGCCGCTTATCGACCCTGAAAGCCAGAAGACACTCGGCTACGAAGCCGTGTTTCTCGGCGACAGCAAGGTGACCAAGGCCGGCGATCCCGCGACCATACAAATCTTCGGCGCAGAGCAGGAGATCGGCAAGGGCGACCGGCTGATTGCCGCCGGACCGCTGGTGCTGAACAACTACGCGCCGCATGCGCCCCCTGTATTTGTCCAGGGTCGCATCATCGCCAGCCGTGGCGGAATGCGCGAGACCGGCCCGCAAAACGTGGTCACGCTCAACCGGGGCAGAAACGATGGACTCGAGCCCGGCCACGTGCTCGCCCTTTTGCGTCTTGGCCGTGCCAACCTGGAGAAGACCAGCGATCGCAAATGGTTCGGCGCCGAAAAGGCCGAGACGACCAAGCTGCCGGACGAGCGTTACGGCCTTGTCTTCGTGTTCCGCACCTTCGACCGGGTTTCCTACGCGCTGGTGATGTCGGCGAGCCGCTCGGTGCTGATCGGCGACGTGGCGACCATCCCCTGAGGCACGCAAAGAGGGCGCCTCCCTTTTGAATTCCCCGATTTGGGAAAATCGAGACCTACCATGCGGCACGATGCTGAGCTCGCTGCCTGGATCAAGCTCAGCCTGGTACCGGGGCTGGGCGGTCAAAGTCTGAGAAAGCTCCTCGCTGCTTTCGGCCTGCCGCAGCAAATCCTCGCCGCCGGCCGCGCCGCGCTCGCGCGAATCGTTTCCGCCGAGATCGCCGCGCGCATACTCGCGAATCTCGATGCCTCCGCCGTCGATGCCGCTCTCGAATGGGCAGCCGTGGAAGGCAATGCCGTCCTCACGCTCGCGGACGGCGAATATCCGCAGTCGCTGCTCGAGACCGCGGATCCGCCGGCTCTGCTTTATTTGCGCGGCCGGCTCGAGTTGCTCGCGCGCCCCGGCCTTGCCGTGGTCGGCAGCCGCAATGCCACGCCTCAGGGGGTAAGCAATGCGGAACATTTTGCGCGCGCTTTCAGCGCCGCCGGCCTCACCATCGTCAGCGGCCTCGCGTTGGGCATAGACGCCGCAGCGCACCGCGGCGGGCTCGACGCGGCGGGATCCACCATTGCGGTGCTCGGCACCGGCGCCGACATCCTCTATCCGCAACGCAACCGCGCACTCGGTGAGCGCATCGCGCGCGAGGGACTGATCGTGAGCGAATTTCCGCTGGGAACGCCTCCGCATGGCGCCAATTTCCCGCGGCGCAATCGCGTCATCTCGGGCCTTGCGCGCGGTTGCCTGGTAGTGGAAGCGGCGCTCGCCTCGGGCTCGCTCATCACCGCCCGCCTCGCCGCCGAACAGGGGCGCGAGGTGTTCGCCATTCCGGGATCGATACATTCGCCGCATGCAAAGGGTTGCCACGCGCTCATCAAACTCGGGGCAAAACTGGTGGAAAACGCCGAGGACTTGCTGCAGGAGTTGGGAGTGAACGCGCCTCCGGCGCGGCCCGCCGCCATCGATCCGGTGGTCCCCGGCCTGCTCGCGCACCTCGGTTACGACCCCTGTGACATAGACACGCTGTGCGCAAGAAGCGGCTTGACGGCGGCTGCGGTATCGGCCATGCTGCTGCAACTCGAGCTCGACGGCAAGGTCGGGAGCCTGCCCGGCGGGCTGTACCAGAGAACCTCCTAAGAGGCCGCCCAGAAGAATGTTCGACATCCTCGTCTATCTTTTCGAAAACTATTACCAGACCGACCGCTATCCCGATCAAGATGCGCTGGCGCGCAAGCTTACAGCCGCCGGCTTCGAGCACGACGATATCAGCGACGCGCTCACCTGGCTGCAGGGGCTCTCCGCCACCGAGGAAAGCACACTTCCCGATTCTCTCGCCGAAAGCACGGCGTTTCGCGGTTACGCCGAAGTGGAAGCGGCGAAGCTCGGCGTCGAAGGTCGCGGTTTCCTCGCCTTCCTCGAGAGCGCGAAAGTGCTCACGCCGCTGCTGCGCGAGATCATCATCGAGCGCGCCATGGCGTTATCCGAAGACAGCGTCAGCGTCGAGAAACTGAAGGTAATCGTGCTCATGGTTCTGTGGAGCCAGCAGCATTCGATCGATTCGCTCATCCTGGAAGAGTTGCTCTCCGATCGCGCCCGATTGCTCATGCACTAGAGCGGTTACAGCCATTTAAGTCCCTGTTTCGCGGAAATTTGTCACGGCGCATCACCGTGTCTTCTTGCTTCGCCATCCGGTTTGCACTTATCATGCTGCGGCTTGCTGCGGGGCGCAGATCGACATTGATTCAGCCTGCACGCGCAAGCCCGAACACACTATGACAAAAAAACTCGTCATTGCCGAGAAGCTTTCCGTCGCCAACGATGTTGCGCGCGACCGGCTCCACGGGCGCGCGCGCGCGCGTTGACAGAACCTTATGGCCAAGAAACTTATCATTGCAGAGAAGCCTTCCGTCGCGAACGATATCGCGCGCGCATTGGGCGGCTTCACCCGCCATGGCGATTATTTCGAGAGCGGCGAGTATGTGCTGTCGTCGGCGATCGGCCATTTGCTCGAACTTGTCGCCCCGGAGGGCGTCGAAGTGAAACGCGGCAAGTGGTCCTTCGCGAACCTGCCGGTGATTCCGCCGAATTTCGATTTGAAGCCGATCGAGCGCACCGAAGACCGGCTCAAACTTCTGCTGAAGCTGCTCAAGCGTAAGGACGTCACCGGCGTCATCAACGCCTGCGACGCGGGGCGCGAGGGCGAGCTGATCTTCCGCTACATCATGCAGCACGCCGGCAACAAGAAGCCGATCCAACGGCTGTGGCTGCAATCGATGACCCAGGGTGCGATCCGCGAGGGTTTCGAAGGCTTGCGCAGCGACAAGTCGATGCTGCCGCTGGCCGACGCCGCCGTGTGCCGGTCCGAGTCCGACTGGCTGGTGGGCATCAACGGCACGCGCGCCATGACCGCGTTCAATTCCAAAGAGGGCGGCTTCTACAAAACTACCGTCGGCCGGGTGCAGACCCCGACGCTGGCCATTCTGGTCGAGCGCGAGGACCGCATCCGCAAGTTCGTCTCGCGCGACTACTGGGAAGTGCATGCGAGTTTCACGGCCGCCGCCGGCGCCTACAACGGGCGCTGGTTCGATGAGAAGTTCGCCAAGGCGGCGAAGGAAGAGGACGCCGAAGCCAAGTCCGAACGCTTGTGGGACGCGGCGCGGGCCGAGGCCCTGCGCAAGAAATGCGAGGGCAGGCCCGGCATCGCCACCGAGGAAGCCAAGCCAACCACGCAGATTTCGCCGCTGCTGTTCGACCTGACCAGCCTGCAGCGCGAAGCCAACGGCCGCTTCGGTTTTTCCGCCCGCACCACGCTGTCGCTGGCGCAGGCGCTGTACGAAAAGCACAAGGTGTTGACTTACCCGCGCACCGATGCGCGAGCGCTGCCGGAGGACTATCTGCCGACGGTCAAATCCACCATGGAAATGCTCGCCGGGAAAGTGAAAGGCAAGGAGAGAAGCGAGGGCATCACGGCGTATGCGCCGTTCGCGCGCCAGGTGCTGAAAGAAGGCTGGGTCAAGCCGAGCAAGCGCATATTCGACAATTCCAAGATTTCCGACCACTTCGCCATCATCCCTACGCTGCAGGCGCCGGGCAATCTGTCCGATGCCGAGGCCAAGCTCTACGACATGGTGGTGAAACGCTTCCTCGCGGTGTTTTTCCCCGCGGCCGAGTTCCTGGTCACCACGCGCATCACCCGCGTCGAGGGCGAGCCATTCAGGAGCGAGGGCCGGGTGATGGTGAAGCCGGGCTGGCTCGCGATCTACGGCCGCGACACCGAAAAAGACGACGCGCTGATGGTCGCGATTACCGATGGCGAGAAGGTGAAAACGACCGGGGTCGAGGTCAAGGCCAACCAGACCAAGCCGCCGGCGCGCTTCACCGAGGCGACGCTGCTCTCTGCCATGGAAGGCGCCGGCAAACTGGTCGAGGACGAGGAATTGCGCGCGGCGATGAGCGCGAAAGGGCTGGGCACGCCGGCCACCCGCGCCGCCGTCATCGAAGGCCTCATTTTCGAGGACTACGTGCACCGCAGCGGGCGCGAACTGGTGCCCACGCCCAAGGCGTTCTCGCTCATGTTCGCGCTCGGCCACTTCGGCATCACCGAGCTCACCTCGCCTGAGCTCACCGGCAATTGGGAATTCAAGCTGAAACAGATGGAGCACGGCGAGCTCGAGCGGACGGAGTTTATGGACCATATCGTCGAAGTCACGCGCGAGCTGGTTTCCGCGATCAAGAACGGCGACATTCCCGACACCGCATTCCTCACGCTGAAAGCGCCGTGCCCGAAATGCGGCGGCACGGTGCAGGAGAATTACCGCAAGTTCCAGTGCCAGGCCTGCGACTTCAACATTTGGAAAGTCGTCTCCAGCCGCGAGTTCGCGCCCGAGGAAATCGAGGAATTGATCGCCAAGCGAACTATCGGTCCGCTGCAGGGTTTTCGCAGCCGCATGGGCAGGCCTTTCGCCGCGGTGGTGCGGCTGTCGCCGGAATTGAAGGTTGAATTCGATTTCGGACAATCGGGCGACCGCTCCGAGGAAGCGCCGGATTTCTCCGGCCTCCAGCCGCTCGGCCCGTGCCCCAAGTGCAATGCGCGGGTGTTCGAGCAGCCGATGGCCTATGTGTGCGAGAAAAGCCTGGGCCCGGAAAAGAGCTGTGATTTTCGCTCCGGCCGCATCATCCTGCAGCGGCCGATCGAGCGCGAGCAGATGCAAAAGCTCCTCGCCACCGGAAGGACCGATCTGCTGCACCGCTTCATTTCCAAAAAAGGCCGGCCGTTCTCGGCGTTCCTGGTGCGCGGCGCAGACGGCAAGGTCGGCTTCGAATTCGCGCCGCGAGCGGCCAAACCGGGCAAGACCGCGGCCGAGCCCGCGGAGGCCAAGGCCAGAGTCATCAAGCCTGCGGACAAGGCGGATGCCAAGACCGTCGCCAAGATTGGCGCCAAAACTGCCGCCAAGGCCGTCGCCAAAACGGTCAAGGCGCGCAAGGCCGCGGCCGGCTAGGCTGTTCTGCTCCGGGCGCGACGGCCGGGATTTGTTCATCGCTGCGTGACGGATTCCTGCCGCGCGCAATCTTCCCGGCGACTATCAGCGAATTCAGCCACGAGAGAAAGGCGTGCCCGAGGATTACACTCTGCAGGAAGTGCTCTCCGACGCCGACGCTTACTACGCGGCCGGTGACGCGCGCGGCGCGATCGAGGTCCTGTTTCAAGGGTGGGACCAGTTCGAGACCGGCGCCGCGGACAGCGCAGGCGAGGCTATCCGCCTGGCCTTGGGGCGGATCTGTTACTCATATTGGGTGAAACGCGATTTCGAAACCGGAAGACAGATCACGGCGATGGTCGTGAACGCCGCGCTCGAGCGCGCGCGCCGGACGGTGGAGCCCGAATTTGCCGCCGTCTATGCCGAGGCTGCCGCCGCGACAGGCACATCGCCATTTCCGCTGCAGCGGATTTTCCGTCACCAGAATCTGGTCCGTCTGTTTCGCCGGGTCGCCGCGGAGATTGCCGGCGATGTCGCCGAGTGCGGCTGTGCGCGCGGCCTTTCGTTCATGGAACTGTGCCTCGCCTTCGGCAGGGATCATCCCGATTGGGCCGGAGAGGGTTTCCATGTGTTCGATTCATTCGAGGGACTGAGCGAGCCGGGCGAAAAAGACCTCGGACTGGACCAATCGGATGCGGGCGCGGCGCAAATTGCGCGCAATATGGTGCCCGGCAATTTCGCCGTCGCATTTGACCTGGTCAGGGAGAATGTACATCGCCGTTTCCCGCGCGTCGAGTTGCATCGGGGCTGGATCCCGAATGCGTTTTCCGCGGTGGCCGGGCGCAGCTTCCGCTTCGTGCATCTGGACGTCGACCTGTATCAGCCGACGCTGGACAGCCTGGACTATTTTTTTCCGCGGCTTGCCGTTGGGGGGGTGATCATCACCGACGACTATAACTGGCCAGGTGCGAGAACGGCGTTTCTGGAGTTTTGCGCCAGGCATCGCTTGCAGTTGCAGGCCACCGACACCTCACAGGCGTTTGTGCAGAAGGGTTCCGACGCGGTCAAGCCAAACTCAGTTTAAGCAGCGTTGCCGCGCCTCACGCATCGCCCGGGATCCGGTCCGGGCTCCCGCAACCTGCCGGCCAACCGCGCTTCGAAGCGTTTGGCCCGCCACGGCCCGCACCAAGTTGGCGGTGTCAGCCCGACTTGTGGCCGCGCATGCTGCCTGCCACGATCTTGTACTCGAACAGGCGGCACTCCAGCGCGCCGTTGTAGAGCGGCGTGCGTTTGGAAACCTGCAGCTTGATCAACTTGGGCAGATTCATGTCGGCGCTGAGAATGTAGCAGTTCCAGCCGGCGAATTTCTGTTTCAGCGCATCGCCGAATCTGGGGTAGAACTCGGCCAGCCCCTGGCGCTCGCCCATGCGCTCGCCGTATGGCGGGTTGGTGACCAGCACACCGGTCTTGGCCGGCGCGGAGATCTCAAGCGCGTTCGCCTGCTTCAACTGCACCGCCTCGGCGAGGCCGGCCGCGTGCAGGTTCGCGTGCGCGAGCTTGAGCGTATCGCCGTAGAGCTCGCTGCCGTAGATCGGCAGGGGCACGACCGGCTTGCGCCGCGCTTCGGCCTCGGCGCGCAGTTTGCGCCACAGCGCGGCGTCGAAATCATTCAGTTTTTCGAAGCCGAAGCTGCGCGCAATTCCCGGCGCGATATCGAGCGCGATTTGCGCCGCTTCGACGAGGAAGGCGCCGCCGCCGCACATGGGATCGAGCAGCGCCGTTCCCGGCCGCCATCCGGCGAGCTTGAGGATGCCGGCGGCGAGATTTTCCTTGAGTGGGGCTTCGCCCTGGGCGGCGCGCGCACCGCGCTTGAACAGCGGCTCGCCCGAAGTGTCGAGGTAGAGCGTGAACTGCGTGGCGTCGAGGAAGGCGTGGATGCGCACCTCGGGCGCGCGCGTGTCCACGTTGGGCCGGCTGCCGACGGCGCTCCTGAAGCGGTCGCACACCGCATCCTTGATGCGCAGCGTGAGGAAGTCGAGACTCTTAAGCGGGCAGCGCTGCGCGGTGAGGTAGACGCGGATGCTGCGCGCGACGTCGAAGCGTTGCGGCCAGTCGAGCTCATAGCCTGCGCGGTAGATGTCCTCTTCGCTGCGGTAGGCCACGGTGAACAGGCGCAGCAGCACGCGCGTAGCGATGCGGCTTTCCAGGTTGGCGCGGTAGATGACGCGAGTGTCGCCCTCGAAGGCGGCGCCGCCGGCGACGGTCCGCACTGCGCTCGCCCCCAGTTCGGCGAGCTCGGCGGCGAGCGCGTTTTCCAGGCCGCGCGGGCAGGGCGCGAACAGCTTGGCGTTGGTGTGCGGGCTCATGCGCCATGAATCCGGGCGGCGAAACCGGCGGCGCGCAGCGCGCGGATGATCTCGTCGACGTGCTCGCGGCCGCGCGTCTGCAGCACGAAATCGACTTCGGCGGTTTGCAGCGGCAGATTGGTGAAGGCGCGCTGATGGTGTACTTCCTCGATATTGGCGCCGGCCGCGGCCAAGCAAGCGGTTACCGTGGCGAGCGCTCCGGGAAGGTCGCGCAACTCGACCGTGAGCCGTGTTAGCCTGCCGGCGCGCACCATGCCGCGCTCGATGATCACCGACAGCATCAGCGGATCGATGTTTCCGCCGGAGAGGACTATCCCCACGCGTCTGCCGCGGAAGCGCTGCGGATGGGCGAGCAGCGCGGCCAGGCCGGCCGCGCCCGCGCCCTCGACCACCGTCTTCTCGATTTCCAGCAGCAGCACGATGGCGTGCTCAATTTCGCCTTCGCCGACCAGCAGGATGCCGCGCGCGAGTTCGCGCACGATGGGTAAGTTGAGCGCGCCCGGCTCCCTCACCGCGATGCCCTCGGCAATGGTGTTGGCGGCGAAACGCGCCGTTTCGCCCCGCAGCGCGCAATACATCGACGGAAAGTTCTCGCTTTCGACGCCGTAGAGCTCGATGCCGGGCTTGGCGGCCTTGGCCGCGACCGCCATGCCGGCGATCAGGCCGCCCCCGCCCACGGGCACGACCAGGATCTCCAGCAGCGGCTCGCGCGCGAGCATTTCCAGCGCCACCGTGCCCTGGCCGCTGATCACCTGCTCGTCGTCATAAGGATGGACGAGGCTCAGCTTGCGCTCGGCGGCGAGCGCGAGGCCGCGCGCCCTGGCCTCGTCGAAATTATCGCCGGCGAGGATCACTTCGGCGCCGAAGGCGCGGGTGCGCTCCGCCTTCACATGCGGCGTATGGCGCGGCATGACGATCACGGCGCGGATGCCCAGACGCCTCGCATGATAGGCCACGCCCTGCGCGTGGTTGCCGGCGGAAACCGCGAGCACGCCCGCCGCGCGCTCCTGCGGCGAGAGGGAAAGCAGCTTGACCAGCGCGCCTCGTTCCTTGAACGAGGCGGTGAATTGCAGGTTCTCGAACTTGAGATACACCTCGGCGGCGGTGATCTCGGACAAAGTGCGCGAGTATAGGCAGGGCGTGTCGATCACGTTGTCCGCAAGAAGCGCTGCGGCGGCGCGAATCGATTGTGCGGTGACGGTCATGAAATCTGCTTTGATATGGGAGGATACTTCCCATGCTCCCCTAAATTGGCCTGTTGCAACATCAACTCTGCAGCAGGGTCATATTGACTTCCGGCGGATGACCACGCTCACCCGAGCGGCGCGGGTTGCAACATCAACTTTGCAACAGGGTCGTATCGACTCGACGCTTAGCGCTGCCATGAACCTTTGATGATGCTCTTGATGAGATGCAGCCGCCGGTGAAAGAAATGATCCGCACCGGGGACTACGATGATGGGCAGCTCCTGCGGCCGCGCCCAGGCGAGCACGTTGGCGAGCGGCACGGTCTCATCCAGTTCGCCGTGGATGACGATGCTGTTCGCCGGCACCGGTTCCGCGGTGTAGCCGCGCCCGCCGCTGACGAAACCCGCCGCCACGCCCACCAGCGCCATGCGCGCAGGCTGAACGCGGCGCGCCACCAGGGTCTGCACGTAGGCGCCGAAGGAGAAGCCCGCCAGCACCGGCGCCGATGTGTGAAAGCGCGTGCGCGCGTAGTCCAGGATCGCGACGAGGTCGTCGGCCTCGCCGCGCCCCTCGTCATGTTCGCCCACGCTCGCCCCGACGCCGCGGAAATTGGGCCGCAGCGCGACGTAACCCAGCTCGACGAAAGTCTTGGCTAGCGTCTGCGCCACTTTGTTGTCGAGGCTGCCGCCGAACAACGGGTGCGGGTGCGCGATCAGGGCCACGCCGCGGCCGGAGCCTGCCCCGGGCAGGTCGATTACGCAATCGATCTTCCCCGCGGGGCCGTCCAACAACACGCGCTCGACCGGCGCCCGCGTCATATTTTCAGGCGCTCGACCACGCGTCCATGCCGCAGGTGTTCCTCGAGGATCTCGTCGATGTCATGCTCATCGACATAGGTGTACCAGACTTCTTCCGGGTACACCACGATGCAGGGACCTTCCTCGCACCGGTCGAGGCAGCCCGCCTGATTGATGCGCGCCTTGCCTTTCCCGGCGAGATCGAGTTGCTTCAGGCGCTGCTTGGCGTAGTCGCGCAGCTTGCTCGCGCCCTTGTCATTGCAGCAAACCCGTTCGCCGTCGCGCTGGTTGCAGCAGAAGAAAACGTGGTGGCTGTAATAGCTCATGGGGATTGGCTCGGAAGAAACGCCGCCGAGGGGCATGCCGCTCACCGGCATGTCCCCTCCAACGAAAGCAAATTATAGCTTGTCGGGGCTCGCCCGGCCTTCCCCGGCCTGGCGCGGCGCAAGCAGCATCAGGTAGAACAGCGCGACGAACGGCCACGCGAGCGACACCAGGTGCGTCACCCCGTTGAAGTTGAGAAAGTAGCCTTGCGGCCATTGCTGCAGGGCGTTGGCGAGATACGGATTCTCCGGTGCCAGGTTGACCAGCACGGTTGCGGCCATCAGCAGCAAGCCCGCCAGCGCCAGGCGCGCGGCGCGCGGCAGCGCCACCGCCAGCAACAGGATGAGCGCGCCGCTGGCCAGGCCGAAGAACGCGCCCGGCGTCAGCCAGGCGAATACGTTCTGCGCCTTCAGCAATACGCCCACCGCGATCGTCTTCAGCGCCAGCGCTCCCGCGAGCAGCGCCGGCAACAGGCGCCGCAGCGGCCTATCGTCTTGCGTCAGGCAAGATGCGAACAGGCCGATCGCGATCAGGTCGCAGGCGGCGACCGCGGCTTCCGTCTGGATGAACACTGCGGCCGGATGCAGGGCCGCCGGCGCAGGCGCGAGCAGCCCGCGCAGATCACCGTTGCCGAACAACAGCGTCTCCGGATTTAATTGGGTGAACAGCCACAATGCGAGCAGCACCAGTCCCAGGTCGTACTGTCCGCCTGCGAGAAACCAGCGATGCCGCAGGGCATGGATTCTTCCGCCGCTGAGCAAGCCGATACCAAAGCGCAGCCCCAGCCCGGCGCCGGCGAAGGCGCCCAGGCCGTTGGTCGCGAGATCGAGATTGGACGGAATGCGGCTGGGCAGGTAGGTTTGCAGTGCCTCCGCCGCGAGGCTTAACCAGCAGCCGGCCACGCCGGCCGCGGCCAGCGCGAGCGCGCCGCGCAGGCGCGGGTACAGCGCCAGCAGCGCGAAAAATCCCAGGGGCAGATAGGCGGCAAAATTGGTCACCAGATCGAACGCGGTGATGTAGCGCGGCAAGGCGCCGGCGAGAAACGCGAATGCGCTCACGCCCTGATCGCGCCAGCCGGAGAAGGGGTGCAGGCTGGCGTAAATGATCAGCAGCGCATAAGCGAGCAGCAGGTAGCGCGCCAGCGGCGACGGTCTGGGATCGATGACGGTCACCGTGGCCGCCATGTCATTGCCTTGCGAGTTCCGCCCGGTACAGCGCCAGCATCCCGGCGCTGAAACAGGCGAACACGATCCGCACGATTTTCGGCTCGGCCGCGGCGAACTGCGCGCACTCGCGCAGCGCAATGCGCGTCGCCTGCTGCAACGGGTAGCCGTAGACGCCGCAACTGATCGCGGGGAAGGCGACGCTGGCCGCGCCGTGCGCGAGCGCCAGTGCCAGGCTCTCGCGGTAGCAGGAGGCGAGCAGTTCGGGCTCGCCCTGCGAGCCGCCCTGCCATACCGGCCCGACGGTGTGTATGACGTATTTGGCCGCCAGGCGGTAGCCGCGCGTGATCTTGGCGCGCCCGGTGGCGCAACCATGAAGCGTACGGCACTCGGCGAGCAGCTCGGGTCCGGCGGCGCGGTGGATCGCGCCGTCCACGCCGCCGCCGCCCAGGAGCGAGTTGTTGGCGGCGTTGACGATGGCATCCACCTCCAAAGTGGTGATGTCGGCTTCGACCGCGATCAGCTTGTCGTGCATGCCTGGATTCTAACGTGCCCGGCGGAGGCCGGTCGGGCCGGCGTGCAATCCGTGTCGGGAGTTGAGACTTGCGCAAAATATTCGTTGTGCGTACATTCTGTCGCGCGCCTGCTTCGATTGTCAACGCCGATCCGGTCAACGGCGACTCCCGGTGTGGCGCGAACAACCGAAGAGAGGACACAGACCATGATGCGGCGTTTCGTTTCGGTTTCCGGCCGCACGGCGGTCGTCACCGGCTCCGGCCGCAACATCGGGCGCGCCATCGCTCTGGCGCTGGCCGAGGGCGGCGCCAATGTCGTGGTGAACGGCATAGCGACCGCGACGCGGTCAATGCGGTCGTTGCGGAGATCCGCCGCGGCGGAGGCAAAGCGATGGGCGTCATGGCCGACGTCTCCGCGCACGACGAGGTGGCCGCGGCCTGCGTATTTCTGTGCGCCGAGACGGGCGCTTTCGTCTCCGGCCAGGCGATACACGTGAACGGCAGGCACTACATGTTCTAGCAGGCGCGTGATCTGGACATGAAACATGTACACGCGGATTTTGAGATTTTGGTTCGAAGAAACCGACCCGTCGAAATGGTGGGCGAAGGACGATGCCTTCGACAAATTGATAAGCGGGAGATTTTCAGAGATTCATGCCCGGGCAACTCGCTGCGAGCTGTTCGAATGGAGAGCAGAGGCCAGGGGCAGATTGGCGGAAATCATCGTGTTGGATCAGTTCTCGAGAAACATGTTCAGGGGCTCACCCCTGGCTTTCGCCAACGATCCATTGGCGCTGGCCTTGGCGCAGGAAGCCATTACCGCCAAGGCGGATGAAGGCTTGAGTCCGATAGAGCGCAGTTTTCTTTATCTGCCTTTCATGCACAGCGAGTCTCTGAAAATACACGCGGTCGCAATGGAGTTGTACCGAAACAACGGCATCCAGAGCAATCTCGATTTCGAGATCAGGCACCGACGAATCATCGAGAGGTTCGGCCGCTATCCGCACCGGAACGCCGTTCTGGGCCGGCACTCCACGGAAGAAGAGATCGAGTTCCTGAAACAGCCGGGTTCCGGCTTCTGATGGGTCCGAAAATTCAAACAGGCATGCGCAGCGAGGGCCTGGCGGCGGCCAGATGGATTACGCCGGCTGAAACTTCGCATTGCCCGCAAAGCCGCACCAGTCCTTGCGCCCGGGCATATTGCCCTCGCGCAGCGCACACGCCGGGCGCGTGCAAGGAGCGGGCGCGGTCGCAGGCGCGCGAGCGCCGGTCTTTTGCCAGATTCTTACGCAACGCGTAGACTGACCATCCTTGCAATTGTGGTTTAGCTAGGCAAAGCACAAGACCTTGGGCGGCATCAACGGGGGACGCATGGCGGCAGTCACAAGCAAAATCATCGGCTCGTATCTGTCGCCCTATGTGCGCAAGGTGCTGGTCTGCCTGGACATCAAGGGCATTCCCTACGAGATCGACCCCATCGTGCCGTTCTATGGCAACGACGAGTTCGCGCGGCTCAGCCCGGTGCGCCGCATACCGGTGTTCATAGAGGACCAGATCACCCTGGCCGACTCCTCGGTGATCTGCGAATACCTCGACGAGCGCTATCCCGAACCGCCCCTGCTTCCGCAGGGAGCGCAACTTCGTGCCCGGGCACGCTGGCTGGAAGAATTCGCCGACACGCGCATGGGCGAGGTGTTCATCTGGCATCTGTTCAATCAGCTCGTGATCCGGCGCTTTGTCTGGGGCGAGACACCCGACGAGCAGGTGCTGAAGAAAGCGCGCGAGGAGGAGATCCCGCAGGTACTCGACTACCTCGAGAGTGCATTGCCGGCCGATGGATTTCTTTTCGGGGCTATTTCAATTGCGGACGTCTCCCTTGCCGTGTTCTTCCGCAACGCAGCCTTCGCGCGCTACGCGATCGACGCCGGGCGCTGGCCCAAGACCGCCGCTTTCGTCTCGCACGCGCTCGGCCACCCGAGCTTCGCCAAGCTGCGGCCGTTCGAAGAGGTGCTGCTGCGCACCCCCATCGCGAATCACCGTGAGGTGCTCAAGAAAGCCGGCGCCCCGGTCAGCGCCGAGACCTTCGGCACGACAACCCCGCGGCGCGGGGTGCTGACGATATGAGCTCGATGAAGCGCTGCCTGCTTCCGACCCGGGGATCGCGGTCTTAGACATTTCGAAGACGCATCCATGGACATGACGGGAATCCCTTTCGCAACGACCGATTAGTCCAAGGTCGAACGCACGGAGCACACCGGCGAGCGCGGCCTCGCGAAAATCGATGCGGGGGCCTGAGGTAATCGTGCGTACCGGCCAGGGTCTTGGCCCGATTGACCAATAATCGAATGGGTGTCTGAGCTCGCTTACTCACTCAAAGACTTCCACCTTCGCCGCCCACGCCAGCCCCCTGCACGACGGTCGCGTTGCTGCCGAGAGGGTCAGCCAACCGCGGTACACCTGCGCCCCGCATTGCGCGTTAAGGGACGAGGAGATCCGATGGAAACCCGCCTGACTTTACGCCCCGGCATGCCGGGCACCAAAAAGCTCGTCGCCCGCTATGGCGAAAGGCTGGTATGCGTGCGTTACCTTTACGACGAAACGCGTGGCCGGCGTCTGAAAACAGTAGAACTGGTCATTGATGATGCGCCATGGCACGGACGCGCAAGAAAACCGCGGCGAAACGACCATGACCTCGTCGGCGTGCGTATTGCCTGGGACGAGGCTGACTTGCGCATCGCCGTAAAGAAGGCCGGCGGGATTTGGCGCCCGCGACAGAAGCTGTGGGAGATGCCGTGGAATGCCGTCCGGACACTTGGCATCGGCCATCGAGTGGTCACTGGCTGACCGCGGACCGCGACACCAGGGCTATATAGCGGCATATGGCGCAATATACTTGTATATCATTGCATATGCAGGTAGATGGATTTACGATGCTGCAGATGACGA
>Ga0082335_1006488_pt1 | contig 15012 bp, 12 predicted proteins | sample Subgrocontami58m_FD_72375 | JGI IMG/M metagenome (GOLD analysis project Ga0082335, IMG submission 72375) | Subsurface groundwater microbial communities from S. Glens Falls, New York, USA - GMW37 contaminated, 5.8 m (SPADES assembly) (version 2) ...
CCCGGCCCCAGCCGAAGTCCCAACCGTCCAGGGCCCCAAAGGCGTCCACTTCGATTTCAACGATGGCTGCCGGGTGGTCATGGAGGAGGCGAAGGTTCCGTGGCGCGTCCGCCTGAGCGACGCCGATACGGGCAACGTCCTGTTCGAAACCGAACTGAAGTCCGGCCGCGTGAACAGCAGCAAGCGCTACTTCGTGCGCTTCCGCGTCGAGATCGGGCAAAAGGACAACGACAAGCCCTTCATTCACGAATATTCCGCCACCGACCGGGAGGTGCTGATCCAGCTGCCGGTCGGCACCCTGGGCGATACGCTGGGCTGGTTCCCCTACGCGGTGAAGTTCCAGGAACTTCACAAGTGCAAGCTCACGGTCGCGATGGCCCAATGGCTGATCCCGCTGTTCCGCGACGCCTATCCCGACATCACCTTCGTCACGCATGAAGAGGTCAAACCCGAGCGCTATTACGCCACCTACAACATCGGGCTGTTCTTCGAGGACAAGGACAATTTCATGCAGCCCTGCGACTTCCGCCTGGTCGGGCTGCATCGGACGGCCGGCTACATCCTGGGCGTCGATCCGACGGAAGTTCCACCGCGTCTGGCCATTCCCGACAACACGCGGCCGATCGCCGAAAAATACGTCTGCATCGCCGCCCAGAGCACGACCCAGGCCAAATACTGGAACAATCCGGACGGCTGGCGCGAAATCGTGGCGTTCCTGAAGCAGAACGGCTACCGCGTGATCTGCATCGATCAGAAGGCGACGCATGGCGCCGGAATCGTCTGGAACCATATTCCTTACGGCGCCGAGGACCAGACGGGCGACCGTCCGCTTCAGGAGCGGGCTCGCTGGCTGAGGCATGCCGACTTCTTCGTCGGCCTGTCGAGCGGCCTGTCGTGGCTTGCCTGGGCGGCGGGGACGCCGACCGTCATGATCAGCGGCTTCACCCACCCCATCAACGAATTCGCCACGCCCTATCGGATCGTCAACTTCCACACCTGCAACAGCTGCTGGAACGACCCCCTCCACCGCTTCGACCACAAGGATTATCTCTGGTGTCCCCGCCACAAGGACACGCCACGGCAGTTCGAGTGCACCCGGCTGATCACGACGGAGCAGGTCAAAAAGGCGATTCGGATCATTCCGGGATTTCCCGCAAAAGTTGATGCCAAATCGACCGGCTGAAAAAGCGGCCGATATTGAACATTCGGGGCCGGAAGACAGCCCCCCTTGGTGTCGGGGAGCGGCTTGGTCCTAGGTCGCGGGCAATCCCTGGGCAAACCGGCCGAGGAGTTCCCGAGACGGACGCAAACGCCTCGAAATCCGGCCAACTTCTGAATGTTATGGCGTGATTCTGATATATACTTTTACCTTCGTCTTCGTCTTGCCGCAGGACTAGACCTCAGTGGACCCAGAAAAGCCGCTCCCTAGTGATCCGGGCATCGTTGCTCTCGTCATGCTGATGCGCCTTCACGGTGTCGGCGCCGACGGCGACCAGATCCGACATCGGTTTGGCGGCGCGCCGATCGGCGTTTCCGAGATGCTTCGCTGCGCCAAGGAATACGGGCTAAAGGCGCGTGCGGTCAGGACGAGCTGGAAGCGGCTGCCGCATACGCCCATGCCGGTCATTGCCGTCCTGCGAGAGGGTGGCTTCCTGATCCTCGGCCAGGTCAACGCCGAAGACGGAAAAATACTCGTGCAGGAGTTGCAGGCGCAGCGTCCCCGGATCATGACGCGGGAGGAGCTTGAAGGCCTGTGGGACGGCCAGATCGTGCTCATGGCGCGGCGCGGCTCGCTCGGCAATCTGGCGCGTCGCTTCGACATCACGTGGTTCGTCGGCGCGATCGCCAAATACCGCAGCCTGCTGGGCGAGGTCCTGGTTGCTTCTTTCTTTCTTCAGCTCTTCGCGCTCGTTTCGCCGCTGTTCTTCCAGGTCATCATCGACAAGGTGCTGTCGCACCAGGTGACGAGCACGCTCGATGTCCTGATCATCGGGCTGGTGACGATATCGATCTTCGAGACAGTCCTTTCCGGACTGCGGACCTATCTTTTCGCTCACACCACCAATCGCATCGACGTCGAACTCGGCGCCCGTGTGTTTCGCCACCTGCTGGCGCTTCCGATCAGCTACTTCCAGACTCGACGCGCCGGCGATTCGGTCGCACGAGTCCGCGAACTGGAAAACATCCGGAACTTCCTGACGAGTTCTGCACTCACGCTCGTAGTCGACCTGTTCTTCACGGTCGTCTTCATCGCCGTGATGTTCCTCTATTCACCGCTGCTTACCTTCATCGTGATCGGTTCCCTTCCCGTCTATGTCGCCATCTCGGTCGGAGCGACGCCATTCTTCAAGCAGCAACTCGACGAAAAATTCCGGCGTGGCGCCGAAAACCAAGCGTTTCTCATCGAGACCACGACCGGCGTCGAGACGCTGAAGGCAATGGCGGTCGAGCCGCAGATGCAACGCCGGTGGGAGGAGCAGCTCGCCGGATACGTCGCCGCAAGTTTCCGCGTCAGCAATCTCAGCAATTACGCAACCCAAGCCGTGCAGCTCGTCAACAAGCTCGTCACGGCCGCAACGCTCTACTTCGGCGCCAAACTCGTCATTACCGGTGGCCTGACGGTGGGCGAACTGGTCGCGTTCACCATGCTGTCGGGAAGGGTGAGCCAGCCTGTCCTGCGCCTCGCGCAGATCTGGCAGGACTTTCATCAGGCGCGGCTCTCGGTGGCGCGGCTCGGCGACATCCTGAACACGCCGGCTGAGACCGTCTATAATCCTACGCGCGCGGTGCGCCCGCCGATTCGCGGCGAGATCACATTCGAGCATGTGGGTTTCCGCTACCGCCTCGACGGCTCCCCGATCCTGACCGACATCAATTTCAACGTTCCGGCCGGCCAGACCATCGGCATCGTCGGTTCTTCCGGTTCGGGCAAGAGCACCCTCGTCAAGCTCATCCAGCGCCTCTATGTGCCGGAAAGCGGCCGCGTTCTCATCGACGGCGTCGATCTTGCCTTGGTCGACACGGCCTGGCTGCGTCGCCAGGTGGGCTTCGTGCTGCAGGAGAACGTGCTTCTCAACCGCTCCGTCCACGAGAACATTGCGCTGACCGATCCTGCCATGCCGATGGATCGGGTGATTGCCGCGGCGAAGCTGGCGGGTGCCCACGAGTTCATCCTCGAACTGCCCGAAGCCTACGACACGATCGTCGGCGAGCGCGGCGGCAGCCTGTCGGGCGGCCAGCGCCAGCGATTGGCGATTGCCCGCGCCCTTGTAACCGACCCCCGCATCCTGATCTTCGACGAAGCCACGAGTGCGCTGGATTACGAAAGCGAGCGGATCATCCAGGAAAACATGGTGGAAATCGCGAAGGGACGAACCGTCATCATCATTGCCCACCGGCTCTCGGCGGTCCGGCATGCCGACCGGATCCTGACGATCGATCACGGCCGCCTCGTCGAAGACGGCAAGCACGAGGAGCTGATCCGCACCAGCGGCCGGTATTCGCAGCTCTATCGCCTGCAGGGCGGTATTCAGGCGGTGTCGGATGGCGGACGCGACCGATGAGTTCCGATAGCGCCGCCTTGGCTGCCTCGTCCAAGCTGCAACGCCGACGAAACCACGAGATCGCCTTTCTCCCAGCGGCCCTCGAAATCGTTGAAACGCCGCCGTCGCCGATGGGGCGGGCGATCGGCGGTGTCATCATATTCTTCTTTTGCGCGGCCCTCGCCTGGGCGGCTCTGAGCACGATCGACATTATCGCCACGGCGCCCGGAAAGATCATTCCCAGCGGCAATACCAAGACAATCCAACCGCTCGAGATCGGGATCGTCCGCGCCATTCTTGTCAAGGATGGCCAGACCGTGAAGGCGGGAGACGTGCTGATCGAGCTCGACTCGACAATGAGCGACGCCGACCGCACCCGCGGCAAAGGCGATCTCGTGGCTGCGCAGACCGATGTGGCACGGCTTCGCGCCCTGCTTTCCGACGCTCCCGATCCGCTCAGTGCGTTCAATCCGCCAGCTGACGCCGATCCGGCGCTGGTTGCCACCCAACGTCAACTGCTGACCAGCGAGATGGCTGAAATGCGCGCCAAGCGCACGGCCACCGATAATCAGAAGCTGCAGAAGGAGAAGGAAGCCGCGACCATCGCGGCGAGCATCGCCAGGATCGAGGCGACGCTGCCGATCCAGCAACAGCGGTTCGATATCCGTCGGAACCTCATGGAAAGGGACCTGGGGTCGAAACTGCTCTACCTGCAGGAGCAGCAGGATCTCGTGAACGGCGAGAAGGAGCTTCTGGTACAGAAAAGCCGCTACGCCGAGGCCGAGGCCGCGGTGGCTTCCATCACCGCGACGCGCGACCAGATCGCCGCGGAGTTCCGTCGCAAAGCCTCCGATGATCTGTCGAAAGCGGAGCAGAAAGCCGCGAGCCTCGCCCAGGACCTGGTCAAGTCGGTGCAGCGGACGAAGGAACGGTCACTGATCGCCCCGATCGATGGCGTGGTGCAGCAGCTTGCCGTGCATACGGTCGGCGGCATTGTGACGCCGGCGCAAACCCTGCTTGTCCTGGTACCCATCAACAGCAGGCTCGAAATCGAGGCCATGATCTCGAACCAGGATATCGGATTCGTCGAAGTCGGACAGCCTGCGTCGATCAAGGTGCGAACCTTCGACTTTACGAAATATGGCCTCATCAACGGCACCGTCGAAAGCGTCTCGATGGATGCCGTCAAGCAGGACCCGGCTCGCGACATCCCCAGTGGAAAATCGAACGACTTCTCGACGATCGGAAACGATTCCGCGGCCAAGGAGCCGGCGTACATAGCCCGGATCTCCCTCGATCGAAGTCGGATGAAGGTCGGCGAAAAGACCGTCAATCTCGCGCCCGGCATGGTCGTGACGGTCGAGATCATGACCGGCACGCGCAGCGTGATCAGCTACCTGCTTTCCCCGCTGGTTCGCTACGGGCACGACAAGATGCGGGAAAGGTAGCTGTCTTGAAGCATCGTTTTTTTTCGGCCGCTGGCCTGCCCGCAAGAGCAGCGCGCTCGCCTGCTTTCGACCGGGTGGTCGTGGAGAGGCCGCCATTCAACATCAGTCCGGAAGGTCACCGCGTCATGAATCGTGAAATGCCCATCATGATTACGGGCGCGGGCGGAATGGTCGGCTCGACACTCGTCCATCACTTGGCGCAGCAGGGGTTTACGAGGGTCATTCCGGTCTATCGCCAGGAGTGCGATCTGGCCGATCGCGCGAGCACCGAACAGCTATTCGCCCGGACGCGGCCGGTGCAGGTCTTCCATGCCGCCGGCAGGGTCTACGGGATCCTCGGCAACATGATGAATCAGGGCCTGTCCTTCTATGACAACGTCATGATCAATACCAATGTCGTCGAGGCTGCCCGGAAATTCTCCGTCGAGAAGATCACCGTGATGGGCACGGGCGCCGTTTATCCCTATCCACCGCCCGGCACGCCCCTCAAGGAGGAAATGATTCACTACGGCGTTCCACACCCTTCGGAACGCGCATACGCCAACGCCAAGCGCGCCATGCTCACGATGCTGGAGGCCTACGAGGGAAGCTATGGATTGAAATGGGCATATGTCGTTTCGTGCAATTTGTTCGGGCCATACGACAGGTTCGACGTGCAGTTCGGACATGTCGTCCCATCGCTGATCAAGAAATTTCACGATGCCAGGAAGAACGGTACCGATATCGAAGTTTGGGGAGACGGATCGGCGCAACGTGACTTCATGTACAGCCGTGACGCGGCACGGGTATTTCTGGCGATCATGGAGAACATCGAGGGACCGGTAAATATCGGCAGCGGACGCGTCTTCAGCATTCGCGAGATCGTCAAGATTCTCGGCGATTTGAGCGGCATGAACGACAGAATCCGATGGGATTCGACGAAGCCAAACGGTCAAGAGTATCGCTCGTACGATCTCAGCCGGATCAGCGCAATCGACTTTCGCTGCAAGTACTCGATCGCCGACGGACTGAAGGAAACATGGGACTGGTACTGCGAAGAGGAGAAGGCCAGAGGCTCCGAGGTGCGTCAGGCTGCATCGGGCGATAGTTGAACGGCGACAAATAAAGCGAGTGCACTTTCATGGCGCAGGCTTCCGAAACCTTTCCCGTACGGACCGTCGAGCAGAAGTTGAGCGCGCTCGGCCTCGATGACCGGCGGCGGATGATCCATCGCTATTTGCCGCTGGAAAGTGGCGTTGGGCTGGAAATCGCGCCGAACTGGGCGCCCGTCGTGACCAAATCCGAAGGCGATGTCCTTTATTGTGACTACCTCACCTACGATCAGCTGCTCGAGCGCGAGAAAACCAATCCCGCCCGCGTGCAGCACGGCCTCAAGGTGCAGCGGCTCGACTTCATCTGGCAGCTCGGCAAGACGCTCCAGGAATGCGCAGGGAGCGATGCCAAATTCGACTACGTGGTTTCATGCCATGTGTTCGAGCATGTCCCCAACTTCCTCGAGTATCTCTATCAGGCGCGGGCGGTCCTGAAGGATGATGGAGTCATCGCGATGGTTCTGCCGGACATCAGGGGCAGCGGAGAATATTTCCGTCGGGAGACCAGCGCAGCCGATCTGATCAATTCCTATCTCCTCGGTCAATCCGAGCCCTCGCCCGGGCAAGTCTATGACGGGCTGCGGAATCTCTTCTCGTTCGAGAACGTGCCGCTGCAAGGCCTCTCGCTGGACGACGTGAAGCGGCATTTCACGGACATGGACTGCTACCACGCCGCCGTCCGGGCGAGCGTCGAGTATGTCGACGTCCATTGCTGGGCCTTCTCGAAGGACGGGTTCGCGACGGTCGCACGGGAGTTGCAAGGCGTCGGCCTGTTCGACTTCGAGATCGAGGAAATGGACTCCAATCCCCTCACCCAAACCGGCCACGGCTCTGAATTCTTCGTGAAGTTGCGGCCAACTGCGCCACCGAGGCCTTCGCGCCTGCAGGAATTGCGGCACGGCGTCCGCGCTTTCCACGCCCCCGGTCCTCCGGACGAAGCACCTCCCGAAGTCGTCGCGTCGCCCGAACAGCTGCTCAGCGACAAGAAGGCCCTCCAATTGGAACTGTCCCAGGTGGCGGCCCATGGTCAGCGTGCCTTTCAGGAGGCGGTTGCGGTGCAGGAACGCCTGAAAGCGGAAAAAGCCGCCGTAGAAGCAGCGCTCGCCCAAGCCGTGGCCCATGGCGAGAAGGCCTTTGGAGAGGCGGTCGCCGCGCAGAACCTTCTGAAGGCAGAGAAAGCCCTGGCCGAACGCCGGGTTGCCGAATTGGAGGACTGCGCCTTGGTCAAGTTCGGCAGACGATTTGGCCTCGCGCCTTCGTAGGCTCCAGGTCGAATTGGGAGAATGTGGACGGGCATGAAGAAGAAGCGACTGGCGATTATCTCTTCCTACAATGAAAGCTGCGGAAACGCCTCCTATGCGCACGTGCTCAAGATGCGCTTTTCGGAGCAGGTCGACTGCGACGTCATTCCGCTCGATCTCTTCCTCCTGCAGAAGGAGTCATCGCGATTCTCCAAGGCCGGCGATCGCCACATAAGGAGCATTGCCGCGCGGCTCGCGGACTACGACTACGTCAACATCCAGCTCGAGGCCGGGCTGTATGGCGTCACCAACGCGCAGGTATTGCGCCGGCTCCGTATTCTTCTCGGGGCCTGCCGGAGCGTCGTCGTCACGATGCACCGCCTCGACCCGCCGGATTTCTCCATACCTCGCATCTTCGGACGGTTCTGGGAATCGGTCGTGACGGGCCATCCGATCCTGGCCACGCGTACGATCCTCCATGAAATTTTCAGGCGGCGTCCCAATGAGGAACTCTATCGCGAAATCATCGCGCAGTGTCGCCGTCGCGCCAAGGCTGCCAACGTCTGGATCGTGGTCCACACCAGGCGGGAGCGGCGCATTGTCGAGGAGATCTATGGCTTCAATCAGGTCTTCGACTTCCCGATCACGTTTCTGACACAGGACCAGCGCCAGGCCGTCCTGAGAGATACCGATCTTGCCGCGTTCCGCGCGCGCCACGCCATCAAGCCCGGCGTCAAGGTCATCGGCGCCTTCGGGTTTATTTCTTCCTACAAGGGCTACGAGACGCTGATCGAAGCGCTGAAACTGCTTCCCGACGAGTATCATCTGTACGTTTTCGGCAGCCAGCACCCCGCCGCTGTCGCGCAGCACGTCCTGTTCGATCCCTATATCGAATCGCTCATCGAGCTGATGGCAACGAAGAACGACGAGGTCATCAGCGACTTGCGAAAGCGGCTCACTCCCTACATTCGCAGCAAGATGACGTCTCCGCCGGAAAACCGCGAACTGGTGGCGGAACTCGAAGACGCCCTCTCCCGGTCGCTGCAATTCGACCTCGGCAAGCGGGTGCATTTCATCGGCGAGCTTTCCGATCCGCATTTTATCGAGGCCCTGCGCGCCTGCGATGCCGTCGTGCTGCCCTACCTCGAGGTAGGCCAAAGCATGTCGGGCGTTATTGCCCTTGCGATCGAATGTGGTGCCAATCTCTTTTGTGCACGCAACAAGTCGTTCGCCGAAGTAACGCGGTACTATGGCGAAGCGTTTGTTTCATTCGACATTGGCAACTACGTCGAATTGGCGCAGAAAATCGTGCGCGGAGGGAATCGATACGAAGTGGAGCGGGACCGCGTACTCGCCAAGTACAACCTGCAATCCAATGTGGCCCTGCATCTCGAAAAACTGGGGTTCGTTGCGAACGGCGAAGCCACCGGCGGGAAGTAACCGCCGAGGGCAGCGCAAGCACATGACTTAGCAAATAGAATTCGCCGAGGCTGGAGTTCGATTCATGACCTCATCGCATGGGCTGGAAGAAGAACTTGAGCTGGCGCTGTCGGCTGCCGCCGCCGATCCGGCCAACGCCTATGGGCTTGTCATCGTAGCGGAACGATTGAGAGCTGCAGGAAGCACGGCGGAAGCAGGCAATATCGCCAAGCGTGCGGTCGAGCTCAATCCTTCGGATGTGCGCGTGATGACGCGTGCGGCCAACTTGCTGCACGTGATTGGAGACTACGGAAGCGCGTCAGGACTGCTTCAAACCCTCGTCGATCTCGATCCCAAGGATCTCGACACAAGGTTTCAACTGGCCTTCGGCTTCCTGGTGCAGCGTGAATATCGTCGAGCGCTCGATCAGCTTGACGTCTATGTCAAGCTGGCGCCGGAGGCGGCACTGGGTTGGCGCAACCATGCCGGCGCCCTTGAAGCGCTTGGAGAGTTCCACCGTGCCCTTGCCTCGTCGAATCGCGGCCTCCTGCTCGAGGCGAACAACGCCGAATTCCGTCTGCATCGCGCTGGGCTGCTCAATCATCTAGGCCGTACCGCAGATGCGCTCGCCGATATTCGGATCGCGGAGAGTTTGGAGGGTCTGACCACGCGCGTCGCCTGGTTCTACAGTGTCATCTACGACTCCAGCGGCGATCTGGATCTGGCGATCGACTTCGCTCGCAAGAGTTCTTTCCTGGATCCGGCCAGCCTGGATCTGAGACGTTATCTCGAGGATCTCGAGAAGCGGCGCAGCGCCGTGGTTGATCGAGAGGACTTCCCCGAGGTCGCCCACGCCGAGGAGCGGCGTCCGCACTACCCTGGATCGGTCACACGGCCTGTCGTGCAGACCGGGTGGTTGGACGCCCTCGCAAGCCAGGGGCGCATCATCCTCGCCTTGCTGTTGCGCGACGCCAAGACGCGATTCGGCGAGACGCGTTTGGGTTATCTCTGGGCTTTCCTCGAGCCCATGTCCCATCTTGCGCTGATCGCCAGCGTGTTCGCCGCGACGCATCTGGGCGGCAGCCCGCCGATCGGGACCAACATGATTGTCTACTATTTTACGGGCGTACTTCCCTACCTGCTCTTTTCCAACACCGTGTTCGGTGTGCAGCAGAGCCTCAATGCCAACCGATCGGTGCTCCAGGTGCCGCTGGTGCAGCACGTCGATATTCTGGCGGCGCGCGGCCTGCTCGAGCTGGTCACCCAGTTCAGTGTCGCAATCATCGTGCTAACGGTCTTTGTGATGTTGGGCCTGCCCGCTGTTCCATACGACGCGCTGGATGCCGCTTGCGGGCTGTTCTTCATCTGGCTGTTGGGTTTTGGTGTCGGCATCACGAACGCCACCATCATGCATTTCGTCAAATCGTGGGATTACGTCTTCGCCAATCTCGTGCGAGCGCTCTATTTCACTTCCGGAATCTTTCTCAGCCCGCTCGAAATGCCGGAGTGGGTTCGCGACATCCTGGTGTGGAACCCCGTGTTGCAGGCCATTGACTGGGTACGCAGCGGCTTTTTCGAGACGTGGCACCCGATCTGGCTCAACCGTCCCTACGTCGTGTTCTGGGGGCTGGCCACGCTGCTGATCGGGCTCAGCCTGGAGCGAGCCTGCCGTCGCCGACTTACCGTCGCATGATCACTCTCGACCATGTCTACAAGACCTACCGGACCCCGGAGTCCCAGCGCCGCGTACTGGACGACGTGAGCGTCTCCTTTCAGAGCGGCGTCAATATGGGCATCCTGGGCGTCAACGGCGCGGGAAAATCGACCCTGATCCGCCTGTTGTCCGGCACGGAACTGCCCGATCGCGGAACGATCAACCGGACATGCCGGGTGTCGTTCCCCCTGGGATTCGGCGGCGCCATCCATCCCAACGTCTCGGGGCGCGACAACGTCATCTTCATTGCCCGGGTCTATGGCGTCGATGCGAAGGCCGTGGTCGAGTTCGTGGAGGATTTCGCCGAACTGGACAGTTACTACGATATGCCCACCCGGACCTATTCCTCGGGTATGATGGCCCGCCTGTCCTTCGCGCTGAGCCTCGCCATCGACTTTGACAACTATCTGGTGGACGAGATTACGGCGGTCGGCGACGCCCGCTTTCAGGCCCGCTGCCGGGAGGCGTTCCAGCAGCGCATCCGCTATGCTAATATCATCATGGTTTCGCATAGTTTCGAGACCATTCGGTCATATTGTGACACCGGCGCGATCCTCAACAACGGACGCCTCGAGATATACAGTTCGGTCGACGCGGCCATCGCGGACTATCGACAGCTTCTTGGCATTGACACCATGTCGGGATCGAATGAGTGAGAAGATCATGAACCAAAGGGTCGTCAGACTGCGCAAGGAGCCGCGTACCGAACCTGACGTCGGTGCCCCGCTCGTTCGGCGCGCGCCGGTCAGCACCAAGCGCAGGGTCCATCTGGCCGCCTTCGCGCTTCTGGTCTTGTTGCCCACCGTCGCCGCACTGATCTATCTCTTCGGCTTCGCCTCGGACCAGTATGTCGCTGAATTCCGCTTCAATTTGCGGCGAGCGAGCGAACCGATGGTGGCCAACAACAACACGGGAACATCCCCGGCGGCACCGTGGGCCAACAACGGCGGCCTCACGCCCAGTCAGATCTGGGACTCCCAGACCATCGTCCAGTTCATCAGGAGCCGCGACGTGGTCGATGCGCTCGATGCCGATCTGGGTTTTGAGCGCCTCTATCGCCGGGCCGACGCGGACTGGCTGAGCCGCCTTGGCGACGGACTCTCAATCGAGCGCAAGACCGAATATTGGCGCAGCATGGTCGAGCCCTTCTTCGACATGACGACGGGCGTGATTTCCGTATCGGTCCGTGCCTTCACCGCTGCTGATGCGCTGGCCGTCGCCAACGCCGTGCTGAAAAGTTCAGAGAAGACCGTGAATGACCTTTCCGCGCGCGCGCGTAAAGATGCGATTGCTTTCGGAGAGGAAGAGGTGGCGAAAGCCGAGCGGCATCTGCTCGAGGCACGGACTGCCGTCCGTACTTTCCGGGATAAGGCCGATGTGCTCGACCCCATGCGCACGGCTGAGGCCGACATCACTCTGCAGAGCCGTCAGCGCGAACGGTTGGCGACACTTCAGAGTCAGTTCAATTCGATCAAAGAGGCAGCGCCTGGTTCTCCGTTGCTTCGATACATGGCGATGGAGATCAGTGCCATCAAGGAACTGGTCCAGGCCGAGCAGTCGAAGTTGACCCAAGGCAAGAGCGCCAGCCCAGCGCCCGACGCTTCAACGATCGCTGCCATTCTGGGTGGGTTCGAGGGATTGAAACTCGAGGAGTCTTTTCGGGAAAAGTTGTACCTACTTGCGCTTCAGTTCAGCGACCAATCGCGCATCGAAGGCATGAAGCAGCAGCTTTATTTGAACGCCTTCGTGCGGCCGAAGCTGCCGGAGGAAGCACTCTATCCCCGGCGCCTGCGCCTGACCGCCATCGTGTTCTTTGTTGGAGTGGCCGTCTGGGGTCTGGGCTCTCTAGCCTACTATTCCGTTCGCGATCACTTGTGAAATTCGGCGAACGATGAGGGGTTGAGGCCGAAGCATGAGCTGCGGCCTGGGCTTGCCACCGGCGCGCAACTGCCGCCCATTCCCTCCCTGTGGCCGTCATCACGAAGCCCGACTTGCCTTCGACCGGGGCGACGGCCACGGTGGCGATCGTGCATGGGCAACAGGAGATGACGTGATGAAGATAGATTTCGCGGGCAAGAAGGCCATCGTTTGCGGGGGCTCCAGGGGCATCGGCAAGGCCATTGCGCTCGGTTTCGCGGCCTGTGGCGGCGACGTCTCGATCTGCGCCCGCGATCCCAAGGCCCTGGAGGAGACGAGGGCGGAGATCGCGAAGCTCGGCCGCAAGGCCCATGCCGCCAGCGCCGACCTGGCCCAGGGCGATGCGGTACGCGGCTATGTGCGCGAGGCGGTCGCCGCACTCGGCGGAGTGGATCTCCTGGTCAACAATGCCTCGGCCTTCGGATCATCGGACGATGATAAAGGTTGGACCAGCAACCTCGCGGTCGACATGCTGTCGATCGTGCATGCCACGCAGGAAGCCTTGCCGGCGCTGAAGAAGTCCCAAGGCAGCGTGGTGAACATCTCCTCGATCGCAGCTTTCCATCCCGGGACGCGGCAGCCGCCCTATGGCGCCATCAAGGCGGCGGTGATCCACTACACCATCACACAGGCTGCGATGTACGCCAAGGACCGCGTCAGGGTGAACTGCATCGCCCCCGGCTCGATCGAGTTTCCCGGCGGTGTCTGGGACCGGCGCAAGACCGACAATCCCGCACTCTACAACGGCACGCTGGCCTCGATCCCGTTCGGCCGCATGGGCCATCCCGAGGAAGTGGCGAACGTCGCGCTGTTCCTCGCCTCGCCGCTCGCATCCTGGGTGACCGGCCAGGCCATCGCGGTGGCCGGTGCGCAGGGGCTGTAGGACCTAGAAGGATACGAGTTCGCCGGCGGACAGGGCGACAATCTCGCCCTCGGCAAGCGGCCGCCAGTGTCCTGCGGTCACAGGGACGCTGGCCAGGAGCGCCATCTCCTGGGCTTCGCCGGCGTGGTTGTGGTCATTGGCATGGCCACTCTCCGAATGAATCGTGACACCGGAGCCTTCCGGCACCGGGGGCGTGCTCACTGCGTGCGAGGGCGCGCGATGGCGATGGCGGACCCATAGGCCGGGCGGGGCCACGATGCCGTCGGCCTGGGTGCGGCGGTGGCCATGACCGAAGACGAATTCACCATCGCTGTACAGGAAGTTGGCGATCCCGAGCGGCCGCATCTCGGCCGCGAAGGCATTTATAACAGCCAGCCGCGCGTCGAGCGACGGGACGGCGGCGCCTTCCCACAGCGGCGCAAGACGCTCCAGCAGCAGGCAGCACGCCATCTCCGAATCGGTCTCGCCAACGGGATGAAAGCGATGCTTCGATCGGCTGAAGCGCGCTGCGATGTCGTCGAAACTGCCGTTGTGCGCAAACAGGTGCATGCGTCCGTCGAGTTCGCGTGCGAAGGGTTGGGTGTTGGCGTGGCTGTTGGCGCCGACGGTGGCGCGGCGGATGTGAGAGATCAGGAGCCGCGTCGACAGCGCGCGCCGCTCGATGAAGGCAACCCAGGGACTGTCGCCCGCCGGTTCCGGCTCCTTGTAGAGGCGGATGTCGCGGCCTTCGTGGAACGCCACGCCCCAGCCATCGACGTTGCGGCCGTCCGGCGCACCGTGGACGGCGAAGCGTTTCAGCGAAAAAGTAGCGCGGGTCGGGTGGCGGCTGGACAGGCAGAAGAGTTCGCACATGCCGGACACGTTACCATGCTCCGCGGCATGTGCCGACAAAGGACCCCTAGCCCGAGGGGACGTGGAACGTATCGGCGCGCCGTCGAAGGCAGGCTCTCAGGAGTTGGGCCGCGCCGCCGAAGAGCTGGGCATAGTCGCGGACACGCGTCGCGAAGCCTGCCTCGGGCGCCGGGCTGTTCGACGTCACGGAAAATCGAGCCTGCATGGAATGCGCTCCGTCCAGGAAATCGTTCGCAAAATGCTGAGCGATATTCACGGCAGAATCGAGGCGCTGACTGTGGATGAGACGGCCGGATAGGGTACCACGGCGCACGGCCCTGCTAGGATGGGGGATGGCGCCTCGCCTCGCTCTTACCGTCTGCGGCCTTGTCCTGGTCGCCGGTGCCGCGTTCCTGCCGCGATCCGTCCTCGGCCAGACCCCGGCCCTGCCGCCGGAGACCACGACGGCCGCCGCGGAAGTGACGAGCCCGTGGGCATTCCGCTTTACGCCCTATGCCTGGCTCACCTGGATGAGCGGCTCGCAGACCGTGAAGGGCCGCACCCTGGATACCGATACCAACGTCTTCCAGCTGCTGGGCAACAGCCAGTCGCTGGTGCCCTTTATGGGATATTTCCAGGCGCGCTTCGAGGATCGGATCGAGCTGTTCGTCGACCTTATGTACGCCAACATCGGCGCCGGCCAGTCGGCGACAAGAAATTTCCAGGTCAACCGGTTCGTGGGCGGCAGCGTCACGGCTTCGGCGTCGGAAGACTACCAGCAGCTCACCGTCGAGTTCGGCGGTGCCTACCAGATCGCCAAACTCGGCCGCAATCGCGGGTCCGAGAGTCCGGGAATGGCGGGAGTTGGGCAGACCGCGCTCGATGTGCTGCTGGGTGGGCGTTACTGGTACCAGAAGGTCGACATG
>Ga0082335_1006491_pt1 | contig 15010 bp, 12 predicted proteins | sample Subgrocontami58m_FD_72375 | JGI IMG/M metagenome (GOLD analysis project Ga0082335, IMG submission 72375) | Subsurface groundwater microbial communities from S. Glens Falls, New York, USA - GMW37 contaminated, 5.8 m (SPADES assembly) (version 2) ...
GGGCGGCCGCGCAAGGCGGCGGCACGCCGTGCGCGGCAAAGGTTTTCAGGTCGGCTTGGATACCAGCGCCGCCGCCGGAGTCGGAGCCGGCGATGGTGAGGGCACTGAGGGGGCGGGTGTCGGAGCGGGACATGAATCGATCGTTAGCAGTAAGAACGACGAACTAAGGTGGCTCCGGTAATCTGGACAGAAATTTGTGGGTTTTAGATGGTGAACCGCAGTGCAAGGTTATCCACAAGTGCCGCCTATGGGGAACCCGTATTCAGGCTGCCAGCGGTAGTGCCTGATCGCGTACCATAGGGGACCACGATTTCCGCCCCTCGCCCCGCCGAAGTTGAGTCTGTCCATCGGTTCCCGCTCCCTACTTCCGAACACAACACCGCGCCGATAATCATGGTCCCCTATACTGTTCGCATCGCCCGGAAAGCAGTTCCGGGCGCGAGTTTTCAGTTGATTGGCATGTTTATCCGCTATCTCGGCAGGTCTGAACTGCCCATCAGGAATTCGTCCACGGCGCGCGCGCACTGGCGGCCTTCGCGTATTGCCCAGACCACCAGCGACTGGCCGCGCCGCATGTCGCCCGCAGCAAACACCTTGGACACCGAGGTGGCATAGCAGCCTGCGCCATCCGTCGTTGCCCTGGCGTTGCCGCGCGCGTCCTTCGCGACGCCGAGCGCGTCGAGAATGTTCTGGACCGGGCCGACGAAACCCATGGCGAGCAGCACAAGGTCGGCCTTCATTTCGTATTCGGAGCCCGCCACTTCCTGCATCTTGCCGTCTTTCCACTCGACGCGCGCCGCGACTAGCTTTTCCACCTTGCCATTGCTGCCTTGGAAGCGTTTGGTCGCCACCGCCCAGTCGCGCAGCGCGCCTTCCTCGTGAGAGGCGGAGGTGCGTTTGATCATCGGCCAGTAGGGCCAGACCGGGTTACGGTTAAGCTCAGGCGGTTCAGGAAGAAGCTCGAACTGGGTGATCGACTTGGCGCCGTGGCGGTTTGACGTGCCGACGCAGTCGGAGCCAGTGTCGCCACCGCCGATGATTACCACGTGCTTGCCGGTTGCCCAGATCTCCGGCACGGCCTTGTCGCCTGCGACACGCCGGTTTTGCAGCAGCAGGAAATTCATCGCAAAGTGAACGCCGTCGAGCTCGCGTCCCGGCACTGGCAGGTCGCGCGGCTGCTCGGCGCCGCCGGCGAGCACCACCGCGTCATACTCGTCAACCAATGCGTGGGGGTCGAGAACGGTGGCGGCAGCATTGCCAGCGCCCACCGGCGCCTGCCCGACAGCGTGGTTGACCCTGAACTCGACGCCTTCGGCGCGCATCTGCTCGAGCCGCCGGTCGATAATCCATTTTTCGAGCTTGAAGTCGGGGATACCGTAGCGCAGCAGCCCCCCGATGCGGTCGTTCCTCTCGAATACCACCACGCTGTGGCCGGCCCGCGCGAGCTGCTGTGCGCTGGCGAGTCCCGCCGGGCCGGAGCCGACCACCGCGACCTTCTTGCCGCTTCTATGCGCCGGCGGCAGAGGCTGCACCCAACCCTCAGCCCAGGCTTTGTCGATGATCGCGTGTTCGATCGATTTAATACCAACCGGGTCATCGATGATGCGCAGCACGCATGCCTCCTCGCACGGGGCGGGGCAGACGCGGCCGGTGAACTCGGGGAAGTTGTTGGTCGAGTGCAGGTTGTCGATCGCCGTTTTCCAATCCTGCCTGTAAACGAGATCATTGAAGTCCGGAATGATGTTATTGACGGGGCAGCCGCTCATGCAGAACGGGATGCCGCAGTCCATGCAGCGCGCGCCCTGGATACCCGCCTGCTCGTCGGTGAGGTGCAGGATGAACTCGCGATAGTGCTTCTTGCGCTGCTCGGGCGCTTCGTGTGCCTCCTCGAGGCGCTCGTATTCGAGGAATCCGGTGACCTTGCCCATGATCCGACCGTTGACGCGGCCTTAGGCCGCCACTTTCTTGTGCGCGGCGGCGGCCTCGCCGAGCGCGCGGCGGTACTCCTTCGGGAAGATCTTCACGAAGCGCGGCCGGTATGCGGCCCAGTTCTCGAGGATCTCTCGCGCGCGCCGGCTGTTCGTGTACTTGGCGTGCTTTTCGATCAGGCGCTTGAGGATCGCTTCGTCCGCTTCGCCGAGGTGCCACAGGTCGCGAGACAGCTTCGCCTGCTGCTCCGATTCGAAGAGCATCGGCTCGAGGTCGACCATCGAGGTGTTGCAGCGCTTCACGAATTCGCCGTCCACGTCGAGCACGTAGGCGATGCCGCCGGACATCCCCGCGGCGAAGTTGCGCCCGGTCAAGCCGAGCACCGCCACCGTGCCGCCGGTCATATACTCGCAGCCGTGGTCGCCGACGCCCTCCACCACCGCTTGAGCGCCGGAGTTGCGCACCGCAAAGCGCTCGCCGGCGACGCCGCGGAAGTACGCTTCGCCCGCAATCGCGCCGTAGAGCACTACGTTGCCGGTGATGATGTTCTCGGTTGGCTCGCCGCGGAACTTCGAGGAAGGCTGTACCGAGATCCGACCGCCCGAGAGGCCCTTGCCGCAGTAGTCGTTGGTGTCGCCGATGAGGTCGAGCGTCACACCCTTCGCGAGGAACGCGCCAAAACTCTGGCCCGCAGATCCTGCGAAGCGTACATGAATGGTGTCCTCGGGCAGTCCCTCGTGGCCGTAGCGCTGCGCGATTTCCCACGAAAGCATGGTGCCGACCGTGCGGTTGATGTTGCGAATCGGCATGTCGATCGTCACCTTCTCGCCGCGCTCGAGCGCCGGCCGCGCGAGCTCGATCAGCCGGTGGTCGAGCGCCTTCTCCAGGCCGTGGTCCTGCTGCTCGCAGTGATGGCGCGCGACCTCGGCCGGCATGTTCGGCATGTAAAAGATTTTCGAGAAGTCGAGGCCGCGCGCCTTCCAGTGCTCGACGCCCTTCCTGGTGTCCAGCAGATCGGTGCGGCCGATCAGGTCGTTGAACTTGCGAATGCCGAGGCTTGCCATCAGCTCGCGCACTTCCTCGGTGACGAAGAAGAAGTAGTTGACGACATGTTCGGGTTTGCCCTCAAACTTCTTCCTGAGCACCGGGTCCTGGGTTGCGACGCCCACCGGGCAGGTGTTGAGGTGGCATTTGCGCATCATGATGCAGCCCTCGACGACGAGCGGCGCGGTGGAAAAACCGAATTCGTCCGCACCGAGCAGCGCGCCGACGACGACATCGCGGCCCGTTTTCAGTTGTCCGTCAACCTGCACCGCGATGCGGCCGCGCAGGCGGTTGAGCACCAGCGTCTGCTGCGTCTCGGCCAGCCCCAGCTCCCACGGCGTGCCCGCGTGCTTGATCGATGACCACGGCGAAGCGCCGGTGCCGCCGTCATGGCCGGCGATCGTGACATGGTCGGACTTTGCCTTCGCCACGCCCGAAGCGACGGTGCCGACACCGACCTCGGAGACGAGCTTCACCGAGATCGAAGCTGCCGGGTTTGCATTCTTCAGGTCATGGATGAACTGTGCCAAGTCTTCGATCGAATAGATGTCGTGGTGCGGCGGCGGCGAGATCAACTCGACACCGGCGGTGGCATAGCGGATCTCCGCGATGTATTCCGAAACCTTGCGCCCTGGCAACTGGCCGCCTTCGCCGGGCTTGGCGCCCTGCGCGATCTTGATCTGGAGCTGCTCGGCGGATGCAAGGTACTCCGCAGTCACGCCGAAGCGGCCGCTTGCGACCTGCTTGATCTTCGATTTGAGCGAATCGCCCTCGACGAGCGGGATATCGACTTCCACGCGCTCCTTGCCAAGACGCGACATCAGCGATTCGCCCGCCTTGACCGGGGCGTACCGGCGGCGGTCTTCGCCGCCCTCGCCGGTATTCGACTTGCCGCCGATGCGGTTCATCGCCAGCGCAAGCGTGGTATGCGCCTCCGTGGAAATCGAGCCCAGCGACATCGCGCCGGTCGAGAAGCGCTTGACAATTTCGGCGGCCGGCTCGACCTCCTCGATCGGGATCGGCTTGCACTGACCGAACCGGAACTCGAACAGCCCGCGGAACGTCATGTGCCGCTGCGACTGGTCGTTGACGATCTGCGCGTATTCCTGGTAGGTCGCGAACGAATTATTGCGCGTGGCATGCTGTAACTTGGCAATCGCATCCGGTGTCCACATGTGTTCTTCGCCGCGCACGCGGTACGCATACTCGCCGCCCGCGTCCAGCGCGTTAGCAAGCACCGGGTCGCCGCCGAAGGCGGACCTGTGGATGCGAATCGCCTCCTCGGCGACCTCGAACACGCCGATACCCTCAATGTTGGAGGTCGTGCCGGTGAAGTATTTGTCGATTAGTGCCCGGGAGAGACCGACCGCCTCGAAGATCTGCGCGCCGGTGTACGACATATAGGTCGAGATACCCATCTTTGACATCACCTTGCGCAGCCCTTTGCCGATCGCCTTGACGTAATTCTTGATCGCCTTGCGGCCGTCCATGCCCGCGGGCAGCACGTCGTTCATGGCGAGCAGCGTCTCCAGCGCGAGATACGGGTGCACCGCTTCCGCGCCATAAGCAGCAAGCAGCGCGAAATGGTGCACTTCGCGCGCCGAGCCGGTCTCGACCACCAGGCCCGCGCTGGTGCGCAGACCCTTCGCCACCAGGTGCTGGTGAATCGCCGACAGCGCGAGCAGCGCCGGGATTGCCACCCGCTCGCGGTCCATCTTGCGGTCGGAGATGATGATGATCGTGTAGCCCGCACGCACCCCGTCCTCTGCCTGCGCGCAGAGCGATGCGAGCCGCGCTTCGACCGCTTCCTTGCCCCAGGCGAGCGGATAGCAGATGTCGAGCTCGCAGCACCTGAACTTGCCTTCCGTGTAGCGCTCGATGTGCCGGATTTTCTCCATTTCGAAGAAGTCGAGCACCGGCTGCGATACTTCGAGCCGGATCGGCGGATTGGTCTCGTCGATGCCGAGCAGGTTGGGCTTGGGCCCGATGAACGACACCAGCGACATCACCAACTCCTCGCGGATCGAATCGATCGGTGGGTTGGTGACCTGAGCGAACAGCTGCTTGAAGTAGTGGTACAGCGTCTTGTTCTTGTTCGACAGCACCGCCAGCGGCGAGTCGTTGCCCATCGAGCCGACCGGCTCCTCGCCGTTGACCGCCATCGGCGTCATCAGGAACTTGATGTCCTCCTGGGTGTAGGCGAAAGCCTGCTGGCGGTCGAGCAGCGCGACCGCCGAGCGCTCGGGTTGGAGCTTGTCGCCCTCGACGTCGTCGAGCTTGACGCGAATGCGCTCGATCCACTCGCCGTACGGCTTGGCATTGGCGAGCGTGTCTTTGATCTCCTTGTCATCGATGATGCGGCCTTTCTCCAGGTCGACGAGGAACATGCGGCCGGGCTGAAGCCGCCACTTCTTAACGATGCGTTCTTCGGACACCGGCAGGCAGCCGCACTCCGAGCCCATGATCACGAGATCATCCGCGGTGACGATGTAACGCGCCGGTCGCAGCCCATTGCGGTCGAGCGTGGCCCCGATTAGACGGCCGTCGGTGAACGCAATCGCGGCCGGTCCGTCCCACGGTTCCATCATCGCCGCGTGGTATTCGTAGAACGCGCGCCGGTTGGCGTCCATCAGCGTATGGCTTTCCCACGCTTCCGGGATCATCATCATCATCGCGTGCGCGACCGAGTAGCCGCCCATCACCAGCAGTTCGAGCGCGTTGTCAAACGAGGCCGAGTCCGACTGGCCGTCGTAGATCAGCGGCCACAGCTTGTCGAGGTCTTTGCCCAGAATGGGGCTCGAGATCGCGCCCTGGCGCGCGCGCAGCCAGTTGACGTTGCCGCGCAGCGTGTTGATCTCGCCGTTGTGGCAGATCATGCGGAACGGATGCGCGAGGCCCCAGCTCGGGAAGGTATTGGTCGAGAAGCGCTGATGGATCAGCGCGAGCGCCGACTCGACACGCGGGTCCTTGAGGTCGAGGTAGTACTCGCCAACCTGGTAGGCGAGCAGCATTCCCTTGTAGCAGACGGTGCGCGCCGACATCGACGGCACGTAGAACTCCTTGCCGTGCTGCAGGCGCAGCGCCTGGATCGCGTGGCCGGAACTCTTGCGGATGACGTAGAGCTTGCGCTCGAGCGCATCGGTCACGGTGACGCCCTTGCTGCGGCCGATGAACACCTGCCGGATCACCGGCTCGATCCGCTTCGCCGGCTCGGCGACATCGCCGTTGTCGACCGGGACGTCGCGCCAGCCGAGCAGCACCTGTCCCTCGTCCTTGATCGCGCGCTCGATCTCGTACTCGCAGGCGAGGCGAGAGGCCGGGTCGCGCGGCAGGAAGACCATGCCGACGCCATACTGGCCGACGAGCGGGAGCTTCACGCCCTGCTTGGCCAGTTCCTCGCGGAAGAACCGGTCCGGGATCTGGACCAGGATGCCCGCGCCGTCGCTGAGCTTAGGGTCCCAGCCGACCGCGCCGCGGTGCGTGAGGTTTCGCAGGACTGTGAGACCCTGCTCGATGATGGTGTGGCTCTTCTTGCCCTTGATGTGCGCGACGAAACCGACGCCGCAAGCATCGTGTTCGTTCGCGGGGTCATACAGACCCTGGCGCTGGGGGATCATCGCGATACGGCGCCGGTGACAGCGTGCTTCATCGGCGTGAGCTTGCCTGGAACGAAGTAGATGCAGAGCTGGTCGAGCTCCTCCAGACGCAGCGGCTCGCTCGCGAACCCGCACGCATAGGGTGCCTCTCCCTCCCGGCAGCAGCCGTCGCCTTCCAGATGCTTACACGACGCGCAGGTGCCGAAGGGAGGTTTGCCTCTCTCCGACGCTACCTGGCCGAGCATGCGCTGCAATGCATTGGCGAAGTGGCCGCGGACGCCGGGCGGTAGGGTGTCCGCGGCACGGACCAGGACTTCGAAGAGGTCGTTCACAAGAATGGCCTTGGCTTTGTCGGTCAGATCGAGCCGGGCACTTCGCCCGTCGGCCTCTGACCGCATGCGCATCAGATAGCCTTGGGCTTCGACGTTTTTGATCGTCTGCGACGCCGTGCCTCGGGTGGTGCCATGGAACGCGGCGAATGCGGACGGCGTTCGCGAGAAGCGGTTGGCCCGCGCGAAATATCTGAGCACAGTCCACTGGGCCGGCGTCAGTCCCTTCACGAGCCCCTCGCCCGACGCTATGCGCCCCAAGTGTAAGACCAGTTCCGCGATGACGCGACTGTCCATTTTCACCTCCTTGAACATGCGGAGATAATAGCGTTTAAAAACTATCTTGACAAGTTGATAGTTTAAAGTCCATACTAATATGATTTCGTTTCGATACTAAATAGCCGGACACGAGGCGGAGGTAGAGACGAGATGCAACTCCAGATGCGAATCAGTAAAAGGGTGTCGATGAAGGAATTTGCCCGGCGGTCGATCGCCAAAGACAGTGAGGCAGCAAAGATGTTTTCCAGCTTGGAGGAGGCGATCTGTCAGATGCAGTTCGGCAAACCGGTCATTTTGCTTGATGCCGATCACCGGGAGGGCGAAGGCGACGATGAACTCTTCGCGATCGGTAAAGAACACGCTATTCCCGTTCTGCACATCGACACGTTACTCGATCGTCAAAACTCGCAGGAAACGGCATGATGATCGCAGATGCGCTGCGCGGCGAGTATCTGCTGTCCAGGGATTCCCTCGCGCGCGCAGCCTGACCGGCGGGCTCGCGGCATGGGACACCTAAGTCGCGCACCTGGCACTGCCGCTGCCCACCGAGAAGTCGGGGGCGTAGCGCGTATGGCGAACGGCTTCCATGGCTCGCCTGAACGAGTGCCGGGAGCGTTGTTCCGGGCAATGGGAGATCTCGTCCTCATCAAGACGCCCGGAAGCTCGCGTGAGGCGCTCGCCCGTGAGCTTCAGCAGCACCTTGTGACGCAAGGGGTTGACTATCACGTCCGCAACTTGAAACGACAGCTCACGGGGAGCGTCGCGACGATTCCGCCGGAGGTACAGGCGGCAATGCGCCATGTCCTCATCCGAGCGAACGGACTGCGCACGGACGTCGACATTGAAGCCGCTCTGCGCGAGTCCGACCTCTGGGTTGCGCCTGAGGAGCGCCAGCCAGCGTACGTCTCGACCGAGCGCGTCGTCCCCTTGGGCCAACTCTGGCTGCTGTTCAATCCGACCCACTCGAGGCGGTCTCTGGCGACGATGCTCTCGCGGCAACTCCGGTTCCACGGTGTCGAGCTCAAGGTGGACCCGCTTCAGAACATGCTTGCAGGCAGGCAGGGGCTGGCTCGCCGTGAGGTCCATGAGGCGCTGCTCGCCCTGCTCGCCGAGCATGGGATCGCCTCAGAGGATGAGGCACGCGCTCGCTGGCAGAGAAGCCAAGGCGACCTTGCCGTATACATCCAGGACAGGGCGCTGGAACCGGCAGATCACCTGACCGATCTCGCGAGAGCCTGGAAGCTCCGCAAGCACGAGCCGTCGTCGAGGCACCTGTCGGTCATTCTCCAAGAGAAGCTACGAAAGCGCGGTGTCGACTTGTGCCTGTCCCGGATTCAGAAGGACGTCGATGGCAGCTTCAAGCGAGTCCGACACGCTCTGATTGTCGAAATGGAAGCCCTGCTGCGCGAGAGCCTTCCCGAAGGCCACGATCTGTCGGGCGAGGTCGCTGCAGCCGCAGAAAAGCAAGCCCGTCAAATCGATCTCTGCCGGGTGAAGGCGGAGCCGATCGCAGCGCTGGCAAAAACTTGGATCGAGCAGCATCCCGGCACGAGCATGCGCCAGCTTTCGATCCGCGTTGCGAAGTCCGCGCAGCGCATGGGCTATGCGACCAGCTGCGACACGGTGCAACCGATCCTCGGCGCTCATAAGAAGAGCACTCGGGGCTTCGTGTACCGCGCGATGCTCAAGCAAACCCAGGGGGCGCGCGGTCGCATTCCGGAAGAGCACATTATTCGCTCACAGTGGGCGCAGTGCATCCTCGCGCGGCTGTCTCGCCCCACGGCGGAAAAGAAGCAACGTCGACCACGGGCGACGATTTCAAGTGGCGATACCCACCTGTCCAACTTCGATCCGCTGGCAGCCTACTTCAAAAGTGCCAGGCGCTTTCAGGTTCCCAGCGTGGACCAAGAAGTCGAGCTTGCCCGCAGGTTCGAGGAAGCCAAACACGAGGTGCTTCGCATCCTTCTGCGCTCGGCGGTTGCCGGAAGAGCTTTTTCCACGCTCTCTCGCGAGCTCGACGATGGAACACTCCCCCCGTGGCAAATCGTCATCGGCGCGGTGCCCAAAGACGAGGGCGCCAGGCGGCAAGCGCGCGACAAGCTTAGCGCCCTGTTTCGCGAATTCTTGAAGCTTGAAGCGCAGTGTGCGACGCGCAGACGGGAACTGCTCTCGATCCGGCGAATTTCGGAGAGGCGAGCAACCCGGCTGCGCCACGAGCTTGAGTCGCTCCAGCAGCAGATGGCGGACGTACTCGGCGATACCCGCCTCACTGGCGAACACGTAACGCGGATGAGTGACGAGCTCACGGCGCTCGCTGCGGCAGCCGAGGAACTCGAACGAGTGACACTCAGAACAGAAGACCTTCATCGGTACGAGGAGCAAGCGGGTCTGAGCGTTGACGAGTTGAAACGGGCGTCCGAGGAACTCAAACCGGCTGCGCGGCGAGCGACTCACGCGAGGAACGAGCTGGTCAAGCCAAACTTGCGCCTCGCCGTGGCCATCGCCCAAGAATACCGGGGCCGTGGCCTCGACTTCCTGGATCTCATTCAGGAGGGAAATATCGGCCTCATTCGCGCGGCGGAGAAGTTCGACCGCCGCCAGGGATTTCACTTCTCCACCTACGCATCATGGTGGATCCGCCATCGCATCCACCGCGGACTTGCCGACCAGAGTCGAACGATTCGTCTTCCGGCCCACGTGGTTGACAAGGTCTCGCGGCTTCACCGGGCTGCGTGCGAAGCCTTCCAAGAGGGTGGCACGCGGCCCTCGTCCGACGAACTCGCAGCGAGGGCGCGTGTGAAACGTTCCGAGGTCTCGAAGCTGCTGCAGCTCGACGATGCGATTTCGCTCAACGCACCGGTCGAAAATGGAACCGGCGAAGCCACGCTTGAAGAATTCCTCGCTGACGAAACGATTCTCCAGCCCATCGAGGCCGTGATGAGACAGGAGCTGGCAGACGGCGTACGGCATGCGCTGGCCGGGCTCGAGCCGCGCGAGGCATACGTGCTGCGCATGCGCTACGGCATCGGCACGGGTGAGGACCATACGCTGACGGACCTTGCGCGCGAGCTCGGGGTATCGCGCGAGCGCGTTCGCCAAATCGAAGACCAGGCACTGGAGCAGCTGCGAGGGCCACGTTGTGCGCCGTTGCTGCAGGACCTCCTGGATGAGATGTCGGTCCAGCAACAGAAGACGTGGCCGCCTGCAAAGGAAGGCGGGCGTTCAACCACCCGCAAGCGCAGGTCCGGGCAGCGGCGCGCCCGAGAGCTGCTCGCGGAGACAGCTTAAACAGGAGGTATCCATGGCAGAGTTTGTAAAGGTAGCGAAAACAGCCGAGATTGAGCCAGGAGGAGCGCGACTTGTCGAGGTGAATGGAAAACAGATCTCGCTCTTCAACGTCGAGGGGCAATTCTTCGCGATCGACAACACGTGTTCACACAAGGGCGGCCCGTTGGCCGAGGGGGAGGTCTCGGGCCACGTGGTGACCTGCCCCTGGCACCACGGCAGGTTCGACGTCCGGACGGGCGAGGTCGTGGGTCCGCCGCCCCAGCGAGCTGTTACGCGCTACGGCGTTCGCGTGACGGGAACCGACATCGAGGTCGAGGCGTAGGAGCGGCCGGCAACCGCATTCAGAAGAAAGGAAACCGAGACATGCCGACCATCGCCTCGCACCACGACCACCCGCCTAGCGCTTCGTCCCAGCCAGCTGCCGATGCCGAGAGACTGCCGGGGATTCGGCACGTCATCGCGGTGGGCAGCGGCAAGGGCGGCGTGGGCAAGTCCACGATCAGCGTGAATCTCGCGTTCGCGCTCCAACAGATCGGGGGCCGGATCGGGCTCGTGGATGCGGACGTTCTCGGCCCCAGCATCCCCGGCATGCTGGGGCTTGCCACCGGTCAGCCACCCGCGACAACCCCGGAGGGCAAGATCGTCCCTGCCGATCGGCACGGCCTGAAAGCCATGTCTATGGGTATGCTCACCGGGGATGACAACCCCGCCATCCTACGCGGACCGATGGTGGGCAAGTATCTGCAAATGTTCATCGGCTCCGTGGAGTGGGGACAACTCGACTACCTGATCCTGGACCTTCCGCCCGGAACGGGCGACACCCAGTTGACGCTGGCGCAGAGCGTCCCGCTATCGGGCGCGGTCATCGTCACGACGCCGCAGGATGTGAGCCTCAAGATCGCCCGCCGCGGGCTCAGGATGTTCGAGACGGTGCACGTCCCCATCCTCGGAATCATCGAGAACATGAGCACCTTCACCTGCCCGCACTGCGGCAAGGGCACGGACATCTTCCGCCGCGGCGGCGGCGAGCGGATGAGCCAACAACTCGGTGTGCCGTTCCTCGGCGCGATTTCTCTCGACGCCGACATTGTGACTAGCGGGGATGAGGGCCGTCCGATCATGCTCGAGAAGCCGACTTCGGTCGCCGCCCGGGCCTACCTTGCTATCGCCACGAAGCTTGCGGGCGGGCTCCAAGGGCTTCCGACTACGTCGCTCAAGCCGTTCGCGTGGACCTGGGAATCCAGCGCAGGCGAGCCGGCTTGGCTGGAGAGCAGCGTTCGGGCCTCGGGCTCCCGAACCACCGCGATCGGCTTCCGCCGGCGCGACGCGCGGACGCTGTCCGTGCTGTGGGAGGACGGCCGCCGGGACGACTTCGACGTCCGGGACCTTCGCTTGGCGTGCCGATGCGCCCTCTGTGTGGAGGAGATGAGCGGCCGCCCGCTCCTGGATCCCAAGAGCGTACGGCCCGACGTCACCCCCCGCACCATCACCAGCATGGGCAATTACGCCATCAGGTTTGACTGGAGCGACGGCCACAGCACCGGGATCTACTCGTTCGCGCATCTACGGGCTTTTGGTGAGCGCCGCGCGACCGAGGTCGCGGAAGATGTCTGACCTGCTGCCCGTCGATCGGACGATCAGCATCCGCGCTGAAAGCTCGCTTGCGGATCCTGACACGTTCAAGTTCACGGTGAGCCGCATGGTGCATCCCGGCGGGCCCTTTTTCTTCGACAACAAGGAACGGGCCGCTGGGTCGCCTCTCGTCGAGCGGTTATTCGCGCTCCCTGGCGTGACCCATGTGCTCGTGGCCGACAACGTCGTCACGGTCGGGAAAGCGCCAACCGCTTCATGGTCGGAACTGAAGGCAGCCATCGGGGCGACCGTCCGGACTCAGCTACTCACCGCGGTGCCGGCAATTCTCGAGGGGCCTCGCTACGCGAGCGCACCGGGCCGGAGAACCGATGAGGAAGTTCGGGCGGTCGTTCAAGCACTCCTGGACAAGGAGGTCAACCGTTCCATCGCTGGTCATGGCGGAAAGATCTCGATCGTGGACGTCCGCGCAGGAAAGCTCTTCATCGCGATGAGCGGTGGGTGCCAGGGTTGCGGTTCATCGCAAGTCACGCTGCGACAAGGATTCGAGGTCATGGTGCGCCGGGTTGCACCGGAGATCGTGGAGATCGTGGATACCACCGATCACGCGGCGGGGCAAAGACCATTTTACCGGCGCACAGGCTAGGCCAAGGTGAATATCCGGACGCAGGCACCATGAGGAACACGCGACGGTTCGAGTTCAGCTTTTGGCCGAGCGTAGAGATCGGGGCAACGGAAACCTAGTTTGGACCAAGACTTCGCGAGAAGAGTGCCCGCATACAACTTCGAGGAAGTACGATGAGCAAGCCGACATCCGCCTCAGCACGGCCAATAGAATGGCGACCTGGACACGTTGACAAGGAACAACCATGGCATTGAGTGAATCTCTCCGCAAGCAGATCACCGACCTCTTGGCAAGCAACCGGGCCGTCCTCTTCATGAAGGGTAGCCCGCGGAATCCGCAGTGCGGCTTCTCCGCCCAGGTGGTGCAGATCCTCGACGAGTTACTGCCGAGCTACGAGACAGTCGACGTGCTTCGTTCACCCGAGATCCGGGAGGGGATCAAGGAGATCTCCCAGTGGCCGACGATCCCCCAGTTGTACGTTGGCGGAAAGTTCATCGGGGGTTGCGACATCATCCGCGAAATGAACGCCTCCGGAGAGCTCCAGAAGCTCATCGGCGCAGAAGTCTCCGAGCCGGCGACGCCGACGATCACCATCAGCGAGGCGGCATCCAAGGCGTTCGAGGCGGCCCTGGCCGATTCGGGTGAAGATCCGCTGCGCCTGAGGATCGACGCCCAGTTCCAACACGAGCTGCTCTTCGGTCCGCGCGATCCGGGAGACATTGAGGTCCGTACGAGCGGGCTGACCCTGTTGCTCGATCGTTCGAGCGCGCGCCGCGCCAACGGCATGAGCATTGACTTCATCGACGGAACCGGCGGCGGGCTCAAGATCGACAACCCGAACGCGCCGCCAAAGGTAAGGCAGTTGAGCGCCCCCGAGCTAAAGGCCATGCTCGACCGGGGCGAGGTCATTGTCTTCGACGTCCGGCCCGAGGACGAGCGCGTCGTCGCCAGGATTGCGGCGGCGCGCCCGCTTGATGCGGCCGGCCAGGAATACCTGTTTGGGCTCGACCGCGACACGCCCCTCGCATTCTACTGCCACCTTGGGATGCGCAGCCAGGAAGCCGGCGAGCAACTGCTCCGCGAAGGCTTCCGGAATGTCTACAACCTGAAAGGCGGCATAGACGCGTGGTCCCAGATGGTCGACCCCTCGGTGCCGCGATACTGAAACGAGGAGGACACGTGTCGTCGCATCCGACCGATTTCCAGGGTTCCGTCATCGACGCGCTGCGCGAAGCCATCGAGCGGAAGATTCCCGGTTCACGGGCCGAAGGGAACGGCGGTGGCGGGCACTTCGCCATCGAGGTGACGTCTCCCGCGTTCGCCGGCAGGAGCATGCTCGAGAGGCAGCGCATGGTGTACGGCGCGATCGCTCACCTCATGAAGGGCAATGCGCCTCCGGTACATGCCGTTGACAGCCTGAACACCCGGACGTCTTCTACGTCGTGACGCTGTGAAATTCCTCAAGGCCGTGCGCCTGGACGCTTCTGACAGCCAGGTTTATTCCCGGGAGGGCGCCGCGTGCGATGGCGAATGGCTCGTGTCCGGCGGCTACGCGGTGTGCGATCCCACTGGTACCACCCATCGCACGCCCAATTGCCATTGCCTTACTTCGTTCATCGGTACCGTGAGCCGCGGACGCTGCACCATCGCCGAAGTCGAGGAGATCGACAAGTCCGAATACCAACAGGTGATCGAGCGCCTGGTTCGCCATTTCGTGGACGATCTCGGCGCTCCGACCTTGGCAGCGGCCAGCGCGGTTGCCGAAGAGGAAGCCGCCTATACCGCCGAGTTGTGCGAGAGCTTCAGCTCCGGAATGTGGATCACGGTTGAGCGCACCCGCGGCGAAGACGGCATCAAGGAACATTACTCGGTGTTCAAGCGGCTGATGATCGGGAGTCACAAACTTTGACCGAGGGTCACTTTTCCGAGGAACTGCTCGATGCCGAGAAAATGCACAGCCAGGAAGTACTGAACGAGGGCATCGAGCAACTCAAGCATATGGGGTTCAATGTAACCGGGCACCTCGGGAAAGGGGAGCCGGTGGAGGAGATCTGCCGTCTCGCCACCGAGTTGTCAGCGGAGCTGATTGTCATCGGGCACCAACAGAAGGCCTCGTTCGCGTCACGTTGGTGGCGCGGGTCGGTCGGCAAGACGCTGCTCGACCACGCGCTCTGCAGCACCGTGAATTTGGGCCTTACCGCTGTGAAAAGCCTCGGCGCTCAGCAGAATTGACCCACCCCGTGCTCACGGAATTGACCCAGTAAGTTAAGTTCGGCGGCCGTCGCGTTCGCGGTGGCCACTGCAGATTTGTTGGCGACGGGTTAATCGCC
>Ga0082335_1006492_pt1 | contig 15008 bp, 13 predicted proteins | sample Subgrocontami58m_FD_72375 | JGI IMG/M metagenome (GOLD analysis project Ga0082335, IMG submission 72375) | Subsurface groundwater microbial communities from S. Glens Falls, New York, USA - GMW37 contaminated, 5.8 m (SPADES assembly) (version 2) ...
CTTCATGCTCCTTCAACACGCCAATAATCTGTTCTTCCGTAAACCGTGCACGCTTCATAGGTCCGTCCTTTACAAGGCCGGACTCTAATCCCCCGTGGAGGAACTTTGCAGTGGCAGGTCAAGGACGCCAATAGTTGGCATGTGGCCATCGTTCGGGTCGTGTGACGTTGATGGGGGACGGGCAAGCTCGTCGCGCCAAAGGGCAGACGTCGCGAGGGGCCGAGAGCGCCTATATTCTCGAGTTCGCACGAGCGACTGCCCGAAACAAATTGAAATCACTTGGCCCCAGTCCGGCCGAGGAAGTAGCCCCATATGCTAGGCGCGGCTCGGAACTGTCGGACGTCACTGCGTTCGCTCGACCCGGACGGCGTGGATAAAAAAGGGGTAAGGATATGAAAAGATCGCTGGGCGCGCTCATTGCATTTAGCGCGATTTCAATGGGCGCACAGGCGGCGGACTTGCCTTCCGCTAAATCTTCGCCGCCGTACTTGATTGCGCCACCTCCGCTTTGGACCGGCTTCTACGTAGGCGCAAACCTCGGAGGAGGAGTGCCGAATAGGGGAGCCGGCGGCGTAATCGGCGGCGGTCAGCTGGGTTACAATTACCAATTTTCGCCGCTGTTTGTTGCCGGCCTTGAAACCGATATCCAGGGATCAAGCATGAGTGGCGTGCATTGGTTTGGAACGGTTCGGGGACGCTTGGGCACAACTGTAGTTAATCCGACATTGCTCGTTTATGGGACCGGCGGATTCGCCTATGGTGGAAGCGGCGGCGCGGGGGCAGGCTGGACCGCCGGCGGCGGCGTTGAATGGGCTTTCGCTCCGAAATGGTCCGCGAAGGTTGAATACCTCTATGTCCGCCTTTCCCAGAACGAAGATTTTGGGCCACGTCGACATGGCGACCAGGGTTTCCACGTCGTGCGAGCGGGACTCAACTATCGCTTCGATCCATATGCATTTCTAAGCCCGTCAAAGGCCTTCTAGAGCCGGTTCCGAAAAAGTTGACGGACTTTTTCGATGAGAAGCTGCTCCAACATTTTGCTTTGAGCGATTCCTTATCGATCACATGATTCCATGTGATCGGGAAGCGCTCTAGGCGTTCCCAAGGGTCGCAGATATTCCACGGATACGCTGAGCCGCCTGGCGATGTTCATCACCATAGCGCGTTCTTTCTATCAAGCGTGAAGGCAGGCATCATGTGTAACAATGATGTGTCGTCTCGACGGCGCAAACGGCTGACCGCGGCGGCGGGAGCACTGGCATTTGCTATTTGTTGTAGCGAATTGGCCGCGCTCGCCGGCGTGGTCTCAGTTGCGTCGGCGCCTTTCGCACAAGCGGAGCCTGGCTGGGGACCGCCGCCTCCGGGGCCCGGCTGGGGACCGCCGCCTCCGCCCCCAGACTCGTGGGGACCACGCCGCAGACGATGGCGTCGATTGCCGCCACCACCGCCTCCTCCTCCTCCTCCTCCTCCGCCTCTGCCTTTTTTTTGACGAATGGCAGGTCCGATCGTCAGGACGGACACAAGCGCCGAATGCGAGGCGAAAGCGTCGATAAGTTTCACTAAAGCGCGGATCGCCGTCGCGTTCGAGGCGAACCCGTGCCGCTGTCCGAAACGATCATGCTCGGGCGACTGCGCCTCGTGATCAACGCCAAACGATGGACGATTCGCTCACATAGCTTCTTGAACTTCTGAGGTGTCGTCGCCCGTAAACCAAGAAATGTCGTCGCCATCGCCCTCATCCGACCCCGCGTCGCGGGGCCACTCTCCCCTTTCACGGGAGAAGGGAGCGCCTTACGCGCCCGCCGCGCACAGCCCTTTCTCCAGATCGGCGATGATGTCGTCGATATGTTCAATGCCGATCGAGAGGCGCACATAGCCGGGCGTCACGCCGCTCGCGAGCTGCGCGTCCTCGGCGAGCTGCGAATGCGTCGTCGTCGCCGGATGGATGGCGAGGCTGCGCGCGTCGCCGATATTGGCGACGTGATAGAACATCTCCAGCGCGTCGATAAATCTGCGGCCAGCGTCGAGACCGCCCTTCAGCTCGAAGCCGAGCAGCGCGCCATAGCCGCCCTTCAGATAGGCGTCGGCGCGGCGGCGCATCTCGCCGGTCTGCTGCGACGGATGAATGACGCGCGTCACTTCACTGCGCTTGCTCAAGAAGTCGACGACCTTCTGCGCGTTCTGCACGTGACGCTCCATGCGCAGCGTCACCGTCTCGACGCCCTGCAGCGTCAGAAAAGCGTTGAACGGCGAGGGCGCCGGACCGAGATCGCGCAACAGCGTCGCGCGCGCCTTGATGATGTAGGCGACCGGACCGATCGGCTTGACCGCCTCAACCCAGACGGCGCCGTGATAGCTTGGATCTGGCGTATTCAGCGCCGGCTGACGCTGCGGAAATTTCTCCCAGTCGAAATTGCCGGAGTCGATGATGGCGCCGCCGATCGACGTGCCGTGGCCGCCAAGATATTTCGTCGTCGAATAAACGACGATCGCCGCGCCATGATCGATCGGCCGGCAGAGAATCGGCGCGGCGGTGTTGTCCATGATCAGTGGAATGCCGAGTTCCCGGCCGATCGCCGCCACTTCGGCGATCGGAAACACCGTGAGTTTCGGATTAGGCAGAGTCTCGGCGTAATAGGCGCGCGTGCGCGCGTCCGTGGCGCGGCGGAAATTCTCGGGATCGGCCGGATCGACGAAGCGCACCTCGAGGCCCTGGTCCTTCAGCGTATTGGCGAAGAGGTTCCAGGTGCCGCCGTAAAGATCGGTGGACGAGACGACATTGTCGCCGACGCGCGCGAGATTCTGAATCGCGAGCGCCGAGGCCGCCTGTCCCGACGCCAGCGCCAGGGCCGCCACGCCGCCCTCCAGCGCCGCGAGCCGCGCCTCCAATACGCCGGTCGTCGGATTGCCGATGCGCGTATAGATGTGGCCGAGCTCTTTGAGCGCAAAAAGATTGGCGGCGTGCTCGGTGTCGCGAAACTGATAGGAGGTCGTCTGATAGATCGGAACGGCGACGGCGCCGTTGGTCTCATCTGCGCGCCAGCCGGCGTGGAGCGCAATCGTTTCGGCGTGCTTGCTGTCGACGGCCATCATCTTCCTCCTGGCAGGTTCTCATCGAAAAAGTTGACAGACTTTTTCGATGCGAACCTGCTCCACCATTTTGATTTTGAGCGCTTCCTTATCGATCACATGATTCCATGTGATCGATAAGCGCGCTGGCGTAAGCGCAAGCTGAATACGGCAAAGCGTGTGCGAGCGCTACATCGCGCGCTTCACGCCATTGCTAGTCTTGTTCCCTCCTCCATTTACCCGCGGGGCTGAGTTTCGCGCAAACGGCCGCCGCCGCAGGAGTTCGATATGAAGAAACGAATCGCCGTCGTCGCAAGCCTTGCCCTCGCCATTTTCGCGCCTGCGGCGTTGGCCGAGGAGGAACAGCAGCAGCCGCAGCAAGAGGAGCAGGGCGTGACGTCGGGGCCGGCCGCCGGCACGCCTGTTGAGCCTTCGGGATCGGTGCAGAAGGACAATCCCAAAGCGGAGGAGGTCAACCCAAGCGGCGTTTCCGGCCCAAGTGGAACCTCCGCCGGCGCTCCGGCGGTGGAGGGCAAGAAAGGAACACAGAGCGGGCAGGAATGGTCCCCGCCCGAAGAGATCAGGCGGAAGAAGGGGCCAAGCTCATAACGTCAGTTCGAGCTGCGATCGGCGGCAAGAAAAACACGGGTCGGGAATCGCCGTGTGTGGATCGATCGGCGGGTTCGCGACGCATGGGCGACTGAGCTCAGCGTCGTCAGAGTCGCCGATCGCCTTTCGACATGGATGCGAATCCAACACGCGAATCCAAGCTTGGCGTTATTCCTTGAGTCGAGGAACTCGCCGACTATAATTGCCCAATCCAAAGGGGGATTCGCCATATGAAAAAACTACTGCTGTTGACGGCCGCAATCGCTGCGGGCGCAATGTTCGGCGCGCCGGTCCGCGCCGAAGATCAAAGCGAAGCGCCCGCTGCGGTGAGCGCAGCGCCCGCTGCGGTGAGCGCAGCGCCAGCCGAAACGGCGGCGCCCAGCGCGCCCGCCGAAACGAGCCCGCCGGCCGCCGAGAGCAAGCCCGTCATTCCCCCCGATTCGGAGTGGGTGCATCCCACCAAGTGACTTTCGTCGCTAAGTGACTTTCTTCGCTGCATTTCCCGACTCTCGGGAGATGCAGCCATTCGCCTCAGCATTTCGCCAGGACATCTCTGCCGTCTTTGAATGCGCGTGCGGCGCAGGCGAGCGCGAAGGCATATTCCAGCGCCGTGTCTTCAAGCGCTTCGAAGCGCCCTGAGGCGCCGGCGTGGCCCGCGCCCATATGGGTGAACAGCAACACAGGTCCGCCGCCGCTCATCGTCGCGCGAAGCTTCGCGACCCATTTGAGCGGCTCCCAATAGGTGACCCGAGGATCGGTCACGCCGGCGACGGCGAGAATCGGCGGATAGCGTTGCGCGCGCACATTGTCGTAAGGCGAATAGGACGCAAGGCGATCATAGGCTTCGGCGCAGGCGATCGGGTTGCCCCATTCCAGCCATTCGGGCGGCGTCAGCGGAAGATCGTCGCGCAGCATCGTGTTCAGCGTGTCGACGAAAGGAACGCTGGCGATGATGCCGGCGAACAGCTCCGGCGCCTCGTTGGCGACAGCGCCCATCAGCAGACCGCCCGCCGATCCGCCCTGCGCGACGACGCCGCCTTCGCGCGTGTAGCCGGCCGAAACCAGATGCCGCGCGCAATCGATGAAGTCCCAGAAGCTGTTTTGCTTCTTCTCGAGCTTGCCGTCTTCATACCAGCGCCAGCCCTTGTCCGTTCCGCCGCGGATATGGGCGCGCGCATAGACAAAGCCGCGATCGACGAGCGATAGCGCGTCTTCGTTAAAGCTTGCCGAGAGCGCGTAGCCATAGGCGCCATAGCCGTAGAGCAGCAGCGGCGCGCCGTCTCCGCCGGGCGTGAAGTCGGCGCGATGCAGGAGCGTGATCGGCACGATTTCGCCGTCGCGCGCCGTCGCGAACAGGCGCCGCGTCACATAGTTCTTTGGATCGTGGCCGGAGGGAATTTCCTGGCGCTTGCGCAGGACGCGCGTGCGCGCAGCCATGTCGTAGTCGTAAGTCTCGTCTGGCGTCGTCATCGACGAATAGACGAAGCGCAAAATGTCGGTGTCGAATTCAAGTCCCGGATCGATCGACAGCGCATAGGCTTCCTCCTCGAAATGAATCGCATGTTCCTCGCCGCTGGAGAGCGCGCGAATGACGATCGTCGGCAAGGAGTTTTCGCGAAGCAGCCGAACGAGATGGCGCGCATAAACGGTGAAGGAGTCGATCATGACGCCGTGGCGATGAGGAATGACGTCCTTCCAGTTTTCGCGGCCCGGCTCGGCGAGCGGCGCGACGGAAATGCGAAAATCATCGGCGCCGTCGGCGTTGTTGCGGATGTAGAGAAGGTCGCCATGCGGCTCGACGTCGTAGCGCAGTCGCGGTTCGCGCGGCGCGACGATGCGCGGCGTCGGATTGTCTTCGCGAAGGTCGATCAGCCAGCATTCCGTCGCGTCATGGCCGTGGATGGACACAATGGCGAAGCGCCTGCAGCCGCTTTCCTGCAGGCTGACGAACCAGGCGCTGTCCAATTCCTCGATGATCAGTGCGTCTTCGGCGGGATCGGCGCCCACTTCGTGTCGAAAGACCTGCGCGGTGCGATGGTTCTCGTCGATCAGCACATAGTAGTAGGCTTTCGAATTGGCCTGCCAGACAATGGCCCCGTCGCTGTCGCTCACGACGTCGGCGCGGTCGAGGCCATCGCTCAGCGCCCTGGTGCGGATGTCGTAAAGCTCCGAACCTGCGTCATCGACGCTCCAGGCAAGCTGCGCATGATCGGGCGCATGCGCCGCGTCGCCGATGTCGAAGAAGTCGTGGCCCTTGGCGAGCGCATCGCCGTCGAGGAGCACGGTTTCGGCGCCGCCTTCCCGCGGCGTCCGGCAGTAGAGCGGATGTTCCGCGCCTTCATGAAAGCGTTCGTAATAGGCGTAAGGCCCGTCCGGCTCGGGAACCTCGCTGTCATCCTCCTTGATGCGGCCGCGCATTTCGGCCACCAGCGCTTTTCGCAAATTCTTGAGCGGCGCCATGACGCGATCGCAGTAAGCGTTTTCCGCTTCGATCAGCTTGGCGATGTCGACGGGAAGAGCGTCGGGATCGCGCAGCACCTCGCGCCAGTTTTTGGCGGCAAGCCAGTCGTACGGATCATCGAGCACGCGGCCATGGATGACTCTGCGCGTGTGGCGCTGCGCGGCGACGGGCGGCGCCGCGCCCGCGAGTTCGAAGCGCCAATCCGATGATTTCGCCGCCGTGTCGCGGGCCATGGCATCCTCCGCCGATTGTGGTCAGAGGCTTTTATCACCGCATGGCGCGCTGCGCAGCGATCTCTCTGGCGGATGGGATCGAAGCAATTTGTAAATCAATCGCGCCTTAGCCTTGCTGCTAATGACCTGTCCGCTTTTGGATAAGGAGCGATTCATGCGTTATTCCCATGCTGCGCTCAGTCCGGTTTCCGTCGGCGAGCGAAGGGTTTCCCGCCCCAATGACATTCCTGTGCGCCGCGCGTCCACGCTGCGCCGGCTCGCATGGAAGATCGTCTATGCGAGCTTCATCGCCGGAGTCGCGATCTACGTGTGGTGGCGGCGGTAAGAAATGCATGCAAAAGGGGCAATACTTGCAGGGCTTGGACGACGGCTGGCAGAAGGCCGCTAATCGAGTCTCTGGTAGAGCATAAGCAGGCGACGTGCAGATGCAGGACGCGCCTATCGTCGTTCGCGTACGTTTCTGGGCGCCGGTAGGAAGGAAGATCGTGATCGAAACTTCCGAGCCGCACCAAGTTCGATGCTTGGATGCGCCGGCAAAACGGACCTAGTGCGGTTCAATTACAGAAGGGAGTCTTTTTCCATAAGGAATTGTCATCGAAGGTGAGTAGCTTCAAGTTCGCAATCCCGCCTTTAAACAGACTGCGGGATTTGAACGGGTCGTATTCAATATCCATGCCGCGTATCGAATGCTTAGATTTATACATTTTTCGCATAATAGGATGAAATAAAAAATGTTCATTTAGTTCCCTTGTCGCCTTAAACTTAAGTGGAACTTTATAGGATTTCCACTCATCATTGATTGCAATCGAATCTTCGATCGCCGGCTGCACCACATGTTCATATATATATGTATTATCAAATGCAACGTCCGGAAATGTCGTTTGGAAAATATCGATCATCGCCATTAAGCTGATGTTCGCTAGCGTAGATTTTAGATATCCTCCGCCAATGTCGGAGTGAACCCCTGGCATCCAAATTTGTATAGGCTTCACAGGGTCGTCATCTTGAACATCCCATAAAAGTGGTAGAAAATCTCTTCGCGTTTCGTCTATCGACAAAATATGTACGCCATTCTGGACGGATTTGTCCATACGGTAATTTTTGAACCGAAATCTTCTCTCTAACTCTTCTTTTTTATACGGGCCGGGAACCGTATCCCAAAGACCAAGAAAATCTATTTTTGTATTGCTCCAAATATGATTCGTTCTCCTCAGTTTGAAATTGTTTTCCTCGCTGTCTTCGATGAAGTGTTTCCAAGCATCATCAATCAGCCATACAGAATCAGGCTTTACAAGTCCGGACCACGAAATAAGCCCTGTTAAGGCTCTGGCGGCAACAGCCCCTCGGGAGAAGCCGAAGATGTATATACGATCTCCTTCATTATAGTTTAATACTAGGTTAATATAGGCTTCTAGAATGAACAGCTCAATACCCTCGCCGGTTGCTCCAAATATGTTGCTAAGGTATTGATTGGAAGATTGCGTCCCGACGCCGGGAAAATAGAATATTAGTTGCCTTCTCATGTTATGATCGACGCACCGAGCGGCGGCACCCAAATGGTAGACGTTAGTCGCAAACGTGTCTTTGTACGCGGCATTTTGAGTGCCGTCCATGCCAATAAAAATATGTTTATTTCCTCTACCCATGGAAGAATTTTGGGAAAAAAAAGAAAAAATCGACACAATTCCCTCCAAATATTTAAACGCTGGAGCCGCTAAGCGGCGCAGCCTGTTCGGGTAAAACGTGTGTCGGATCGACCCACTCCCGATTTTTGAAATTATATTTCTATTTAGCAAATTTGAAAAGTTCGGCTTCCGTTCAAACTTGGCAAGACGCTGCTGCGCTGCGTCAAAGACAAACTGTCATAAATCCCCTAAGCTCAAGGCGCTGCCGATGAATTTTTGCGCGCTCGCGCAGGATGAGTCGTGCTGCAACAGATCAACACGCGGCGTTGCGGCGCGCCTCAAAACACAGAAGAAACGTAAATGTTCACGAGCATGAAATGCATTGCCGCCGGCGTTGTTTGCGCCAGCCTTTCCTTCGGCGCCGCGCTTGCGGAGCCAAAGACTTCAGCGCCCGCCGGAGGCGCGCCGACCGCCTGGGCGCCGCCCGCCGAGATCGCGCCGAAGAGCGCCGCGCCTGCCGCCGCGCCCGCGCCAAGCGCCGAAGCGCCTGCCGCCGCTGCGCAGCCTGCGAGCGCCGCTCCGGCCAGGACGCATGCGGAGAGGGAAAAAGACTGCCGCGCGCAGGCCGAGGCCAAAGGGCTTCACGGCAAAGACCGCAAACACTTCAAGGCCGACTGTCTGAAGGGATGATAGGTCCGCCGGTCGCCTCGCGCGGCCGGCGCCGCTAGAGCGCTTCCCGATCACATGGAATCATGTGATCGGGAAGGAATCGCTCAAAATCAGAATGTTGGAGCAGGTTCTCATCGAAAAAGTCTGTCAACTTTTTCGGAACCTGTTTTAGTAGACGCGGTCGATGCAGAAGTCGACGACTTCGAGCAGCGCGCTCTTCCACGGCGATGCGGGAAAAATCTCCATCGCGTCGCGTGCGATGGCGCCGTAATGCGTCGCGCGCTCGATCGTGTCGTCGAGCGCCTTGTGCTTCTTCATCAGACCGCAGGCGGTCTCGACGTCGCCGTCCTTGATCTCGGCCCTTTCCAGCGTGCGCCGCCAGAACTCGCGTTCTTTCTCATTGCCGCGACGGAAGGCGAGCACCACGGGGAGCGTGATCTTGCCCTCGCGGAAGTCGTCGCCAATGTTCTTGCCGAGCTTGGCCGAGGAGCCGCCGTAATCGAGCGCGTCGTCGATGAGCTGGAACGCGATGCCGAGATTCATGCCGTAGCTGCGGGCGGCGGCTTCATCGGCCTTTGGCTTGCCGCCCAGCATCACCCCGACTTCGGCCGCCGCGGCGAAAAGCTCGGCCGTCTTGCGGCGGATGACGCCCATATAGGCGTCCTCGGTCGTGGTCGTGTCCTTCGCGGCGTTGAGCTGCATGATCTCGCCTTCGGCGATCACCGCCGCCGCTTGCGAAACGACGGTGAGCGGCGCGATGACGCCTGGCTCGACCATCATCTTGAAGGCGTGGCCGAGCAGGAAGTCGCCGACCAGCACGCAGGTCTGATTGCCCCACAGCATGCGGGCGGCGATCTTGCCGCGGCGCATGTCGCTTTCGTCGACGACGTCGTCATGGAGCAGCGTCGCCGTATGCATGAATTCAATGCCGGCGGCGAATTTCAGATGCCCGTCGCCCCTGTAGCCGCACATGCCGGCGGTGGCGAGAACGAGCATCGGCCGCAGACGCTTGCCGCCGGCGGAGATGAGATGATTGGCGACCTCGGGAATCGTCGTGACGTCAGAGCCCATGCGCTGAATGATCAGCTGATTGGTGCGCTCCAGGTCGGGCTTGATGAGTTCGAGGAGGCTGTCGAGGCCGGCGTCCTTTTTCTCATCGAGCGGAATGACGATACCCACGGACCCCCCTTAAGCCTTGCGCTTTGTCGCGGGAACTTACGGCTTTGGGATGGAGGCGGCAAGTCACGGCAGAGGCGGAGCGCAACCACCCCACTTGAAGGGAAGGGTGGGGCAGCCCCCCTCCCTGTCCCTCCCCCGCTTCGCGGGAGAGGGGACGCTAACGAGCGGCGCCGCGTGGCAGTGAATGGCGCGAACGCAGCGTTGAAGCGCGAAGCCGGCACGGATAAAGCAGCGTCGCGATTGATGAAGCGCCGAGTCTTGCTCCCTCTCCCGCGAAGCGGGGGTGGGCTGGGGAGGGGGCCCGGCGCGACGCTCTTGCCCACCGCGCCGCATCATGTGAGATTTCACGCTCCTATGAAAGACGCGAGTTTGGATGGTTTTCTCGACGGGCGCCTGCGCCTGCGTCAAAGCGCCGCCGGCCATCGCTCCGGCACGGAGGCCGAGCTGCTCGCCGCCGCGACGCCCGAACATCAACGGGGGCTCATTCTCGACGTCGGCGCCGGGTCGGGCGCGGTCGGACTGATGGCGGCGCTGCGCGCCCCTAGCGCGACCGTTGGACTCGTGGAGATCGACCCCGAGTCTTGCGCGCTCGCGCGTGAAAACGTCGCTGAAAATGCGCTGGGCGCAAGGGCGACAGTTTACGAAGCCGACGTGCTCGCCGCGAAATCGCGCCGCGCCGCTGGACTGATCGACGAAAAGGCGGCGCTCGTTCTCACCAATCCGCCGTTTCATGACGCCGGCAAGGTGCGCGTCACGCCCGACGCGGCGAAGGCGCGCGCCCATGTCGCCAGCGCGCCGCTTGCCGATTGGACGCGCGCCTGTCTCGCATTGCTGGCGCCCGGCGGAGCGTTCGTCATGATCCATCGCGCCGATGCGCTCGCCGAATGTCTCGCGGCGGTGGAGGGAAGGTTAGGAGGCGTGTCGATCCAGCCCATTCACACGCGCACGGATGCGCCGGCGACGCGCATTCTTCTTGCCGGCGTCAAGGGCTCGAAAGCGCCGCTGTCGATATTGAAAGCGATCGTTGTCTAATACGATTGACCAGTCCGCTGGGCCTGTCATTCCCGGCAGGCCACAGGCCTGACCGGGAATCCAGAGCCGATACAGCAGCGCTGGTTTTGCTCTGGATTCCCGATCGCGCGTGAGACGCGCGTCGGGAATGACATACCTGCGACTCAGGCGAAACGAGTATTTACGCCGCACGCTGGGACGCCGCGGGCGGGCTCGCGAGTTGCGGCTCCCAGTAATTCCCCTTAGCAAACATATGCCGCGCCTGCGCATATTGGAACATGATGCGCGCGACGATGGTGATGGTCTCCGGCTTGCGCACGGCGGCGCCCCAGACCCTGTTCCACATGCGGCCTTCCTGTTCGCCCATCTTGCGCACGTCCATGCCGACCTGCATCGCCTGCTGTTCGACCTCGCGCAGCGATTTCGGATCGAAAGGCTGCGGCGCCGGCGCCTTGCGGTGGCGGCCAAACGCGCCGATCAGGCGCAGCATGCGCTCGCCGAAGGCGGCCGGGGCGTAGATCGCGTTGCAGAGATTCTGCATGCCGTGATGCAACTCCTCCATGCTCATCGTCTGGCACTGAATGTTGGAGCTCCACGGGACCGCCTGGGTCTCGACGCCGCCGGTGATGAGGCGGCCTTCGCGGGTGATGCGGTCGAAGAGCGGCGTCGCTTCCGACGCCATCAGCGCGCCGAGGCTGAAGATCGGGATCGGCGTCGCCATGGCGAACTCATACTGCTGGGCGAAGACGCTTGGGCCGTCATGGTCGAAGCCGACGATCATGCCGCCCATCACCGACATGCCATGGTCGACGAGCTTCTGGATTTCGTCGACGAGGCTGATCTTGAGATTCTGCCGCTTGCCGGTCTCGCGCAGGCTTTCGACATTGGGCGTCTCGATGCCGACGAAGACCTGCGTCAGGCCCGCCGCGACGCACATGTCGAGCAGCTCTTCGTCGCGCGTCGCGTCGATGGAGATCTGCGTGACGAACTCCATCGGACGATCGCGGCGCCAATGCGCGATCGCCGCGAGCAGCTCCTTGCAGTGCGATCGATAGGCGGTGAAATTGTCGTCGGCGAGGAAGGCCGTGCGATAGCCCGCCGCCCAGAGCGCATCGAGTTCGGCGAGGACGTTGGCGATCGGCTTGTGGCGCTGCTTGCGTCCCAGATATTGGATGACGTCGCAGAATTCGCATTCGAATGGACAGCCGCGCGAGGTCTGCACCGCGCCGAGAATCGCGCGATCGTTGCGATAAAGGTCCCAGCGCGGCAGCGGCGAGGAAGCGAGCGACGGCTTGTCGCCGACGTAGCTGTCCTTCGGCCGGCCGGCGCGAAGATCGGCGAAGAGGCCGCCAGCGATTTCCTCGGTCTCGCCGCTCACCAGCACGTCGCAGTGGTCGCGCAGCCGCGCCGGCGAAAGGCTCGCATAGGGGCCGCCGATGATCACGCGCTTGCCGCGGCGGCGGAATTCATCGGCGATGGCGATCATGCGGCCGCGCTGGCTGACCTTGCCGGTGATCGCGATATAGTCGGCGGGATGGTCGAAATTCACCGGTTCGACCTGCTCCTCGCAAAGTTCGAACGCGAAGTCCTTGGGCGCGAGCGCCGCGACGGTCGCCGTGGCGAGGTCCGCCATCATCACGCCGCCCGGCGCGCCGGACGCCGCCAACGCCTCGCCGCCGAAATAAGTGGGAAAATCGCCAGCAGGATTTATGAGATAAATCGAAACGGACATGCACGACCCCTCATGCGCTCCGAACCGTACGCTAATGGAACTTCGCAGTCCCGACAAGAACTTGCCGTCATTCCAAAGCGAATGACCGAGCGCAAATCACAAAAAAGCGGCCGCTACGGGCCGCTTTTCGTATTTACGCGTAAGTATAAATGCTTAGAGCGCTTCCCGATCGCATGGACTCATGTGATCGATAAGGAACCGCTCCAATCCAAAATGCTGGAGCAGGTTCTCATCGAAAAAGTCTGTCAACTTTTTTTAGAACCTGCTCTAGAGATGCGCGACGACGGCGAGCCGGCGAACCTCGCCGCTCTTATAGGCGCGCAGGAAGGCCTGATAGTCGCGGAACGACACGCAGCCGTTCGAATCGCCGTTCGGGCCGAGCATGTAAGTATGCGCGAGAAGGCCGGCGCGGCCGAAGATCGCGCCCTCGCCGCCGACCGGCGTGAGGCGCAGCGCCTGGACGCCATGGAACAGCGCCTCGCGCGGCGACAGATCATAGAGATGGGGCGGGGTCGCGCCGCGCATGCGCAGATGGACGTAGCGCGGATCGTCGAGATGTTCGCGCAGGCCGGAATGCGCCTCGAGTTTTGCGCCGTTCGGCAAATAGACCGTATGCGTCGAGATGTCATAGACGGCGGTATAGCGGTCGTAGCGCGTCGCAGGCCCGACCGCCGCGCCGGCCGCGCCGCCGAGGATGCCGGATTTGAGGTCCGAAAGCGTGCCGCCGTCCGGGGCCGCATAGGCGAGCGCCTGGCCGCGCGGCTGCTGCTCGCGCGCCTCTTGCGCCGACTGCGCGGCGTCGCCGAGCCCGAAGAATTTCTCGAAAATCGAGCGGTCGTCGGGCCCCGAGCCGGGCACGACGGTGGTGCGCGCCATGCGGCGCAGCGAGCCTTCGTAGAGGCCGCGATTGGCGACGGAGAGTTCGACCGGGCGGCGCGGCGGCAGCGGCGCGTCCTCGGCCGAGGCGATCTGATCTCCGTCGACGTCTTGGCGCTCGGGAACGATGGCGGCCGGCGTTTGCGCGGCGGGCTGGATGCTGGCGTCGAGGGCGCCGCGCATGGTCGTTTCGGCGAGCGCCAGCGTCTGCGGTCGGCCGCCGAGGCCGACGATGGCGCCGTAGGGATTTTGCGCGCCGGAGGCGCTCTGCTTGAGGGGCGCCGCGGCTGTCTCAGAGCTGGGGGTCGCCTGGCGCTGCGACAGCGCCCACCACCCCGCCGACAGGCTCACCGCGAGCGCGACGCCGGCGATGACCAGATGGGACGAGCTCTTGCGAGAATAAATGCGGCGATCCAAAGAAATGAAATCGATTGGCGCACCGATCCCTTGCATCATTCGCCCCTACCTCCGAATTACTCTTCCGTCGCAAGGCTCTGAGCTTCGCTGACATTTGCGCGAAATCGCGTCAAAGTTCGGCGAAAGCCAGAACTGCACGGAACGCCTTCACATATTCTCACCAGAACTAAGCGGCCTTGCTTTGGCTGCTTTAGGGCGAATTCTTGTCCGCGCTTACGGTAAAGACGAATAGTTAAGGCTTTGAAAACGCCGGCTTTCGCGAAATGTCCCGGCAGGGCGCGGCCAAGTTCGCCGCCGCTTTGGCGCCCAGATTGAGGCTTTGCCGTAGGCGCGTTTTGATGACGCGCGACGGCGAAAGCTGCGCTGCTTCAAATCGTTCTGAAAAGGGACGCGGTCTGAACTATTCGAAGCGCCAATCGGATGCAAGGTTGGCCGTAACGGGCGCGTCGAGAGGGATCGGCGCAGTCGTGAGGCGCGGAGCCGCAGCGCGCGGGGGCGCGATTTCGGAAGGGTTGCGCTGTGCCGGTTCGATCGCCCGCGCGATTCGCTTCGCGATCGAGCAGCCGGCGGATGTGAATGTGAACCAGATTGTCGTCCGCGCTACGGCGCAGGAGTTTTGAGGTTTGCTCGCAATCGGAGACGGGCGATAGTGTCGCCACCACTTTTGCTGGGAAGCCGGACGAATAAGTTTGGTTAGGGTAGAGGTGAAGTCGAGCTATTCTTGGTTAGCTGGGGATACCTTTCCTAGTTGGATTTATTAGCCACGTCTTCACTTGCGAAAGAAACTCCCACACGTCGCCACTCGTCGGCTTCACGAAATCAGTTGCAGACGGATCTTCTCCCATCCTTTCAAACACGCTTATCAGCCAAGTTGGGCCATGACCTCCGATGGCCAGATGCTTCATCCAAGATTCTAACTCACCGCCTGAAACTACGAACACGCCATAATCAGCCAGCTGACCGAGCAGGCTCTCAGCGGCTTCTCGGTCGGTTGGGAGCAGAATACTTAGAGTCTGACTCGAAATGATCCTGTTTGCTGTCAAGTCCTTGCGATGCGTCGCGTGAGAGTGCGGACATGTGCGACGAGGACCCATGCGACCGCGCTGGCGATTGTGGCCTCGAAGTCC
>Ga0082335_1006496_pt1 | contig 15000 bp, 11 predicted proteins | sample Subgrocontami58m_FD_72375 | JGI IMG/M metagenome (GOLD analysis project Ga0082335, IMG submission 72375) | Subsurface groundwater microbial communities from S. Glens Falls, New York, USA - GMW37 contaminated, 5.8 m (SPADES assembly) (version 2) ...
AAAACAGAAATCCCGATCAGCACCTGTTGATCGGCATGTTGGTTCACTACTCCAATACTCCAATACTCCAATACTCCAATACTCCAATACTCCATTACTCCATCACTCCATCACTTTAACACTCCACCACTCCCACACGCCGATACTCCCATACTCCGATACACCATTACCAAATCTTTACTTGCTTCTCCGCCGGACGCACCATCGAGTCAGCTTGCTTGCAGCCGAACGCTTCAAAGAACTGAGGCACGTTTGAAATCGGGCCGTTTGCCCGGAAGACACTCGGCGAGTGCGGATCGGTAACGAGACGCTGCTTGAGATTAGCATCTGTATAGTTGCGTCGCCACATTTGTGCCCACGCGAGGAAGAAGCGCTGCTCGGACGTGTACCCGTCAATCTTCTGCACAGGCTTGCCTTCAAGAGTTTTTTTGAGCGCGTGATACGCAATCGCGAGTCCGCCGAGGTCGGCAATGTTTTCGCCAAGCGTGAGCTTGCCATTCACTTTCAGTGTATCAATCGCAACGTAATTGTTGAACTGCTCTTCAACAACAGCCGCCCGCTTCACAAACTTCTCTCCATCTTCCTTCGCCCACCAGTCGGTGAGATTTCCCTTCGCATCGAATTGACGACCTTGATCATCGAAACCGTGTGTGATTTCATGCCCGATAACGGCACCCATGCCGCCGTAGTTCACCGCATCATCTGCTTTCGGATCGAAGAACGGCGGTTGAAGAATGCCTGCCGGGAAGACGATTTCGTTCATCGTAGGATTGTAATACGCATTGACGGTTGGCGGCGTCATCAACCATTCTGTGCGATCCACCGGCTTGCCGATTTTATTAAGCTGACGACGTGTTTCAAATTCATTTGCACGCATAATGTTGAGAGCATAAGTGCCGCGGTCAATCGACAAGCCCTTGTAGCTTTTCCACTTGTCTGTATAGCCAATTTTGAGCATGATAGCATCAAGTTTTTCGAGCGCTTTCTTTCGTGTTGCATCACTCATCCAATCCAACGTTGCAAGTCGCTCACGAAATGCAGCTTGAAGATTCTTCACCATCTGCAACGCTCGAGCCTTTGCTCCCCGTGTAAATGTTTTTGCCGTGTACATTTGTCCAAGCGCATCGCCGGTTGTACCATCAATCGTACGCAACACTCGCTTCCAGCGCGGCTGCAATTCTTTCTGTCCGTTCAAGACAGTGCCGTGAAACTTGAAATGCGCATCAACAAACGGCTGGCTGAGATATTGCGCCGCACCATCAATCAACTGCCAACGCAAGTACGTCTTCCAATCCTTGAGAGGAACAGAGTTCAACATTGCATTGACTTCCTGCATGAAGTTCGGTTGAGAGACGTTCAAGTCCTTAACCTGCTGAAGCCGTAAGTCCCTCAAATACCGTCGCCAATCAAACGAGGGAACAACCTTTTGTAACTCCGATGTTGTCATCTTGTGGTAAACGGCATTCGGGTCGCGCATCTCTACACGACTCATCGAAGAATCGGCAAGACGTGTTTCAATCTGCAGAACTGTTCTTGCATTGGCCTCGGCTGTCGCCTGATCGTCTCCAAGCATCTTGAAGAGTGTGATCATGTAGTCATTGTATTCTTTGCGGATGTCCTGATAACGTACATCGTTCTTCAGATAATAGTCACGGTCAGGCAACGTCAATCCCGACTGATCTATACTTGCAATCACCGCCTCGCTATTCTTGAAATCTTGCTGTGACGATATGGCAAAAATGGGATTGCCGAGCTTGAGATGGAAATGCGTAACTACATTTTGCAGGTCGGCGGGCGTTCGTATTGTTTCGATGCGCTCAAACTCTCTTGCTAACGACGTCATACCATTCTTTTCGGCAGCAAGTGAATCCATACCGCTTGCAAAGAAATCCCCGACCATTTGTATTGCACTACCCTTGCGTGCGTTCTTCTTCGACGCAGCTTCTGCGAGAATTTTTTGCAGCACCTCATTATTGCGCTCGATGATTTCGCTAAAACTCCCCCAATTGCTGTACGCTGCCGGCACAGGGTTCTTGTCGACCCAGCCACCGTTCGCATAACGATAAAAATCTTTGCACGGGGAGACAGTTGTGTCAAAGTTTGCAAGGTCAAGCGGTTCTGTTTGCTTATAGCCCGGTTGTGCGTGGAGCGAGCTCATCGCTACAACTACAGCGACGAACAAAGCCACAATCGTTCCAATTCGGCTTGTGTCAATGCCACGTGTCGCCGAAGGCGAGTGGTGCATGATGTGTTCCTTATATTGGTGAATGATGGATTTCGCCAAGTTCTCGTTGATTTCATTATGACGGGGAACAGGCTGGGATACCTTCGTGTTCGGATTTGTGTACCAATCACTGCTGAGCTCACTCCAAGAAGTCATTGCGAGGAGCGTAGCGACGAAGCAATCGCTTAAATGCGAGCAAAAACCGAAAGGGATTGCTTCGCTGCGCTCGCAATGACACCTTTTTAGAGTGGACTCACTGCTGAGTTCACTCCAAGAAGTCATTGCGAGGAGCGCAGCGACGAAGCAATCGCTTAAATGCGAGCAAAAACCGAAAGGGATTGCTTCGCTGCGCTCGCAATGACACCTTTTTAGAGTGGACTCACTGCTGTCCAAAACAGATTGCGCGATGTACCGCAGTTGCAGTTTTCGATGTGATATTGAAGGTAACCTTCTGCCCGGCACAACCCGTGCGGAAGGTTACCTTCGGCTCAAGCCGACCAATTCTTCCACCTTACGGATAAAAGGAACTTCACCAGATTCGATGTCTTTCAACAAGTATTTGAGGTTCTCGACCAATTCTTCTTTTGAGAAACCCTGTGTACGATAATCAGGATAATCGTTTAGATACCCGATAAAGTATTCACCATCTTGCCAGTATGTAAACTTGATTGTCTTCATAACACAATTCCTCCTTGTTGAAAAGGCTCTGCAATGATTTCCTTGACGCCGCTTCCAGCCGCAATGTAGCCGAGAATCAAATTGCTTTCATAACATCCTCCAATATCAAACTACCAATGCTACAAGTGAAAGTCAATCAGTTCTTTTTCAAATACCCAATCACCGCCGACCGGATATCTCTCCGCAAATCATTTGTGTTAGAAGCATTCGGCTCGTTGACAGAAACAACATCGGGATTGTCTTTCTTGAAGAACTCGACGCCTTGCTCTTTCCCTGAAAACAAATAGTCAGAAACAATCACCCAATACTTTGCACTCGCCGCGACAGCTTTTCCCGCAACACTCCATGCTTTCTTCGTTGAGTCGAAGACAACTCCTTCGTATTGAAGAAAGCCGCCCTTGCCAACATTGCTCAATCCAGCTTCGAGCAACTTTTGCAGCAGACTTCCCTTCATCTCCACTTCAATAATCTTCCCTCCAAACGGCATGGTGCGGATAATATCATACTGCGTGGCAACGCCCGACAATTGGTCGTCGAGACGGATGGAGCCGCTGTTAAACACTGCAATCTTTGCATCCTTCGCTGCCCCCATCATCGCCTTCGCAATGAGCGAGCCGAGATTGGTTTGGCGATAGCGAATTGAACTTTCTCTTCCGTCAAGCGGTTCTTTCAACGTCGCCACAACTTCTTCCGGGTTGAATCCCTTTTCTTGAAAACCGGCATACGCTCTCGTCGTCCACTCGTTCACGATTTTTGCTGTTGCCGGCTCTTCTGCAATTGATGCGTCAATCGTCTTAAGTTCAGACGTGATGTTCAGCGATTTCTTCGATGACGACCAACGCAAGCGATGGATGTACGCAGTACGGGCGTTTGCATCAGCCTTCGAGATAAGTGCTTCGCCGACCTTGAACATCATGTTCGTGTGCTCGTGTCCGCCAAGAATGAGTTTGATTTCAGGAACAAGCGAAGCCAGGCGTTTGTCTTCTTCAACGGACAGATGTGTAAGTGCTACGATGAAATCTGTATTCGGCTTTAGTTGATTCACAAACCTCTGCGCGGATTCAAACGGGTCATTCCACACTACGTACGGGGGTTTGTTGCTGCCAATCGTCAGACCAAGAACTCCAATTCTCACTTCAGCGCCTGAAGAATTCTTTGCCTTGATGATGTATGATTCAGGAAATGGTTCCTCTCTCCCATCAACAATTTTTTCAAACGGCTTCACAACGCCTTCGACGGATGGAGTGTAAAGAATGTTGGATGATATCCACGTGAATTTCGATTCATCAATACGACTTTGCAACGGCTCATAGCCAAGATCAAACTCATGATTGCCAAAACAGACGAAGTCCACCCCGATACTGTTCAGTGTAGCAACCATCTGCGCGCCGTTGATGCGCTTGCCTTGATAGAAACTCGTCCCAATTGCCGACGGACTGATGAAGTCACCGGAAAGAACGGTGAACGTGTTCGGATTCTCGTTCATCAAATCTTTTCTCACAGTTGCGACACGAGCCATGCCGCCAAACTTGCCTCCTTCAACAGGAGATATTTCGTACACGTCGTTCAATTGAAGAAACGTTAGCTCGACGACATCCGGGTTTCGTTGTTCAACAGGTTTCGGCTGCTCGCTTGATTTGTCCGATGACGTGCGAACACTTACGCTGCACGCAGCGAAGCAAAGAGCAAGACAGAGGGCTACAAGTTTGTGGATCTTCATGTGTGGTCTCCTCGTTGTTTTATGTTGATTGGACAATGATTGGCTCACGTTCCAGTCGCACACCAAATCTTCGGGCAACTGTTGATTGAATTTCTTCGGCAAGCGCAAGTAACTCTTTTGTCGTGCCGCCGTAGTTCACGAGCGCAAGCGTATGATTGGCCGAAACGCCGACACCACCTTTACGATACCCTTTGTTGAAGCCGGCATTCTCAACAAGCCACGCCGCGGGAACTTTTGTCGAATAACCGGCAGGAAATGTCGGAATGGTACCGGTTATTCCGTTCTCTCTGCATCGTCCTTCAAATGCAGCAAACTCCGGTTTGCTGAGAATTGGGTTTTTGAAGAACGAGCCAACGGATTTTGAATTCGGATCGGCTGGATCAATCACCATTGATTTCTTTCTGCGAAGCGAAAGAACTGATTTGCGCACAGCCTCCAACTTCTGACTTCCTGCTTCTAACTTCTTCCAATCGCCATTCGAGTCAATATGCTTGCGTAGTTCTGGGTACTGAATCTCCGGCTCTCCGTACATTTTCAATTTGAATGTTACTTCGGTGATGATGAAGCGATTGACATCATCGTAATTAAAGCGGCTGCGGCGGTACGAAAACCTGCAATCATTATTACTGAACGTTACTTCTTTTAGGGTTCGCCTCTCGAGCGCTTTCACCATAACAATTGTGTCTGAAACTTCCTGTCCGTAGGCACCAACATTTTGAATCGGCGTCGCTCCCACCAAACCGGGAATCCCCGAAAGACATTCAACACCCGCAAGATGATAGCTAATGCAGAGCTTCACAAAATCATCCCAAACTTCCCCCGCAGCAACAACCATCTTGACATCGTCCTCTTGTCGTATGAAATGAACTCCTCGCAACGCAATCTTCAATACGAGTCCCTCAAATCCTTCATCAAGAAAAATGGTATTGCTTCCGCCGCCGAGAACCTGAACCGGAAGCTTCTCCTCTTGTGCAAACTTTATCGCAGCTCGAATATGTTCAACACTTGTGCACTCGACAAAGTACTTTGCGTTTCCACCCAAACCGAGCGTAGTAAAATCTGCAAGCCGTACGTTTCGCTGTACGTGTAATGCACCTATATCAGGCTGGTTCATTTCAAGCCTTTATGATTTCTGCGGCGATGCTGATAGCAATTTCCTCCGGTGTTTGACTTGCGAAATGATTGTGCTTCAAAAGAATCGGTCACTCATCTTGCTTCCGTCAATTGGAGATTCCCGAAAACAAAAAATAAAGAATAGCCACAAAGGCACAAAGTCACTAAGGATTCACGAAGAAAATGCTCTTTAAAGTCATGGAGACTCTTGTGGAATAGGATGCCCAAGAATCTGATCCTAAAAAAACTTTGTGAATCCTTTGTGCCTTGGTGTCTTTGTGGCAAGCTTTTTCCGTTTTTTGATATGGGGAATGTCTACTTCCGTCACCATTGATAGTAACGAGGATTTTCTTTAGTTTCCATCAGAATCTTTTGCGATTCACCACCACCACAAAACACACATTAGCACCTTCCGCGAGGAGAGGCGATGCGTTCGTCCGTTTCATTTGTTCTTGATGGCAAGATTGTTACTGAAGATTTTTCCGTCTCGCACACAACACCAACAACAACCGTCTTGAATTATCTGCGAAGCTTGCCAACACACAAAGGTGTGAAGGAAGCCTGTGCAGAAGGCGATTGTGGAGCTTGCACGGTTGTACTTGGCGAGCTCGGCAGCGATAGCAGAATCCATTACAAAGCAGTCGATTCCTGTTTAGTCTTCTTGCCGATGATTCACGGCAAGCAACTCGTGACTGTTGAGAATCTCAAGTCAACGACGGGTGAGTTACATCCTGTTCAGCAGGCGATGGTTGACACCGGCGGAAGCCAATGTGGATACTGCACACCCGGCATTATCATGGCGATGTTTTCGCTCTACAAGAACCATCATCAACCGACTCGCAATCAGATTGATGATGCGCTAACGGGAAATCTCTGTCGCTGTACAGGTTACAAACCGATTGTTGAAGCGGCAGCGAAATCATGCGTCCATCAGGGTATTGATTCGATTTCAAGTCTAGAACCAGAAGTTGCTCAACTGCTGCGCTCGATCGCGCACAGTTCAGCAATCATCAAAACAGAAAAACAAACATACTTTCAGCCGAAGACTTTACCCGAGGCACTGACACTCAAGCATCGGCATCCTGATGCTCTGGTAGTTTGCGGTGCGACTGATGTCGCGTTGCGAGTTACAAAGAAGCATGAGTTGTTAGAGAAGATACTTGACCTCTCAGCCGTTGAAGAACTGAACGTTGTTCACGAAGACGACAGCACACTTCGTATCGGTTCGGGAGTTGTGTTGAGTGACGTTCGATCCACAATTGAAAAAGATTTTCCTGCCCTTGCAGATACGCTCGATGTATTCGGCTCTCTGCAAATTAGAAACCTCGCTACGCTTGGCGGAAATTTAGGTTCTGCTTCGCCGATTGGTGATACACTCTCAGCATTGATTCCATACAACGCGGTGGTCGTCCTTCAGAGTGTCTCCGGTAAGCGAGAAGTTGAGCTCGACAAGTTTGTCACGGGCTACCGGCAGACAGTTCGTGCGCCCGAAGAATTGATTGTCGAAGTCATTCTGCCAAAGCCAAAAGCTAACGCCATCATAAAGTGGTACAAAGTCTCCAAACGCAAAGACCTTGACATCTCAACCGTGAGTGCAGGCTTTAGGATCGAGCTGGACGGACTGGACAGAATCAACCGCGCTACACTGGCGTACGGCGGCATGGCAGAGCGAACAAAGCGATCGTCTACTGCTGAGAATTTTTTGCAAGGCAAGCAGTGGACGAGAGAAACGGTTGAAGAAGCAATGCAGCTCATTGATAAAGACTTCATTCCAATTTCCGATGCCCGCGGCGGTGCGGAGTTTAGAAGAGTTGCTGCAAGAAATCTTCTCTTGAAATTCTGGAGTGAGACAAGACGGGGCGACAACGGTCAAAACGCATGACCGGTTCAGGTTCTCGATTCTTCAACGGAGCTGACGCTATGAACCTCGAGACAATTGACTATTTGCACGATCTCCATTTCATCACGCAGGAGCAACGCGAGAAGCTGTCGCGTCTGTACTCAAAGGATGTTTTCTCGCTCCATTACGAGCTCCGGTGCGTGATGTATATCGGCGTGTTGCTGTTTATAGCAGGCCTCAGCCTGTTCGCTTATAACAATCTCAAGACCTTCGGCCATCAACTCTTCATCTTCATGCTTTTCACCATGATGAGTTCCTGCCTCTCGTATGCCGTTGCCAAAGGGCGACGCTACTCAAATACTGAGGTGGTAAGCCCCGGCATTGTGTACGACTATATGCTCTTCTTGGGTTGCCTGCTTTTTTCACTCACGCTTGGTTACGCGCAATTCAAATATGCGCTCTTTGACGGCGGATGGGAACTTGTCGGACTTGTTCCCGCTCTCGTATTCATTCCCCTCGCTTACCGCTACGACCACCGTGGTGTGCTCTCTCTTGGCATCGTGAGTTTAGCATCGGCTATCGGGCTTACAGTCTCACCCGTTTCTTTGATGAGGCATGGCTTCATTCCCAATACTGAACTCATTTCCGTGGGCTTAGCGTATGGAGCGTTACTGGTCGTTATCGGCTTAACATCCGATTACAGCAACATCAAAAAACACTTCAAGACATCGTACATCCATTCCGGTGCACACTTCCTCTTCATAGCGTGTCTTGCTGGCTTAGTATCGGAAGACAAGAAATTGGTATTTCTCATAGTGCTGTCCGTTCTTTGCGGGTTCGGTGCTTTCTATGCAAAGCGTTTTCATTCTTTTTCGATTCTTGTAATTGTATCTGTCTACACCTACATTGGCGTCTCCTATCTTGTCAGCCGGGTCATTACTGATACGACGGTACAACCCATATACATCGTGATTTCCTTTCTAACAGTGATTGTCGCTTTGTTGACGTTCAGGAAGCATCTGTCAACTGGCTAATGCTTGCATACCATCCATATTGGCTCGAAGCATCGAGTATTGTCCACGAAGCAAAACATCTGCTCAAACGCGCTCTTATTACGCCGGAACAATTCAGGATCATCGGAGCTGCGTTTACGACCCCGCTCTATACATCAAATGTTTTGGAGAGAATCGGACTCTTCGTATTCACATCAGCATCTGTCGCCGGAATATTCTTCTTTGCAACAGAGACACTCGCTGATCCGGGTTTCACCAAACATTACATTCCCCAGCTTGCAATAGGCATGTTGTGCTTCGCTTCACTTGAGCTCCTTATCAGGCTCAAGAAAGTGTTCCGGGCGGGAATCGACGACGCGTTACTTTACGCAGGATTGGTTCTTACGATCGCCGGGCTATTACGTGTGTTGAACACTGCGTTTCCTTCGCTGCCACTTGCTGTTCACTGTTTGCTTGCGCTGCCATTTCCGTTGCTCGCGGCGATACGGTATGTTGACAGAATTTGTGCGGCTGCTTCTTTGGTTTGTTTGATTGCAATCCTATGGATTCTTTATCGACACGAATACGATATCGGAACAAGCCTATTGTCCTTCGACATCATGCTGCTTTCAGTTGTGGCATTTTTCACGATGCGAAGGATAAGAAGCAACAAAATGCTTGCACCATGGTACAGTTGCATCGCCGCCATCGAGATCTCGACTTTATTCACATTCTCTCTGGCTGGAAACTCTTTCGTCGTTGAAACATTTATGGACTCCTGCATGAGTCTGACCGCACGCGCCGCCTACACGATTAATGCTGCACCGTTCTATTACGCGTTTACTCTTCTCGTTCCAGTGAGTTATGTCGTGCTCGGATTAATCAACCGAGACCGCATGTTGCTGCGTGTTGGTTTGATAGCTGAAGCCCTCTCATTACTTACGTTGAGATATTATGTACATGCCATTGCAATTGAACACGCTCTCGTCATTCTCGGTGTTTCGTTGATATTGATGACAATTGTTGCTATTCAATTACTGAAGACAACCAGAAACGGTTTCACACACAAAAAAGTCCCCTTACAATTGCCAGAAAATGTTCCAGGCGAAGCTGTTGTTCTCTTTGACCGGTTGACTGCACAAAAGGAAGCCGTAAAAGCATTTGAAACGGGTAAAGAACATATTGGAGACAGAGGGGCTTCGCTTGGATGGTAGTCATAACGCCGTTAGGACAACTTATTGACAGACAGATGGTACAAAAATGAAAAACATAGTCCCCCACGAATCTGCCACCAAGCACGTAACAGGCGAGGCAGTGTATGTTGATGATATTCAGGTAAGCGATCAACTGCTTATCGGTCGCGTTGTGTACTCGCCGCACGCACACGCACAAATAAAGTCGTTCGACCTTTCAGCGGCAAAACACGTTGCCGGTGTACACGCGGTTCTCTCCTACAAAGATATTCCTGGCCATAATCAAATGGGTCCCGTCATCAAAGACGAAGCGTGTCTTGCCGAAGACAAAGTCATTTGCGTTGGACAAGCGATGTTCCTGATTGCAGCAGAAACTGAAGAGCAGGCTCGTGAAGCTGAACGGCTGATCAACGTTGAATTCGAGCTGCTCGAGCCGATTCTTACAATCGAAGATGCAATTGCAAAGAACAGCTTGCTCGGTCCGCCAAGAACAATGCAACGAGGAGATGCTGACGAGGCACTGAAGAACGCTCCGCACAACATCAAAGGTGAATTGAAAACAGGAGCGCAAGAGCATTGGTATTTGGAATCGCAGATCTGTTTGTGCATGCCCGGAGAAGGAAAAGAAATTAATGTTTTCAGCTCAACGCAGCATCCATCCGAAACACAGGCGCTCATTGCAGAACTTCTCGGCATCGGCAAACACGAAGTTGTTGTTGAAGTGAGACGTATGGGCGGGGCATTCGGTGGAAAAGAAACACAGGGAAACCATACCGCCTGCTGGACTGCACTCCTCTGTCACGCGACTCGTCGTCCCGTAAAGATTCGCCTCTTCCGTGATGACGATATGATAATGACCGGCAAACGACACCGGTTCCTGTCGAAGTATGAAGTTGGATTTGATGATGACGGAAATCTTCTTGCCGCCAAGATTGAGCTGAACAGCGACGGCGGCTGCGCAACAGACCTTTCGTTTGCAATCATGGAACGAGCGATGCTGCATTGCGATAATGCGTACTATATCCCCAACATGCATGTCTTGGCTCGTGTGTGGAAAACGAATCTTCCATCAAACACAGCCTTCCGCGGCTTCGGCGGACCGCAAGGCATGGCAGTCATCGAGCAGATTATTGATAGAGTCGCCCGTTCTCTTCACAAAGACCCGCTGGAAATTCGTTACAAGAATTTTTATGGAATGTCCGAAGGACTCCTCACGGAGAATGACCGCAACATAACGCACTACGGAGAGACGATAGAGAACAATCGCTTGTTTTTGATTTACGACCAACTGACAAAGTCATCAAATTATTTTGAAAGAAGAAAAGCTGTTGATGAGTTCAATGCGCAGAGTGAGTTCTACAAAAAAGGGATGGCGTTGACGCCGGTGAAGTTTGGCATCTCGTTCACGACAACGTTTCTCAATCAAGCCGGAGCGCTTGTCAACATCTACAAAGATGGAACAATTCTCGTCAACCACGGCGGCACGGAGATGGGACAGGGACTCCACACGAAGATGCAGCAAATCGCCGCCGCCGAGTTCGGTGTAAGTCTTGACAAGGTGAAGGTGAACGCAACAAACACGTCGAAAGTCCCAAACACTTCAGCCACCGCCGCTTCTGCCAGCACGGACCTGAATGGCATGGCGGTGAAAGATGCTGCCGACAAACTGAAATCGAGAATTGCAGAATCGCTCGCACGACTTTGGACAGACAAAAGCCGCAACACTCCATCACTCCAACACTCCATACGCTTCGCTAACGACGAGATTTACGACGAAGAACATCCAGACCGGCGAATCGCATTTGCCGAAGCAATGCCCTTGATGAACCTGAGGCAAGTTAGCCTCAGCGCGACTGGCTTCTACAAAACACCAAACATCGGATGGGACAAAGAGAAAGGCTGGGGCAACCCGTTCTACTATTACGCATTCGGCATGGCGTGTACGGAAGTTTTAGTTGATGTTCTAACGGGACATCACACAATTCTTCGCACAGATATTTTGCATGATGTCGGCGATTCGCTCAATCTGCAAATCGACATCGGACAAGTTGAAGGCGGCTACATTCAAGGCAACGGCTGGGTAACGACGGAAGAAATCAAGTGGGACAACAAAGGAAATTTGATGACGCACTCACCGGACACGTACAAGATTCCCTCGGTTCAAGACATACCGAAAGATTTTCGAACAGAACTCTTGCAGAACGTTCCTAACCCCAACACCATTCGCAAGAGCAAAGCAGTTGCCGAGCCGCCGCTCATGCTCGCCCTTTCGACGTGGTTGGCTATCAAAGATGCTATCTCTGCAGTTGCGAATCATGAGGTTGAGCCTGAGTTTTCCCTCCCCGCGACGAATGAGGTGATTGTACTCGCTGTGGAGGACTTGAAAAGAAAGCGGAAAGAAACTACTATGGAACAGACTATCGTCTCATAACTGACTGAGAAGGGCTTGAGGAAAAATGATCAAACAAAAGGAAAGAACTGAGGCACGAAAGATTTCGCGAAGCTAGGCAACATCGCGGCGCGGCGATGAAGTCTGGAAGACTCTCGAATCGTTGCAACGAAGTGTCGGAAAGAAAACGAATAGCGTTCAACTGATTCGAAAAGATCGAAACTGATGGCTCGCGTTCTGCTCGATTCATCCGTTTGGGTTTCCTTCTTTACAAAAGAAGATGTCAATCATAAGCTAGCAGTTGGAATTCTGCGAGAAATTCTTTCCGTGCAGAATACTATGTCTCGTACCGAATCAAGCCCGATCCGGTTTACGACGCAACACTTCGTACAAAGATAAAAAAGCTCGAACCAATTGTTACCGTCGTTGCGGCAGGCAAGGACTTCTGGCTTGAATTTGCCCCGTCTGAACTGCCGAACGTAAACTTGAAAACTTCTGATGCAATAGTTTACAGCTACGTCAAGTTTTTTCATATCGAAGAGTTTCGTTCATTCGACAAGCAACTTGAAAAACGAGTCGCGCATTTGGGTGTAAGCACTGAGTAGGTTATGATCTCGCCGCCGCACGGAGCGTCACCTTCGCGCTGCAGTCAGTATGCAGAGGCATTCCGGGTTTCGCCGAGTGGTATTCCCCTCGGCAAGACGGTTTTAAGGCTGACGCACTTGCCCAGTTCTTCCAACGCTACAGGACAGTCTCGGTTCACATTGGAGATACCGTTATCATCAATCACCAGAGAACGACGACGCGTGCGCAAACCATTAGGCATAAAAAGCTACGGCAGCATTCCGCATCTTCCCGGCAGCCGCCTCGGTCCGGGCGACCACAAATGTCATGAGGGGCAGGAACGGATTGCGACGGTGAAGACGCGCGACAGACATGATGAGATTATTGTCCTCGAAAAACTCGACGGCTCGAACGTCGCGATTGCGCGGGTGAATGGAGTGATCTTCGCGTTGACACGCGCGGGCTACATCGCCTCAACGTCGCCGTACGAGCAGCATCATCATTTTGAAAAATGGGTGATGCGCCAGCAGCAGCGCTTCTTCGAAATACTGAAAGACGGCGAGCGCCTCAACGGGGAATGGCTGATGCAAGCGCACGGCACGCGCTACAAGTTACCGCATGAGCCGTTCGTCGCGTTCGATTTGATGACGGGCGCGGAGCGGATGCCGTACGACGAAGTTCTTGAGCGCATCAACCGCGCAGAGATCGTTACACCGCATCTCCTGCACCGCGGCGCGGCGTTGAGCACGGACAACGCGATGCGGCTGCTGAACGTGTACGGCTTTCATGGGGCGCTGGATCCGGTGGAAGGCGCAGTATGGCGCGTCGAACGGAACGAGTTGATTCATCCGAATCGGAGCGAGCGACGCAGGATTGTGGATTTCCTCGTGAAGTATGTCCGTCCCGATAAGATTGACGGCGTCTATTTGCCCGAGGTGTCGGGAAATGATCCGGTGTTCAACTGGGAGCCGCCGCGCGGACGAGGGAAAGAAAACACTTGAGAGGAATGCGGAAACAATCCGAACTTGTCTTCCTCTCGTAGTAGAACCAGAACTTCTCCCCGTCCCCTTCAACAACCAAAACCGTAGCCGTCATATCAACCCATCGCGAATTCGATCTTACACTCACACAAGAACATGAAATCCTCAAAGAGGCAGTTCGTACATTTGCGAAAGATGTTGTGCGACCGGGTGTTCTCCCTCTCGATCAGATTGCAAATCCGAACGACGTGATTCGTCCCGATTCTGTTTTCTGGTCAACGCTGCGCCTGGCATATCAACAGCGATTTCATACGGCGCTTGTGCCTGCCGAATGTGGTGGGTTGGGATTGAAGGGTCTCAGCATGAATCTTTGTGTTCTTGGTGACTTCGTGGTGAGTCTTTTTCTTCTTCGATTGCAGAAAGCATCTTCAGAACTTTCGGCTCGATGGTTTCGACCCAGGATTTGTATTGAACGCCGGATGGATGAAGACCGTCGGACGCGATGAGTTCGGGATAACGTCCCGCTTCGCGAGAGATGGGCGTGATGTCAGCATACTGAACTCCGGCACGAACGGCTTCTTCCCAATTGATTGCATTAAACACATCAATCTCTTTTGCGATTTTCTTGCGGTCGCGTCCTTCGGCAAACGGCATTACGCCCCAATCAGGAATTGAGATGACGATAACGTGCGACGGCTTGCCGCCAGCGAACCCGATTGCTCGCTGCAACAATGGTTTGAATTGACCTCGATACTCTTCAGCGCTTCTTCCTCGATACTGATTGTTCACACCAATCAGCAGCGTAACAAGATCAAACGTCCCCGACTTGTCGGTGTTTGCTTTGTCGATTGCGGCGTTGAGTTCATCGGTCGTCCAGCCTGTTCGGGCAATGATGACAGGATCGGCAATTGAAACGTCGCGTTTACTCAAAGCCGCAGCAAGTTGCACAGGCCAGCGTTCCGACTCGTCGACGCTTTCACCGATGGTGTAAGAATCGCCGAGGGCGAGGAACTTAAGCGGTTCGGGGTTCATGGTTTGAGGTTTGGGTTGCGATGGTGAAAGATAGAATGAGAATAGGAAGAAAGCTATAAGAAGAATTGGTTTCATCATGAGTTCGTCTGATGTAACGAGTTTCGTTATTCAACTACCGACCTCACCCCCACCCCTCTCCTGAGATGAGAGGGGCTTTATCATAAGCGCTCCATCCAGGGGCTGACCAAAAAGCACTTCGACATTTGAGATTCGGTGTTCGATATTCGAGATTTCCATCGAATATCGAATATTGAACAAGGAATTTCGAACGCCGA
>Ga0082335_1006498_pt1 | contig 14999 bp, 14 predicted proteins | sample Subgrocontami58m_FD_72375 | JGI IMG/M metagenome (GOLD analysis project Ga0082335, IMG submission 72375) | Subsurface groundwater microbial communities from S. Glens Falls, New York, USA - GMW37 contaminated, 5.8 m (SPADES assembly) (version 2) ...
AAGAGGCCGCCGTCGGTCGTCTTCCAGACGCCGCCGCCGGTCGAGCCGAAGTAGAAGACCTGCCGGTCCACCGGGTCGCCCGCGACCGCGACGACGCGGCCCCCGCGGAACGGCCCGATCGAGCGCCACTCCAGCCCGTCGAGGTACTTCGGCGCGGACGGTGCGGTCGGCATGGTGGACCCTCCCCTGATGGCGATGCGGCGGCGCTGCGCAGACTAGCCGCGGCGGGCGCGGCACGCTCGGCGGTGCCGGCCCGACCGTGGGCCCGAGCCGGCTCGCGACCGCGCTCCCCAGCAGCGGCACCGCGCCGATGAGTGGCCGAACGGCCTGATCTCGTGGGCCGTTCGTACCTTGTCGGGGGTGCGACGCCGGCTAGCGTCCCGGGGATGCACCTGAGTGGTCCCGGCCAGAGCCCCACGCCGGTCGCTCCGGCCGCAGGTCCGCCGGCGATACCGCTCGACGGCTCATCGGTCGTCGAGGACGCCTGGTTCGGACGGATCGCGAGCGCCGACGGCCTCTTCGTGGTCGATGAGCGCCAACGCATCGTCGCGTGGTCGAGCTCGGCACAGCGACTGCTCGGCTACTCGCCGGAGGAGGTCGCCGGCCGGCCCTGCTATCTCGTGCTCACGGGTCGCGAGCCGGACGGGCACCCGGTCTGCAAGCGGAACTGCCAGGTGACCGTGAACGCGCGGCGCGGTCGCGGGACGGCCTCGTACGAGGTGGCGGCATGCTCTCGCGAGGGCACCGTCAAGTACGTGAGCATCAGCGTCCTCGTGCTGAAGGGTCTGGCCAAGACCTTCCGCGTGCTCCACCTGTTCCACGACGTGAACGCCAAACCCGTGTCGGAGCGCCGTGCCGCGCCGAGCGCTCGGCGCGCAAGCGAGGAGCGCTCGCCGGCGGCGGAGCGCCTCACTCGCCGCGAGCTCGAGGTGCTTCGCCTCTTCGCGGCCGGCTCCACGACCGAGGAGCTCGGTCAGGCGCTCGGCATCAGCGTGTTCACCGCCAGGAACCACATCGCCAGCATCCAGCGGAAGCTGTCCGCGCGGAACCGACTGGAGATCGTTCTGCTCGCGATGCGCGGCGGGCTCATCTGATCCGCTGACCGGGCGCACGCCGCCCGCCGCCCTCAACTCGCCGCTCGCCGCTGCTGTCGCCCGTGCCCCGCCTGCGCTCTCCCCCTCCCCTTCGCTCCTCCCCCTCTCCCGTCTCCCCGTGTCTCGTCTCGCCTCTCCCGCCTCCCGCAAGATAGTTCTCCCGCACCATGACTTGGTCGGCGCGCGGTCGCACAGTCCTCGGCGGACTCGATCGCGAGAGGAGCGCCCATGCCTGTCGCCCGGCACTTCGCGGTCATCGGCGCCGCCTGGGTGATCGCGACCGTGGCCGTCACCGCCATCGTGCTGAACGTCCCGATCCTCCCGGCGGTGGCGTCGCGCGAGGGCCGGATCTCGGACGGTGCGTTCATGACGCTCCTCGTCGCCGCGATCCCGGTCTTCTTCCTCGTCCACGCGGTGCTCCTGTACAGCGTCTGGCGCTTCCGCGCGAGGACCGCCGCCGGAGACGGTCCGCCGATCGGCGGCCACCGCACGCTCGAAGCGGGCTGGGTCGCCGTGACGCTCGTCATGGTGCTCGCGCTCGCGGCGTACGGCTGGAACGGCATGGACGAGATGCGCTCGGGCGGCGCGGCGGCGGCCCAGCAGGTCGGTCACGCCGTCGCCGGGGCCGCGGGGCTGCCGGGGCATGGCGAGCTCCGGGTCAAGGTGATCGGCAGCCAGTTCGCCTGGCGCTTCGAGTACCCCGACCTCGGCGTGAAGTCGGTGGAGCTCCGGCTGCCGAAGGACCGGCCGGTGCGCTTCGAGATCACCTCGCCGGACGTGCTGCACTCCTTCTGGATCCCGGCGTTCCGGACCAAGCAGGACGCGGTCCCCGGCCGGACGATCACGCTCCTCGTGACCCCCACCGCGATCGGACGCTACGCGGCCGAGTGCACGGTGCTCTGCGGCGCCGGCCACACCGTCATGCGCGCGCCCGTCGAGGTGATGGAGCCCGCGGCGTTCGACGACTGGGTGACGAAGCAGCGCGCGGCGGCGCAGCAGTGAAGCGGCCTGGTCTCCTTCGCGCGATCCTTGGCGGGCTCGCCGGCGGCACGGCCGGCGGCGCCCTCGGATCGCTCGGCGCGACGCTCGGTGCGGCGGAGGACACCGACCCGTTCCTGTGGGCCGGCGTCTACCTCTTCGGGCTTGTCGGCTGGCTCTGGGGCGTCGGAGCGCTCGGACCGTGGTTCGCGTGGGCCGCCGGCCGCATCGACCGGATCGCGCCCGAGCACGGCGCGCCCGGCGTCCGGCGCTACTTCGAGTTCACGACCGACCACAAGGTCATCGGCGTGCAGTACCTCGTCACGAGCTTCGTCTTCTTCGTCGTCGCCGGACTGCTCGCGTTGGTCATGCGCGTCCACCTCGCGCTGCCGGGCAGCAGCATCCTGGACCTCCACACCTACACGACGTTCATGAGCATCCACGGCACGGTCATGGTCGCGGTCGCGCTCATCTCACTGAGCGGCGGCATGGGGAACTATCTGCTCCCGCTCATGATCGGTGCGCGGGACATGGCCTTCCCGCGGCTCAACGCGCTCTCGTACTGGATGCTGCCGCCCGCGGCGCTGCTCATCCTCAGCAGCCCCTTCGCCGGTGGCCTCGACAGCGGCTGGACGGCGTACCCGCCGCTCTCGGAGCGCCTGCCGCTCGGTCAGCAGTTCTACATCTTCACCCTGATCACGGTCGGCGCGTCTTCGATCCTCGGCGCGGTGAACTTCCTCGCGACGTTCCTCGGCCTGCGCGCGCCCGGGATGAGCTGGTCGCGGGTGCCGATCTTCGTCTGGTCGATCGTCGCGATGTCGATCATCGCGCTCATCACGACCAGCGTGCTCGCCGCGACGCTCATCATGCTGCTCTTCGACCGGCTGTTCGGCGCCGCCTTCTTCGATCCGGCGCGCGGCGGGGACCCGATCCTCTACCAGCACCTCTTCTGGTTCTACTCGCACCCCGCCGTCTACATCATGGCCGTGCCGGGCTTCGGCGCGATCCTCGAGATCCTGCCGGTCCACGCGCGCAAGCCGCTCTTCGCCTACCGGCTCGTGGTCGGCTCGTTCCTCGCGATCGTCGTGCTGAGCCTCGTGGTCTGGGCCCACCACATGTTCGTAAGCGGCATGCCGGAGGCGCTCGCCGGCCCGTTCATGGTCCTGACCGAGCTCATCTCGGTGCCCACCGGCGTCGTGTTCCTTTCCGCGCTGGGCACGATCTTCCTCGGCCGGCTGCGGCTGGTGACGCCGATGCTCTACGCGCTCGGCTTCGTCTCGACCTTCGTCGTCGGCGGCCTCACCGGCATCTTCCTCGCGGACGTGCCGACCGACATCGCGCTCACCCAGACCTACTTCGTCGTCGCGCACTTCCACTACACGATCATGGGCGCGACGATCTTCGCGCTCTTCGCCTCCATCTACCACTGGTTCCCGAAGATCACCGGCCGCGCCTTCGACGAACGCCTCGGCAGGATCCAGTTCGGGCTCTTCTACCTAGCCTTCAACGCCGCGTTCCTGCCGCTCTTCTGGGTCGGCCTGCACGGCATGCGCCGGCGCGTCGCCGAGGTTCCGCCGGAGACGATCGGCGCCAACGTCGTGTCGAGCGTCGCGGCGTTCCTCCTCGCCCTCTCGGTCCTGCTCTTCGTCATGAACATCGTCCGCGCGTGGGCACGTGGTCCGCGAGCCGCCGCGAACCCGTGGGATGCCCACACCCTCGAGTGGCGGGTGGCCTCGCCGCCCCCGCCGGAGAACTTCCGCGTTCCGGTGACGGTCGTCGGCGGGCCGTATCCCTACGGCCTGCCCGGGGGGCAGCACGTCATGCCGGAGGCGCTCGAATGAGCAGCCTCGACCTGGCCGTTCCGCACGGAACGGCGCCGGACGAAAGCGACGGCCGGCACGTAAGGACCGGCATGCGGCTCTTCATCGTCTCGGAGGCGATGCTCTTCGCCGCGTTCTTCGCCGCGTACTTCTACCTCCGCGGCGAGAGCCTCCACTGGCCGCCGCAGGCGGCGTTCGCCCGGCCCGAGCTCGCCCTCGTCTCGGCGAACACGCTGCTGCTCCTGGCGAGCAGCCTGACGCTCCAGCGCGCGCACGGCGGCGGCCTGGCGTGGCGGCGGTGGCTCGGCGCGACGATCGCGCTCGGGTCGGTGTTCCTGGTCGTCCAGGGCATCGAGTACTCGCGGAACGCGTTCACGGTCGCCGACGGCGTGTTCGGCAGCACCTTCTACACGCTCACGAGCTTCCACGGCGCGCACGTCGCGATCGGCCTCCTGGTCCTCGCGGCGATGCTCCAGCGCGCCCGCCGCGGGTTCCTGGCGCCCGACTCGGCCGCGTTCGCGGCGGCCTCGTACTACTGGCACTTCGTCGACGCGGTCTGGCTCTTCCTCTTCACGACGGTCTACGCCCTCTAGCAACGTCCGCCCCGGCCGCACTGCGGCCTTGCCGGTGCTAGCGTCTCGCCTCATGGAGAAGGTCATCGGCGCCCGCCTCGACGCGCAGCTCGCGGTCACGCTCGTCACGCTCGCGATCGCGATGGTCATCGCGGAGCAGCTCTACAAGTTCCACTCGTTCACGCTCGAAACGCTCGCGTTCCTCGCCACCTGGTACGTGCTGCGTCGCGCGGCGCAGGTGCTCGCCCGCCGCTAGGACAGGTCCAGCAACGTCAGGAGCTCCCAGGCGGTCACGATCCGTGCCCCTCGGAACTCCGCGAGGGCGAGGAGCGCGTGGTCGCCGGTGACCAGGTAGCTCGCCTCACCGTCCACGGCAGTGGCGAGCACGTGATCATCCGTGGGATCGGCGGCGACGCCTTCGACGTTCGTACGAGGTACGACCATCAGCGCCTCGCGCCGGAGGAGATCGATGAATGCGCTCCGGTCCGCCGCCGCGAGACGTGAGGCGAAGTACCGCTTCCGCAGGGCGCGTTCGACCTCGCCGGGGATCGTATCCGAGCTGACCACCGCGAACCGTCCCTCTATCAGCCACTCGGTCATGAGCCGTGCGATCGCTCCCGCCGAGCTCAGCGCGCCGGACGCGAGCGTGTTCGCGTCCAGCACGACGCGCATCAGCGGCGCGGCGTCGATCGTTCACACCTTCAGTCGCGGGTCCAGCACATCACGAAGCCAGTCCCCGAGCAGGTTGAGGCCGACCACGGTGAGCATGATCGCGACACCCGGGATCGTCGCGAGCCATGCGTTCGTCGTCAGGTGGTCCCGACTGTCGCTGAGCATCCGTCCCCAGCTCGCGTCGGGAGGTTGTACGCCAAGGCCGAGGAAGCTGAGCGCCGCCTCCGTCACGATCACCTGCGCCGCGGCAAAGGTCGCGACCACGATCACCGGTGAGAAGGCGTTCGGGAGGACATGCCGCAGCACGATCGCGTTGTCCGCGATCCCGACACAACGCGCGGCCAGGACAAAGTCCATCGCGCGGATCGCGAGGACCTGTCCACGGACGACACGGGCGTACAGGATCCAGCCGCTGATGCCGAGCACGAGGACGAGGTTCGTGACGCTCGGGCCGATGGCACCGACGATGAGGATCACGAGAAGGATGAACGGGAATGCGAGCTGGACCTCCGCCAGCCGCATCACGATGCCGTCCAGGGCGCCCCCGTAGTAGCCGGTGTACAGGCCGAGCGTCACCCCCAGAACGCCGGCGAGCACCACCGCAAGCAGCGCGATGAGCAGCGAGATGCGCGCGCCGTAGACGACGCGCGCCAGGACGTCTCGGCCGAGCTGATCGCTGCCCAGCACGAACTGGGGATCGCCGCCGGCCACCCACACCGGCGGCTTCAGCCGCAGCAGAAGGTCCTGCTGCGTCGGGTCACCGACGAACAGCGGGCCGACGAGCGCGAGCGTGACGACCGCGGCGACGCAGACCAAGCCGAGCTGCGCCGAACGGCTCCTCCGAAGGCGCCGCGCGGCGTGCGACGAGGCGATGGACCGGAGCGCGGTCATCTCAGGTGAGCCGGATCCGCGGATCGAGATAGGTATAGAGAACGTCCACGATGAGGTTCGAGAGCGTGACGATGATCGCGGCCACGAAGACGGCGGCCTGGACGACCGGATAGTCGCGAGCGATGATCGACGTGACGGCGAGACGCCCGAGACCCGGGACCGCGAAGATCGTCTCGGTGATGACCGCGCCGCCGAGAAGGTGCCCCAGCTCCAGGCCGACCACCGTCACGACCGGGATGCTCGCGTTCTTCAGCGCATGCCGGAGGATCACGATCCGGCCGGGTAGTCCCTTCGCTCGAGCGGTGCGGATGTAGTCCTCGGAGAGCACCTCGATCATGCCCGAGCGTATGAGGCGGCTGATCCGCGCCATGGAGTACGCCCCGAGCGTGATCGCGGGCAAGACGATCTGCTCCGGCCTCCCCCATCCCCCGGTTGGGACGAGGTGGAGCTCGACGGCGAACACCAGGATGAGCAGGATGCCGAGCCAGAACCCGGGCATCGATTGGCCCACCAGGGATACGACCATGGCGAGCGCGTCCGCGATGCTGTCGCGCTTCACGGCCGAGACGATGCCCACGGGGATAGCGACGAGCAGGGCGAGGCTGAACGCCGCGAGCGTCAGCACGATCGTCGTCGGCAGCACCGCCATCACCAGGTCGAACGCGGGCTGCTGATAGCGGAGCGACGTCCCGAAGTTGCCCGCGAGCGAGCTGACGAGAAAGCGCACGTACTGCGCAGGCAGAGGGTCATCGAGGCCGAGATCACGCCGGAGGGAGGCGATGTCTTCGGGCGTCGCCCCTTGCGGCATGAACAGCAGGACCGGATCGCCCGACAACCGTACCGCGAAGAACACCACGGTCGAGACGCCCAGCACCACGAGCATGAGCATCGGGAGTCTTCGCGCAAAGTGAGTGATCAATGTGACGTGACCTTAGAACGAACGCGGGGACGGGGAGGCGCGCTCGCGCGTGCTCCCCGTCCCCGCCGTGCTCACTTCGTGTAGGTCATGGTGCGGAGGTCGACGGTGGCGTCCGGATGGGCGACGAAGCCCTGCACCTTCGCGTTGACGCCGAAGATGTTCGGGAGCTGCCACAGGAAGATCGACGCCGCATCCTCGCGATACACCGACCCGATCTGCTGGAGCAGCTTCAGGCGCTTGTCCGGATCGAATTCGACGTCCGATTGCTTGTACAGCCGGTCGAACTCCGGATCGTTGAGGAGCTTGCGGGCGGACGTCGAGAGGTAGAACGGATACGGCTGATCGATCGACATCGCCGGCGCGAGGTTCCATCCCCAAAGGTAGAGCGGGCCGATGGTGCCATCCGCCGCCGAGGCGCTGAACTTCGCGGACTCGAGCACCTCGTAGCGCGTCTTCACGCCGACCGCCGCGAGCTGCGCGACGATCGCCTCACCGACCTGTTGGTCCTGCGGGTAGCGACCCGTCGGACCCTCGAACTTCACCTCGAATCCGTTGGGGAAGCCGGCCTGCGCGAGGAGCTGCTTCGCCTTCTGCGGGTCGTACGGGTACGCCGTGAGGTCGGGGTTGTAGCCGTAGGTGTTCGTTCCGCCGAGCTGTCCATCCAGGATCCGACCCTGACCCTGCATGAGCGCGTCGAAGATCTTCTTCTTGTCGATGGCGTAATTGAGCGCCTGACGCACTTCCTTCTTCTCGAGCGGACCGCTGTTGATGCCGCGCATCGCGACCACGAGGGCCTGGCCGATGTTCACGTGCTCGACCTTCAGGTCCGGCTTCGTCCTCACGGCGCCGATCTGATCGGGCGAGATCGGAAAGGCGATCTGCGCCTCGCCGTTCTGCAGCGCGGCGATCCGCGGCGCCTCGTCGGGGACCATCCGGATGGTCACCGTGCTCAGCTTCGGCGCGCCGCCCCAGTAGTCGGGGTTCCGCTCCAGCGTGACGTGGTCGTCGACCTTCCACTCGGCCACCTTGAACGGTCCGGTGCCGAACGGCGCCTTCCCGAAGCCGGCGACGCCCTGCTCCGACGCGTACTTCGGCGGGACCATGTAGATCGTGGTGAGACCCGAGGGGATGATCACGGACGGAGCGGACGTCTTGATGGTGAGCGTATCGGCCGACGGGGCACTGACGCTGCTCATCGCGCCGAGGCGGCCGCCGCGCCAGACCGACTTGGTGTTCGGGTCCAGGACGCGGTCGAGGGTGTACTTCGCCGCCGCGGCGTCGAAGACCTCGCCGTTGTGGAACTTCACGCCGGTCCGGAGCTTGAACTCCCACGTGGTCGGATCGACGCTCCGCCACGATGTCGCGAGGTTCGGGCGCAGCTGGCCGCTGTCGTCGGTCTTCACCAGGGCGTCGAAGATGTACGAGAACGTGGCCCCCGTGAACAGCGCCGTGTCGAATGCCGGGTCGAGCAGCTTCGGCAGGTAGCTCTGAACGATGACGAGACTCTGCGGACCCGCCGGAGTCGCGTCGGCGCCCGTGGACGGCCGGCCGCCCTGGCAGCTCGCGAGGACCAACGCCAGGGTGATGCCGATCGCCAACGCGACGCCGCGTGGATGCCGCGTCCGATTCCTCATATCTCGCGATCCCTTCCTCATGTCGATCTCGCGCGCTCCCAATGCAAAGCGGGCTCGTGTCCGGTTCACGCGCATCGTCATCGTCACCTCGCCCGGCTCGAATAGCGTTCGAGCTTGGCCTCGTCCACCTCGACCCCGAGGCCGGGGCCCTCGGGCACCACGAGGCAACCGTCACGGTACTCGAACGGCTCCCGGATGACGTCGTCGAGATAGAACGGAAGGCGCGTCGGGCGCTGATCGTCCGTCGCCGTGATCGGGATCACGCTGGGCAGCGAGACGATCCGCTGAGATCCGGCGAGGTGGAGGTTCGCCGCGTTCCCGATGCCGGTCTCGCCGGATCCGTTGACGTTACAGGCCAGGCCGACGGCCTCGCACACCGCCGCGACCTTCGTGGCCGGATGCAGACCACCCGGCTTCGTCGTGTACAGCGAGACCGCGTCGCCGGCCCGCCTGCGAGCGATCTCGGCGGCGTCCTGGGGCGTCCACGCGCCCTCGTCGTGCATGATCGGCGTGTCCACCGCCTGTGAGACCGCCGCCATCGCATCCATTCCTTCGACCGGCTGCTCGGCCAGCGCGAGCCCATAAGGCTCCATCAGTCGGATGATGCGGATCGCCTCCTTCGGCGTCGGATACAGCTGGTTCGCGTCGATCGTCAGAGCGATGTCGGCGCCGATCGCCTCGCGAACGCGCCGGACGACTTCGATGTCACGCCTGGGATCGGGACCGACCTTCAGCTTGATCGAGCGATAGCCGTCCTCCGCCGCGACCAGCGCCTCGGCCACCGCTTCGTCCGGAGCGAGCAGGCTGATGCTGTGGCACACGACCACGTCGCGCCGGTACAGACCGCCGAGGAGGTCGTGCGCCGGCACCCCGAGCGCCTTGCCCATGATGTCGTACAGCGCGATGTCGATCGCAGCCTTCGCGTATGGATGGCCCTTCACGATCCGATCCATCCGCTCATGCAGGCGCTCGATATCGAACGGATCCTCGCCGCGCAGTGCCGGCGCGAGATAGTCCGTGATGATGTGGCAGACGGTGCCGTAGCTCTCGCCGTAGTACTTGCCGTGGGAGCCTCCCCACTCCTTGAGCACCGTGGCTTCGCCCCAACCGGTGATCCCCTTGTCCGTATCGACGCGCAGGATCGCGAACTTGCGCTCGCTCGCGCGTACGCCGGTGTGGTGCGCACGTCGCATCGGCAACGCGACGGGCGCTACACGCATGTCGGTGATCTTCACGTCGTCCCCTTCACCATCGTTCGCTGATCCCCCGCGGAAAGCCCGGCGCCTCTGGCGATCTTTCGTCCGGTCTCGAGCAGCTCTTCGCTCGACGCGTGCGGAATGATCAGAGCGGCCTCGGTCACACCAAGGGCGCGCAGCGCCCGGACGCGTTCGACGATCTGGTCCTCCGTCCCGATCCACGCGAAGTGCTCGATCATCGCGTCGCTCACGTGCCGCGCGGCCGCCGCCGGCCCGCCGCTCCTGTACGCGGCTTGAAGCGCCGCGCGGACGGCACCCGGTACCCCGATCGCCTCGAAGACGTCCGGCGCCGCGGATCCCAGCGTGTGCGCGACACCGGGCCTCATCTGATCAAGTGCCCCCGCGGCATCGTGCGTGACGATCGCTCGTGCCCACGCGACGACGCCCGTGCTCCTGCGCCCGGACCGCGCGGCGCCGCGTTCGTAGCTCGCCAGCGCGACGCGCACGAGCTGCTCGGAGGCGTAGTGGATGATCACGCCGTCCGCGACCTCGCCGGCGGCCTCCAGCATCTTCGGCCCCATTCCCGCGAGGTAGACCGGCACTGGTGTCGGCACGAACGACAGGCGAACGCCGTCGATGACGAAGAAGTCACTTCGATGGTCGACCGTCTCGCCGTTCAGCAGCTGCCGAACGACGCGTGCGGCCGCCGCGCAGCGCTCGGGGGCACGGTCCATGGGCAGGCCGAGCGGGGACAAGAACTCGCGGCGATTGCCGGACCCGATGCCGAGGACGAACCGACCCGGTGCGGCGTCGGCCACCGTCGCCGCGGCGCGCGCGATGAGGACGGGATGCGCGGTCGACGGGTTCGTGACACCCAGGCCGAGCCCGATCCGCGTCGTCGCGAGGGCCGCGGCGCCGAGGAGTGGGTACGGATCGAGGAAGAACGGCTGATCCGGAAGCCACGCGCGATCGAATCCGAGGCGCTCGAGCTCGACGATGGTGGCCACGGTCTCGCGGACGCCGGCCCGCGGGACATGCGCGATGCCCAGCTTCACGACGCACCCTCGTAGAGGTATGCCAGGAGGGACGGCGTGGTCAGGTGCGCGATGCCCAGGCGCGTCGCGCTCCGGCCCGACGCGCGGAAGTCCTGCTGATAGAGGACGCTCGCGAGCGTGATGACCGCGTCGATCGCCGGTGTCCGGACGCCGACCATCTCGCCGACCGAGGCGATGAGCACCAGGCCGATCGGCACGTCCTCTCGGATGAATCGCTCCTCGTACTTCTCTGCGCGACCCATCCCCATCGCCTCGCGGTACATGAGGCGGGCACCGAGAAGCCCATAGATCTCGTCCAGCTTCAGCGTGGAGAGCCCCAGCTCCCGGCAGACCGCGACCCGCTCCGCGTCGATCTCGTCGAGGCAACGGAGGACACCGGCGGTCATTCCCTCGCCGTACAAAGAGAACGCGCCTTTGCGCAGCTCGATCGCTCCCCAGTTCATGAGCGACGGAAGCGGGTGGATGATGGCGTTCACGTTCATCAGCGCCGTCTCGAGCACGTTCGTCGCGGCCTCGCACGGATACAGCCGCTCGAGGATCGCGAGGGCCTCCGGCGTTCGTCGCGCGGGAAAGGCGGCGGACTGCGCGCGATAGCGGGCGCGCACCGCGACGCTCGCGTCGCCCGTGCGCCGCGTGCCATAGGGCAGCCCAAGCGTCTCGAAAACGAGGAGACCGGCCTTGCCGAGCTCGCGCAAGCGGTGCTGGATCACCAGGCTCGCGCCGCTTCCCGGGCACAGCCATAGGGCCTGCCCGACCTCGACCCGGGGCAGCAGAAGGTCGAGGTACGCCTCCTGGACCATCCCCGGCACCGGCAGGGCGATCAGCTCGGCGTCGCGGACGGCGGCCGCGATGTCGTTGCCGACGTACGCGACGTTGGCGCGGCCCTCTCCGACGATCCCCGTCAGATCGATCCCGCCGTTCGCGGTGATGGCGTCGATCTTCGAGCGATCGCGCGAATGCAGGGCAACGACGTGGCCCCGAAGGGTCAGGTCCGCTGCCATCGCGTAGCCGCCGTTGCCGGCGCCGACGACGGCGATCTTCACGCCGCTACTTCGCCATGCTCGTGACTCGGGCGGCGACGTTCGTGTAGAGACCGATGGTATGCATCAGCTCTTCGACGGTGACGTACTCGTTGGGCGCGTGGATGACGTCGACGTTGCCCGGACCACACACGACTCCGTCCATCCCGACCTCGTGCAGGTGCACCATCTCCGTGAACCCGCGTATGCCCTTGATCACGGGCTCCCGGCCGCGCACGTCCCTTACCGCGTCGCTCACGACCTTCACGGCCAGCGAGTCCTCGGCTCGGCTGCGAAGCGGCGGCATGCTGAGGCGCGGCTCGAGTGTGAGATCGAGCTCGGGATCCTCGGTGCGCAGCTCGTCGGCGACACGTTCGATCTCGGCGAGGACCTCCTCGCCCGTCTCGCCCGGGATCGAACGACGATCGATCGTGAGCATGCAACGGTTCGGAACGGTCGAGATCCGATGGCCGCCCTGGATGATGTTCACGCTCAAGCCCGGGGCGCCGAGGACGGGATCCTTGCGGGTGGCGAGCCCACGGTTGAGGTCGATGTAGGCCTGCGCCACGCGGACCGCCTTGTGGACGGCATTCACACCGCCGCCGGAAAGACCCGAGCGGCCGCGCACGTGCACGTTCACCCAGACGGCGCCGCGCTGGCAGTTGACGATCTCGAGATCGGTCGGCTCGCCGACGATCGCGACGTCCGCGCGATAGCCGCGATCGACGATCGCCTTGGTCCCGATCAGACCGCCCTGCTCGCTCGCGGCGCCGAGGCCGATGATCACGTCGCCTCTCGGCCCGCGGCGGCCGATCGCCCGCGCCGCGAAGAGCATCCCGATGATCGCCGCCTTCAGGTCGGACACGCCCATGCCGAGCAGCTTCCCGTCGATGAGCGTCAGCTCGTACGGATCGGTCTTCCAGTCGGCAAGCAGGGAGGACGGGGAGTTCAGGTGACCGTTGAAGAAGACACTCCGACCGCCGCCGGAGCCGCGCATTCGGCCGACGACGCTCGGCCGGCCAGGTGCCCCTTCGATGACCTCGACTTCGAGACCGAAGTCGCGCATCATCCCGGCATAGAGGTCGACGATGGGCTGCTCGTAGAGCTCGTGCTCGGGCTCGTTCTTCGTCGCGACGGCCCGGCGCAGCAGCTCGATCGCCTCAGCCTGCGTCGCGACATCCCAACCCTGGACCGCCATGCTTGCCTCCATCCGAACGCGCTCAGTCAGTGGGTGCAGGCGGAAGGTATGTCATAGCGTGTACTAGTACAGATGGCCCAGGATGTCACTCGTCTCATTCGCTCAGGCCTCGCCCGCGGCGCGGTCGTACCGATCACGCAGCAGCTTCGGGCGGTCGTGGAGCTCGCGGTGATGTCGGGGGAGCTGTCGGTCGACAAGCCGCTGCCGTCCGTGCGCCAGCTCGCGCACGCGCTCGGCATCGCTCCGGGCACCGTCGCGAGGGCATACCAAGCGCTCGTCGCGGAGGGCATCCTGCACAGCCACCCCCGGCGAGGGTTCTTCGCCGCCCCAGCCGATGGTGAAGCGAGCCCTGACGCCCGGCCGCAGCCGGTCGCCGACCTGATCGACGAGGCGGTACGAGCCGCGGCCGCCAGCGGACTCGAGCCGAAGCAGTTCCTGCGGCTCGTGGTCGAGCGCATGGGCGGCGAGGCGAAGGCGCGCCCGCGGGTCGGCGTCGTGGGCAAGCGCGATGGAGCGCTCGAGGAGTGGACCTCAGTGGTCGCGCGCGCGCTCTCCGACCTCGACGTGTCGGTCGTATCGATCTCGTATGAGGAGCTCGAAGCCGGAGCGGCGGCGGGCAAGACGTCGGCGATCGAATGGTTCATCGTCCCGATGCTCGAGACCCGGTTCGCGCGAGAGCTCCTCGGCGCGCACGCGCAGCGGATCCTGCCGATGACGCGGACGCTTCGAGCGGACGTTCGGGAGTTCGTGCGGGTGCAGCCGCCCTCTGCGCGGTTCGGGATCATCGCGGTGACGGCCGATGCACTGCATCGAACGGTGGCGGCCATCCGGCAGATCCATCCGCTGCGAGTGCCGCCGCTCGTCGCGGTCGCAGAAGACTACGAGCGGGTGTCCGAGGTCATGGATGGCGCGGATGTCTTGGTGATCGGGCCTCAGGCGCTCCGGCACCTCAGAGAACACCAACCGTTGCGCCAACCATGGGTCACCTTCGTGTTCGTCCCGGACGACAGCACGATCCAGCGCCTACGATCGCGCCTGCTGCTCGCTACGTCGCCTTCGTCAGCGGGTTGACCCGCGGTCCACGATCCGCATGGCCGTCTAGGGCTGGTAGCCACGACGGCCGCGATGAGGAGCGCGGAGGAGAGCGGCGGCCCGGCCGGCCGCAGCCCTAAGGGAGCGGTGGTCCGGCTCAGATCGCTTTGCCGGGGTTGAGGATCCCGGCGGGATCGAGGAGGCGCTTGAGCGAGCGCATCGTCGCGAACGCGACGGGATCCAGCTCGCGCTCCAGGAAGTGCCGCTTGAAGGTGCCGACGCCGTGCTCGCCGGTGACCGAGCCGCCGAGCGCGATCGCGAGCGCCATGACCTCGTCGCAGGCCTCGAGCGCTACGGTCCGCGCCGCCGCGTCGGCGGGATCGAAGACGAAGGTCGGGTGGAAGTTGCCGTCCCCGGCATGACCGAGCAGCGCGACGGTCGTCCGGTGCTCGCGCGCGATCCGCTCCGTCGCGACGAGCAGCTCCTCGATCCGGCCGCGCGGGACGATGACGTCGTCGAGCAGTGTCGCGCCGAGGCGATCGAGCGCCGGCAGCGCCTCGCGCCGCGCGGTCCAGAGCCACTCCTGCTCCTGCGGGTCCCCGGCGGTCACGACTTCAGCGGCGCCCGCGTCGCGGCAGAGCCCCTCAAGCGCGGCGAGGTCGTCCGCGCCGACGTCCTCGAGCTCGATGAGGAGGGTGGCCGCGGCGGCGGTGTCAAGGCCGAATGGGCGCATCGCCTCGACCGCGCGCACGGTCACCCGGTCCATGAGCTCGAGCGCGCTCACGTGGAGGCGTGACCCCGCGACGGTCTGCACCGCGGCCGCCGCGCCGGCGATCGTCGCGAACGCGGCGAGCGCCGTGGCGGTGGCGCCGCGCGCCGGCCGCAGGCGGAGCGTCGCCTCGGTGACGACGCCGAGCGT
>Ga0082335_1006499_pt1 | contig 14999 bp, 13 predicted proteins | sample Subgrocontami58m_FD_72375 | JGI IMG/M metagenome (GOLD analysis project Ga0082335, IMG submission 72375) | Subsurface groundwater microbial communities from S. Glens Falls, New York, USA - GMW37 contaminated, 5.8 m (SPADES assembly) (version 2) ...
GCCGCCTCGACTACGAGCCCGTGGGCATGGTCACCGCCGCCCCCGGCGGCGCGCGCTGGTACCACCAGCATTTCAGCGTCGGGAACGACCCTTTCCGCCTCACGGCCTGGTTCGGCCCGCACAATCCGGGCCGCGATCCGGGCGCGCCGGGCGAGAAGCACACCGACTACACCGCGATCGACGTCAACCAGGGCGGCACCTCGATCCCCTACTGGATGGAAGACCCGTACCTGCGCAGGGAGTACGAGGCGACGCTCGCGAAGAACGGCGTCGCATGCCGGATGGATCCGAAGTGGTACGAGAAACCCGTGGACGCCGACACCCAGTCGACGGTGGTTTGATCCGCCTTACGGTGCAGGATCGCGATGAGCGATGAGCCGGCGGGCGGAAGGGTATTCTTCTCCAACGTCCGGCGCAGCCTCGAGGTCGAGGACGAAATCCGCCTCGCGAGCGTCGGCGTCGACATCGGCTCCTCCACTTCGCACCTGGTGTTCTCGAACCTGCTGCTCGAGCGCCTGGACAACCGCTACGTCGTCTCCGAGCGCAGGATCGTGCACGAGTCCGAGGTCCTGCTCACCCCGTATGTCGACGATGCGTCCATAGACGCGCAAGCCCTCGGCCGCTTCATCGACGGCCAGTACGCGAAGGCGGGGATCGACCCGAAATCCATCGATACCGGCGCCCTCATCCTCACCGGCGTCGCCGTCCGGCGCGCGAACGCGCGCGCGATCGGCGAGCTGTTCGCGGCGCAGGCCGGCAAGTTCGTCTCGGTGAGCGCGGGCGACGGGCTCGAAGCCACGCTCGCCGCGTTCGGCTCTGGCGCGGCCGCGCGATCGATTCGCGAAGGCTCGCGCGTGATGAACGTCGACATCGGCGGCGGCACCTCGAAGATCGCCGTGTGCGAAGCGGGCGAAGTCACCGACATGACCGCGATCGACGTCGGCGCGCGCATCGTGTGCTTCGACGACAAGGGGCGCGTGAAGCGGATCGAGGAAGCCGGGCGCCGCTTCGCCGGCGAGGCCGGCCTGCGGCTCGAAATCGGCGCGAGGCCGGATCCGGAAGGACTCGGCAGGATGGTCGAGCGCATGGCCGATCGCCTGTTCGAGGCGATGAGCCGCGCTTCGCCGGGCGCCGAAACCGCCGCACTGCTGCGTCTCGCGCCGCTACGCAACGAGCGCGCGCCCGACGCGCTCACCTTCTCCGGCGGGGTCTCGGAATACATCTACGGCCGGCAGGAGCGGAGCTTCGGCGACCTCGGCGCCGCGCTCGCAGAAGCGGTCCTCTCGCGCGTGAGCACCTGGGGACCGCGCATCGAGCCGCCCGACGAGGGCATCCGCGCGACCGTCGTCGGCGCATCGCAGTACACCGTGCAGGTGAGCGGCAGCACGATCTTCGTCGCGCCGCAGGAGGTCCTGCCGCTCAGGAACCTTCCGGTCATCACGCCGGATCTGCCGCTCGACGACGCAGCGCTCGACCAGGAGGCGATCGCCGAGGCGGCGCGGACCGCGCTGCGGCGCCTGGACCTGCACGAAGGCGAGCAGGCGGTGTCGCTGTGCTACCGCTGGCGGGGGTCGGCGACTTTCGCGCGGCTCGACGGCTTCTGCCGCGGGATCGCCGCCGGGCTTTCGAAACTGCTTGATCGCGGCCTGCCGCTCGTGCTCGTCGGCGACGGCGACATCGGCGGGCTGATCGGGATCCACTTCCACGAAGAGCTGCGGCTTCCGAACCCGGTCGTGTCGATCGACGGCATCGTCCTGAAGGAATTCGATTTCATCGACATCGGCGCGCTGCTCGATACCTCGGGGGCCGTGCCCGTGGTGATCAAGTCGCTGGTGTTCCCGAGGTCCGGTGCGCTCGGCCGCGCGGGGTCCGCCTCATGAACCCGGACCCCTCCGCGCACCTCTATCCGCCGATCGAGCCGCACGACTGCGGATTCATCGACGTCGATTCCGGTCATCGCCTCTACTGGGAGGCCTGCGGCAATCCGCGTGGCGCGCCGGCCCTGTTCCTGCACGGCGGGCCCGGCGGCGGCTGCAACGCGAGCGACCGCAGGTTCTTCGATCCGGCGCGCTACCGGATCATCCTTTTCGACCAGCGCGGCTGCGGCCGATCGCTTCCGCACGCGGGCTCGGGCGACGGCCTGCGCGCCAACACGACGCCGCTCCTCCTCGCCGACATCGAGACGATCCGCGATGCGATGGGGGTCGACCGGTGGCTGCTCTTCGGAGGCTCGTGGGGAGCAACGCTCGCGCTCGCGTATGCGCAGGCGCATCCCGAGCGCGTCACCGCCCTCGTTCTGCGCGGCGTTTTCACCGCGCGCAGATCGGAGCTGGATTGGCTGTACCGGGGGGGGGCATCATGGTTCTTCCCCGACGCGTGGCGGGAATTCGTGGCGCCGATCCCCGAGCGGGAAAGAGCCGATCTGATCGCTGCATACCACGCGCGGTTGACCTGCGGCGATCCCATCCGGGAGACCACCGGGGCGCGCAGTTGGTGCGCGTGGGAGGATGCCATCATAACGTTGCGGCCACAGCCCGCGGTAGCACCTGACGAGGCTGCGGCGGCCTCGTGGCTTGCGCGCGCGCGCCTGGAAACGCATTACTTCGTCCACCAAAGCTTTCTCGAGGAGGGACAGATCCTCGCGGGAGCGAAGCGCCTGCGGGGCATTGCCGGGGTAATCGTGCAGGGACGCTGGGACGCGGTGACTCCGCCCGCGACGGCGTATGAATTGCACCGCGCGTGGCCTGACTCCAGGCTGTGGATCGTGCCTGACGCGGGCCATGCGACGACCGAACCGGGCATACAGGGGGCGCTTGTCGCGGCGACCGATGCGCATGCCGCCTGACCGGGGCGGGCAGGCGCGGACGCAGAGCAGCGCGTCGCGGTAGCGGTCCCGGGTGCAGCGCCGGTCGCGTTCGCGGCGAGCACCTGATCGATCTGCCCGACCCCCGGGGGGTACGGGGACCGCCGGGCGCGAACAACCAGCCAACTCCCGCATGCGGCGGGTGCCCCGCAAAGGCACCTGCCCGTTCCGTCCGACGCGCGTCGAAGCGGCGCGACACCATCGTTGCGGCCGCCGGGGGGCGACGTTCGAGCGGGCCCCGGTTCGTGATTGCCGCCAGGGACGACCACACGCTGCTGTGGGGCCCGACGGCCAACTTCGTGGGGCATCCGTACAGTCCGGACCGGCTGCCGTACGACCCGAAAGAGCTGGTGCCCGTGGCCCGGGTATCCGGGATGGTCGTGACGCTCGCGGTGCCGGCGTCGATGAACATCGGCTCGCTGACGGAATTCCTCGCGCGGGCCAGGGAGCAGCCCGGGAAGATGAACTGGACCACCGCGGTCACCATGACCGACATCATCCTGGAGGGCTTCTTCAAGAACTCCGGCATCGACATGGCGCACGTGCGCTACAAGGATACGGTTTCGGCGGTCAACGACCTGATCGAGAACCGCATCCAGCTCTACAGCTCCGCCTATGCCATCGTGCGCGCGCAGGCGCAGGGCGGCCGGTTGAAGCTGTTGGCGGTGCAGGCCCGCAACCGCGTGCCGGGGCTCGACCTGCCCACCGTTTCGGAACTCGGTTTCCCGGGGCTGAATTTCGAGGGTCTCGTCGGCATCCTCGCCGCGCGCTCGAGCGGGATATCCAACGCCGTGCGCGACCGCATCGCCACGGACGTAAAGACAGTGTCGGCGGATCCGCTGGTCGCCGAGCGCCTGGCGGCGACCGCGCAACTGAACGTTCCGGGCAACGCCGCCGAATTCGCCGCCTCGATCGACGAGCAGGTGGCGCAGCTCGCGGCCTCGGCCAAGCTTCTTGGAATGAAGCCGAAGCAGTAGCCGAAGTTTCTTCGGGCGGCAGGCTGCCTCCCGCCGAATCGCGGCGCAAGCTCGAGCAGGAACGGCACGTCACCCGGCCGGCTGGTCGCGCCGGACGTATTATGAAATCTCGGAGTCTACCTCCGAATTTTCATGTATCATGCCAGCCATGCTGGACCGCGCCCTGCATCGCCGCACCGTCCTGCGGCTGCTCAAGGACTACCCGGTCGTCGCCCTGCTGGGCGCGCGCCAGGTCGGGAAGACGACGCTCGCCCTGGACATTCTCGAACGCCGGCGCGGACACCGGTTCGACCTCGAGGACACGGCCGATCACGCCCGCCTGAGGGACCCGCGCCTGGCGCTGGCGGACCTGGAGGGGCTGGTGGTGATCGACGAGGTGCAGCGCCGTCCAGAGCTGTTCCAGACGTTGCGCGTGCTGGCCGATCGGCGACCGCTCAAGACGCGCTTCCTCGTCCTCGGCAGCGCATCGCCGGACCTGCTGCGCCAGTCCTCCGAAAGCCTGGCCGGCAGGATCGCCTTTCATACGCTGGACGGATTCGACCTCGGGGAGGTCGGATCCCGGGACCTCGACCGCCTATGGCTGCGCGGTGGATTCCCCTCCTCGTTTCTCGCCCGCAGCGACGCTGCGAGTTTCGCCTGGCGCCGCAATTTCGTGCAGACGTTCATCGAGCGGGACCTGCCGCAACTGGGCGTGCGCATACCGGCGCCGACCCTGTCGCGGTTCTGGGCCATGCTGGCCCACTATCATGCGCAGATATGGAACGGGTCCGAGTTCGCCCGCTCCTTCGGAGTGTCGGACAAGACCGTGCGCCATTACCTGGACCTGCTGGCATCCGCGTTCGTGATCCAGGTTCTCCCGCCATGGCATGCAAACCTGGGCAAGCGCCAGGTGAAATCGCCCAAGGTCTACATCCGCGATACCGGACTGCTGCATGCGCTGCTGGACATCCGCGACCGGCGGGATCTGGAACGCCATCCGAAGGTGGGTGCGTCTTGGGAGGGCTACGCCTTGCGCCAAGTCGCCCAGCGCCTCGGCGCGCTGCCGCAGGAATGCCACTTCTGGTCCGTGCATTCCGGAGCGGAGATCGATCTGCTGTGGGTGCGTGGCCGGCGGCGGTGGGGCTTCGAGTTCAAACGCACGTCCTCGCCGGCACTGAGCCGCTCGCTGATGAGCGCGGTGGATGCGCTCAAGCTGCAGCGCGCGTTCGTGGTTCACGCGGGCGAGGCGACGTTTCCGCTGCATAAGAAGGTCACCGCTCTCGCGGTTGCGAGGCTGCTGGAGGATCTGCCGGGTCCTTAGCGTGGGTGGAGTTCGAGGACATGACCGGCTGGAATTGCGGGCATGCGTATCGGCCGGAGGCGGCGCCCAGCGACCTGGATGTTCCAGGATGCGCCGAATGACCGTCGCGGCGACCGATGCATTCGCGCGCGGCGTGTCCATGGGCGAACCGTTACGGCGTCATCCCCGCGAAAGCGGGGATCCAGCCGCAAGCTGAATCCTCCGGATTCCCGCTTGCGCGGGAATGACAGGCTCAAGTGAGGACACATGTCATCACCACATCGGTTCGCCACGCTGCGCCTTGAGCAGCATCTCCTGCTGGAACTCCGGAGGTCCGAAGCCCAGCTTCTCGCCGGCCTGGGCGTAGAAGAAGGGGCGTCCGGTCCGGATGCTGAACCGGCGCATCCACTCGAGCAGCTCCTCGTCCGGGTCGCGCCCGGCCGAGACCAGGATGTAGGCCAGGCGCTTGCGCCAGGTGATCGTGACGATGATCACGCCGAGCCTGTCGGGCCGGAATTCTTCCGGGAACGGGCTGTCCGGCGCGAGCCAGCCGCAGACGAAGTTCTTACAGGGATTGGTCGGCCTTTGTTCGTAGACGCTGCAGCCATCGTCGCGCACGAACGGGCACGGCGAGCCCAGCTTGACTTCGTGCCCGAGCATGTTGCCCGCGACCCAGCCGCCGCAGCAGGTGGTGCATTCGCCGCACTTGCGCAGGCCCTGCGCCGCCTCTGCGCTCGCGATCGGGATCGTCGCGCCGCAGCACTTCTTGTACTTCTTCCCGCTGCCGCAGGGACAAGGATCGTTTCTGCCGGTTTTCATGGTGTGCATAAGGGTCGCCGGGTACACTACGGAGCGCCTCGCATCGTGTCAAGCCGCGGTTGAGGCGATTCGGCGAACAATCATGGCCATCTATCTTACGTCCCTGCTCTCGATACTCAATCAGATCGGCGTGAAGGGCAGCAAGATGCTGGTCGCGCTGTACGCGATCGAGCTCGGCGCGAGCCCGCTTGCCATCGGCGCGCTGGTCTCGACCTACGCGATATTCCCGCTGCTGCTCGCGGTCTACGCCGGGCGCGTCTCCGACCGCCGCGGCGTGCGCAGGCCGATGATGCTCGGCTCGCTCGGCATGTGCGCGGGCCTCGCTCTCCCCGTCGCATTTCCCGGGCTGCCGGCGCTGTTCGCGTCGTGCGCGCTGATCGGCACGGCGTCGCTGTTCTTCCACGTGTCCGTGCACAACCTGGTCGGCTCGCTCGGCGAAGGGCACGCGCGCACCCGCAATTTCGGCACTTTCAGCCTCGCCGCATCGATCTCCGGCCTGCTCGGCCCGCTGCTCGCCGGCTTCGCCATCGACCGGTCCGGATACCTGCCGACCTATCTGCTGCTCGCCGCCGTCGCCTGCGTTCCGGGACTGGTGCTCGCGTTCCACGCGGGATTCATACCGCCCAGGGTCCGCGCGAGCCCGGAAGATCAGCGCGGCGGCCTGAAGGACCTGCTCGGCAGCCCCTCGCTTCGCCGCACGTTCGTCACCAGCGGGCTGATCATCACCGGCATCGACCTGTTCAATTTCTACATGCCCATCTACGGGCGATCGATCGGGCTCTCGGCGTCGGTGATCGGCATCGTGCTCGGCATGCAGGCCGCCGCCGCGTTCGCGGTGCGGCTCTGGATGCCCCGGTTGGCGAGGCGCTTCGGCGAGCGCAGCGTGCTCACCGGCTCGCTCCTCGTCGCGGGGCTCACCTATTTCGCGTTCCCCGCCGTCGCGAACCCGATGCTGCTCGGCCTGATATCGTTCGTGCTGGGGCTGGGCCTTGGATGCGGGCAGCCGCTATCGATCGTGCTCACCTACAACGATTCCCCGCCCGGTCGCGCCGGGGAGGCGCTGGGGCTGCGGCTGACGGTCAACAAGTTCACCCAGATCGCCGTGCCGATCGCATTCGGGTCGCTGGGCACCGCCGCGGGCGTCTTTCCCGTGTTCTGGGCGAACGCCGTGCTGCTGTTGATCGGCGGCTGGCTCAGCGCCGAGAGGCGCAGCTAGTCTCTTACAAGTCAAGTGTTTGCAGATCTGCCGAAGAATTTGGGGTTATAAATGTCTCGCTATTTTAGGAAGTTGCAACTTCGCAACTTCCTAAAATAGCGAGATGAATGGGTTCGAAAAAGAGGCAACCTGTTTGGATCCGACTGTGCCGGCCTAGGCGCCGCGCGCGCTCCTGATCACGGCGAGCGCCCCACCGCACGGGTCGATCAGCACCGCGAAGCGCCCCACTTCGGGAATATCGGTGGGCGGCACGACGACCTGCGCGCCGAGCGAGGTTGCTTTCCCCGCCGAAGCGTCGCAGTCCGCCACCGCCACATAGGGCAGCCACATGGGCGGTGCCTTCGCTTCGGTGGACTTCATCAGCCCGGCACGCGGCTTGCCGTCCGCCTTCAGTACGAAGTAGGTGCCCTGCGGCCCCATGTCCATGGCCTCGTGCGCAAAGCCGAACACGCTCTCGTAGAAGCCGAGCGCCTTCTTGTCGTCCGGGGTCCAGCACTCGTTCCAGAACCAGTCGCCCGTTGCGGTCTTCTCCGCGTCCGGCCGATCTTCAGTCGCGCCTTTCCAGATGGCGAACGCCGCGCCCGTCGGATCGGCGAGCGCCGCGCCCCGCCCCGCCGGCGGGAAGTCGGTCGGCGGCATCAACGCCTTGGCGCCTGCCGCGGTGGCGCCCTTGAACGATGCGTCCACGTCCGGCACCGAGAGATAGGACAGCCAGTGGCTCTGCACGCCGGGCGGCGCCGGTCGGAAGCCGCCGATGGCCTGCTCGCCGTTCTTGATCAGGTGGTAGGGCTGCTCGCCCATGGGAACGGCGTCGGAGCGCCAGCCGAACAGCGCGCCGTAGAAGGCGCGCGCCTTGGCGATGTCGTTCGACACATGCTCGAACCAGACGAATTTTCCATGCAGGTAGCTCATCGTCGACTCCTCTAGCGGACCTGCGAGGGCTCGGTCTGGGCGAAGCTCGCGCGCTTGCGGATGGCGGCCTGCGCGCTCCGCAGGTTCGGGACGGGTTCGAGGAGATGTTTCCCCTCGGGCATCTGCTCCACGTAGGCGAGCATCGGCGCGAGGAACAGGTCGGCGAGCGAGAGCGCCGGACCCGCGAGGAATTCGCCGCCCGCGTAGGCGCGATCGAGTGCCGCGAGCTGCGCCGGGATCTCCTTCAGCGCGGCGTCGATCACCGAGCGGTCGGGCTTTCCGTCCGCGCCCTTCGGAAACACGTACTGGAGCACGTAGCGCCGCACCATGGCGTCGTAGCCATAGTCCTTCAACGCGCTCACCCACTGCTCGCAGCGGACGCGATTCATGATGGTCGAGGGCAGGAGCGACGGGCCGTCGAAGGACTCCTCGACGTAGCGCAGGATGGCGCTGGTTTCGAACAGCGCGATCTCGCCGTCGCGAAACGCCGGGACGCGGCCGAACGGGTGCACGGCGAGAATTTCGGGCGAGTGTGGCGCCGCGCCCTGCAGCGTGTACGCGACGCCCTTCTCCACCAGGCCCATGCGCGCGGTGCGCACGTAGGTGCTGCGCGGGTCGCCGAGCAGCGTGACCGTGGCGGCCGTGCCGCGCGCATCGAGCAGGTCGGCGAGCTTGTTGAAGCTCGAGCCCCAGCCGTGGCCGTGCGCGTCGCGCATGAGCGTGTCCGGGAACCCGGTGTGGCGCATGCGCAGCTCGGTGCCGCCCTCGCGCGCGGCGAAGTCGACCTCGATCAGCGTCTCGACTCCCGGCATCGGCGCACCCTCCCAGCGCCAGGTGAACACCAGCCGTTCGGGCCGCGCGACCTCGCGGTAGGCGCCGCCGACCGAGTAGCGCGACCCGTCGCGCGACAGCATGACCACGCGCCAGGCGCCCCCAGGCCGCGCGTCGACGCTCGCCTCGGGAACGCGCGTGCCGCGCGGGCCCATCCAGGCACGCATGCCCGCCTCGGTGACGAAGGCGTCGAAGACCTTCTCGCGCGGGGCGCGGATGAAGCGGGAGAGCTGCAATACGAAGTTTTCGGGTGCGTTCATGGGTTCCTCCTGGGTTTCTTCTTCGCGGGCGGGGGAGGCGCGGCCTGCGACTCGACGTACTCGGCGAGCCGGTCCAGGCTCTCCTCCCAGAATTTGCGATAGCGCTCGAGCCAGTCGTGCGCCGCATGCAGCGCCGCGCCGCGCACGCGGCACATGCGCCATTGCGCGTTCACCTGGCGCTCGATCAGGCCGGCGCGCTCCAGCACGCGCAGGTGGCGCGAGACCGCGGGGGCGGAGATGTCGAACGGCCTCGCCAGCTCGCCCACGTGCGTCTCGCCCCGCGAGAGCCGGGCGAGGATGGCGCGGCGGGTGGGGTCGGCGAGCGCGGCGAAAGTCGTCGAGAGGCGGTCCATGGTTGTATTTAACACTTCGGTTAATTACCTGTCAAGCCCATTTTTCCCGCTGCCGCCGATCGGCGGCGATTTCAGCGCGAGAAGCCCAGGCGGAGCGAACCGCGTGCGCGGAAGAGCAGGAACAGCGCGACCGCGGTGGTGATCGCGTTCCAGGCGATGCCGTTCAGGAACGCGGCGCGGTAAGAGCCGGTCGCGTCGAAGATGGCCCCCGGCATCCACCCGCCGAGCGCCATGCCGAACAGGGTCGCCATCAGCACGGTGCCGGTGCGCACCCCCGCCTCGCGCGGATCGAAGTACTCCCGCACGATGATGGCGTACGAAGGCACCAGTCCGCCCTGGAACAGGCCGAACAGCGCCGACACGACGTACAGCGCCGACAACTGCTGGAACGGCAGAAACAGCGCGAGCGCGACCATCTGCAGCACCGCGCCGAGCAGCAGCGTGCGCAGGCCCCCGATGCGGTCCGAGACCCAGCCCGAGGCGAGCCGGCTGGCGATGCCGAATCCGAGCATGAGCGAGAGCATCTCCGCTCCGCGCGCCGACGCGTAGCCGAGGTCGCCGCAGTAGGCGACGATGTGCACCTGGGGCATCGACATGGCGACGCAGCAGCCGACACCGGCCGCGCTCAGCAGCGCGGTCAGCGCCCCCGGGGACATGCCGAGCGGTCGCGCCCTGTCCGCCGCGGCGCCCGGCGCCGACTCGACGGGTCCCACGGGACCGGCGGCGATCGCCGGCGGCCTGCCGCGCAGCGCGAACGAAAGCAGCGGCATCACCGCGAGGCAGAACACCCCGACGCCGACCAGGGTGGAGCGCCAGCCGGCGGTTTCAAAGAAATGCTGCATGACCGGCGGCCACAAGACGCCCGCCAGGTAGTTGCCGCTCATCACGATCGCAACGGCGATCCCGCGGCGGCGCTCGAACCACTGCGCGATGTCCGCGACGAGCGGCGCGAAGGTGGAGGCGATGCCGAAAAATCCGATCAGCACGCCCTGGGCCAGGCTGAACTGCCAAAGGCTGCCCGCGAATCCGGAGGCGATGAAGCCCGCGCCCGACCCCGCGGCGCCGACGAGCACCGTCGCCATGGCGCCGTAGCGGTCGGCGAACCGCCCCATCGCGACGCCCCCCAGGCCGAAGCCGATCATGGTCAGCGTGTAGGGCAGCGACGCATCGCCGCGCGCGACGCCGAAATCCGCCTGCACCGCGGGAAGCGCGACCGCCATCGCGTACATGCCCGCGCCGCCGATGGTCATCAGCGCGAGCGCGGCGGCGAGCCGCCACCAGGCGTAGGGGGATTCGAGGTCGCGCTGCACGGCGGTGCGGTGGCTTCAAGTACCGGATTAAGGACGCCGCATCATACCGCGTCGCCCGCAATGCGCTCGAAGACCCCAAGAATCGCCCGAAGGGCCGCCGGGTGGGCGTCTTCGGGCATCTTCCGCGCGCGGGGCCGGCTGTCGGGCTTCGCTTCGCTCAGCCCGACCTACTCGATGCCGAAAAGCAGATTCCTCGCTGCGCTCGGAATGACGGTGCCAACACCTAGCGCCCGGCGCCGCGGCTGCGCATCACCTGGTAGGGGCGGAACAGGTAGAACACCGAAGCGAAGCCGCTCCAGATGTGCACCAGCCGCGTGAACGGGAAGATGAGGAAGATCGTCAGCCCGAGCACGAGGTGCAGCTTGAAGACGATCGAGGCGTCGGCGATCAGCTCGGCGGCTCCGGCGCGGAAGGTCCAGATGCGCTGCGCCCAGTCCATGAGCTTGAGCATCTCGGATCCGTCCAGGTGCTGGGCCGAGACCGTGATGCTGACCATGCCGATCACGAGCTGCAGCAGGAACAGCACCAGCACGAGGATGTCCATCGGCTTGCTGGTGGCGCGTATCCTCGGGTCGCCGATGCGCCGCAGCAGCAGCATCACCAGTCCGACGAAGCACAGCAGGCCCGATACGCCGCCCGCGACCATCGCGGTCAACTGCTTCTCGGGCGCGGATACGCCGAGGACATGCCAGACGGCCGAGGGCATCAACAGGCCGAACAGGTGGCCGAAGAAGATGCCCAGGATGCCGATGTGGAACAGGTTCGAACCCCAGCGAAGCTGGCCGTGGCGCAGCAATTGCGAGGAGTCGCTCTTCCAGGTGTACTGCTCGCGGTCGAAGCGGATCAGGCTGCCGAGGAAGAACACGGCCAGGCACAGGTACGGGTAGTACCCGAACAGGAACTGGTTGAGATAGATCTTGAAGTCCATGGTGCGCTCCTGGTTCAGGGGTTCACTGCTTGTTCACGAAGCGGATGAATTGCGGCCGCGACTGCTGGGTGCCCGCCGGGGGGGCCGCATTTGGTCCTGACGGGGGGCCGAACTGCACCGGAACGTCCTGCCAGTCCTCGTCGAGCGACGGTTCCGCGTGCGCTTTCCGTTCGCGCTTTCCCGCGGCAAGCGGCGGTTCGCCCTGCAGGTCGAGCAGCGCGGCGAACACGGCCGCATAGGGGCTGCCGCCGTCCTGCAACCGCTCGCCCACCGCGCGCAGGATGTGCGTGCAGTCGTCGAGCATCTCGTGCACCTCCTCCGCCGGACGCGTGGAGAGGTACTCGAGCACGGCGGGCAGGAAGTCGGGCAATTCGCTCCCGGCGAGCGAGAACCCGGCTCGGGCGTAGACCGCATTAAGGTCCACCATCGCCTGGCCGCGGTCGCGCGAGTCGCCGTGCACGTGTTCGAACAGGTGCAGCGAGGTCGAGCGTCCGGTGTCGAACTGGGCCACGTAGCGTTCCTGGAGGTCGAGCAGGTCTTCGCGCTTCAGCTCGGCCAGCAGGCCCGCGAGCGCATCCTGCGTAGCGCTGCGCAGCGATCGATCCTCGCCGAGCCGCAGGGCGATTTCGGGGAGCGCGGCGACGAGTTCCTGCGTGGGATAGCCGAGCAGCGCGGCAAGCAGCTTGAGTGATTTCATATCGTCATCCCGTTCTTGTCATTCCGAGGCCGCAGGCCGAGGAATCTGCTGTTGGGTTTCACGCGAAAAGCAGATTCCTCGCTGCGCTCGGAATGACAGGTAGTTGAGAGCTTGCTCATTCCCATGTCAGGACATCGCCTTGATCGGGATGGTCTTGCGCTTCTTGCCGCCGAACAGGCTCGCCTCGGACTGGCCGTCCGAGCAGCCGTTGCCGAAGGTGAAGCCGCAGCCGCCGCGCAGGTCGTAGGCGTTCTCGGCGTACTCGCGGTGCGTGGTCGGGATGACGAAGCGGTCCTCGTAATTGGCGATCGCCATGTAGCGGTACATCTCCTCGACCTGGGCAGCGGTGAGGCCCACCTGCTCGAGCACCGCCTTGTTCTCGCGGCTCTCCACGTGGCGGCCGCGCATGAACGCGCGCATTGCGAGCATGCGCTCCAGGGCCGCGACCACCGGCGCCTGGTCGCCCGCGGTGAGCAGGTTCGCGAGGTATTGCACCGGGATGCGCAGGCTGCGCACGTCGGGCAGCTCCCCGAACGCGCCGAGCTGGCCCGCGTTGGCGGCGGCGCTGATCGGCGAGAGCGGCGGCACGTACCACACCATGGGCAGCGTGCGGTATTCCGGGTGCAGCGGCAGCGCGACCTTCCAGTCCATCGCCATCTTGTACACGGGCGACCCTTGCGCGGCCTTCAGCCAGGCGTCGGGAACGCCGTCCTTGCGCGCCTGCTCCTGGACCTTGGGATCGTTCGGATCCAGGAACAGCTTGAGCTGCGCCCGGTACAGGTCCTTCTCGTCGGCGACGCTCGCCGCGCGTTCGATGCCGTCGGCGTCGTAGAGCAGCACGCCGAGATAGCGGATGCGGCCCACGCAGGTCTCCGAGCACACCGTCGGCTGGCCCGCCTCGATGCGCGGGTAGCAGAAGATGCACTTCTCGGCCTTGCCGGTGGACCAGTTGTAGTAGATCTTCTTGTACGGGCAGCCCGACACGCACATGCGCCAGCCGCGGCACTTGTCCTGGTCGATCAGGACGATGCCGTCCTCCTCGCGCTTGTAGATCGAGCCCGAGGGGCAGGAGGCGACGCAGGTCGGGTTGAGGCAGTGCTCGCACAGGCGCGGCAGGTACATCATGAAGGTGTTCTCGAACTGGCCGTACATCTCCTTCTGCATGGCCTCGAAGTTCGAGTCCTTCGAGCGCTTGGCGAACTCCCCGCCCAGGATCTCCTCCCAGTTGGGGCCCCACTCGATCTTCTCCATGCGCTCGCCGGTGATCAGCGATCGCGGACGTGCGGTCGGCGGCGCCTTCATCTCGGGCGCCACGTGCAGGTGCTGGTAGTCGAACGTGAACGGCTCGTAGTAGTCGTCGATCTGCGGCAGGTTGGGGTTGGAGAAGATCTTCAGCAGGATCTCGAACTTGCCGCCCTGCTTCGGAACGATCCTGCCGTTCTCCTTGCGGACCCAGCCGCCGTTCCACTTCTCCTGGTTCTCCCATTGCTTGGGATAGCCGATGCCGGGCTTGGACTCGACGTTGTTGAACCACGCGTACTCCATGCCCTCGCGATTGGTCCAGACGTTCTTGCACGTTACGGAACACGTGTGACAGCCGATGCACTTGTCGAGGTTCAGCACCATGCCGATCTGGGCGCGGATCTTCATGCCGGGCTCCTTTCGGACTCGACCGCCCCGACCACTGCCGGCTCGTCCATCCAGTCCACTTTCTTCATCTTGCGCACCACGACGAACTCGTCGCGGTTGGTGCCGATCGTGCCGTAGTAGTTGAAGCCGTAGGAGAGCTGCGCGTAGCCGCCGATCATGTGCGTGGGCTTGGTGACGATGCGCGTCACCGAGTTGTGGATGCCGCCGCGCGTGCCGGTGACCTCCGAGCCCGGGGTGTTGATGATCTTCTCCTGCGCGTGGTACATCAGGCACATTCCGGGCCGCACGCGCTGGCTCACCACCGCGCGCGCGGCGATCGCGCCGTTCACGTTGTAGAGCTCGATCCAGTCGTTGTCCTCGATGCCCGCCCTGCCCGCGTCGTCCTCGGAGATCCACACGATCGGCCCGCCGCGCGACATCGTCAGCATCAGCAGGTTGTCGGTGTAGGTCGAATGGATGCCCCACTTCTGGTGCGGGGTGATGAAGTTGAGCACCACCTCCGGGTTGCCGTTGCCCTTCTGCCCCTGGATCGGGTGCACGGTCTTCAGGTCGACCGGCGGGCGGTACACGCACAGGCCCTCGCCGAAGTCCAGCATCCACTTGTGGTCCTGGTAGAACTGCTGGCGCCCGGTCAGCGTGCGCCACGGAATCAGCTCGTTGACGTTGGTCCAGCCTGCGTTGTAGCTCACCTTCTCCGACTCGATGCCGCTCCACGTGGGGCTCGAGATGATCTTGCGCGGCTGCGCCTGCAGGTCGCGGAAGCGCAGCTTCTCGTCCTCCTTCGCGTGCGCCAGGTGCGCGTGCTCGCGGCCGGTGATCTTCGAGAGCGCCTCCCAGGCCTTCACCGCGACTTCGCCGTTGGTCTCGGGCGCGAGCGAGAGGATCACCTCGGCCGCGTCGATGT
>Ga0082335_1006501_pt1 | contig 14993 bp, 17 predicted proteins | sample Subgrocontami58m_FD_72375 | JGI IMG/M metagenome (GOLD analysis project Ga0082335, IMG submission 72375) | Subsurface groundwater microbial communities from S. Glens Falls, New York, USA - GMW37 contaminated, 5.8 m (SPADES assembly) (version 2) ...
AACCGGGGCGGGGCAGAAGGAGGACTAACCCGAAGCGCGGTTCGTTGTTCGTGGATCGTTGTTCGAATCACGAATCATGGTCTTATTTGTCGCTGCGCGCCGGCTTGGGCCGCGTACCAACATTGACCTTGAGCGCGATCTCGCTTTTTTCACGCATCACTTTAAGCGTTGCGATAGTGCCAGGCTTGAGTGCCGATATCAGATTGAGGATGCTCGCGTCATCGTTGACCGGCTTGTTCCCGATGCCGGTCAGCACGTCGCCGGGCTTGAGCCCCGCCTTGTCGGCCGGGCTGCCGTCCATCACCGAGGTCACCAGCACACCACTGACCTTGGGCAGATTGAGCGATTCCGCAATCTCGGGAGTCATGCTTTGCATGCTGATGCCGATATAGCCGCGGGTTACCATGCCATTCTCGATGATCTGCTCCATCACCTGCCTGGCGAGGCTCGACGGGATGGCGAAGCCGATGCCCTGCGAGCCGCCGCTGGGCGAGTAGATCGCATTATTGATGCCCAGCAGGCTGCCGCTGATGTCCACCAGCGCGCCGCCCGAATTGCCGGGATTGATCGCGGCATCGGTCTGAATGGAGTCCTCGAAGGTGCTGATTCCCACGTGCCGTCCGAGCGCGCTGATGATGCCGAAGGTCACCGTCTGGCCGACGCCGAACGGATTGCCGATTGCCAGCACCAGATCGCCGACGCGCGCCTGATCCGACTGCGCGAACGTGATCACCGGCAGGTTCCTGAGGTCGATCTTGAGTACCGCGATATCGGTTTCGGGATCGGTGCCGACGACGCTGGCCTTGACGCGGCGCGTGTCGGCGAGCGCAACCTCAATCTGGTCAGCCGCCTCCACGACGTGGTGGTTGGTGAGTATGTAGCCCCGCTCGCTGACAATTACGCCCGAGCCCAGGCTCGAACTGCGCCGCTTCTGCGCGTTGAACTGATCGCCGAAGAAATGGCGGAATACCGGATCGTCCATGAACGGATGACGCGGCACGTTGATTTCCTTGCTGGTGTAGATATTGACCACGGTCGGCATCGCCCTGACGGCGGCATCGCTGAACGACGCCATTGCGCGCAATGGGTTCCCGACCGGAGCTTCCCGGGTGGTGACGACCCCGACGTCAGTCCGCGCTCTCCACGACAGCAGATCCGGACGCAGCGTGGATACCACGAACAGGATGCCGAGGCAGACCGTGGCGGTCTGCGCGAAGATGAGCCAAAGTCTGCGCATAAGTTGCCGGAGCGGTTGTAAGCAGAGTCGCTTGCGCGATTATTGCCTAAAACCCATCCTAATAACATGACGCACAAGGTTTTTTTCACATTTTGCTTAAGTTTTTGCGCGCGTTTCGCTAAAATAGCGCTTTTTTTCCAAACGCCAGCGGGGAATTTCCATGTCCGATCAGGGAGTCGATAAGGGGAAGCGGTGTTTTCTGGTTGCTGCAACCAGCGTGGTGGGCGGTGTCGCAGCCGGGGCCGCGGCAGTACCGTTTATCGGCAGCATGCTGCCATCGGAACGCGCGAAGGCGGCGGGTGCGCCGGTAGAAGTCGACATCAGCACGCTTGCCCCCGGCGACAAGGTGACCGCGGAATGGCGCGGCCAGCCGGTGTGGGTCGTGCGCCGCACCAAGGAAATGCTCGACACCCTGCCCAAGCTGGACAGCGTGGTCAGCGACCCCAAAAGCGAGCGCAAGAAGGATGAGTTGACGCCCAAGTACGCGCGCAACGAGCATCGCTCGATCAAGCCAGAATACCTGGTGGTGGTGGGCATCTGCACGCATCTCGGCTGCGCACCGGTCGACAAGCTCAAGGCCGGGCCCGAGCCGTTCGAGGCCAACTGGGAGGGCGGATTCTACTGCCCGTGCCACGGCTCGCTGTTCGATCTCGCGGGCCGCGTCTACAAGAACAAGCCGGCGCCCGACAATCTCAAGATCCCGCCGCACAAGTATTTAAGTGACGGCAGGATCCTGATTGGCGTCGACACCGAGGGGGCGTAAGCATGGCCGCTGCCGAAAAGCCACCTGTCACGATTACCGGCGCCGGCCCGCTCAGTGGGGTACTCAGCGGCCTGCTGACCTGGATCGACCAGCGCTTTCCGCTGGTGTCGAGCTGGAAGGAACACCTGGCGGAATATTACGCGCCGAAGAACTTCAATTTCTGGTATTACTTCGGTTCGCTCGCGCTGCTGGTGCTGGTGATGCAGCTCGTTTCCGGCATTTTCCTCACCATGTTCTACAAGCCCGATGCGGCGCAGGCGTTCGCCTCGGTCGAGTACATCATGCGCGACGTGTGGGGAGGGTGGATCATCCGCTACCTGCACTCGACCGGCGCATCGATGTTCTTTCTCGTCGTCTACCTGCACATGTTTCGCGGGCTGCTGTACGGCTCGTACCGCAAGCCGCGCGAGCTGGTCTGGATTGTCGGCATGCTGATTTTCCTGTGCCTGATGGCCGAGGCGTTTTTCGGCTACCTGCTGCCGTGGGGCCAGATGTCGTACTGGGGTGCGCAGGTGATCGTCAACCTGTTCGATGCGATACCGCTGATCGGGCCGACGATTGCGGTCTGGATCCGCGGTGATTACGTGGTGTCGGATGCGACCCTGAACCGCTTCTTCGCATTCCACGTGATTGCGATCCCGCTGGTGCTGCTTGGAATGGTTGCCGCGCACATACTCGCGCTGCACGAAGTCGGCTCCAACAACCCGGACGGCATCGAGATCAAGCAGAAGAAAGACGCGGCCGGCCGGCCGCTCGACGGCATCCCGTTCCATCCATACTACACGGTCAAGGACACGCTCGGCGCGGCGGTGTTCCTGATCGTGTTCGCGATCTGCATCTTCTTCCTGCCCGAGATGGGCGGCTACTTCCTCGAATACAACAACTTCATCCCGGCCGACCCGTTGCGCACGCCGACGCATATCGCGCCGCTGTGGTACTTCACGCCGTATTACTCGATCCTGCGCGCGATCACCGAGACCTTCATGTGGGTGCTGGGCGCCGGCGTGATCGGCATGGTGGTGCTGATCGTGCTGAGCGTCGCCAACAATCTCGTCAGACTTGCGTCGGTCGCGGCCGGCGCCGTGTTGCTGATCGGTTTCTACGCGCTCGATCCCAAGGTCTGGGGTGTCGTGCTGATGGGCGTGGCGGTGATGATCTTCATTCCGCTGCCGTGGCTCGACCGCAGTCCGGTCAAGTCGATCCGCTACAAGGGGCCGATTTTCAAGAGTGCGCTGGCGGCGTTCGTGATCGTGTTCGTGCTGCTCGGCTACCTTGGCACGCAGCCGGTGACTGACACCGGCACCCTCATTTCGCAGGTATGCACGGCGTTGTACTTCCTGTTCTTCCTGCTGATGCCGTGGTACACGGCGATCGACAAGTGCAAGCCGGAGCCGGAGAGGGTGACATGATGGGCAAAATGGTTATGAATTTCGCCCGCGCCATGGTTTGCGCTGCGCTGCTCGTGCCGCTTGCAGTGCTGGCGTCGGCGGATGGCGCGAAGCTGCAGAAAGCGCCGGTCAATCTTAACGACCTGGTATCGCTGCAGCGCGGTGCGCACGTGTTCGTCAACTACTGCCTCAATTGTCATAACGCGAGCTACATGCGCTACAACCGGCTGCGCGACCTGGGGTTGTCCGACGACCAGATCAGGGACAACCTGATCTTTACCGGCGTCAAGGTCGGCGAACCGATGAAAGTGGCGCTGAGCACGCGCGAAGCCGGCCAGTTATTCAATATCCCGACCCCGGACATCAGCGTGATCACGCGTTCGCGCAGCTCGGAGGCGGGCAGCGGCTCCGACTGGCTCTACAGCTATTTTCGCGCGTTCTACCGCGATTCCGTGCGCCCGACCGGCTGGAACAATCTCGTTTACGAGAATTCGAGCATGCCGCACGTGCTCTGGCAATTCTCCGGCCAGCATCAGGTCGAGGTGCAGGAGTTCAGCTCGCACGATGCGGCGAAGGCGGCGCTGCTGCAGGCCAAGTCGGTGGCGCGGCTCGACGAGATCAGCGGCAAGGACAAGGATGGCAAGGAAGTGAAGCGCTGGTTGCTCAAGACCGTCCGCCCCGGCACTGCGGGAACCCTGACCCCGCTCGAATACGACCGGCTGGTTGCCGATCTCGTGAACTACATGACGTACATGGCGGAGCCGGCGCGCCTGGAACGCACGCAGATCGGCATCTACGTGCTGCTGCTGCTCGGTGTCCTGTTTGTCTTTGCGTATCTGCTGAAGCAAGAATACTGGAAAGACGTCCAATGATGACCCTGTACTCAGGCACCACCTGCCCTTTCAGCCAGCGCTGCCGCAACGTGCTGTACGAAAAAGGCATGGATTTCCAGATCGTCGACGTCGACCTGCAGAACAAGCCGGAAGACCTGGCGGTGATGAACCCGTACAACCAGGTGCCGGTGCTGGTCGAGCGCGACCTGATCCTCTACGAATCGAACATCATCAATGAATACATCGACGACCGCTTTCCGCATCCGCAGTTGATGCCGGCCGATCCGGTGATGCGCGCGCGGGCACGGCTCTTCCTGTTCCGTTTCGAGCACGAGATGTTCAGCCATGTGGAGACGCTCGAGAAGGGCAACCAGCGAACCGCCGACAAGGCGCGTGCCGCGATCCGCGACAACCTGGCGCAGATCGCGCCGGTTTTCGGCAAACAGAAATACATGCTGGGCGACGAATTCTCGATGCTGGATGTCGCGATCGTTCCCTTGCTGTGGCGGCTTGACTACTACGACATTCAGCTGCCCAAGCAGGCAGCGCCCCTGATGAAATACGCCGAGCGCCTGTTCAGCCGGCCGGCGTTCATCGATTCGCTGACGGCCTCCGAAAAGGTGATGAGGAAATAGGCGGCCCTGACCATGCCGAAAGAACGCTCAACCAAACCGTACCTGATCCGCGCCATTTACGAATGGTGCAGCGACAGCGGGCTGACGCCGTACCTGTCGGTCAAGGTCGATGCGCAGACGCGCGTGCCGATGGAATTCGTGAAGGACGGCGAAATCGTGCTCAACATCAGCGAGGATGCGGCGCACCGGCTGACCCTGGGCAACGATGCCATCCAGTTCGCGGCGCGTTTCAGCGGCGTGTCGCGCGAGTGTTCGATCCCGGTTAACGCCGTGACCGGCATCTTCGCGCGGGAAAACAGCCAGGGCCTGTTTTTCCCGCCCGAGCCGGCGGCGCAGGCCGATGCCGACGCGGCGCCGGCAGCCGAATCCAGCCAGCCGCCGCCCACCAACGGCGCCAAGCGCAAGCTGCAGATCGTCAAGTAAGCCATTGCGCCGACCGGCGTTGCGGATGTTCCTGAATTGAACGAAGCCTGCTCCCGCTCACTTTTTACTGCGAAAGTTCGCGATGACTCAGTCAGATGAGGCTGCGCTCAGCCCGGAAACGGTGCTGGCCGAAATCAAGAAACACGGCGTCACGCACGTGGTCTGGTTGCCCGACAGCGAGACCAATTGGCTCTACCTGCTGATGAAGGCGGATCCGTCGCTCACGCTCGTTCCGGTCAGCCGCGAGGGGCTGGCTTTCTCGACGGCCGCCGGGTTGCACGTCGGCGGCAAGACGCCGGTCATCCTGATCCAGAACACCGGTCTGATGGAGTCCGGCGACTCGCTGCGCGGCTGGGGACTCGGCCTCAACATCCCGGTGGTGCTCATGGTCGGTTACCGCGGCTGGACGCGGCACGGCGTTACTCAGGACACGGCCGCCGTCTACACCGAACGCTTCCTGAACGCCTTCGGCATCAACTATTACCTGATCGAAAACAATGCCGATGCCCCGCGCATTGCCGTTGCATTTGAAGAAGCGCGCAAGACGAAGCGGCCGGTTGCCGTCCTCGTCGGCGACGAATACCACGGTTTCAACCGGTAGGCGCCGCGCCGCCGCTGATGCCGGCGCTCGGCGGATTCAGATCGGCTTATAGGCGCGCACAAAGGCGCTCATGAATTTGCCGGCGACCTGCGGCGCGACCGCGTCCACATCGATTCCTTGCCCGGCGAGAAACTGCCGCGCGTCCTCGATATCGTAAACCCGGGTCGGCTCGATTTCGATTTTTTCGAAACCGGCGCCCGCCAGCTTGCGGGCGTAATCGGCGTCGCTCAGAGCGCCCGCGATACAGCCGATCCACAATTCGACATTCTTCCGGATTTCGGCAGGAACCGCGCCGGTGACCACGACATCCGAGACCGCGAACCGTCCGCCGGGTTTCAGCACCCGGAACGCCTCCCGGAATACGCGATCCTTATCGGCCGACAGATTGATCACGCAGTTGGAGATGATGACAGCGACCGAATTGTCGGGGAGCGGGATGTTTTCAATTTCACCCTTGAGGAATTCCACGTTTGTGACGCCGGCTTTCCGCTGGTTGTCGCGCGCCAGCGCCAGCATTTCATCCGTCATATCGAGTCCGTAGGCCTTGCCCGCCGGGCCGACACGCTTTGCCGAAAGCAGCACATCGATACCGCCTCCGGAGCCGAGATCGAGCACGGTTTCGCCGGGATTCAGTTGCGCCAGCGCGGTCGGATTGCCGCAGCCCAGCGATGCCCGCATTGCCAGTTCGGGGACCTCGCCGCTTTCCTGCGCGCTGTACAGGTTGGAGGTGATTGGATCGCAGCAGCCGTCCGCCGCGGCGCCGGTTCCGCAGCAGGAAGTGTTCCCCGTGCGTGCGCGCAGGGCGGCCTGACCGTATTTCTCTCTGACGACTTGCGTGATTTTTTGCGTGCTCATGACCATTCTCCTTTTCAGCGACTCTTCAAACGCCACGTGCATACCAGTCGCGCGTGGAATTGACGACCTTCACCACCGCCAGCATCACCGGCACTTCGATCAGCACGCCCACCACTGTGGCCAATGCGGCCCCGGAATTGAAGCCGAACAGGCTGATGGCTGCCGCCACCGCCAATTCGAAGAAATTGGAGGCGCCGATCAGTGCCGACGGACACGCGATGTTGTGCTTCTCGCCCACCGTGCGGTTGAGCCAGTACGCGAGCGCGGAATTAAAGAACACCTGAATCAGGATCGGCACGGCCAGCATCGCGATAATCAGCGGCTGGTCGAGTATGGCCTCGCCCTGGAAAGCGAACAGCAGGACCAGCGTCAGCAGCAGGGCAGAAACCGACCATGGACCGATCATTGCCAAAGCAGCCTGAAAATGTGCTTCCCCTTTGGCCAGCAGCGATTTACGCCATAGCTGGGCGATTGCGACCGGAACGACTATGTACAGAATCACGGACGTGAACAGCGTATCCCACGGCACGGTAATCGACGAGATGCCGAGCAGCAGAGCCACGATCGGTGCAAAGGCGAAGATCATGATGATGTCGTTCAGCGCAACCTGCGACAGCGTGAAGTAGGGGTCCCCATCGGAGAGCCTGCTCCAGACGAAAACCATCGCCGTACAGGGCGCGGCCGCGAGCAGGATGAGGCCCGCAATATAACTGTCGATCTGACTGGCGGGCAGATACGGCGCGAAGACGTGACGCACGAAAATCCAGCCGAGAGCCGCCATGGTGAATGGCTTTACGGCCCAGTTCACGAACAGTGTTACGCCGATTCCTTTCCAGTTGTCCCTGACCTGATGCAGGGCGCCAAAGTCGATCTTGACCAGCATCGGGATGATCATCACCCAGACGAGCAGACCGACCGGAATGTTCACCTTGGCGACTTCCATTCTGCCGACCGCCTGGAATACGCCGGGCAGCAATTGACCGAGGGCGATCCCGGCCACGATGCAGAGGAAAACCCAGACCGTCAGGTAGCGTTCGAAAAAGCCGATCGGAGCGCCCGGGATGGTTCCCGCGGTAATTTCGCGCGCTGAGCTCACTCGCTAATCTCCTGATCGTGCAGTTGACCAATTAATTCGAGTTTGCGCTTGAGCGTGATGGCGTCGAGCTTCGCGAGCGGCAGGCTCGCGAACTGGGAGATGCGCCGGTTCAACTGGACATAAGCCTGCACGAAAGCCTTGCGCTTCTGCGCGTCGGTGCCCTCGACGGCGGCCGGGTCCGCGATGCCCCAGTGGGCGGTCATCGGCTGTCCGGGCCAGACCGGGCAGACTTCGCCGGCTGCGTTGTCGCACACCGTAAAGATGAAGTCGAGTCGGGGAGCGCCAGGGCCGGAAAACTCGTCCCACGGCTTGCTGCGCAGGTCCGCTACCGGGAAGTCATGCTGCGCCAGTAATTCGAGCGCAAACGGGTTGACCTTCCCCTGCGGATGGCTGCCCGCGCTGTAGGCTTTGAAGCGACCTTTTCCAGCGTGGTTCAGGATAGCTTCGGCAAGGATGCTTCGTGCCGAGTTGCCGGTGCAAAGAAAAAGGACGTTGAAAATACGTTCGGTCATCGGACAATCCGGCAAGATCAGCGGGAAGATGCGTTGCGCCGGCGTTTCTTTGGCGTGGCACGGGCGGCCGTTTTAGGCAGGCATTGCGCGCCCTGGCAGCAGTTCGCGGTGAGATAGGCGAGCAGTCCGTCCATCGCGCCGTAGTCGGCAACGTAGAAAATAAACCGGCTCTCCTGGCGTCCCGTGATCAGCCCGACCCTGGTCAGATGGTTCAGATGAAACGAGAGTGTCGGCGCCGGAATATCCAGTTTTTCACCAATCAATCCCGCATTGACTCCGGCGGGACCCGCCTGGACCAGCAGGCGGAAAATGGCAAGCCGTGTTTCATGCCCCAGGGCGGCGAGGCGTTCCGAGGCAATCGTAATTTCCATGTTTCGAGTATCATGGAAATGATGTGAGTTGTCAACAGAGAGCAGCCGGATTTTCCCGGCCGTCGCGACGTACCGCGGTTGCAGGCTGACGACGGTTGCACTAGCATCGCTGCAACGCTAGGAGACAACCCGTGCCCGAGACCCCCGATCGCGAGCGCATCCGCGCCCTCGTCCACCGCTACTTCGACCTGCATTCCCGCCGCGCCTGGCAGGAGCTCCTGGACATGTTCGCGCCCGACGTGGCGCTGATCCACCCGGTCTACCCGAAAAGCAGCGGGCGGGAGGCCGTCGGCCGTTTCTTCACCGAGTACATTCCTGCGCGGTTTTTGAAGTATTACGAGTCCGCGCCGAACGTGATCGTTGAGGCAAATCAGGCCGCCGCGGAGTGGATCTTCGAGGTCACGCGTCTCGACGGGACGCCGGCGACGCTGAAGGGCATCACGGTGCTCGAGTTCGACGGCGAGCGGATCAAGACCATCAAGATCTTCACCGATCCGATGCAACTGGGGAGTCCGGCACCCTGAGCCGCCCACTGCGGGGGACGGAGCAATATTGAGGTAAAATTCGCCTGCGCTGGCGTAGCTCAGTTGGTAGAGCAATGGTTTTGTAAACCAAAGGTCACGGGTTCGACTCCTGTCGCCAGCACCACCCGCCCTGCCAAACGGCTTTGCACACCGCGCCCCGAAAATCTGCGATAATGCCGCGCGCTTGTCGGAAAAGGCTTGCCGCCAAGCAAGCCGTTCAGGATGCAGCCGCGTGCGGCTGGCGGCGATCGGGAACCTTGTGCCGGGCTTGCTGGTCTACTATGCGGCATCTCGCTTGAAGTTCGACGATGCGATCCCCATTTGAGGCCAATAAGAAGTCGGGTATGACTGGCTGACCTGCTGGTCAAGACGACGGAGGAAGAGGAATGATCAAGGTCGAAAATCTGGTTAAGTCGTTCGGCGCGAAGCGCGCCGTCGACGATATATCTTTCAGCGTGGAGCGCGGCGAAGTGCTTGGATTTCTGGGGCCCAATGGCGCCGGCAAGTCCACCACCATGCGCATCGTGACGGGTTTCTATCCGCCGACCTCCGGCCGCGTGACGGTCGGAGGCTTCGACATCGTTGAGAACCCGCTGCCGGCGAAACGCCTGGTCGGCTATTTGCCCGAAAACGCTCCGGCTTACGCCGACATGACGGTGCACGGCTTCCTGAGCTTCGCCGCCGAGTTGCGCGGGCTGACAGGGGATGACCGGAAAAAAGCCATCCACCGCGTGGTCGAGCTTTGCCATCTGGATCGCGTGCTGTATCAAACCATCGATACGCTGTCGAAAGGCTACAAGCACCGCACCTGCCTCGCGCAATCGCTGATTCATGATCCCGACATTCTGATTCTCGATGAGCCGACCGACGGCCTCGACCCCAACCAGAAGCACGAAGCGCGCGAGTTGATCAAGCGGATGGGCGAAAAGAAGGCGATCGTCTTTTCGACGCACATCCTCGAGGAAGTCGAGCAGGTGTGCACGCGCGTGATCATCATCGACCGCGGCAGGATCGTCGCCGATGGCACGCCGCAGGAACTGAAAGCGCGTTCCGAGCTGGCCGGCGCGGTGCGCGTCAGCACGCGCAGCGTCGGCGCGGCCGCGCTCAGCGACAAGCTGTCGGGGCTCGCCTCCCGGACCGAGGTTCTGGTCGATGACGGTGCGCACGTGGTGGCGCGCGCTTATCCGCGTGACCGTGGTGCCAACGGCGCGTTCGCCGGCAGCATCGCCGAGCTGGCGCAGCGCGAAAACTGGAAGCTCGATGAAATCCACGTCGAGGAAGGCCGGCTCGACGAGGTCTTCCGCAGCATTACGCTGCCTGATACGGTTAAAGGAGCGGCGTGATGGGTGCGTGGACCAATATCAAAGCGATCATGAAACGCGAACTCGGCGGTTATTTCACTTCGCCGGTCGCCTATGTGTTTCTTGTCATTTTCCTGCTGCTGACCGGGTTTTTCACCTTCACCGTGGGCAATTTTTTCGAGCGCGGCGACGCGTCCCTCGTGTCGTTCTTCACCTGGCATCCGTGGCTCTACCTGTTTCTGGTGCCTGCCGCCGGCATGCGGCTGTGGTCGGAGGAGCGCCGGCTCGGCACGCTCGAGTTGTTGCTGACGATGCCGGTCACGGCGTGGCAGGCGATCGTGGGCAAATTTCTCGCGTCGTGGCTGTTTCTGCTGATCGCGCTCGCGCTGACTTTCCCGGTATGGATCACGGTCAATTGGCTGGGCAGCCCCGACAACGGCGTGATCGTTGCGGGCTACGTCGGCAGCGCGCTGCTCGCGGGGGCGTATCTCGCCATCAGCTGCATGACCTCGGCGATCACCCGCAATCAGGTGATCAGTTTCATCGTTTCGGTCGTGATCTGTCTCTTTCTCATACTCGCGGGTTTTACGCCGGTGACCGACCTGCTGGTGCGCTGGGCGAACCCGGTATTCGTGCAGACGATAGCCTCATTCAGCGTGATGACGCATTTTGAGGGTTTCCAGCGCGGCGTGCTCGATCTGCGCGACGTGGTGTTCTTTGTCTCGGTGATCGGTTTCGCCTTGTTCACCACCGGCGTCATCGTGCGCGGTCACCGGGCGGGGTAACGGACCATGAACAAAAAATATCTCGAATCGATTTTCTATTCCACCGGCGGGGTCGCCGCGCTGGTGGTGATCCTGATCGCCGCCAACTTTCTGCTCGGCAGTTTCAATGCACGAGTGGACCTCACGCAAGGCAGCGTCTACACGCTGTCGCAGGGCACCAAATCGATCCTCGGCAAGCTGGAGGCGCCGGTCAAGATCCGCCTCTATTTTTCGCAGAGCAGCAGCACCGTGCCCGTGGGGCTGAAGACTTTCGCGAAGCGCGTGGAGGACCTGCTGCGCGAATTCGAGCGCGCGGGCAACGGCAAAGTCATCATCGAAAAACTCAATCCCGAACCCGATTCCGAAGCCGAGGACTCGGCGGCGCTGGACGGCATCGAAGGCCAGTTGACCAATACCCAGGAGAAATTCTATCTGGGCCTCGCGGTGAACTTCCTCGACCAGAAGGCGGCGCTGCCGGTGCTCGCGCCGGATCGCGAGCAGCTGCTCGAGTACGACATCACGCGCGCGATCACGCGCGTTGCCTCGACCGCCAAACCGGTAGTCGGCATCATGAGCGCGCTGCCCGTGCTGGGCAGGCCGCTCAATCCGATGCTGAAACAGCAGCCGACCGAACCCTGGGTGCTGGCCACCGAGCTGCAGAACATTTTTACCGTCAAGAAGGTGGAACTCAACGCGGAGAAGATCCCGGACGACATCAAGGTGCTGCTGGTCATCCATCCGCGCGACGTTTCGGAGACGACCGAGTATGCGCTCGACCAGTTCATCCTGCGCGGCGGCAAGATGATCGCGTTTCTCGATTCCTACGCGTACTTCGACCAGCAGCCCGACATGCAGAATCCGCTGGGCGGCAACGCGGCCGGGCAGTCGACTTTCTACCGGCTGCTCAAGCACTGGGGCCTCGCCATGGAAATGGGGAAAGTGGTGGGGGATCTCACGTACGCGAGCGGCGCGGGACCGCGCATTCTGCCGACGCTGCTGTCGCTCAGTGCCGATGCGCTCAACAAGGACGACGTGGTGATGAGCCAGCTGGGAACCATGCTCGTGCCGTTTTCGAGTGCGTTTACCGGCAAGCCGGCCGAGGGCCTCACGCAGACGGTGCTGGCGCAAAGTTCGCCGAACGCCATGCTCGTCGATCTGATCATCGCCACGTTGTCGGGCGAGCCGTCGACGCGCGGCTTCCAGCCGGCGGGTACTCCCTACCCGCTTGCCATCCGTCTCACGGGCAAATTCAAGACCGCGTTCCCCGAAGGCAAACCCAAGCCGTACGCGCCGCCCGCGAAAGCCGGGCAGGAGGCCGGCGCAAAGGCCGATGAGCCCAAGGGCGAGCCGCAACTCAAGGAGTCGGCGCAGGAGAATTCCGTGGTGCTGGTGTCCGACGTCGATTTGCTGACCGACGGCGCGGCCGTCGAGGTGCAGGAGGTCTTCGGCCAGCGCCTGATCGTGCCCCGCAACGGCAACCTCAATTTCGCGCAAAGTCTCGTCGAGCAGGTTTCGGGCGATTTCGACCTGACCAAACTGCGCAGCCGCGCCGCGTTCACGCGCCCGCTGACGGTGATCCAGCAAATGGAGTCGCGCGCGCAGCAAAGTTATCTCGGCAAGATCAAGGAACTCGAGGACAACCTGCAGCAGACCCAGGAAAAACTCACCGCGCTGCAGAAAGGCCGCGCCGGTGCGCAAAGCACGCTGATGTCGCCTGAGCAGCAGGCCGAGGTCGAGAGCTTCAAGAAGAAGACGATTGAGACGCGCCGGGACCTGAAGGAGCTGCGCAAGAACCTGCGCGTCGAAAGCGAGCAGCTGCAGTTCTGGACCAAGGTCGTCAACATCGGGCTGGTGCCGCTGCTGGTGACGGTGCTTGGACTCGGACTGGCGCTGACGCGCAGGAGAAGGACGGCCGCGAAATGAACCGCAAGACTTTTCTGATCCTCATCGCGCTGCTCGTTGTGCTCGGCGGCGCGGGCCTCGCGCTGTTCTGGCAGGATTTGAGCGCGTGGCGCAAGGCCGACGTCAAAATCGGTTCCAGGATTTTCGATAAACTGGCGGTCAATGATGTCGCGCAGATACGGCTGAAGGACGGCAAAGGCGAAGCGACGCTCGGGCTCAAAGACGGGCGCTGGGTCGTGAGAGAGCGCGGCGATTACAGCGCCAGCGTGCAGGAAATCGGCGACCTGCTGCTGAAGCTTCCCGATCTCAAGGTCGTGCAGACGGAAGCCGTCGGCGAAGCGCTGCTGCCGCGGCTTAATCTGCTCGATCCCGCCAAGGCCGCCAAGGCCGACAACGCCGCAACGTTGCTGGAATTGAGCGACAAGAGCGGCAAAGTGATAGGCAGCGCGCTGCTGGGCCGGAAGGTCATCAAGATCGAACCGAGCCCGCTGCCGATCAAGCAGGAAACCCCGGTCGGGCGTTACGTGCTCACTCAGGGCAGCCCGACTGTGCTCGTGCTTTCGGACGCGCTGAAGAACGCCGACGCGAAACCCGCGCAGTGGCTTGCCAGGGACTTTTTCAAGGCCGAGCGCATCAAGTCCCTCACCGCGAGCGGCGAGGGCGCGCAGTGGAAAATCATCCGCAGCGAGGAATACGGGCCGTGGAAATTCGCGGATGGCGCGGGCCAGCTCGACGGGAGCACAGCAACGGCCGCGGTCAACGCCCTGTCGTCGCTTGCTTTCAGCGACCTTGCACTCGAGCTCAAGGCGGAGAATTTTGACAAGCCGCGCACGTTCGTCGTCGAGACTTTTGACAATCTGACCTACGCCATCAAGCTCGCCAGAAAGCCTGACAGCGGTGACCATTATTTGTCGGTTAAGGTGAGCGGCGAGCCGCCGCGCGAGCGCAAGCCTGAGGCCGGGGAGAAGGCCGCGGACAAGGAGCGGCTCGACAAGGAGTTTGCCGAAAGCCGGAAAAAACTCGAGGAGCGCCTCAAATTCGAGCGCGGGCTTGGTGCATGGACTTACGTCGTTGCCGGCAAGGCGCTCGAACCGCTGCTCAAAGACCGCGCCCAGTTGACCGCGGCGCCGCGCAAGCCGCCGGTTCCAGGGCGCTGAAACGATGCAAGGCCGCACATGAAATTCAGGGACATCCTCAAGTCGCCGGTGTTTCCCGCCGGGCACAGCTGGACCTTCGAGAAGCGCCGGAAGTATTACGAGTCCGACGTCACGGCGCTGGTGCGCAAGATGCTGGACGACGAGCGCATACGCGAGGACCAGCGTTTCGCGTGGGATCGCTGGCGCGCTGAAGGTCAGCTGCCGAAACAACCCTGAGCCGTGCTGCGGGCGCGGCGCATGCCTGGAACAAGGGGTCAGGGTTTCCTGGCGGGAATTCCGAGCCGCGCATAAATCAGCCGGATGTGACTGCGGATCAGCGGCAGCTGGCGCGCCATGTACAACGCCGCCAGCACACACGCGATACCGCCGGCAAACACGGTGTTGGTGGCGCTGATGCGGTCGGCAAGCACTCCGGCAAGCAGGCCGCCGAAAGGCACCACGCCGAGGAACGCCGTGGTGTACAGGCTCATCACGCGGCCGCGTTTGTCGTCGTCGACGATGGTTTGCAGAATCATGTTGACCGAGACCGAAATCACCAGGATGCTGAAGCCGATTGCGACCATCATCGCGAGCGAGAGCGCGAGCCACCGCGACCACGACAGCGCAATCAGTGCCATGCCGGCGACGAGCG
>Ga0082335_1006502_pt1 | contig 14990 bp, 14 predicted proteins | sample Subgrocontami58m_FD_72375 | JGI IMG/M metagenome (GOLD analysis project Ga0082335, IMG submission 72375) | Subsurface groundwater microbial communities from S. Glens Falls, New York, USA - GMW37 contaminated, 5.8 m (SPADES assembly) (version 2) ...
TTTTCCTGGTTGAACCTTCTACTTCACCACGGGTTTTGACGGAAGCATGTCCCCCACGCTGGTTAGCAAGATACACACGCACCGCTTGAGCCATGAGCGTTTTATTGATCTTGGCAGCGAAAAGTGCTTCCGGAAGATCCACCGTACCCGCCTTCTTGCCATCTACACCCAAAACCGGAACTGAAATACCAGTTTTTTTTACCTTTGTTATTTTCGTTTTTTTCGTTGCTTTCGTAGATTTTCTCAACATATTATGCTTCTTTCTGAATGATAAGGAGGCCTTTTTGGCCTCCCGGGACTAATCCTTTAATCGTAAGTGTATTGGTCTCCGCGTTAATCGCCACAACGGACAATCCCCGCTGAGTCACACGGTCGCTGCCCATGCGGCCGGCCATCCGTTTGCCCCGGAACACCCGACCTGGAGTCGTCCCTGAACCTATGGAGCCTGGAGCGCGGTGCCGGTCTGATTGGCCATGCGTTTTGGGTCCTCCGGCAAATCCATGGCGCTTGACGACGCCGGCAAATCCCTTGCCTTTGGATGTGCCGACCACTCTAACTTTGTCGCCAACTGTAAATACATCTCCTACCTTTATTTCTTTTCCCAAAGATAGGTCGCCTACGTCATCTACGGAACCTACGCGAAATGAACGTAAAAAACGGAGCTTGTCTGTAAGCCCCGCTTTTTTTGTGTGTCCTTCCTCTGCCTTGGAAATATGTCGCGTCTTCTTAAATCCGAGTTGAATGCTTTTGTAGGTTGGCATGTCTTCAACCTTGGTTATCCAACACGGACCAGCCTCAATAAGAGTAATAGGAATGCGTCTTCCATCCTCCGTAAAGGTTTGTGATTGACGTTGTTTGGCGCCAAGTAAACTGTTGATCATAACAAAAAACGACCCCGGTTGAGGTCGCTATCTCATCCGAGACTTCTGATATTACGCCTAGGGCGAACCTAAAGTATATCAGAGTATCTCTATTAACTCAATATTACATCTTTATCTCTACGTCCACTCCTGCCGGCAGATCCAGATGCATAAGTTGATCGATGGTCTTATCCGTGGGCTCAATGATATCAATGAGCCTTTTGTGCGTCTTGATCATGAAATCCTCGCGGCTATTCCTGTCGATAAACGGACTCCGGGCAATATTGTAATGAGCCCGATCCGTGGGAAGCGGTACGGGTCCCACGACTTTAGCGCCCGTCCTCACGGCGGTGTCCAGTATCTTCTGACAGCAGTCGTCTATAATCCTACTGTCATATGCTTTTAAACGTACTCGAATTCTCCCCTTTGGCATACAACTTAAGCAATTATCTTTGTAATCACTCCCGCTCCTACCGTGTGGCCGCCTTCGCGGATAGCAAAGCGCAGGCCCTCTTCAAGAGCTACCGGAACGATAAGTTTGGCCGTCATCTTCGTGCTATCCCCCGGCATGACCATCTCCACTCCCGTGGGAAGAGTTACCTCTCCCGTCACATCGGTTGTCCTAATGTAAAACTGAGGCCGGTAACCCGTAAAGAACGGCGTATGACGTCCGCCTTCTTCTTTGGCGAGAATATAAATTTCCGCTTCAAACTCGGTATGCGGCTTGACTTTGCCCGGAGCCGTGAGAACTTGTCCACGCTCTACCTGATCCTTCTCGATACCCCGGAGAAGTACCCCGATGTTGTCTCCTGCTAGCCCCTCATCCAGGAGCTTCCGGAACATTTCTACCCCGGTAACAACCGTGGTCTGTGTGGGTTTAATACCCACTATCTCGAGCGTTTCATTGACTTTGACGCGTCCCCGCTCTACGCGGCCGGTAACGACGGTGCCCCGTCCTTTAATAGAAAAGACATCCTCAATAGGCATGAGGAAGGGTTTATCCAAATCCCTCACCGGATCCGGCACGTATGAATCGACCGTATCCATAAGTTCCTGAATCTGTTTCTCCGCTTCCGGATCACCCTGAAGCGCTTTAAGCGCACTGCCCCGAATAACCGGAACTTTATCTCCCGGGAACTTGTACTTAGTAAGAAGCTCACGAACTTCCATCTCCACGAGGTCCAAAAGTTCTTTATCCTGCACCATGTCGCACTTGTTCATAAATACGACGATGGCCGGTACGTTTACCTGCGCTGCAAGCAGAATATGCTCGCGTGTCTGCGGCATAGGACCGTCGGGAGCAGACACCACGAGAATGGCTCCGTCCATCTGGGCGGCGCCAGTAATCATGTTTTTGATGTAATCCGCGTGTCCGGGCGCGTCTATATGCGCATAGTGACGCTTGACGGTTTCGTACTCGGAGTGATGAATATTTATGGTAACACCTCGGGCTTTTTCCTCCGGGGCGTTATCGATTTCTTCGTATTTAAGCGCTTTAGCAAGGCCAAGCTTTGCCAGTACATGAGTAATAGCTGATGTAAGCGTCGTCTTGCCATGATCGACGTGGCCAATGGTGCCGATATTAAGATGGGGCTTATTGCGGTTAAACTTAACTTGGTCTGCCATATAATTCCTCCTTTATAAAACAATAAAAATAATAACTACTTTTGTAGCTCCACGATCATTGTACCATACCCTAAACTCTGTTTGCAATGATCTTTTCCTGGATATTTTTGGGTACTTCCTGATAATGGCTTGGCTCCATGTAATAGGTAGCGCGGCCTTTGCTCATACTGCGCAAGGTCGTCGCGTAGCCGGCAAGTTCTGCAAGAGGCACGAGCGCTACAATAACCGTAACATGTCCCCGCTTCGTCGACCCCTGAATCTCTGCGCGCTTGGCACCCAAATCGCCGATGACGTCTCCCATAAACTCATCGGGGGTCGTGATTTCTACCTTCATGATGGGCTCAAGGATGGTCGCTCCGGCCTGTTTGACGGCTGATTGGAGTGCCATGCTTCCGGCAATTTTGAAGGCGATCTCGGAGCTATCGACGTCATGATACGTGCCGTCATAGAGAGTAACGCTCATATCTACCAGCGGATACCCTGCGAGCACCCCGTTTTCCATAGCTTCGCGGACCCCTTTTCCGATAGGAGCAATAAATTCTTTGGGGATAGTACCGCCTTTAATCTTGTCAATAAACTCATACCCTTCACCGCGATTTTTTGGCTCAATACGCAGGAAACAGTGTCCGTACTGGCCACGGCCGCCGGACTGGCGGATATATTTCCCTTCACCAACGGCCTCCTTGGTAATCGTTTCTTTATACGCTACTTGCGGAGCACCCACATTGGCTTCTACTTTAAACTCCCGCTTCATGCGGTCGACCAAAATCTCCAGATGAAGCTCACCCATACCCCAGATGATGGTCTGGTTTGTCTCGAGATTGCTTTTTATCTTAAACGTCGGATCTTCCTCTGATAGCCGTTGGAGCGCATACCCCATCTTTTCCTGGTCGTTTTTAGTCTTCGGCTCGATAGCAAGGGAAATAACCGGATCAGGAAAGGAAATTTTCTCCAAAACAATAGGCTTGTCCGTATCGCAAATCGTGTCTCCGGTAATCGTATCTTTAAATCCAACGACTGCCACAATCTCCCCTGCATACGCTTCCTTTATTTCCTCGCGCTGATTGGCATGCATAAGAAGAAGCCGTCCGACGCGCTCTTTCGTGTCTTTGCTGGAGTTATAGATGTATGAACCTGATGTAAGCGTGCCGGAATAAATTCGGACATAGGTGAGCTTCCCCACGTGCGGATCGATTTGGATTTTGAACGCGAGACCCGAAAACGCTTCCGAGCTTATGCGTTTCCGTGTCTCTTTCTGCCCTGTTTTGGGGTGAATCCCTTCAACGGGAAGCAAATCTAAAGGAGAGGGCAGATAGTCAACAACTGCATCCAGAAGCGGCTGAACGCCTTTATTGCGAAGGCTTGATCCCGCGTAAATGGGAACGAGCTTGTAGGCAATGACGGCCCGGCGAAGCGCGGCTTTTAATTCCTCGACGCCGGGTTCTACGCCGCCCAAAAACTTCTCAATAAGGTTGTCATCCGTCTCGGAAATGCGCTCGACGAGGGCGTGGCGGCTTTTTTCCACTTCTTCTTTCAGTTCGGGAGGAATAGTGTCCGACACATCAAATTTGGCACCAAGTTCATCACTTCCCCAGACCATAGCTTTCCTCGTGAGAAGATCGATGATGCCTTTAAATTCGTTCTCCCGTCCTATGGGCACAACCATAACTGCCGTGCGTGCGCCGAGGCGCTCTTCAATCGAAAGAATTGTTGCACGGAAATCAGCTCCGACTTTATCCATTTTGTTGATAAAGCAAAGCCGCGGTACATTGTACTTATCCGCCTGATGCCAGACGGTCTCTGACTGACTCTGGACACCCTCTTCGGCATCAAGGACGGTAATGCCGCCGTCAAGAACCCGCAGGCTCCTTTCGACTTCTGCCGTAAAATCTACGTGACCGGGGGTATCGATTATATTGAAGCGATATTCTTTCCAGAACGCAGTCGTTGCAGCCGAAACGATCGTGATGCCGCGCTCCCGCTCCTGGTCCATCCAGTCCATGACGGTCGTCCCTTCATCAATATCGCCGATCTTGTAGCTCCTGCCGGTATAGAAAAGGATGCGCTCGGTCGTCGTTGTTTTACCCGCATCGATGTGAGCGATAATGCCGATGTTTCTCACTTTATCAAGCGGCACATCGCGATTTTCTGTTTTATGTACTTGTGGCGCTGCCATACTAATAAAAAAACTGCCTCGCAAGCGAAGCAGTATCCTTGCTTCTTACCCTACCATTATATAAAGAAGGGGAAATAAAGTCTAGAGCCGGACGAGGACGGAAATGTCATCGCGCTCGCGTACCGCGGCGTATGACATCCTGATTGCGTTTGAATGGGAAAAGGCTGTAGGCGATATGATATTTTTGGAGCGTTCTAACAATATTTTTCATATACCATTGACAATCTCATAGCGGTCGCGAGAAGATTGTCAATCTTCGGAAAGGGCATAGCCGGCTGTAGTGACTACCTTCTCTATGGTTTCTTTCATCACGCGGGATTCGTCATACTCCACGTCAAGCGTTTGACGGGCGTAGTTGCAGGAGGCTTTCATCCCCGCATCTTCCAAATCGCTTTCGATAATAAGCGGACAACTCGTGCAGTGCATGCCAAGAACTTTATAGGATTTTTTTGTCATGGTATGACGCTAAATGAGCCAGTAAACATGCCCATGGAGCAGGTATAGGCGAGCGGCCCGTTCTTCATCGGCGTAAACTCGACGAGTTCCTCGCCAGTCACCGGAAGGGTACGCGTGATGCCTTCCTCGGGGATGGTGAACGCGCGGCTGCAGCCGCGGGCTTGGTCGCTTTTGAGCGTGAGTCGCACCGGAACACCACGTTTAAGGACATGCGTCGAGGCGGTGTAACCACCGCTTGCAACGTCAATCGTCACGTATTGCCTGCCGTCCGGGCCGAGAGTGACGCCGCCCGAGGTGCCCCCCCGGATGAGTTTATCAATATCAATCGTTGCCGCCTTGACGATATTGCCGAATGTGTAAAACGAGCCGGTAAGACCGATGCCCCCATTGATGGAAAGAACGGCAAAGCCAACAACGACTGCCGCGGCTACAAAACGAAATGCTTTTCGTTTCAAAAGCGAGAGGAAGGTCGCCCCGAGAAATAGAAATATCGGGCTCGTACCTAAAATAAACGCGCCCATGATCCCCGCACCAAACCACGGGTTTCCGGAAGCAACTGCCACAGCCATTGTCGCCTGGGTCACACCGCAGGGCATAAGGATAGTAAAAAAACCAAGTGCGAAGGGATGGCTTATGCGTCGGAGGAACTTATACGCCCATCGCGGTGGTGTAATGACCGCATAACGGAATATCGGATGAAGCTCGGCGATACGCGCGGCCGTTGCAAGCATAAAAAGACCGGCCCCAATTTGTACCAATCCCATGAGCTTGGGGGTCAAGAGAAGTGTGGATCCGATAGCCCCCAAGAGAAATCCTAAAATCACGTAAGCGGTAAATTTAGCCAAAAGAAACATGCCCACGTGACGGTACTCCATACGCTGTCCTTGCGCAGACGACGAAGCCAGTAATCCTCCTTGCACCGCCAGGCATGAAATACCACCCGTCGTCAGACCCGTCAAAAATGCAAGCCAAAGTGTATTCACAGAAACTATTCTACCATGTACTTGACAGAACAAAACCAGTGATTTATTATATCCCCACTGGGGGGATAAAATGCCTAAAGGAACACCGAGGGATCAGTCCGTAGAACGAAATATCCTACACCGTTTCAAAATCGCCCGCGGTCACTTAGATACGGTTATTCGGATGGTAGAAAATGGTCACTACTGCATCGACGTGGTCCACCAGTCTATGGCGGTCCAGGCGGCGCTTCGTGAAAGCGATCATCTGATGCTGAAAAATCATATGGAGACATGTGTCGCAGACTCGATCAGAAAAGGCGAGAGCAGCGAAGTGATTGAGGAAGTGATGAAAATAATGGAGAAGAAATAACGTATGGACAAACTTATCGTAACAATAACAGGAATACTATCAATAGTAGGTATTTATTGGTTTTTCTTTGGAAAAAAGGAGGAAACTGTTATGACGGCCTCAGATACATGGACCATCACCGTGGACGGCGGGTATCAACCGAACGTCATAAAAATTCCGAAAAATAAACCGGCAACGCTCACCTTCATGAGAAAAGACGCAAACAGCTGTTTAGAAGAAGTTGTGTTTCCGGACTATAAAATCAAAGAGTACTTGCCTTTAAATAAAGAGGTTGTCATCACGCTCTCCCCTCCCCATAAAACTTCTGGTTTTCATTGTGGTATGTCCATGTTCCATGGAAAGATAGAGGTGACATGAAAACATCTTTTCCCATCATCGGTATGCACTGCGCAAGTTGCGCGCGGCTCATCGAAAAAAAGCTGAAGAAGACTCCGGGGGTGACGGACGCGATGGTCAACTATGGAAGCGAACAGGCATCGGTGGACTTTGACGAAAAAATCAGTGACATAAAAGCAATCGGCAAAGCAGTAGAAGACATAGGCTATAAAGCAATCACCCAACAAGAATCAGAAAAAACGCCGGAGCAAATCAAAGAGGAAGCAAAAAAGAAAGAGCTAGCGGGGCTCAAAATAAAAGTGGTTGTTTCAAGTATTTTGAGTGTTTTCATCGTCCTTGGGAGCTTTCCCGAATGGTTTGGCGTATCCATGTCGCCATACGTCTTGCTTCTCCTCACAACTCCTGTCCAATTTTGGGCAGCGTGGGGATTTTATCAGGCGACGTGGTCGGGACTGAAAAACCGCGCAGCGAGCATGGATACGCTCATCGCAATCGGCACAAGCGCCGCATTCGGGTATTCCCTGCTCAACGTATTGACCCAAAAACCAACGCTCTATTTTGATACCGCGTCAGTGATTATTGCGCTCATTTTGCTGGGAAGATTTCTTGAGGCAAAAGCCAAAGCGCATACGAGCGACGCAATCAAAAAGCTTTTGCATCTCCAGGCAAAAACTGCCCGGGTCATCCGCGATGGGAAAGAAGTGGATGTTCCCATTGAAGAGGTCAAAGTGGGCGACACGATCCGCGTCCGGCCGGGAGAAAAAGTGCCGGTGGACGGAAAAATCACCGATGGATCATCAAATATTGATGAGTCTATGGTGACGGGCGAGTCGATGCCGGTGGATAAAAAAGTTGGCGATCCCGTCATTGGCGCCACCATAAATAAAACAGGTACGTTTCTCTTTCTCGCAACAAAAGTAGGCAGTGACACGATGCTTGCACAAATTGTCACTATGGTGGCTCAAGCCCAAAGTTCGAGGGCGCCTATTGCGCGCCTCGCTGATGTCATCTCCTCCTACTTCGTGCCGATTGTCCTCATGCTTGCCGCTGCCACATTTGTCATCTGGTACGATTTTGGATCATTCTCTGCTGCATTTACCAATATGATTGCCGTCCTGATCATCGCATGCCCATGTGCCTTGGGTCTTGCCACACCAACTGCCATCATGGTAGGCATGGGACGCGGCGCAGAGCATGGGATACTGGTTAAAGACGCCGAGGCTCTCGAGATTGCGCATAAAACGAAAGTCGCCGTCTTTGATAAAACCGGCACGCTCACCCGTGGCGAGCCGAAAGTGACGGACACAATGTTCTTAAGTGGTGAAGTGTTTGTGAAAGAAGCGATTGCGGCTTTAGAAAAACTCTCCGAGCATCCGTTATCCAAAGCAATTGTGGACCACTTAGGTAACCTACGTGACGTACCAGTGGAAAACTTTTCTGCTATTGAAGGGTTTGGAGTCAAGGGAATAGTCAATGATCTTCCCGTCCTTATCGGGAATAAAAAACTCATGGAGAAAGAGGGGGTAACCAGTTCATCAAAACTTGATACGAATGCTCAAGATTGGATGAATGAAGGCAAAACATTGGCGTTTGTAGCAATAAATAAAAAGAACGTCGCCCTAATCGCTATCGCCGATACAATCAAAACTGAAGCAAAAGAAATGGTTGACGGACTCAAACGGATGGGGGTAGCCGTCTGGATGATCACGGGCGACAATGAGGCAACCGCCCGGGCAATTGCCCGCCAAGCAGGAATTGAAAACGTGATGGCCGGCGTATTGCCGCAGGAAAAGGCAGAGAAAATCAAAGAACTGAAAAATGACAAAAAATCTGTCGTCGCATTTGCCGGTGACGGGATCAATGACGCGCCGGCCCTGGCTGCTGCCGATGTTGGGATTGCCATGGGGACCGGCACGGATGTGGCTATCGAGTCGGCGAGCGTTACTCTTCTCAATCGCGACCTGGGTAGTATCGTGACCACAATCCGCTTAAGCCGCGCAACTCTTTCCATCATCAAGCAAAACCTTTTTTGGGCATTTGCGTATAATGTTATACTCATTCCTGTAGCGATGGGAGTACTCTACCCCATCACCGGATGGTTATTAAACCCGGCTCTCGCCGCATTCGCCATGGCGGCAAGCTCGATATCTGTCGTCGGTAATTCGTTACGGTTGAAAGGAGTGAAGATATGAAAAGTGATACAAAAGTCATCATTGGAGCAATACTGGCAAGTATCGCCATCATCGTAGCCGCAGTGGTTCTTTTAGGCAATGATAAAACACCGAAACGAGAGGCGTTGGGGACGGCGGCGATGACGATTGATAAAACATTTGAGGATTTTGGCGATATGAAGGCTGATGAAGAAAAAACAGCAAACTTCACGATCACCAACACGAGCGATGCGGTTTTACGTATATGGAATGTGTCAACAAGCTGTGATTGCACATTTGCAAGCGTGGTCATCGACGGCATTGAGAAAGGTGAATTTACCATGCCTGCGCACATGATCGCGTCACTCAAAAACTGGATCGGCGAAGTGCCGGCCAAACAAACGGCAACATTGAAAGTCACCTACAAGCCGAAAATAATGCCTGTAATCGGTGTGGTGACGCGGCAAACTACATTTGCGACCAATGATCCGAAGAATGCGGAAGTGGAAGTGAGCGTGAAGGCGAACGTTCTATGAATTTTATAAATACCGTCTCTCTCATTACTGCCTTCTTCGGAGGAATGGTCGCCTTGTTTGCTCCCTGCTGCATAACGTACCTGTTGCCGAGCTACCTCGCCAACATATTCCGGAGTCGCGAGAAAGTCGTGTGGATGACGATCGTTTTTGGCCTGGGAATCGCGACAATCCTCGTACCGACCGCATTAGGGATCCGAGCTGTTGGACAAGTGTTCCAGCAATATCACACGCAAACCTACGTCATTGGCGGCGCATTTATGATCCTGTTGGGACTTATGGAACTTACGGGACGAAAAATCACGATCCCCATGATCCACCTGACGATTGACCTCACGAAACGTCATGATCCGTGGTCTATCTACCTCTTGGGCGTATTTTCCGGTATCACATCCTCCTGCTGCACACCGGTCTTGGCAGGTATCCTCACCTTAAGCTTCCTCTCGCCAACGTTCCTCTGGGCGGGTTTAGCCGGGCTTTCCTACGTCTTTGGCATGGTGGTGCCGCTTGTGGTCCTGGCACTTCTCCTGGAAAAAGTAAACTGGACAAAACTCCCGCAATTCAAAAATAAAACCGTGAAGGTAGCCGGGAAACACGTGCTCGCAACTGACGCCGTCGCAGGCATTCTCTTTATCCTCGTAGGCATCACCTTCACGGTTCTCGCCCTCACCGGCAACATTACGATGGGTGTAGCTCAACCACTGGAACAAATGCTGGGCACAGGTGTCGCGAGTGTAGTAAGATCAGTGCGTAGTTTCCCCGGCAGCGAAGCGATATTTGCGATTATATTGATAGCAATTATTGGGTACATAGTGAAAAAAAGGAGGACATCATGAAAAACCGTACCAAATCATTCATAAAAAAACTAAAGAAAACTTCCCGAAAGCACGTCGCTCTCTTTGTGTTGTTGACAGCATTTATCATCATCGGCTTTGTTCTTGGTAAAAACGAAGGGCTGCTTCGGCAAGTGATCACAAGTCCATTAAGCCTCCTCCAGCGTTCAACGGATACCGTGTCGGCAAAGGAACTCAAAAAACTGTTAACCAAGAAAGATTTTACCTTCATCAACGTCCACACGCCCTATGAAGGAGAAATCGAAAAAACCGATACGTTTATCGCCTATGACCAGATCGTGGCCCAAAGCGCAAGTCTCCCCAAAGACAAAAACGCGCCCATCATCCTGTACTGCAAAAGCGGCAGGATGAGTACAGAAGCATTGCTCACCGTGCGAAAGCTCGGCTATACCAACGTTCGCCACCTTTCAGGTGGAATGGATGCGTGGCAAAAGACAGGAGGCAAACTCTTGGATCTTTCTTTGGTCGAGAAAGAGGTGCTTCCAGAGAGTGGCGTGGAGCTTCCAATTTCCTGGGGAGATATTGGCCCGAGGCTTATCGCGCTTGGAGTCATCGACGAGGCGAAGTTTAAAGAAGCCGTAAAGCTCACGCCGGAGCAGGAGGAAATACTTACCAAAGGGTCGGATAAAAAAATTGTCATTGACGCAACCAACGGCAAGTTCATCGTGGACATGCTCTGGGCTTTAGGCCTCGCTCAAAAAAGCATAGTCTATGAGGAGGGACCGATGGGGAAAGAGTATAAGGATAAGGCCGGCAATTTTGCCTCAACCGGCGGGTGGAGTCTCGCGCGCGGTGAGGCAATGCAGTATCTCAATCGGTATGATCTGATACCACTAACACCGGAGCAACAAAAAAAGGTCGGTGAGATTGCCCAAAATGTCTACCGCCCGTGCTGTGGCAATTCGACGTGGTTTCCCGACTGCAACCACGGTATGGCGGCGCTTGCTGCCATAGAACTGATGGTCTCGGCGGGACTTGATGAGAATGCAATCTACCGCAACGTACTGGCGCTCAATTCGTACTGGTTTAGCAACACGTACGTGACTATTGCGACGCTTTTTGCCAGGGACGGAATCGCTTGGAAAGATGTCGATGCCAAACGCGTGCTCGGCAAAGACTACTCGAGCGCCCAGGGGGCACAGGCCATAACCAAAAAGGTAGGCCCGCTCCCCTATAAACCGCAACAACAGGGAGGCGGTTGTGGTGCGTAATGGCGTCCTTGCCGGCATTGGACTCTTGAGCCTCTACGCCGTCACCATGACTCTTTTGAGTGGTTGGGGGGCGGCGGTTGAGCAGTTTAGCGCTCTCTGGTATCTCATGGTGCCATTGGCTGTCGGCTTTGGCATACAGGTTGGATTATACACAAAACTTAAAGCAACGATCCGGGAGCGATCCAAAGGAGCCCTCGCCGCAGGCGGCACGTCTGCAGGTACCGCAATGCTCGCCTGCTGTGCCCACCACGCGACGGAGATCCTCCCCTTTTTGGGACTTTCCGGCGCAAGTATCTTTCTCACACAATTCCAAAAACCCATCCTCCTTGTGAGTCTGGGTATCAATGTCCTTGGAATCTTTATTATGTATAAACATTTAAAAAACGAGGCCGTCTCAAAAACAGCCGTCATTCTTGCCGGCATTGCCGCACTTACGATTTTTGGCGTCTGGATGATCACCGCAGGAAAAAACGCAGCACCTACCTCTACAACATTGATACCTACGCCATCTAGCCAATCAAAAGCATACAAAACACAGACGAACGAAGGTGACAACGTAACCGTCATCGTGACGCCGCAAGAGCTCGCGAGCGGCAAACCAGCGACTTTTGAGATCGTCTTTGATACACACTCTGTCGATTTGAACTTCGACGTGGCAGGGGCGGCTGAACTTGGTGATAGCCGAGGGAACTCGTACGGTCCGCCGACCTGGAGCGGTGATCCTCCGGGCGGGCATCACCGGAAAGGAACGCTCTCGTTTCCAAAACCCATGGCGCAAGCATCAATCGTGACGTTAACGCTTAAGGATATCGCCGGCATCAAAGAACGACTATTCATGTGGGAAAATTTTTAGGAAGTACAATTCCTTTCTTCTTGTTCCACCTTGTCTGTTGTGGCACACTGCTTGTGTTTTTCATCTCTTCAGGATACCTTTTTCTGTTAAGTCAGGAGGGACAACGGAAAACATTCCTCATTCCAGTGCTCCTTATTTCCATTATTCTATTTTACCTCTACCAACGACACGGATCATGTTGCCAAATGAAGGGGCACAAAACACGGACCGATCATATCATGACCATACTCCTTTACGCAGGTTTTTCGTTCCTTATCGGTATGGCATTTATGACGTACGTCTTTATACCGTGGTGGATACCGAATTACACTGGCGGACCACTCCTTCCATAGGATTTAAGGAGTTGGCACAAGCCCCTGCTGAATTTTTCCACTCGTGAATGTATGCAAAAAAGAGGATGCTATCAAAAAAATCGCGATGATACCGGCAACGAGGAAAAATTTTAGTGAAAATTTCAATAACCTATCTTCCTGCATATTCTCTCCTTTACCAAAACGTACATGAATATTTCGTGAGGAAGAATTTTAATGAATTCTTCATAACAATCAGTTACAATACACTCTGTGAAAAACAGTAACTATCTGGTCATGCTCATCATTGCAATGATTATCCTGGGGGGTGGTTTTTTTGTTTCAAAACTAAAAACAGGGAACACAAATAGTGCTGTCCCTATCAAACCACAAGAAGTCGTGTCGCTAAAAAATGGCGATACCTATACTTTGACCGCGGGCTTTGTTAAAAAATATATTACCGGGCAAGAATTGAAAATGCTTGCATATAACGGCTCAATACCCGGTCCTTTGATCAAGGTTCCTCAAAGAGCTGAAATAACCCTCCAGTTTACCAACAACACTGACGTTGACTCGACCATTCACTCCCACGGAGTCAGAGTTGATAATAAATTTGACGGGGTTCCTGATATAACTCAGGATCCAGTAAAGCCAGGGCAATCGTTTACGTATACACTAAAATTCCCAGATGCTGGCGTGTATTGGTATCACCCTCATATTCGAGAAGATTATGCTCAAGAATTGGGATTGTACGGAAATTTCTTGGTTACACCGAGTACTCCTGACTACTGGGCAGAAGTTGATCGTGAAGAAACACTTTTCCTCGATGACATTCTGATCGAAAACGGGCAAATCACCAAATTTGATAAATCAATTGTGGATCACACGCTCATGGGACGGTTTGGCAACACTATGTTGATTAACGGTGATGACAATTATAAATTAGCCATTAAACAAGGTGAACGGGTGCGTTTCTATATTACCAATGCCGCAAATACCAGGGTGTATAATTTCGCAATTCCCAACACCCGCATGAAGTTGGTTGGCGCCGATAACGGGAAATACGAACGTGAGGAATGGGTTGATGCTGTTGTCATTGGGCCATCTGAACGAGCTATTGTGGAGATTTGGTTTGATAAAGACGGTGAGTACACCATCGCAAGTCAAACTCCTAAAAAGACATACACGTTGGGGACTATTGCTGTAGAACAAAATCCGGTCACTCCTTCCTATCTTTTGGCCCCTCGCGTCAATCAAGATTACATTGATTCCCTTGCCCCTTTGCGTTCCCAATTTGACAAGCCCGTAGATAAAAATCTGAAGCTGACTTTGCAGATGGGTGGAGTGCAGCACATGATGGGAAATGGCAACATGATGGACAATCAAGAACCTGCAATGCGTATGGGAGACGTCAAAAAAATCGAATGGGAGGATGACATGGGGATGATGAATGCGCAATCGACCACTAAAACACTCAAATGGATGCTTGTGGATCAAGATACCCAAAAAACGAATCTGGATATCAATTGGCAGTTCAAAAAGAGTGACATTGTCAAAATCAAAATCTTTAATGACGACAAGTCCATGCACCCCATGCAACACCCGATTCACATCCATGGACAACGGTTTCTAACAGTTTCAACCAACGGTCAAAAGAACACAAACCTTGTCTGGAAAGATACAACGCTCATACAAACCGGCGACACTGTTGAGCTTCTCGTCCAAATGGATAATCCCGGGGACTGGGTGATTCACTGCCACATTCCCGAACACATGGAAGCCGGCATGATGAGTAAGTTTACGGTAATATAAAAACATGCTTCATAATGAGCTAGCTAAAAAACACACATACTACAACAATATGTTTTTCGGTAGATGGGCTCGACTGTATGATTACGAGAAATACCTTCTGTTTCCGATAAGAAGAAAAGCTGCCAAATTTTTCCGTCTTAAACAGCCCGCTAAAGTGATTGATGTTGCCACAGGTACGGGCGCGCAGGCATATGAACTAGCACAACTTGGGTTAGATGTAACGGGAGTCGATTTATCTCCTGAAATGCTTGAGCAGGCGAAAAAGAAGTTGCATAAATCGTTGAAATTACGATTTCTTCACGCTGATGGCACAAAATTGCCTTTTCGGGATAATGAATTTGACGGCGCTTCGATATCATTAGGGCTTCATGACATGCCGTATGAGATTGGTTTGGCAGTGCTATCTGAGATAAAACGTGTGGTAAAAAGGAACGGTTCAATTTTGGTCGTTGATTACATGGAACCAAAAAAACATGTTGTAGCTTGGTTGTTTCACCCACT